>Ga0182737_1002542_pt1 | contig 14778 bp, 10 predicted proteins | sample eDN5th30CBELigOP_FD_128878 | JGI IMG/M metagenome (GOLD analysis project Ga0182737, IMG submission 128878) | Enriched Organic Plus compost microbial communities from Emeryville, California, USA - eDNA 5th pass 30_C BE-Lig OP (version 2) (version 2) ... | reverse complement strand
CGTGCAGCACCTCGAAGTACGCGACCTGCGGCTGGTAGCCGGCCTCGGTCAGCGTCTCGAAGCCGTACTGGATGAGCTGCGAGACGCCACCGCAGAGCACGGCCTGCTCACCGAACAGGTCGGTCTCGGTCTCCTCGGTGAAGGTCGTCTTGATGCCGCCGGCGCGGAGGCCGCCGATCGCCTTCGCGTACGACAGCGCGAGCGCCCAGGCGTTGCCCGAAGCATCCTTCTCGACCGCGACGATCACAGGAACACCGCGACCCGCCTCGAACTCGCGACGCACGGTGTGGCCCGGGCCCTTCGGCGCGACCATGATGACGTCGACACCCTCGGGTGCCTCGATGTAGCCGAAGCGGATGTTGAACCCGTGACCGAAGACCAGCGTCTTGCCGTCGGCCAGGTTGTCCTTGATCGACTCGGCGTAGATGTGGCGCTGGTACTGGTCGGGCGCGAGGATGACGATCACGTCGGCCCACGCGGCGGCGTCAGCGACGTTCTTCACCTCGAAGCCGGCCTCGGACGCCTTCTGGATCGACTTCGAGCCGTCCTTCAGGCCGATGACGACCTCGACGCCGGAGTCGCGGAGGTTCTGCGCGTGCGCGTGGCCCTGCGAGCCGTAGCCGATGACCGCGACCTTCTTGCTCTGGATGAGTGCGAGGTCCGCGTCGTTGTCGTAGTAGATCTCAGCCATGTTCGGTTCTTTCTCCTTGTGTGGTTCGTTCGGTCAGCTGCGGAAGACGCGCTCGGTGATGGACTTGCCCCCGCGGCCGATGGCGAGCAGGCCGGACTGGGCGATCTCCTTGATGCCGTAGGGCTCGAGGACCTTGAGCAGCGCCTGCGTCTTGCCGGTGTCGCCGGTCACCTCGATCACGAGCGCGTCGGTCGCCACGTCGACGACGCGCGCCCGGAAGAGGTTCACCGCCTCGAGCACCTGCGAGCGGGTCGTGTTGTCGACGCGCACCTTGATCAGCAGGTGCTCGCGCTGCACGGACTGCGAGGGTTCGAGCTCCACGATCTTGATCACGTTCACGAGCTTGTTCAGCTGCTTGGTGACCTGCTCGAGCGGGAGGTCCTCGACGTCGACCACGACCGTGATCCGGGACAGACCCTGGATCTCGGTGTGACCGACGGCGAGCGACTCGATGTTGAAGCCGCGACGGGCGAACAGGCCGGCGACGCGCGTGAGCAGACCGGGCTTGTCCTCGACGAGGAGGGAGAGCACGTGGGTCGACATGGTCAGTCCTCCTCGCTGAAGGCCGGCGAGTGATCGCGGGCGTACTGCACGTAGCTGTTCGACACGCCCTGCGGCACCATCGGCCACACCATGGCGTCGGCGGAGACGACGAAGTCGATGACGACCGGCCGGTCGTTGGTCTCGAGCGCGAGCTTGATCGCTGCGTCGACCTCTTCCTCCTTCGTCACGCGGATGCCGAGCGCGCCATACGCCTCGGCCAGCGTGACGAAGTCGGGAACCCGCACCGAGTCATGCCCCGTGTTCAGGTCGGTGTTGGAGTAGCGGCCGTCGTAGAACAGCGTCTGCCACTGGCGGACCATGCCGAGCGACGAGTTGTTGATGACCGCGACCTTGATCGGGATGTCGTTCAGGGTGCAGGTCGCGAGCTCCTGGTTGGTCATCTGGAAGCATCCGTCGCCGTCGATCGCCCAGACGACCCGATCCGGCTCCGCGACCTTGGCCCCCATGGCGGCCGGCACGGCGTACCCCATGGTGCCGGCACCGCCGGAGTTCAACCACGAGTTCGGACGCTCGTACTTGATGAACTGGGCCGACCACATCTGGTGCTGGCCGACGCCCGAGGCGTACACGCCCTCGGGGCCGGTAAGCTCCCCAATGCGCTGGATCACGTATTGCGGCGCGAGCAGGCCGTCGGAGGTCGGGGTGTACCCCAACGGGAACTCCTCGCGGAGTCCGTCGAGCGTCGCCCACCACTCGTCGAGTTCGGGGGCCGCGCCGGCTGCCGTGTCACGGTACGCCGCGAGCAGGTCGACGAGCACATCCTTCACGTCGCCCACGATCGGCACGTCGGCGACCCGGATCTTCGAGATCTCGGCCGGGTCGATGTCGACGTGCACGACCTTCGCGTTCGGTGCGAAGAGCGCCGCCTTCCCCGTCACCCGGTCGTCGAACCGGGCCCCGAGCGCGATCAGCAGGTCGGCTTCCTGGAGGGCGAGCACGGCGGGGACCGTGCCGTGCATGCCCGGCATGCCCAGGTGCTGCGGGTGCGAGTCGGGGAACGCACCGCGGGCCATGAGTGTGGTCACGACCGGCGCCTTCGTGGCCTCGGCGAGGGCGAGCAGCTCGTCGGAGGCGTGCGCGCGAATGATGCCGCCGCCCACGTAGAGCACGGGGCGCTTGGCATCGGCGATGAGCTGCGCGGCGGCCTGCACCTGCTTGCCGTGCGCCTTGGTGATCGGGCGGTAGCCGGGGAGGTCGACCTTCGGCGGCCACTGGAACTCGAACGTGTCCTGCTGCGCGTCCTTCGTGATGTCCACGAGCACCGGGCCCGGGCGGCCGGTGGTCGCGATGTGCACTGCGGCCGCGATGGTCGCAGGGATGTCCTCGGCACGCTTCACCAGGAAGGAGTGCTTGGTGATCGGCATCGTGATGCCGACGATGTCGGCTTCCTGGAACGCGTCGGTGCCCATCAGGTTGGAGAAGACCTGACCGGTGATTGCGAGCATCGGAACGGAGTCCATGTGCGCGTCGGCGATGGCCGTCACGAGGTTCGTCGCGCCGGGACCGCTGGTGGCGATCGCGACACCCAGCTTGCCGGACGCCGAGGCGTAGCCCTCGGCGGCGTGACCGGCGCCCTGCTCGTGACGGACCAGGATGTGACGCAGCCGACTGCTGTCGAGCAGCGGGTCATAGACCGGGAGGATGGCGCCGCCTGGCAACCCGAAGACATCGCTGATACCGAGCAGCTCGAGCGATCGGACGACCGCCTGCGCGCCGGTCAGCACTTCGGGCGCGCCCGACGGCGGGCTCGGGGGCGTCGGCACGGGACTGGATTCCGTGGACATTCGTTTCCTTCTCTTGGACGAAAAGTGTGCGGTGTGAGCGCAGCACTCAGCCCGTGGTCGCGCCTTCGGCAGCGGAGCGCACGAGCTTGGAGTACTTCGCGAGGACGCCTCGGGTGTAGCGCGGGGGAAGCGGAGCCCAGCCTTCACGGCGGGCTGCCAGCTCGGCTTCGTCGACCAGTAGGTCGATGGAACGAGCTGCGATATCGACCCGAATCAGATCACCATCGCGCACGAAGGCGATCGGACCTGCGTCCACCGCCTCGGGTGCCAGATGGCCGATGCAGAGGCCGGTTGTGCCGCCTGAGAATCGACCGTCCGTCAAGAGTAGTACATCTTTTCCGAGCCCAGCGCCCTTGATGGCCGCGGTGATGGCGAGCATCTCGCGCATCCCGGGGCCACCCTTCGGGCCCTCGTATCGGATCACGACGACGTCGCCGTGCGAGATCTCACCGTTCGTGAGCGCGTCCATCGCGGCGCGCTCACGCTCGAACACGCGCGCGGGGCCCTCGAAGACGGCCGCGTCGAAGCCCGCGGTCTTCACGACGGCGCCCTCGGGAGCCAGCGAGCCGTGCAGGATCGTCAGGCCACCGGTCTCGTGGATCGGGTCGTCGAGCGTGTGCAGGACCTCGCCGTCGAGCGCCGGCAGATCGAGTTCGGCGAGGTTCTCGGCCATGGTCTTCCCGGTGACCGTGAGCACGTCACCGTGCAGCAGGCCCGCATCGAGCAGGGCCTTCATGAGCACGGGGACACCGCCGCGGCGGTCGACGTCGTTCATCACGTACTTGCCGAAGGGCTTGAGGTCACCGATGTGCGGCACCTTCGAGCCGATCCGGTTGAAGTCGTCGAGCGTGAGCTCGACCTCGGCCTCGCGCGCGATCGCGAGCAGGTGCAACACGATGTTCGTCGAGCCGCCGAGCGCCATGCCGACGGCGATGGCGTTCTCGAACGCCTCCTTGGTGAGGATCTGGCGCGCCGTGATGCCCTGCTTCAGCATGTTGACGACCGCCTCGCCCGAGCGGTGCGCGTAGTAGTCGCGCCGGCGGTCGGCCGATGCCGGTGACGCTGACCCGGGCAGTGAGAGCCCGAGCGCCTCGGCGACCGACGCCATGGTGTTCGCCGTGTACATGCCGCCGCAGGCGCCCTCACCGGGCGCGAAGGCGCACTCGATGCGCTTGGCGTCGGCCTCGCTCATCTTGCCGGCCTTGACCGCGCCCACGGCCTCGAACGAGTCGATGATCGTGATGTCCTTCTCGGTGCCGTCGGACAGCCGTACCCAGCCCGGTGCGATGGATCCGGCATACAGGAAGACGCTCGCGAGGTCGAGTCGGGCCGCGGCCATCAGCATGCCCGGGATCGACTTGTCGCAGCCCGCAAGCAGCACCGAGCCGTCGAGCCGTTCGGCCTGCATGACCACCTCGACCGAGTCGGCGATGACCTCGCGCGAGACGAGGGAGAAGTGCATGCCCTCGTGGCCCATCGAGATGCCGTCGGAGACCGAGACGGTGCCGAACTGCAGGGGGTATCCCCCGCCGGAGTGCACCCCCTCCTTCGCGGCCTGCGCGAGGCGACCGAGCGAGAGGTTGCACGGCGTGATCTCGTTCCAGGAACTCGCGATGCCGATCTGCGGCTTGTCCCAGTCGGCATCTCCCATGCCGACGGCGCGCAGCATGCCGCGGCTCGTCGTGGCTTCGATGCCGTCGGTGACGACGCGACTACGGGGCTTGTGATCGAACTCGGTGGGCATGAGAACGAGTCTATGTCCAGCGGGGGTCGCGTCCGCGCGCGCGCTCGCGGGCATCGGCGAGGCGCTCGAGCAGCTCGGCGACGTCGTCGGGGCTGCGCACGCGGTGGGCCGCCAGTGATTTTCCCTGGCCGACCTTGACCCCGACATCGTCGCTGTCGAGCGTCGCGAACGCGTCCTCGTCGGTGACGTCGTCACCGATGTAGAGCACGGCGGTGGCCCCGACATGCTGGCGGAGCCGCGTGAGCGACTCGCCCTTGTCGCTCTCACGCACGGCGAACTCGAGCACGGCCTTGCCCGTGCGCACGGTGATGCCCACGAGCTCGGTCTCGACGTGTGTGCGCGCGTCCTGCTGCAGCGCCGCACCGTCGGCCGTGCTCAGCCGTCGGGTGTGCAGCGCGAGGCCGGCCGGCTTGTGCTCGATCCAGGCTCCGGGTGCCGAGGATGCGACCTGTTCGACGATCTGGCTGAGGCGCTCGAGCTTCGCGAGCTCGTTGTCGCGCAGGTCGACCTGCACCCCGCCGGCGTCGAGCTGCAGCTCGACGCCGTGCGATCCGCTGAGCAGCGTGCCTGCGGACGGGTTCGCGACCTCGCTGAGACTCGCAAGCGCACGACCGGAGACGATCGCCACGCGGGTCTCCTCGTCGGAGGCGAGGCGCTCGATGGCGGCGCGCGCCCGTTCGGTGGCCCTGGCATCCTCTGGGCGGTCGACGAGCGGCGCGAGGGTGCCGTCGAAGTCGAGCGCGACGAGCAGACGCTCGGTCCCGGCGAGCGCGACGATGGCAGCCTGGAGCGGATCGGGGATGCCTGGCGTGATCTTGCCGACGCCCGTGAGCGTCTTGAGGAACGTGGCCGACCAGTTGGCCACGTCGTTGTCGCGCACGCGCTTGCGGAGTGCGCGCATGCGGCGTGCGCGTTCGCGCTTCGGCATCTGCGTCGCCTCGATGATCGCGTCCTTGAGTCCCTCGATGTCGTGCGGGTTCACGAGGATCGCCTGCCGCAGTTCATCGGATGCCCCGGTGAACTCGCTGAGCAGCAGCACGCCGTCGCCGTCGAACCGGCAGGCGACGTACTCCTTCGCGACGAGGTTCATCCCGTCCCGGAGGGCGGTGACGAGCATGACGTCGGCGGCGAGGTACAGCGCCACCATCTCTTCGCGCGGGTACCCGTGATGCAGGTACGCCACGGCCTGGTGCCCGAGGGTCGAGTAATCACCGTTCAGCCGGCCGACCTGCAGCTCGATCTCGTCACGCAGCTGCCGGTAGGTCTCGACGCGTTCACGCGATGGGCTCGCGACCTGGACGAGCGTGGCATCCTCGACCGACAGCCGGCCCTCGTGAAGGAGTTCCCCGAAGGCCTTGATCCGATGCCGGATGCCCTTGGTGTAGTCGAGCCGGTCGACGCCGAGCATGATCGTGGCCGGATTGCCGAGTTCCGCACGAATCTGCCGCGCACGCTCTTGGACCTCGGGGCGCCGCGCGATCTCTTCGAAGCCGGCGGCGTCGATGGAGATCGGGAAGTGACGGGCGACGACCCGCCGCACCTCGCCATCCTCGGCCGGCACCTCGATCACGGTGCCCTTGGTCGTGTAGCCGAACAGGCGGCGGACGGCGCGGGCGAAGTTGCTCGCATCGGTCGAGCGCTGGAAGCCGACCACGTCGGCGCCGAGCAGCCCGTCGATGACCTGCCGCCGCCACGGGAGCTGGGAGTAGATGCCGTATGCGGGGAACGGAATGTGATTGAAGAACCCGATCACGAGGTCGGGGCGGGATTCCCGGAGCATCCGCGGCACGAGCTGGAGCTGGTAGTCCTGCACCCAGACCACTGCCCCCTCGGCCGCGGCGCGGGCGGCCGCCTCGGCGAACCGCCGGTTCACCCGCACGTACGCATCCCACCACTCGCGGTGAAACGTGGGCGGCGCGATCACGTCATGGTAGAGCGGCCAGATGGTGTCGTTCGCGAAGCCCTCGTAGTAGTCGGCGAGTTCCTGCTCGGACAGCGGCACGGGGATGATCGAGATCCCGTTGTGCTCGAACGGGTCGAACTCACGGTCGGCGACGCCCGCCCACCCGACCCACGCACCCTCGGTCGAGCGCATCACGGGTTCGAGTGCGGTGACGAGGCCGCCGGGCGAACTGCGCCAGGTCGTCTCGCCGCCCTCGCCTGCCTGGTAGTCGACGGGGAGCCGGTTCGAGACCACGACCATGTCGTAGGCGGCGTCGATGTACAGTTCGTCTGATCCGGGAGATTTCGTCATGCCGGCGGTGTCCTCCTCGCGCTTCTCACAGGCTAACAGTCACCGTCTCGTCCGCTCCGACCGTGCCGGCCGCACAGATCGGGGCAGTACACTGGCGGACCTGATGATCCGAGTCGGCATGAGTACAACCTGCGTGTACCCGCAGGGACCAGAGCACGCGTTCCGCATGGCGAAGCTTGCAGGCTTCGACGGCTTGGAGGTGATGGTCACCCAGGAGGAGGCCACGCAGCAGGCCGATGTCCTGCGCGATCTCTCCGAGCGGTACGGTCTGCCGGTCCTCTCCATTCACGCGCCGGTGCTGCTGCTCACCCACTTCGTGTGGGGCCGAGACCCCGGCGTGAAGCTCGATCGCACCGCCGAACTCGCGGCCGCGGTGGGGGCCGACTCGGTCGTCGTGCATCCGCCGTTCCGCTGGCAGGCGGGCTATGCGCAGGAGTTCCTGCGGATCGTCCGTGAGACCTCGGAGCGGCACGACGTGGAGATCGCGGTCGAGAACATGTTCCCGTGGCGCGCCGCGGGCAAGAACCTGAAGGCCTACTCCCCCGGCTGGGATCCTCGCGTCATGGATTGCGAGGCGGTCACGCTCGACTTCTCGCACGCCGCGCTCTCGGGCGTCGACAGTCTCGCGTTCGCGCAGGACCTGGGCGACCGGCTGCGTCATGTCCACCTGTGCGACGGGTCCGGAGCCATCGGTGAGGGCCAGATCTTCGACGAGCATCTGCTGCCGGGTCACGGTCGGGAGCCGGTCGCCGAGGTGCTGAGCATGCTCGCCGAGCGCGAGTGGAGCGGCTCGGTCGTGGCGGAGGTCAACACCCGGAAGGCCAAGACCGAGCACCAGCAGATCGATCTGCTGCGCGAGACGCTCGAGTTCGCGCGACGGCACCTCGGGCAGAGCCCCCGCCCTCGCACGACCGCGAAGTCCCGTCGCGCGCTCGAGGCCCTGCAGCCCGGCGAGTCCCTCTAACCGCCTGCCACCGCGCCTCGCCTCGGGCGGCAGGGCGCGGGTCAGCAGAGCGCGGGTCAGCAGGGTACGGGTCAGCAGGACGCGGGTCAGCCGAGCGCGGCGGCCGCGAGCCCCGTCGAGCGGATGCCTCGTCGGCGGGCCACGACCGCCCAGGTGAGCAGCACCCCGGCCAGCCCGAAGAGTGCAAGCACCCCCGCCGCACCGCCCACGACGCCACCGCCGACGCCGGAGACGATCCCCTGCATGCCCTGCACGGCCCAGGTGAGCGGTAGGAACGGGCTGATCGCCTGGAACGGCGCGCTGACCACCTCGATCGGGTACAGCCCGCCGGCCGCGGCGATCTGCAGCGCCAGGAGCACGAGCGAGATGAGCAGCCCCGCACGGCCGAACGCGGTCGTGAGGAACGCGTGCAGGGTGGTGAAGACGAGCGCCATGAGCGCGGAGAACGCGAGCGTCTGCGGGAGCAGCGACCACGACACCCCGAGCGCCAGGTGCAGCAGCGCGACCACCGCGACCGTCTGCCCGAGCGCGACGAGTGAGGCGCGTGCCAACGTCCGCCACACGATCCCACCGGTCGAGGCGGTGCTGCGCAGCACCTCGCGTGTGATGGGTCGGAACACGAGGAACATGGCGAGGGCGCCGATCCACAGCCCGATGGGCGCGAAGAGGACGCCGATCACCTCGCCGATCGAGCCGATCTCGTTCTCGCGCGCCGAGGCGACGTTGACGGGCTGCGACACCACGTCGGCCGTCTCTGCGGCGTCGAGGTCGGTGAGGGCGGAGGCGCCGTCGGCGCCGCTTGCGAGCCCGTCGGCGAGCTGCGTGGTCCCGTCGGAGAGTTGGCTCGCGCCGGTCGCGGCGGCGGATGCCCCGGTCGAGAGCTGATCGAGCCCGGAGGCGAGCTCGCTGACACCGCCCGCGAGCTGGTCGGCGCCCGAGGCGAGACCGTTCGCACCGTCGCGGAGGCCGGCGGAGCCGGCCGAGAGCTTCGCGGCGCCGTCCGCGAGCTCGCCGATCCCACCCTGGATCCCGTCGATCGCGCCGCGCGACTGTGCGGCGAGGGTCTGGCCGCCCGTCGAGAGCTGACCCAGTTGCCCGCGTACGCCGGTGACGGCCTCGGCGGCGCGCTGAAGCTGCGGGAACTGCGCGGCGAGGTCGGGGTTGTCGATGATGAACTGGTTCAGGCTGTCCGCGGCCGGCCCGAGGTACTGCTCGACCTGGTCGACGCCCGCGGAGATCCCGCCCGTGTACTGATCCCACGCGTCGGAGATCTGGTCGAGGCCCGCAGCGCCGGCGTTGAGCTGCCCGAGCCCGCCGGCGAGCCCGTCGACGCCCTGTGTGTAGCTGGTCACGCCGCCCGCGAACTGCCCGACGCCTTCGGCGTAGGTGGCCGCCCCGTCCGCGGCCTCCCTCGTCCCGCTCGCCGCCTGGGCGACGCCGGCGGAGAGCTGGCCGACGCCGTCGGCGAGCGATCCGGCCCCGCTCGAGAGCTCCGCCGCGCCTCCGGCGGCCTCGCCGAGCGAACCGCCCAGCGTCGCGAGGTTGCGGTAGAAGCCCTCGAGGTACTGCGCCGTGATCGCCTGCCCGAAGGTCGCGCTCATGGCCGTGCCGACCGACTGCGCGACGGCGCCGGCGAGGTAGCCGTGCGCGTCGTCGGTTGTGATGGAGAGGTCGGCCTTCGTGGGGTGATCGCCCGACAGCGAGGTGATCGACTCGGAGAATCCGGCCGGGATGGTGAGCACCGCGTAGGCCTCGCCCGCGGCGAGTTGCTCCTGGGCGTCCTCGTCGTTCGTGATGGTCCAGTCGAACCCGGCAGCGTCGCCACCCGTCAGCTCCGTGACGAGGAGGCGACCGGCCAGCACGGTCTGCTCGGTGCCGTCGGGCAACGTGGTAGTGACCATCTCGTCGTCGTTCACGACGACGGCCGGAATCGTCTCGAGCCGGTCGGCGGCACCGCCGAGCGCGCCGGCGACGAGGCCCGCGACCGCGAGCGGCACGAGCAGCACGGCCACGAGCAGCGCCACGGCGCGGGTGCGACGCTGCGCGGTCGTCCGGCCGAGCAAGGATTGCAGACGGGTGCTCATCGGTTCGTCTCCTGGAGAACGGCGGCGAGGCGGACGGAGGTGAGTCCGCGCGGTTCGAAGGGTTCGGCGTGGTGGCCGGGTTCGACGCCGGCGATGACGGTGGTCCCGGCCGGCACCAGTCGGGCGGCGGCCGACCAGAATCGGGTGCCGTTGGCACCGGTCTCATCGTCGAGGTCGATCACGACCACGGCGGGCCGCTCGGCGAGCGCGGCCGTGAGCGCCACGAGCGCACGGTCGACCGCGCCGAGTGCTGCGACGCTCGTGTCGCGGTCGATGCGCGGCCCGACGGTGTCGAGCGCCTCGCCGAGACGCTCGATCCAGCCGTCGACCTGCGCCGTGGCGGGCGCGAGGCGGTACCACGGGCGGGTCGCGTCGAGGCGGGCCGCGATCACATCGCCGACGGTGCGGGTGGCGTCCGCATCGATCTCGGCGATCGCGACGCGTCGGAGGACCGCGGAGGCCCCGGTGGGCAGCGGATCACCGAGCACGGCGACGCGGCCGTCGACGGGCGCGAGCCGGCCCGCGAGTGTCGCGGCGACGACACGACGGTCGACAGGCTCTCCGCCGATGAGCAGCAGGCCGCCCACGGGCACCTCGAGATCGATCGGGCCGATGGGGCGTTCAGGGAGTCCGAACACGGCGCCTTCGGCGATCACGGCCACCTGCTTCGCACCGGCCCACTCGGCCTGTTCGAGGTGAGCGCGCAGCCCTTCGCCCTCGATGTCGACGTCGGGCAGGATCCGCTGGAGCCAGGTGGGCAGCCACCACGCCCCACGCCCCGCGAGGGCCATGGCGGCGGGCACGAGGGTCATCCGCACGAGGAACGCGTCGAAGGCCACGCCGACGGCGAGCGCGAACGCGATCGCCTTGATCACGCCCGAGCCCTCGGGCACGAAGGCGAAGAAGACGAAGAACATGATGAGTGCCGCCGCGGTGACGACGCGGGCGGCGTGCTGGAACCCGTGCACGACCGACGTGCGCGGATTTTTCGTCTTCACGTACTCCTCGCGCATGCCCGAGACGAGGAAGACCTCGTAGTCCATGGCGAGGCCGAACAGCACGGCCATGAGCAGGATCGGCAGGAAGCTCAGGATCGGCCCGGGCTCGATGTGGAACAGCTCGGCGGCCCACCCCCACTGGAACACCGCCACCGTGACGCCGATCGCGCCGAATGCCGACAGCAGGAACCCGAGTGCCGCTTTCAGCGGCACGAACACCGACCGGAAGACGATGAGCAGCAGCACGATCGACAGCCCGACGACGATGAGCGCGAAGGGGATGAGCGCGTCGTTGAGCCGCTGCGAGATGTCGATCGAGACGGCGGTGTACCCGGTGACGGCGATGGGGGTGTCGAAGTCGGCCGTGATCGAGGGTTCGAGGTCGCGGATCTCTTGCACGACGCGCTTGGTCTCCGGGTCGTCGGGAGCGCTCTCGGGGATGACCTGGATGATCGCCGTGTCGACGGTCTGGTTGGGCATGCCCTGGCCGACGTAGTCGACGCCGTCGATCTCCGAGAGGCGGGCGCCGATCGCGTCGAGGTCGTCGAAGATGTCGGTGGTCTGCGTGATATCGACGGTGACGATGAGCGGCCCGTTCGCGCCCGGTCCGAAGCCGTCGGCGATCATGTCGTACGCCTCGCGCTGGCTCGATCCGGGCTCGCCGTTGCCGGAGGGCAGGTTCAGGTCGAGGCTCGCGGCCGGGATCGCGGCGGCGCCGAGCACCCCCACGACGAGGACGACGAACACGATCGGCGCCTTGAGCACGGTGTCGACCCAGCGTCGGCCCATGGTGCGCGACCCGCCCTCGTCGCCCGCGAGTGCGCGCCGGGCGGCGCGGCTGCCCGCCTTGGGCACGAGGCGGCGTCCGAGCACACCGAGCAGCGCGGGCAGCAGGGTGACCGCGCCGATGACCGCGATGAGCACGGCGAATGCGGCCGCGATGCCCATGACGCTGAGGAAGGGGATGCCGACGATGAGCAGGCCGAGCAGCGCGATGATCACGGTGAGGCCCGCGAACACGACGGCGCCACCGGCGGTCGCGACCGCCTCGGCGGCACTCGCCTCGGGATCCTCGCCGCGCGCGAGTTGGGTCCGGTGCCGCGACAGGATGAACAGCGCGTAGTCGATGCCGACCGCGAGCCCGATCATGACCGCGAGCATGGGCGCGGTGCTCGACACCGTCGTGAACGCCGAGACGACCGAGATGCCGCCGAAGGCGGCTCCCACGCCCACCAGCGCGGTCAGCAGCGGCATCCCGGCGGCGACGAGCGAGCCGAACGTGATGAAGAGGACGACGCCGGCGAACAGCACGCCGAGCGCCTCTGTCACGGTGAGCCCGAACGTGGTCTCCTCGAAGACCTCGCCGCCGAACGCGACCTCGAGGCCGGCGTCGCGGCCGAGGTCGCCGGTCGCGACCACGGCGTCGAGCGAGTCCTGGGTGACCTCGGTGGACGGGCCGTCGAACTGGACCTGGATGTACGCGGTGCGCTCGTCGTCCGAGATCTGATCGCCCGCGTACTCGTCGAACGGGCCGAGCACGCTCGCGACGCCGGGCACGTCTTCGAGCTCGGCCTCCATCGCCTCGATCGCCGCGCGCGCGCTCGGGTCTTCGACGGATGCCCCGTCGGGCGCTTCGAGCACGGCCTTCGCCGACGCGCCGGCGGTCTGGGGGAAGACCGCTGCGAGCTGGTCGATCGCGGTCTGCGACTCGGTGCCGGGGATGGAGTAGGACTCCTGAAGCTGGCCGCCGAGGCCGATGCCGGCACCCAGCAGCGCGCCGAGCGCCACCGCCCACGCGACGATGACGAGCCAGGCCCGCCGATACGCGAAGCGGCCGATGCGATGAAGGAGAAGCGCCACGGGAGAAGGTCTTTCGGGTTCAGCGGTGGTCGGCGGGCAGGAGGAGTTCGGAGAGCACGGCGACGAGGGCCTCGCGGACGTCGGCATCGGGCAGGCGCTGCTCGTCTTCGAGGATGGTCTGGTCGGCCACGAGGGCATAGGTCGCACCGGCGAGCGCGACGCCGAATCGCATCTGCTCCGCGAGTGGCGCGTCAGTGTCGCAGATGGAGGCGGCGATGCCCCGGATGACGGTGTTCGCGCGTTCGATGACGGGGATGTCGCGGAGGAACTGGCCCTGGTTCACGAAGGTGTGCACCGCGAGCCGGTTGCCGAGGAGGAAGTCGACGAACTGCGTGATGAACACGCGTCGTGCGCCGATGGTTCTGCCGGCGTCGACGAACTCGCGCAGCAGCCGTTCGAGGAGGTCGATGGCCGGCCCGATGGCCGCCTCGAGCAGCGCCTCCTTCGAGGCGTAGTGATAGAGGACGCTGGATTTCGAGTAGCCGGCGCGGTCGGCGATCTGCTGCAGCGAGCTCGCGGCGAAGCCCTCGATCGCGAACTGTTCGAGGGCCACCTGGCGCAACTCGTCGGCCGCGCGCACGCGCGTGGGCTGGTGGGCTTCGGTCGGCATGCCATCACGCTACTTGACCGATCGGTCAGAGCCTGTCCGATCGGTCAGATTCCCGGTGGACTCCCAGCGCCGGCGACAACGGGCGATAGCGTGGACGCATGCGCAAGTACCTCTTCAGCGGGGCCGTCATCAGTGCGATCATCAGCGGGATCGGCGTGGTCCGATCCACCTTCGCCGGGCCGCGGGACTGGCGCCTGCTGCTCATGTGGATCTCGTGGGCCTCGAGCCTCGCCATCGCGATCGGCACGGTCGCCGACCAATCAGAGCGCGCCAAAGCGCTCGACTGACCACCCCCGCACCTCGCGGCCCTTCCGCGATCGGCGTGTCCAGCGCGGCAACGGATGCTTCGTGCACAAGACTGTGGTACAAGCTCCCCCACCACCCGCCGATCTGAGAGGGGCCGCCGATGTTCCGACGCTGGCGTCGCCGCGCACGGCTCGAAGCCGAAGCCGCTCCCATCACCACGGCGCCCGCACCGCGCGCCTCCGCGGCCGACCTGCGCGGCGAGCACATCTTCGAACTCGTCAACGCCAAACTCGCCGAGTTCATCGGCGCCAACGGCCAGTGGGCGCTCGTCCGGCGCACGCCCGCCGACACGGACATGATCTTCGACGCGGTCGTCACCCACCAGATCGCCTCCGATCTCACGCGCACGATCCTCGACGAGCGCGATCTGGTCGCGGTGGTCGTGCCCGAGGGCGAAGACACCATGGCCCTCAGCTGGAACCCCTCGCCGCTCGTCCTCTGGGCCGAGCCCGCGCGTGAGTCGGAGCCGGCCACCGAGGCATCCATCGTCGACGAGTCGGGCGACGCGTCCGCCGAGACATCCGGCACCGACACGACCCGCCAAGAGGATGCCGCGGCCCGGCCGACCGCGCTCGACCCCGCCGCCTGACCCGCCGCCCTCCAAAGTCCCGGCGCGTTCTTTGTAGCGCCGCGTCTCGCCGCGGCGCCCCGACGCTTCCTAGCGTGATCCGTGGACCATCCGTCCAGGATCCAGACCGGAACTCCGAGGGGAATCATGACGACGACGCCCGCGCCCGACCGCACCGCGACGAGATCGACCGCCCGTGACCTCGCCCAGATCGCAGTGTTCGCCGCGCTCATCGCCGGCCTCACGCTGCCGGGCGCGATCCCGGTCGGCTTCGGGGTCCCGATCACGCTGCAGACCCTCGGGGTGATGCTCGCCGGCGTCATGCTCGGCGCACGAAAAGGCTCACTCGCG
>Ga0182737_1002540_pt1 | contig 14787 bp, 8 predicted proteins | sample eDN5th30CBELigOP_FD_128878 | JGI IMG/M metagenome (GOLD analysis project Ga0182737, IMG submission 128878) | Enriched Organic Plus compost microbial communities from Emeryville, California, USA - eDNA 5th pass 30_C BE-Lig OP (version 2) (version 2) ... | reverse complement strand
CCGATCGTCCAAAACAAGGCGGGCCGCACCAGAAACTCCAACAGCGTGCTGGTAATTAGTCCGCCGATGATGACCGTGGCAACCGGATAGAGGATTTCCTTCCCCGGCTCGCCGGCCGCCATCGCCAATGGCACGAGTCCAATGCCCGAGGTCAGTGCCGTCATGAGCACGGGGGCCAGGCGGTCTTTTCCGGCGCGCACGATCATCTCCCGCGACCACGTCTCGCCTTCGTACTTGACGAGGTGGAGATAGTGATTGATCAGGAGGATGCCGTTGCGCGAGGCGATGCCGCACAGCGAGATGAATCCCACCATGCTGGCGATCGTCAGCGTCTGGCCCGTCACATACAGCGCGGCGACCGAGCCGATGAAGGCCATCGGCAGGGCAATCATCACCTGCAAAGCGAGGTTGGCCGAATGAAACATTTTGAACAGCAGCAGGAACATGCCGACCAGGGAGATCGCGAACAGCACGGCGATCATGCGTGACGCCGATTGCTGACTCTCGAACTGCCCGCTGTATTCGGTGAAGTAGCCCGTGGGCAGGTTTGCCTCGATCGGGGCCAACCGCTGCTTGATGTCTTCGACGACATCCACCAGCCCGCGGTCGGAGACGTTGCACTGCACGATGATCCGCCGGCGGACCTGCTCGCGATTGATCGTGTTGGGACCTCCGGAGTTGTAAATGCGGGCCACGTCTTCCAGCTTGGCCGTGCCGCCGCCAGGTAGCTCGATCACGAGGCGTCTCAAGGATTCCAGGTCTTCGCGATACTTATCATCCAGTCGCACCAGCAAATCGAAGGTCCGCTGGCCGTCGAGCACCCGGGAGACCACTTCTCCCTGCATGGCCGTTTCCACGAACTCGTTCACGTCCAGCCGCCGCAAACCAAATTGTTCGAGTTTGTATCCGTCCGCCTCGATGCGAAGCTGCGGGATGATGACCTGCTGCTCGACCTGCAAATCGCGAATCCCGTTGACGCCGGAAATGGCCGCTTGCATCTTCTGGGCCTCGCGCCGCAACGCGTCGAGATCGTCGCCGTAGAGCTTGATCGCCACCTGCGCCTTGACGCCGGAGAGCATGTGAGAGATGAGATGGGCGAGCGGCTGCTCCACGGCCGTCACAATGCCGGGAATGTCGGCCAGCGCCTCACTGATTTCCTCAATGACTTCCTCACGTGATCGCTCCGTGTGCGGGTCGATCGTGGCAATGTATTCGGTGACGTTCACGCCCTCGGCGTGTTCGTCAAGCTCCGCGCGGCCCGTCTTGCGGACAAACGCCACGATGTCGTCGATTTCCTGTAAGCGTTTTTCGACCTTAGCCGACACCTCGTTTGAAGTCGCCAGCGAGGTTCCCGGCGGCAACAGAACATTGACCTGCACGGCCCCCTCGTTGAACGGCGGCAGAAAATCGCTTTCGAGGTTGACAACAGCCCAGCCGGCAATGCCGACGGCAATCGCGGCAATTGCCAGAATCGGCCACGACAGCCGCAGGCTCACGCGCATGACGCGATCCGCGATCCACTTGAGCACCCGCAGCAACAGCCCGTCTTTCTCCTCGTGCCCCAGCTTTGCCCGTCCCAGCAGCCAGTAGCTCAGTACGGGCGTCACGGTCAGCGATACGAGCAACGAGGCAACGAGCGACACGATGTAGGCGATGCCGAGCGGAGCAAACAGCCGGCCCTCCATGCCGGACAGGGCGAACAGAGGAACGAACACCAGCACCACGATCATCGTTCCATAGACGATGGAATTGCGAATTTCGCAGCTTGCCTGGAAGACAACCAGCAGGGCGGGCTTGGGATTGGCGCTATGGCGGTTTTCGCGGAGCCGTCGAAAAATGTTCTCCACGTCCACGATGGCGTCATCGACTAGCTCGCCAATCGCAACGGCCAAGCCGCCCAGCGTCATCGTATTGATTGACAGGCCAAACGCCTGAAACACCAGGGCGGTGATCACAATCGAAAGCGGGATTGCCGTGAGCGTGATAAAGGTCGTCCGCAAGTTCATGAGGAACAGGAAAAGAATGATGACGACCAGGATGCCGCCGTCGCGGAGCGCCTCGATCACGTTTTCAATCGCCAGATCAATGAACTCCTTCTGTTCATAGAGGCCGGGCAGAAGCCGAACATCCGCTGGGAGCGAGACCTTGAGTTCTTCGAGCGCCTCGTTGACCGCTTCGGTGACCTCCCGTGTATCGGCGTTCGGCTGCTTGTTGATCGTGAGGACCACTGCCGGCCCGCCATCGAACTGGCCCGTTTCGGTTCTGGTGAATGCCGAGCTGTCGCCGCGCTTCACCTGCGGGCCTTCGACGATACGCGCCACCTGCGACAAACGCACGGACTGCCCATCTCGGTGGGCGACGACAATTCTCGAAATCTCGTCCACCGTCTTGACTCTCCCCAGCGACCGCACGAGGAGTTCATTCGGACCCTGCTGATCGAGATAGCCGCCCGCCGTGTTCTGGTTGCTTTCGCGAAGGGCCTCCTTCACTTCGTGCAGGGTCACCCCGTAGCGCAGCAGGTCGTTGGGATCGACCAGCACCTGAAACTGTTTCCGCTCGCCTCCCATGACGATCACTTGCGACACGCCGGGAATCGTCAGCAAGCGCTGCCGCACGACCCAATCGGCCAGCGTTCGGAGTTCAAGCGGCGGCGTCTTGCCCCCTTCGCTGTACATGCCGATGATCTGGATTTGCCCCATGATCGACGAGATCGGGGCAAGCTGCGGAGTGACGCCGGGAGGAAGCTGATCCGCGACCAAGGCCACGCGTTCATTGACGATTTGCCGGTCGTTGTAGATGTTCGTTCCCCAGTCGAACTCAACATAAATCACCGACAAGCCGACGCCCGACGAACTCCGCACGTCCTGCACTCCGGTCGCACCGTTGAGCGTAGTCTCCAGAGGGAAGGTAATCAGCGTCTCGACTTCCTCGGGAGCCATGCCGGGCGCTTCGGTCATGATGACCACGCGCGGACGGTTCAGGTCGGGGAACACGTCAATCGGCAACTGGTAGGCTTGCCAGCCCCCGTAAGCGACCAGGAAGACCGAGGCGGCGACCACCAACAGCCGATTCTGAAGTGCGAAGCGAATAATTGCATTGAGCATGGCGGAGGATTCCTTTCGCGCTGCCGGTTAGTGGTTATGACCGGCATGAGGATCGATTCCGCCGCCCGACTTGTTCTTCAATGCCAGGTGCATCTGATAGGCCCCGCGAGCAGCCACGATGTCGCCAGGAAAGACCGCACCATCATTGGCGATGACGACCGACCGCTGGTCCCGGTACTCGACATGAACCGGAACCCGGTCAAAGTGATCGCCGTTCTGCTGGTAGATATAGGTCTCGGCCCCTTCGTCCACGACGGCCTCCACCGGCAATACGATTCGCCTCTCCCACCGCTCAACCGGAACGCGCAGTTCCATCCGTTGGCCAGGTTTGAAACGCCAATCGAGAAAGCGAGTCCCTGTGGAATCGGTTTGATCGAGGGCCACCTCGTTCGGCAAACGGAGGTAGAATCGAAAGGCGCGCGATTGGGGGTCCACGTAATCGGCCAGATAAAGCAACTTCAGCCCATCAATCACGTCCGTCGTACGGTCGCCAACCAGGAGTGCAGCGGAGACTTCCCAGCCCTGACGAGTCGCTTCGCGCAACCGGGCGGCATCGTCCTCAAAGGCGCGACCTTCGATGTACAACTCGCAATGATCGGCAAGCACGCTGAGAACCTGTCCGGCTTCGACCTGCTGGCCGAGTTTCACTGGCAATTCCTGAACGTGAAAGAGATGATCTTCCCGACAGGCTTCGCTGTCGTGGCCGTGTGCCGGAGCGCTGACTGTGATCGACTGAAAAAGCTTGCGATCACGGAGGATCGACTCGACGTCATTCTCCTTAAGTCCGTGCAGCAGGAGCGCCTGCCGTTCCGCTCGCAGGCTGGCTTCAAGCTTCTGCTTCTCATACTCCTGCTCCAAGATTCGTTTGCCAACGATGACGCCCTCACCGATGGCCTGGAGCCGGTCGATCTCGCGCTTGACAATTTCCAAACTCTCGGCGGTGCGAACCAGGTTGCTTTGAGCAGTCACCAGCTCTTCATGCGTGAGCCGGATCTCGAACATGGGAGAACCTGGCTCGATGGCGGCCCCCTGGATCGGGACAATCTTGGTGACCACGCCAGTCAGCGGCGCTGTGATGTGAATCTGTGACCGGCCCGGCCGTTCGACGACCATTCCGGGGACGGTTGTGGTCTTGACGAACGTGGTCGGTTTGATCTGGATGGGCTGAAAGCCGACGTTCCGCAGTGCGTTGGCGCTCAGCTCAATCGACGAATCCTCAGAATGACCGGCATGGCCATGATCGTGATCGTGCCCCGCGTGCTCGTCCGGCTGCGAAGTTGACGGCGCACTCTGGCCCGCAAGCCAATTGCTGACCATTGGCTTGGCCCACGGCAGCCAAACCGGGCTGCTCGCTGCACAGGCTCCGCCTGCGATCAGCAGACCCACAAGCGCCCACGTCCTCGGGCGTAGCTTTGGAATTCGAGTTTTCATGGGAACCTCCGCGCAATGTTCGCACACAGATCGGCGCTGGGGGGCAAAGTGAGCCACGCATTGAGCGGACTTCACCGGCCTCAACGCGTGCAGATCGTCCGGAAGAAAGAATGAGCACCGCCAAGGATGCTCAATCCGGAACGCGCGGAGATTAGAGCGTGAGCACGCAGTGCGCAAGATGCAGGCGCAAGCCGCCTAGCAACGGTGGCGCGACGGAATCATGCGACTCGCTGGCGCGCGAAACGCAGAACGGAACCGCCGGCTCAACCACGGCAACGCCCTGGAATGAGCCATCCCAATCGATCTGGTCGATGGGAGACGGCCCCGACGAATCCGGGGCCGCGAAGACACACGTGCCTTCGTTGCAACCGGTCGGCCCGTCCCCTGGACAAGGTGCGCTTGGCAGGTCTTCGCCGAGCTGCTGGCCCAATGATTCGGAAGCACAAAACTGTGTAGAGTCAGTATGGGCGTGCTTGCAGCAACCGCCGCTGACTTCCGAGCCGCTGTGGTGAGCAAGCGACGCTGTCTTGCCGACGAAATCGCAAGAATGGCCGCCGTGGCTGTGATGCGCGCAGCAACCGGCGACGGTGTGCCAAAACACCGCCGCTGTTGTCACGATCGCAATCAAGCCACGGAACATCAGAAGTCGAACTCCCGCAGAAGGTAGGGGCATACTACTGCTACACTAACTCATATCAATGTTATCGGAACGAGACTGGGGCGTCCATGACGGTTTCTCTGGATTTTCCAGGGGAGCGCCGGTCCAACCTTGGACCGGACTCTCCGTCATCGCGTCTTGCATCCTATTCCTCCGGCGTCGGCGGCTTATGGCCCGTTTTGGCTTCATACTGGGCGGCGAACTTTGCCTCCAAATCCGGATGGCAGATGAAGCACTGCGACTCGGGGCGGTTGTGCTCTTTGCACCAATCGCCCTTCTTCTGAAAATCGGCGGCCAATTGTGTGCTGCATCGCGCGCAGACGTCCTCCGGCACGCCGTGCTCCACGCACCACCAGCCGCCGTGGCTGGGATCGGTGTCCCCGACCGCTTGCCCGTTCACATTGCCTGCCGCCTTGTCGGTTTGAGCCGGGGTGGCTCCCTGATCTCCACAACCGCTCATCGCGATGCCGGTCGCGGCCAGCAGCGTCGCGGAAACGCCTCGCATCCACGTGATTCCCATCATTCGTTTCTCCATTCGGCTTTCGCCGTTCGAAAGTTACACCGAAACCGACTCGGGCACGCGCCGCGCGCCGGGTTCGGTAGGTTCAACAGGTTCGATCTCCTCCTCGCCGTCGTGGTCATCTCTTCCTTTTGTCGGACGATTGAAGATCACGTACAGCACGCGGAGCACGAGCAGGCTCATGATCATCGCGCTGCACACGCCGCCGATGACCACCGTCGCCAAAGGCCGTTGGACCTCAGCCCCCATGCCCGTGCTGAAGGCCATCGGAACGAAGCCGAGGCTGGCCACAAGCGTCGTCATCAGGATCGGGCGAAGCCGCGTCATCGCCGCCTCCTCGACCGCTTCGTCGAGCGACTTCCCTCGTCGTCGGAGTTGCCGGATTGTGGAAACCAGGAGCATGTCGTCCAGCACGGCCACTCCGGACAGGGCAATGAACCCGACCGCCGCCGAAATCGAGAACGGCATGTCCCGCATCCACAAGGCAACGATGCCGCCGATCCAGGCGAACGGCACGCCCGTGAAGACCCGTAGCGAGTCGATCATGTTCCGATAGGTCATGTACAGCAACACGAAGATCATCAGCAGGGCGACCGGCACGACAATCATTAGCCGAGTCTGCGCCCGCTGAAGGTTCTCGAACTGTCCGCCCCACTCGACGCGGTAGCGGCCCGGAGGCAGTTGAACCTGCTCATCAACCTTCCGCTGAGCTTCTGCGACAAAGCTGCCCATATCGCGCCCGCGGACGTTCGCTTCAATCGTGATCCGCCGCTGATACCACTCCCGCTTGATCGTGTTGGGGCCTTCCACCGTCTCCACGGTTGCCAGCCGCGAGAGCGGGATGCGCTCGCCCGACGGGGTGGCGATCAGGATCGACTTGATCGCTTCCGGGTCGGCTCGCGCCTGTTCAGGAAGGCGGATGATCAACGGGAAACGCAACTGCCCCTCGTAAACCTCGCCGACGTGCTTGCTGCCGAGCGACTCCACCAAGTCGAGTACGGTCTTGGCCGGGATGCCATAGCGGGCGATCTCGTCCTGCTTGATGTGGATTTGCAGCACCGGCTGCCCCGTGACCTGCTCGACTTTCACGTCGGCGGCCCCGTCAATCGATTTGAGCACCCGCTCGATCTCGGCAGCCTTGGCAACCATCAGGTCGAGATCATCTCCGTAAAGAATCGCCGCCACGTCCGAACGGACGCCGGAGATCATCTCGTTCATCCGCATCTCGATCGGCTGCGTCATGGCCAGCCGGGGGCCGGGCAGGTCGCGGAGTTCCTCCTGAATCAGAACCGTCAACTCATCCTGCGTCTCGGCTTGTTTCCACTGGCTACGTGGACGCAGCGTGACGAACAGGTCGGTCAACTCGGTCCCCATCGGATCGGTTGCCACTTCCGCCGTACCGATGCGGCTCCAGACTTGTGCGATCTCGTCGGGGAACTTCTCCAGCAGCACCTTTTCCATCTGGGTGTTGTAGCGCATCGACTCTTCCAAGTCGGTTCCCGCCAGTCGGACGACATTGACCACCAAGGCCCCTTCAGACAGACGAGGCACAAACTCGGTGCCCAGGTTTGGAGCGATCATTCCAAAGGCGACGATCAGCAGGCACAGAGCGAAGCCGATCACCGCGAGCTTGTAATGCATGGTGAACCGCAACACCGGGGCGTAGAGCCGCTTCAGAATACGGATAAGCAGCGGCTCTTTCTCTTCAAGCCGTTTTGGAAGAACCAAGCTCGCGAGCACCGGCATCAGCGTCAGCGAAAGCACCATTGACCCCGCCAAGGCGAAGATGACTGTCAGCGCCATGGGTCGGAAGAGTTTCCCCTCGATTCCTTCGAGCGTGAGGATCGGCAGGTAGACAATCATGATAATCAGCTCGCCGAACATCGTCGGTTTGCGGACCTCGACGGCCGCGTCCCGAATGATCTCCAGTCGGCTGCGCCCGTTCTGCCCATGCGCGAGATGCCGCACGCAGTTCTCGATCATCACGACCGAACTGTCCACCACCAGGCCGAAGTCAATCGCCCCCAGGCTCAATAGGCTCGCCGCAATCCCGAACCGCAGCATCCCGGAGAAGGCGAACAACATCGACAGGGGAATCGCCAGTGCGACGATCAACCCTGCTCGCAGATTTCCCAGGAAGATGAACAGGACCGCGATGACGAGCAGGCCGCCCTCGAACAGGTTCTTTTGAACCGTGTCGATCACATGGTCCACCAATTCGGTCCGGTCGTAGACGGTCTGGATCGTGACCCCAGGCGGCAAGGTTTCTTTGATTTGCTCCAGCTTGTTCTTGAGCGCCCAGGTGACTTCGTGACTGTTCTCGCCCATGAGCATGAAGCCCAGGCCGAGCACGGCTTCGCCTCGGCCGTTGGCCGTCACTGCGCCGCGGCGGATTTCGTGGCCGATCTGCACGTCCGCCACATCGCGGACCCGGATCGGCACGCCGTCGCGGGAGGCAATGACGACGTTCTCGATCTGCTCGATATTCACGGTGCGTCCCACGCCGTGAACCAGCAGCATCTGGCTGCGGTCGGTAATGGTGCCGCCGCCGACGTTCTGGTTGTTCTGTTTGACGGCCTCGGCGACCTGATCGAACGTAAGGCCGTGCTTGATCAGCCGGTCGGGATCGAGGCGGACCTGGTATTGCTTTTCGTATCCGCCCCAACTATTGACCTCGGCCACGCCAGGAACTGACCGGAGCTGCGGCTTGACGACCCAATCGTGAAGAGTTCGCAGTTCGGTGAGCCGCCGGACGCGCTCTTCGTCGGAGACCTTGGTGAAATCGACGCCTTCGTACACCAAGACATAGTGAAAGACTTCGCCCAGGCCCGTCGAGACCGGTCCCATCTGCGGGCGCTGGATGCCCTCGGGCAGCTCCACCGTGCTGAGTCGCTCGTTGATAAGCTGTCGGGCGAAATAGATGTCCACCCCGTCCTCGAAGATCACCACCACCTGGGAGAGACCGAACTTGGAGATAGAGCGCAGGTCTTCCAAGCCCGGCAGGCCGCTGATCGCCTGCTCAACCGGAAAGGTGATCTGGCGCTCGACCTCCTCGGGCGAAAGAGCCGGGGCGACGGTGTTGATCTGAATTTGGACCGGCGTGGTGTCCGGGAAGGCGTCGATGTCCAGTTGTCGCAGCGAGACAACACCGACGCCGCCCAGCAGCAGCGCTCCCAGGATGACCAGCGCCCGGTGGCGCAGGGAAAAATCGATGAGCCAGTTGAGCATCCGTGCCTCCTATTCCGCCACGCAGGCGCAGCCTTCGCCGAGGTTGTTCTTGAGAAGCTGTGCTCGTAGCACGTCGCTCCCTTTCGTCACCACCACCTCTCCGGGCAAGACACCGGCAATGATCTCGGTGAACTTGCCGTTTGATACACCAAGGCGCACGGATCGCACGTGGAACAGCTTGGAACTCTCCGGGCTGTCGAAGTAGCCCTTGTCGCGGACGAACACCACGTGGCAGCAGCCTTCCCAGTGGACGGCCTCCTTGGGCACGACAATCGCCTCCTGTTCCTCCCGTAGGACGACCCGGCCGGTCCCGAAAGTTTCGTCACGGAGTTGTCCGTCCGGATTGGGTAGGTCGGCCCGGACCTTCACCATCCGCGTCTGCTTGTCTGCCGCGGTGCTGATCCAAGTCAACGAGCCGGACACCTCATTCGGACTGCCGTCGGGCCGGAACCGAACGGGTTGCCCGACCGAGAGGAAGCGCGCCTCTTCAAGGGGAATGCTGAGCGTCAGCCACATCCGGCTGGGGTCGGCGACCTGGAATAGGACGCGAGACGGGTCGACAACCTCGCCGGCGACGACTTGCCGGTCCACGACCACACCATCCATTGGACTTCGGATTGGAATCAGGTTGGCCGTGGCGGTTTGCGAGTCAAATTGTTGAGCGAGATCCTCAGGCAAGCCAAGAAAACGCAATCGATCAACGACGGCCGTCTTGGGAAGCCCCCGCAGCGTTGAAACGCCAACACGCAGGCCGAGATTGGCGAGCGCCTGCTCAGCGCTGAGCACTTCGGCTTGCGCCTCGGCAAGCACCGCTTCCGCTTCAAGGATGAACTTTCCAGCGACGGCTCCGCCGCTGAGTTCTCGAAGACGATCGTCGTTCTTTTGTGCGAGATCTTCCGCCACGAGGGCTTTGACCAGGTCGCTCTTTGCGCGACCGACTTCCATCGCGTCCACGACGGCCAAAACGTCTCCCGAACGGACGGGATCGCCGATACTCTTCAGCACGAGAAAAGTCGTCCCCGGCACTCGCGAAGAAAGGCTGGCAAGCCGCGTCTGGTCGTAGGTGATTTCCCCGTTGCCCAATACCCATTCACCGGTGGCTTCCCGACCGACCAGTTCCACGTCGATGCCGGCCTGCCGGACTGCCTCAATCGACGCGAACTGCATGCGGCGCTGGTAGACTTTGCAGACGGCGTTATTTTCCGGCCGGTCCCGTAAGGCTAATGTGCGGGCCGCCCGGTCCAGGTCAGCCTCTGATACGACCGGCGTTTCCTTGCGCTGCGCGACGTCGGGGTGGTGCAGCACGCAGTTATGGACCCCGTGCTCCGGGCACCAGCCGTAGTCCGGCCCCTTCGGCACCAGATCGGGGTTGCACTCGATGCACTGCGATTCGGGGACGCCGTGTTCTTCGCACCAGTCCGCCCGCTCCGAAGCTTCAGCTCCGGCGAGCGTTGAGAACTTCGGCAGTTTCCAGTCGAAGTGATGCCCGAAATACATGACTCCGCCGAACAGCGAAAGGACGATCAAGTTCGGAATCGCGCCGGCAACGGCCAGCCACCGCCGCCTCCGTGGTTTCACTGCCGGCACAGACTCAGCCTGCCGCGGAGATGTCGACGGACGTGTCGGGGTTGTAACGGTTGCGGACATACACTCTCTCCAATGGGGTGTAAGAGGGATGCTCCATTCAGCACGTGGACGACGTTGCGTCGTCGTGGAAGCCGAAGGGGGCGTTGCGGAAAACGGCCGAGCGAGGAGGTCCCGGTGAGACCGTCAACTCAGCACGACAACGCCGTGGAGAGAGGCTGGTTTAACAGCGCAAGACGACCGATGACAGAATAGCCAGCGATTGAGAAGGGATCGGAGGCGAGTTGTGCCTCAACGCTGGATGGGGGCCGTCGACGACAAACTGATCGTGCGGCAGGATGTGGTGCAGGAGGGCGACAAGCTGCGAAAGGCGCTCCGCATTCGTCCTTGAAGACACTCGAAGGGTGGTCGGCGACTGCTCCGGATTTGAAATCAGGATGTGTGTGCAACCGCACGGTTGCCCTGCAAGTGTGGGCGACTCGCGTGGCGACTCGTTCTCGTCACGCGACATCCCAGCGCGAGAACAACGGCATTCGCCGCCCTCATCCTGCTCGGTTTCATGCTGGCAGCAGGTGCAAGTGGCTGGGTCTGAATCGACGCACCAATGCGATCCGTCGTCGCTGATGCACAAATAGACTGAACCGCCACTCCCAGCAAGGAGTTGCGTCCAGACGAGCATCAGAATGAGCGACGATTTGGCCATGAAGCCCACCAGTTAACCAAAATATACACTTTATCATAAGCTATCGGCATGCGCGAGTTCGGTCAATGACGGGTAGTGGGTCAGTTTGAATTTGGATTTTTCTGATTCGCAGAGTGGTCGGGGTCGGAAGTCCATCGCGAGGCTACTTTTTTTCCGTCCCTGTCGCTGATGTATGAGCCCACGAATTGGGCCAATCGGGCTAATTGCGAGTCAGTCAAAATCCTTGCATGAAAGGAGTCATGTTTTGACTTTAGCCACCCGGTTTCGTCGTAGCCGTGGTCTAGGAAGACCAGAAAGCGAATCCGGTCAGAGAACACTTCCTCCGGTATTCCGCATTCAAGCAGTTCCACGCGGTGCCGTCTAACGAACTCGCTCCATTCATCGCTAGTGCGGCGAAACCCCATCAAACCCTCCGCGCAAAAAGAAAGCCGCTCGAAGGCGGCAGGGGCAGGGGAGGTTTGTCCCCTGCCCCTGTTTGGTTATGGCGTGTTAGCTGCCATAGATTGTCGTGAAAAGTTGCGCAATTTTTATGCACCATCGTGCTTGGCCGCGATCGGGTAGTCGCCGGCGTCCTGCCGACGCTACCCGATCTCGTCAATCGCGTCAATAAGTCTTTGCAACTATAAGGGTTGCAAGTGCTTAGGGTAATGCTTAAAAATCATGCGGCGCAGGGGCGGATTGCGCGTGACAAGCTACCGAACGCCGTATATAGTTCCAGTATGCCTAAACGCTCAAGCAAGAAGAAGGATGCTGAGCCGCAGCAGATTGCCAGACGTGTTCTCGATGCTGTAGTGCCGGACGCCGAAGTTCCGCGCAAAAAAGCCTCAAAGAATCCGGCGGCAGTTGCGCTAGGTCGGCTTGGTGGAAAAAAGGGAGGGCCAGCTAGAGCTGAGAAGCTCAGTGCGGCCAAGCGGTCGGAGATCGCGTCACGGGCGGCACGTGCTCGATGGGTCGCGAAAACTAACGACAGCAATTAAAAATGGCTAAAGCCGCTCCCGCCAATGGATCGCCAACAAATCGACTACCTGCTACAAGGGTCAGGCGTCGGCGAACTCGCGTTGTTAAGGATCGACGGGCGTCGATCTATTCGTTTCCAGAAATCCTTCCACCAGAGTTCTGCTCACTGGTTGAACGTTTGGAGCGCGCGATCGGCATGCCGGCTTGGCTGCTGATACAAAACAACTGCCCGCAGGACGAGTACTCCGAAATCAGCTTTCAGGCGTACAAGGGATTTCAGAAACAGACGGCGAACCAAGCTGGCGCTGCCGCCCTCTTGATAGAGTCGCCTGGCGGGGAGCCCAATCATGCGTTCCGCATCGCCAGACTGTTTCAAAGACGGTTCAGGCCGTTCACGGCCGTGATACCGCAGTACGCTAAAAGTGCGGCTACTTTGATTTCGCTGGGTGCAAACGAGATCGTATTGGGCAGGGAGGCTGAACTCGGCCCTCTTGACCTACAAGTCTTTGACTTCCATCAAGAGCGAATGGAGTCGGCGCTTAACTCGGTGCAGGCGCTAGAGCGGCTCAATGCGTTCGCTTTGACCGCCGTAGATCAGACCATGCAATTGCTTATCAGGCGTATCCCGAAGCGAACAGATATTTTGCTTCCGTTCGCCCTGGAATACGTAGCCACACTACTCAAGCCGCTCTTGGAGAAGGTCGATACCACCGATTACGCACGGAAGTCGCGCGACCTAAAGGTGGCCGAGGAGTATGCAGCAAGGTTGATGCGAAAAACATACGGATTTGCAAAAAGCAAGGCAATTGCTAGGCGGCTTGTGCAAAACTACCCAACGCATGGCTTCGTAATAGACAGAGAGGAAATTACGGCAAACGAGTCGCAGGAAGACTCGGATAATGCGTTCGGACTTGGTCTGAGAGTAACAAACGCGGCACCCGAAGTGCAGCAAATTATGGACGATATGCTTCCGTACCTGGACGCAGTTACGGCGGTGGGAAGGATAGAGGAGGTAAACTAATGGCTAGTGTGAAAAAAGCTCTACAGGATCAAAAGCGACCACGTTCAGTGGGATCGCGGCAGGCCGTAGAGACGGCAATTGATGCCTCGAAAATGGCCGAAAATCAAACTTGGGAGCAAGCGGCGCAGCGTTCCATCAATGTTCCGCCGTGGTCTTCAGGGCAGTGCAAAAAGCCCGACGATGACCGCAAGTAAATCGACGATGGTAAAAGGCGAGCAGATGCTCGCCTTTTATTGTTGACTATGCTTGACCGCTCAAGCATAATGCACACATGAACATTCTCAGCTTTGAACGCCGTTGTGCCGTGATTCGCTGCCTGATCGAAGGATGCTCGATTCGCTCTACCGTCCGCATGACTGGCGTAGCGAAGAACACCATTCAGAAGCTCACCAAAGAGGTCGGGCAAGCCTGCTTGGACTTCCAGAACCAAGCACTGGTCAACCTGCCCTGTAAGCGCATCCAGGCGGACGAGGTGTGGTGCTTCTGCTACTCGAAGGACCGCAACGTGCCGGATTCGATGCGTGGGCAGCCTGGCATCGGTTCGATCTGGACTTGGACCGCGATGTGTGCCGACACGAAGCTGATGGTTAGCTGGCAGCTTGGCGCGCGTGACGCCGCCAACGCTCAAGCGTTCATCAGCGATCTAGCCAGCCGCCTAGCCAATCGGGTGCAACTGACGACCGATGGCAACCGGATGTATCTTGAAGCGGTTGAAAACAACTTCGGCTGCAATATCGATTACAGCATGCTCATCAAGCAGTACGGCGAGGGGAACGACGAACACCGCTACAGCCCCGGCCTATGCCTCGGCACGAAGGAACGCCGGATTGTTGGCAATCCAGAAGCGGAACACGTATCGACCAGCTTTGCGGAGCGTCAGAACCTGAACATTCGGATGCAGAACCGCCGCTACACCCGCCTAACGAATGCCTTCAGCAAGAAGGCGGAAATGCTCGCCTACAGCGTGGCAATCACGTTCATGTACCACAATTTTGTGCGGGTGCATCAGACCTTGAAAACCACACCCGCCGTTGCCGCTGGCGTGGCAAACCGCCGCTGGACTGTGGAAGAAATGGTCGATCTCGTGCCACACCCGGCTAGAATCTAGTTTCAAACTGACCCACTACCCAATGACGGAATTCCGGGAAGTGCCGGGTGTTTCAGCGCGGGGTGACGCCGTGAGTGCCATTTCCGAACGCGCTCGCAACCATGTCGATTTCGACTGCCAGAGGGGCCCCAGGCGGCGCGAGACGCCGTGTAGCGGCCGGCTCTTAACCCGCACGCGCGACTGCTTGACGACGATGTACCCGAAAGCAACCCCAGGGGATTCGGAGCGATTATGCGAAAGCAACAGCCGTTAACCCAGGCGGCGCGAGACAGAGAGACAACCGAGAGTTTTCGCCGAGAACGGGTTGGCGGGGCGTCGTCGTGGCGAGCGGGGCGTAGCGCGCGGTGGGCAGAGAGTGAGACTTTGAGACTGGCGGCGTGGTCGGAACTTGTTGCCACAACTGGCGATAGAACGCAGAAAGGCCGGCGTCTCTGGACGCCGGCCTTTCGTATAACCCTGCGGTAGGCGGATTT
>Ga0182737_1002539_pt1 | contig 14788 bp, 12 predicted proteins | sample eDN5th30CBELigOP_FD_128878 | JGI IMG/M metagenome (GOLD analysis project Ga0182737, IMG submission 128878) | Enriched Organic Plus compost microbial communities from Emeryville, California, USA - eDNA 5th pass 30_C BE-Lig OP (version 2) (version 2) ... | reverse complement strand
GCCGCCGAAGACGGGAAGAGGCTGCCGGTGGTGATCTGGATCCACGGCGGCGCCTGGCTGTCCGGCAGCCGCCAGGACGCGCTGCCGTACTTCCGCCTGATCGCCGCCGAAGGCTATGCGGTGGTGGCGCCGGACTATTCGCTGGCGCCATCGGCGACCTTCCCGCACGCGTTGCGCCAGCTCAGCGACGTGCGCGTGTGGCTGGAGGAAAACGCCGACGAATTCCCCATCGATCCCGGTCGCCTGTTCCTCGCCGGCGACTCCGCCGGCGCCCAGCTGGCCGCGCAGCTGGCGGCGATGGGCTCCAATCCCGGACATGCTGAGGATGTCGGCATCCCCGGCGTGTTCACCCCGGATGTTGTGCGAGGCGTGATCCTGCAATGCGGCCTGTTCGACGTGCAGGCGCTGGTGCGCGAGAACCCGGACCGCTCGCGGCTGATGCACTGGGGCACGTCCGCCACCGTGCTGGCCTATGCCGGCACCACCGACCCGGACAGCCCGGTGCTGGCCCGCATCGCCCCGATCCCGCACCTGACCAGGCGCTTCCCCGCCGCCTGGATCACCGGCGGCAACGACGACCCGCTCACCCCCGGCCATTCGGTCGTCTTCGCCGAAACCCTCCGCGAGCTCGGCGTGCCGGTCACCACCCTGTTCTGGCCCGAAGACCACGAGCCCAAGCTCCCGCACCTGTATCCGTTCAACCTCGACAACAACGAGGGCTGGGCGGCGTTCGACTCGATGGTGAAGTTCCTTCGCAGCAGGGATTGAGATTCCGGGCGTCTCGGAGTGCCATGAAACCCAGGAATATCAACGGGTTGATCTTGGGGGGCCGTAGGTGGAAAGCCCCTGTAATTAGTATCTGAATAGTTCAGTTCCCTGCCGACCCGCAGACTTCGGGTGCCGGCCCCGAAGAGACTCGATCTCGAGCCTGAAGGCTCACCTCCACCCTAAGTCTCGCGCGTCGGAGCGACGTCGACCCGATTATCGCGCCCGGGATGTGGAGTACTTTTCGTATCTTGGGGCAGGTTGGCGAAAGAGATTCCGGTCTTGGGACGGATTCATCTCATAGCGGGACTCAGCTGAGGCCAGTAACTCCCCGGTGAGCGCAACGGGTTGAGCGCAACCAAGCAGGCAGGGGGCTTAAATGTTGGAAGAGTACGTGCGCGTTGGCAGCGTGCAGCCTCGGTATACGGCAACGGGGCGGCTGTCCTCCTATGCGGTGGAGCTTTGGCACGACGGTCTTGGAGAGCACCGTGAGGTCAAGAGCTCCGATCCTGGCGTGCTTGAAAACAAGGTGGAGGCAGTCCTCCATCGATGGCACGAGAAGTGGGAGGCGAAGAAGCTCAAACTCGCTGCGCAGGCCACATTGGAGAGCGCAGCGCAGGAAACAGAGGTTGCCCAAGCTGCGCTGGCCGCGTGTTCTACGCTGCTTCAGGCAACTTTGGGTGTCGATGACCGCGTCGATTGGGATGCATTAAAGAAGCACGATCCATTTGAGTGGTCAGGGGAGCGACTCAAGACCCTTCGATACAAGTCTGGCAACGAGCCAAGCGCGATCGTCCCCGTAAAACGACCGGATCGGCCAGTCGAAGCCAACTATCGGGAGGAGCCTCGCTGGTTCCACTACCTCATTCCCGGTCTGGTTGCGCGAAAGCAGAAGGCTTCGCGTGATCGATGGTTAGCCGCGATGCGCGACTACGACCAAGCGGTTCTGGCAGCGGACGAAGAGGATAAGGGCCGGCGCAAAGAGCTGGAGCGGCAGCGCGCCCTGTTTCAAGCGGATAAAGCGAAGTTCGAAGAGGCCAGGAAGTCGGCAGAAGCGAAGGTCGACGAGTTTCGAAGCTTGTGGCTAAAGAAAGAGCCGGCGGCGATCATCGAGCACGCCGATTTGGTTCTCTCAGCATCTGTCTATCCTGACTGGATGAAGGTCGACTACGCAGTCGGCTTCGATCCCGAAGCGAAAATCCTCGTAATCGACTACCGCCTGCCGTCCCCATCCGAGATTCCGACGCTGGAGCGAGTGACCTTCGTAAAATCTCGCGGCGAGCTAACCGAAAAGCACATTCCAGAGTCCAAGCGAAAGTCGATGTTTGACGACATCTGCTGTCAGATCACCTTGCGAACGATCCACGAGATCTTCGAGGCTGACGAAGTAGATGCAATCTCCGCAGTGACGTTCAATGGCTGGGTGGAGGCCGTGAATCCATCAACCGGCAGAGAAGAGCGGAACTGCATTCTCAGCGTGCAGGCCCATAAGGCGGAGTTCCTGGCGTTCGACTTGGCGCGGGTGGAACCTCGGGCCTGCTTCAAGGCTCTCAAAGGTGTGGCAGCTAGCTCTCTCGCTGGCTTGGCCCCGGTGCGTCCCATCCTCGTACTCGACTCCAACGACCGCAGGTTCGTTCCTTCAAGAGAGGTCGTGAGCGAACTGGACGACTCCGTCAATCTTGCCTCGATACCTTGGGAGGAGTTCGAGCACCTTGTTCGGGAGCTGTTTGCGAAGATCTTTTCGGGGGATGGAGCGGAGGTTCACGTTACCCAGGCATCGAGAGACGGTGGCGTGGACGCGATTGCACTCGATCCCGATCCAATCAAGGGTGGAAAGATCGTCATCCAGGCAAAGCGGTATACGAATACAGTCGGCGTCAGCGCAGTGCGTGATCTCTATGGCACCGTCGTCAACGAAGGCGCGAATCGCGGCATCCTCGTCACCACATCGAACTATGGGCCGGACGCCTACAAGTTCGCCCAAGGGAAGCCGCTCACGCTCCTCAATGGCAGCAACCTGCTTGCGCTGCTCGCCGACCATGGACACAAGGCGAGAATTGATCTTCAGGAAGCGCGCCAGCGTGGTCCGTCCTGAGATCAGCTGTCCTTTCAGGCCCCCGAAGTTGCCCTGAGGGAGGGCTCCCTTGGGGCCATCCGCGCATCCGCCGCCGGCGGCTTGCCGAACATGCGCCCGTACTCGCGGGTGAACTGCGGGACGCTTTCGTAGCCCACCGCATACGCCGCGCGGCTGGCGCTGGCGCCTTGGGACTGCATCAGGCGGCGCGCCTCGATCAGGCGCAGCTGTTTCTGGAACTGCAGCGGCGACAGCGAGGTGACCGCCTTGAAGTGCTGGTGGAAGGCCGAGGCGCTCATCCCGGCTTCGGCGGCCAGGCGTTCGACCGGGATGCTGCGGGTGTAGTCGCGGCGTAGCAGCGACACCGCGCGGGCCACGCGCTGCACGTGGCCGTCAGGCCAGCCGAGCTTGCGGATCGCATCGCCGTGGCGGCCGGCCAGCAGCCGGTAGTGCATCTCGCGCACCAGCTGCGCCTGCAGGACGGGCAGGGCGTCCGGACGCTCGAGCAGCTTCATCAGGCGCAGCGCGGCGTCGGCGGTTTCCGCGTCGGTCGGATCCACGCGCAGCGGGGCAGGGTCGGCTTCCTGCGGCGGTGCCATCTGCGCGACCAGGTCGACGATCAGCGCCGGGTCCAGTTCCAGCACCAGCGAGTAGTACGGCTCACCTGCGCTGGCCCGGGTGATCTGGCTGACGGTGGGGATGTCGGCGGTTACCAGCAGCGAATCGCCGGCGCTGAACTCCACCGTGCGCGTGCCGGCGGTGACGCGCTTGGCGCCCTGCTGCACCAGGCAGGCCACGGGGCGCTGCACGTCGTGCATGAGCTCGCTCGGCGCGGTGGCGCGCACCACCATCAGCCCGCGGATCGGGGTGGCGATGGGGCCATCGGTGGAGTGGGCGTCCGCGTAGCGGCGCACAGCTTCGAGCAAGGTCGTCATGCGGCCAGACTAGCGCTTCGGGTGTTGCGTGCGCGCTGCGCTGGAGGATCAGGCAAGAACCGGCGAGATTCCGGCAACTGCGGGCAGGGACGGGGAGGGAACCTGTGATCCCCCGATCCAACCCCCGACAGGAGACCTCCCATGAACGTTCCCACCCCCAACAGCGCCCCCACCATCACCCTGGTCACGGGCGGCAGCCGCGGCCTGGGCCGCAACACTGCCGAGCACGTGGCCCGCGCCGGCGGCGACGTGATCCTGACCTGGCGCAGCGGCGCCGCCGAGGCCGCCGAAGTGGTCGCCGCCATCCAGGCGATGGGCCGCAAGGCCGTGGCGCTGCAGCTGGATACCGCCAAGGTGTCGACCTTCGCCGCCTTCGCCGAGCGCGTGCGCGAGGTGCTGGCCAGCGAATGGCAGCGCGACAGCTTCGACCATCTGGTGAACAACGCCGGCCATGGCGACACCGCGCCCCTGGCCGAAACCACCGAAGCGCAGTTCGACGGCCTCATCGACGTGCACTTCAAGGGCGTGTTCTTCCTCACACAGGCGCTGCTGCCGCTGCTGGCCGATGGCGGCCGCATCGTCAATTTCTCCAGCGGCCTGACCCGCTTCGCCTATCCGGGCTACGGCGCCTACGCCGCGGCCAAGGCGGCGGTGGAAACGCTGACCGTATACATGGCCAAGGAGTTCGGCAGCCGCGGCATCACCGCCAATGTGGTGGCGCCGGGTGCCATTGCCACCGATTTCGGCGGCGGCCTGGTGCGCGACAACGCCGAGGTGAACCGGCAGCTGGCTGCGATCACCGCGCTGGGCCGCGTCGGCGAGCCGGACGACATCGGCCCGATGGTCGCCAGCCTGCTGTCGCCGGCCAACCGCTGGGTCACCGCGCAGCGCATCGAAGTCTCCGGCGGCCAGGCCATCTGAGTGGACAGGGCGGCGACGGGGCAGGGAAGCCCCGTCGCGGGCCTCTCATTGGCGTGGTTCGGCGGATTTCTCTGCTCGCGCTGCTGCGAAAGAGTGCGACCGCAGTCGACTGCAACCGGTGCGTGCGTGCTAGCGTCCGCGCATGGCCAAGGACAGCGCCCAGATCAGCTTCAAGGCCCGCCTGCATCGTCCGGCGAAACCGGCCGATGCGGACTGGCTGTTCTTCGTCCTGCCGCAGGCGGCCAGCGACAGGCTGCCCACCCGCAGCCAGGTGAGCGTGGAAGGCACGCTCGACGGCCAGCCGTTCCACGTCACACTGGATCCGGACGGGAAGGGCGGGCACTGGATGAAGGTCGAGGCCGGACTGGCAAAGGCTGCAGGCATCGAAGCCGGCGCCACCGTGGCGGTGAAGATGTCACCCATGGCTGAAGAGCCCGAGCCCAAGGTGCCGGCCGACCTCGCCGCCGCGCTGGCCGCGAATCCCGCTGCGCGCGCCACCTGGGACGACATCACCCGCATCGCGCGCCGCGACTGGATCCTGTGGGTCACTTCCGGCAAGAAGGCCGAGACCCGCGTCAAACGCATCGCCGTGGCCTGCGACAAGCTCGCCAAGGGCCAGCGCCGCGCCTGCTGCTTCGACCGCTCCGGCATGTACAGCAACTCGCTCAGCGCGCCGGAGCCGGCAAAGTAGTCGGCTACAGCATATGCCGCGTCTGGAGATGAGCGCCTACGTGCTGGCGGACGTCCTTATCAGTCAACGATGATACGCATCGGATGCTAACGCTTGACGTTACTAACGTTGCGCGTTATTATTCGTCCGTGGATCAGTCGCAAGTCCACTAAAGCACTTTTGAATCAAACACTAAGCTTGGGAGCTCATGGCATGGATACGTTTGGACTCGTTAAACGGCGGGTGGCCCCGCCATGATCAGGATGCTTAACCAATGTCAATCCAGTCCTTCCGGTGTAGTGACACCGAAAGCCTTTTCAACGGTAGTGAAGTAAGTAGGTTCCAAGGATTCGATCGAGTGGCGATGCGCAAGTTGGCGATGCTCAATGCGGCCGCCACGCTGCTCGATCTGCGCATCCCGCCGGGTAATCGGTTGGAAGCGCTGTCTGGCGATCGCGCAGGGCAGTACAGCATCCGGATCAACGACCAATATCGCGTTTGTTTTCGGTGGACTAAGGCTGGCCCTGAAGACGTCGAGATCTGCGATTACCACTAGCAACAAAAGAGAAGAAGCAATGCGTGCTGTTCCCTATCCCCATCCGGGTGAGATCCTCCTTGAGGAGTTCCTGAGCCCGCTAGGGATTACTCAGTACAAGTTGGCCAAAGCGATCAGCGTGCCGCAAGGCCGTATCGGCGAAATAGTTGCTGCGAAGCGCAGCATTTCTGCTGATACGGCACTTCGGCTAGCGAAGTTCTTTGGTACGTCCGAAAGCTTCTGGATGAAGCTGCAGGCGGATTACGACGCTGCCATTACACGTGATCAGATCGCTGACGTCCTTGCTGAGATTCATCCCTGGCAACAAGTTGCCTAACTTGAAGCAGGGCGCACAACTGCGCACCTATGAACGGGCTTGGGGATTCTTCCTCGCCCATAAACGAGTCTCTCAGCCGCGCGCGTAACGCTCCACCAGCGCCACCGCGGCGGCGCAGCCATCCTCGTGGCGGATCCGCTCGCCCAGCTCCGCCGCGCGCCGGCGCACCTGCGGCTGGCTGGCGAATTCGACCGCGCGGGCCAGGCGGGCGCCGCTGATGCGGCTGCCGGACAGCGGCTCGTGCATGATCCCGCACGCGCGCAGGCGCGCACCCCAGAAGAACTGGTCGCCGGCGAAGGGCACGATCACCGAAGGAATGCCGGCGCGCGCCGCCGAATGGGTGGTGCCGGAGCCGCCATGGTGGATCGCCATCGCGCAGCGCGGCAGCAGCCAGTCGTGCGGGACGTGGCCGACCGGATGGAAGTTCGACGGCAGCCGCGCCGGGTCCATCCCGCTCCAGCCGGGATTGAACAGCGCCCGGCGGTCGCCGACCGCTTCCACCACCGCCTCCTGCAGGCGCGCGTCGTCGAACCCGGCCATGCTGCCGAAACCGACGTACACCGGCGCCTCGCCGGCCTCGAGGAAATCCAGCAGCCCGCGCGGCGGCGTCCAGTGCTCCGCGGGCGGGATCCACTGCCCGGTGAGGTGGGCGTGGGCCGGCCAGTCGGCCGGCGGCGGCACCAGCGCGGGCGAGATGCCGTAGAGCATCGGATGGCCGGTCCACAGTTCGCGCCGCGGCGGCAACCCGGCCTCGGCGCGGGCGCGGTTGGTCGCCTCGCGGAACAGCCGCCACGAGGCCTGGCCGAACAGGGTGTGGCTGGCCTGGTTGAACAGCCGCGGCGGGGTGAACGGCAGGAACGGCGAGGCGAACGCCGCGGTCGGCGAGATCGGGATCAGCATGGCGCCGATCGCCGGCACCCGCAGCACCTCGGCCACCGACAGGCCGACGAAGGCGGTGAGCCCGGAGACGATGATCGCGTCGCAGCCGCGGCCGGCTTCCAGCGCCTGCCGCATCCAGTCGCCGGTGTGCCCGATCGCCAGTCTGCTGAGGTTGGCGGTGATCCGCTTCATCGCCCCTTCGGCGGCGAGGGTGGCGCGGATGTCACCGGCCAGGGGGCTGCACGGCAGGCCCATCGCCCGGGCCGTGTCGAGGGTGGAGATGTCGGCCAGCAGGTGGACGGAGTGGCCGGCCTGGACCAGGGCGTGGCCCAGCGCGGCGAGGGGGCGGGTGTCGCCCTCGGTGCCGTAGGTGAGGATCAGCAGGCGCATCCGCCGATGGTAGGTGGGCCCGCGCATGCCCGGCGTGGCGGCGACCCCCACTTCCGGCACCCGTGCACGGTGTCGGTTGCAACTATCCTGACGGGCCAACCGGCCTCACCGCCGTCACCGGAGAACCCCTTGAAGAAGACCCTGCTGACCGCCGCGACCCTGCTGGCCCTGGGCCTGGCCGCCCAGGCCAACGCCCACGAATCCCATGCCTGCGCCGACGAGGCCTGCACCCTGCAGGCGCTGTACGGCGGCTCGGGCGACAGCGGTGCCGCCACCGCTGCCACCCGTTTCGGCACCTGGGGCTTCGACACCGCCGGCATGGACACCAGCGTCGCGCCGGGCACCGACTTCTTCGCCTACGCCAGCGGCACCTGGGCGAAGAACACCGGGATCCCGGCCGACATGTCCAGCTACGGCGCCTTCCGCGCGCTGCGCGACCTGTCCGAAGTGCGCGTGCGCGCGCTGGTGGAAGGCTATGCGCTGGGCGATCCGGCCACCGGCGGCGACACCGCCAGGATCGCCGCGGTCTACCAGGGCTTCATGGACGAGGCGACCATCGAAAAGCTCGGCGCCGCGCCGCTGCAGCCGGTGCTCGAACGCGTGCGCCAGGCCGACAGCCACCTGGCCCTGGCCCGGCTGATGGCCGCGCGCGACACCTTCAACGCCACCCTGTTCGGCCTGGCCGTGGCCGACGACCAGCGCGACCCGGACCACTACACCCTGTACATGAGCCAGTCCGGCCTGGGCCTGGGCGACCGCGAGATGTACCTGCGCGAGAACTTCGCCCCGCAGCGCGAGCGCTACGTCGCCTACATCGCGCAGCTGCTGGAGCTGGCCGGCTGGAACGATCCGAAGGCCAGCGCCGAGGCGGTGATGGCGTTCGAGACGAAGGTGGCCGAGGCGCACTGGACCCGCGCCGAGAGCCGCGACCGCGACCGCACCTACAACCCGGTGCCGTTCGAGCGTTTCGACGCCTACGCCCCGGGCTTCCCCTGGGCCGAGTACTTCAAGGCCGCCGGCGTCGACCAGGGCAGGCTGGCGGTGGTGCGGCAGAGCACCGCGGTGCCGAAGATGGCGAAGATTTTCGCCGGCACCGACGTGGCCACGCTGCAGGCCTGGCAGGCGTTCCACGCCATCGACGGCGCCGCGCCGCTGCTGTCCAGCGCCTTCGCCAGCGCCCACTTCGAGTTCCGCGACAGGTTCATGTCCGGTCAGCCGCTGCCGCGCGAGCGCTGGAAGCGCGCCGTCGGCCTGGTCGAGACCAGCCTCGGCGAGGCGGTGGGCCGCGAGTACGTGAAGCTGTATTTCCCGGCCGATTCCAAGGCCAAGATGGACGCGCTGGTGGCCAACGTGAAGGCCGCGCTGGGCGCGCGCCTGGACACGCTGGAATGGATGAGCCCGGCGACCAAGGCCGAGGCCCACGCCAAGCTCAAGGGCTTCGGCCTGAAGATCGGCCACCCGGACAAGTGGCGCGACTACAGCGGCCTGCGCATCGCCAACGGCGACGTGGTCGGCAACGTGCTGCGTTCGAAGCAGTTCGAGTGGGACTACCGCCGCGCACGCCTGGGCAAGGACGTCGACAAGGCCGAGTGGGGCATGACCCCGCAGACCGTCAACGCCTACTACAACTCGGTGAAGAACGAGATCGTGTTCCCGGCGGCGATCCTGCAGCCGCCGTTCTTCGATCCCAAGGCCGACCCGGCGGTGAACTACGGTGGCATCGGCGGCGTGATCGGCCACGAAATCATCCACGGCTTCGACGACCAGGGCCGCAAGTCCGACGGTGCCGGCGTACTACGCGACTGGTGGACCGCCGAGGACGCCGCCAAGTTCGAGGCGCAGGCGGCGAAGCTGGGCGCGCAGTACGAGGCGTTCGAGTTCCCGCAGCTGCCGGGCCTGCACATCAACGGTCGCACCGCGATGGGCGAGAACATCGGCGACCTCGGCGGCCTGACCATCGCCCTGGAGGCCTACCGCCGTTCGCTGGGCGGCAAGCCGGCACCGGTGATCGACGGCTTCACCGGCGAGCAGCGCCTGTTCCTGGGCTGGGCGCAGGTGTGGCGCACCCTGTGGCGCGACGACGCCCTGCGCCAGCAGCTGGTCAACGGCACCCATTCGCCGGGCCACATCCGCGCCTTCGCCCCGCTGCGCAACATCGACGCCTGGTACGACGCCTTCGGCATCAAGGAAGGCGACCCGCTGTACATCGCCCCGGAAGACCGCGTCCGGATCTGGTGATGCACGCCATGACCCCTCGCTCTTCGGGGTGAGGGCGGCATTGCTTGCGGGCGCCATTGGCGCGCACTCCGCCGAACGACCGCGTCCCATGGACGCGGGCCGGGGCGCGGAGCGGGAGGGCCGGGTTCCGGCGAAGTTCGTCGGCACTCCGCCCTCTCCCCCGACCCCTCCCCCGGCGGGGGAGGGGAGTTGACGGAAGGCCCGCTCACGCGGGCCTTTTTCTTTGTAGCCCGGATAAGGCCGCAGGCCGCATCCGGGGGTGGATTCGTCCGGCGATGAGCCCGCAGCGCATGGCGACGCTCCACGCCTCACCAGCAGCAGCGCGCCGCACTCCGCCCGACCGGGCCATGCGGCACGCAACCGGAAGCCCCTCTCCCCCCGGGAGAGGGGTTGGGGGAGAGGGTCGGTCCCCGACCGGCATGGTCGGAACTCCGCGCCCTCCCAACCCCTCTGCGGTAGGGGATGGGAGCAAAGGGCCGCGCCTGCGCGGCCCTTCCTGTCACGATGCCCGGGTGCCGCTTCAGGCAAGATGGCCGCCCCAGGCCTGATCCGGATGTTCCATGGACGTTGAAGAAGTGATGCGCGCCGCGCTGAGCGAAGCCGGCTATGGGCCGGACGTGGTGGGTTCGGCCCTGCCGCGGATCATGCGCATCCTGCAGGCGGAGGACGTGCGCCTGGAGGTCGGCCGCGCGCTGTCGCGCAAGGAACGCGAGTACGTGCGGCTGCAGCTGGAGATCGGGCTGAGCGTGCCGGAGATCGTCGCGAGCCTGAAGCGCTGACGGCCCAGGGCGCCTCCCCGTAGAGCGGGGCTTGCCCCGCTGCCCCCCCCCCGCCACCTCGTTTCCGCCAGGCGCGGGAGTCGTTCGATGCAGTGCGTAGCCCGGATAAGGCCGAGGACCGCATCCGGGGATGATCTGCCTGCCCTTGGCCGGATAGCCACGCGCCTGAGCCATCCCGGACCCCGGGTGCGCTTCGCTTACCCGGGCTACGTGGCGGACGGTTGGCACGGTAGCCTCTCCCGGTGGGAGGGAGCAGAAAGAAGGCCCGCGCGAGCGGGCCTTCCTGTGATGCGAAGCCGTAACGTGGCGGGCTCACTTCAACCCACGGAACTCCAGCAGCGGTTCCACGCTCGGGTCCTTGCCGCGGAATTCGCGGTAGGCCCTGGCCAGGTCGCGGGAGTGGCCGATGGAGAGGATCTTCTCGCGGAAGATCCGGCCGTTCTCCCGGGTCAGGCCGCCGTTCTGCTCGAACCAGTCGAAGGCGTCGTGGTCCAGCACCTCGGCGCCGAAGTAGGCGTAGTAGCCGGCGGCGTAGCCGCCGCCCCAGACGTGGTTGAAGTAGTTGCTGCGGTAGCGCGGCGGCACCGCGGCCAGGTCGATGCCGTACTTCGCCAGCGCCTGCTTCTCGAACGCGTCGACGTCCTGCACCCCGCCGCCGGCCGGCAGCATGTGCCAGGCCAGGTCCAGCAGCGACGCGGCGAGGTACTCGGTGGTGGCGTAGCCCTGGTTGAAGGTGCGCGCGCGGTTGACCTTATCCGCCAGCGCCTGCGGCATCGGCTCGCCGGTGAGGTAGTGCTTGGCGTAATTGGCGAACACCTGCGGGTACAGCGCCCAGCGCTCGTTGAACTGCGAGGGGAACTCGACGAAGTCGCGCGGCACGTTGGTGCCGGAGATGCTCGGGTAGGTGGTCTTCGAGAACAGGCCGTGCAGCGCGTGGCCGAACTCGTGGAACAGGGTGGTGACCTCGTCGTAGCTCAGCAGTGCCGGCTGGCCGGGCGCCGGCTTCGTGTAGTTCTCGACGTTGTAGATCACCGGGATGGTGCCGGCCAGGCCGTCCTGCTCGACGAAGTTGCCCATCCACGCGCCGCCGCGCTTGCTCGGGCGCTTGAACGGGTCGAGGTAGAACACCGCCAGCTGGCTGCCATCGGCGTCGAACACGTCGAACACGCGCACGTCCGGGTGGTACACCGGCAGGTCGTGGCGTTCGCTCACGGTGATGCCGTACAGCTCGTGCGCGGCGAAGAACACGCCGTCCTTGAGCACGCGGTCCAGCTCGAAGTACTTGCGCACCTCGGCCTCGTCCAGGTCGTACTCGGCCTTGCGCACCTGCTCGGCGTAGAAGTCCCAGTCGGCGGCGCCGGCAGTGAAGCCGCCGCCCTGCTGGTCGACCACGGCCTGGATCTTCGCCAGCTCGGCGCGGGCACGCGCGGTGGCCGCCGGCACGGTGTCGTTGAGCAGCTTGAGCGCGACTTCCGGCCTGCCGGCCATCTGGTTGGCGATGGCGTAGGCGGCGTAGTTGTCGAAGCCCAGCAGCTGCGCCTTGCGCGCGCGCAGCTGGGCCAGCCGCTGGATGGTGGCGCGGGTGTCGTTGGCGTCGCCGCGCGCGGCGCGGTTCATCGACGCGGCCAGCAGCTCCTCGCGCAGGCTGCGGTCCTTCAGCGCGGCCATCTGCGGCTGCAGGGTGGTGTTCTGCAGTTCCAGCAGCCAGCCCTGCCTGCCGGCGGCGCGCGCCGCTTCGGCCGCCGCGTCGATCGTGCCATCGTCCAGGCCGTCCAGGCGCGCGCGCTCGGTGACCAGCACGGCGCCTGCATTGGTGGCGGCCAGCAGCTTCGCGCCGAAGGCGGTGGTCAGCGAGGATTCCTCGGCGTTGAGCTGGCGCAGTTCGGCCTTGTCGGTCTCCGACAGCAGCGCGCCGGCGCGCACGAACTGGTTGTAGCGGTGCTCGACCAGGGTCTTCTGTTCCTCGGTCAGGCCCAGCGTGTCGCGCTGCTCGTACAGGAACCTTATCCGCGCGAACAGCGCCGGATCCAGGTGGATCGCGTCGCTGTGGCCGGCCAGCTTCGGCGCCAGTACTTCCTCGGCCGCCTGCAGGGTGGGGTTGGTGTGCGCCGAGGTCATCGCCTCGAACGCCAGCGAGGCACGGGTCAGCAGCGCGCCGGCGCGCTCCATCGCCTCGATGGTGTTGGCGAAGGTCGGCGGCTCCGGGTTGTCGGCAATGGCGCGGATCTCGGCCAGGTGCTGGCGCATGCCTTCCTCGATCGCCGGCTGGTAGTCGGTGTCGCGGATGCGGTCGAACGGCGGCGCCTGGAAGGGCAGGGTACTGGCGCTGAGCAGCGGATTCGCGGCTTGCGCGGGGAGGGCGGCGGTGGAATCGGGCATGGCGGTATCGGTGGCCGGGCGTTCGCCGCAGGCGGTGAGGGCCAGGGCGATCGCCGAGGAAAGCAGCAGCTTGCGCAGCATCGGGGACTCCGGGAAAGGGTAAGACCAGCGGCGTCGCGCCGCACCTTCGGCAGGATCGCCGCCGCCTTGCCGTTCAGGCAGTGCCGGAGTGCCCGCGCTGGCGCCAAACCGGGTCAAGCACCGCGGCCGGCCGGGCCGACCCGCGGCGCGCGGTTGACGGGCCTACACCTCGCCCTTCTTCGACAGCAGCACCGCGATCGGCCGGCTGCCGCCAAACTGCGCGAGCACCATCACGATGCTGGCGGTGAGCGGCACGGCGAGGAAGGCGCCGGGCAGGCCCCACAGTGCGGTCCACACGGTCAGGCTCACCAGGATCACGAACGGGCTGAGGTTGAGCGAGCTGCCCATCAGGTACGGGTCCAGCAGGTGGCCGTTGAGGAACTGCACCAGCGACAGCGCGCCGGTGAGCACCAGTGCCGTCTTCAGGTCGCCGAACTGCAGCAGCGCGAACAGCGCCGGCAGGGCCACGCCGAGGATCGAGCCGACGTAGGGCACGTAGTTGAGCAGGCCGACCAGCAGCGCCCAGAACGGCGCCAGCTCCACGCCCATCGCCGCCAGGATGGCCCAGCTGGCCAGGCCCAGCAGCACGCCGAGCAGGGTCTTCAGCGCCAGGTAGGTGCCGATGCGGCGGTTGATGTCGGCGACCACCCGGCGGATCCGCGCGGCGCGTCCGGGGTCGGGCGCCAGCTGGCCGATCTTGGCGTCGAAGTGGCGGCGTTCGACCAGCAGGAAGGCCACGTACAGCGCCACCACCACCAGCGTGCCCACCAGCGAGGCGGCCCAGCCCAGGGTCGAGCCGGCCAGGCGCTGCAGGTTGACCTGCGCCATCACCGCCTGGCGGATGCTGTCCCAGCTGGGCTCGGACTCGATGCCCAGCACCGCCGCGCCCTGCTGCACCAGGGCGACCAGCTGCGCCTGGTACTGCGGCACGCGCTGCAGCAGCCGGTCGACGCTGTCAGTGGCCACGCCGACCAGCAGCACCAGCGCGCCGGCGATCACCAGCGTCGCCAGCGTCAGCCGCAACCATTCCGGCGCAGCGGGCCCGAGTAGCGGCACCTTGGCCAGCAGGCGCGCGCTGCCAAGCACCACGTACAGGGCCATCACCCCGAAGGCGACCGGCACCAGGATGTCGCGGGCCACGTACAGCACCCAGCCCACCAGCACCGCGAACACGGTGCCATGCACGACGGCGCGGAATCTCTCGTTCATGCCGGTGCGTCTTGGTTGGAACGCGGGCCGTGCGGCCGGGATGCGGCCCACGCGGGCGGCCGCGTGGCCATTGTGTGACAAGCTCGCGGCCCGCGCATCCGGCGGTGCAGCGCGCCAGCTTCGTCGCCGCTGGCCGGGTTTCGTCGGCGCATTCCCGGATGCGTCGGATGCGGTCTTGTGACGCGGCCGGTGGCCGCGCAACCTGCATCCGTGGGCCAGTGGTGGCCCGGGTGTGAGGAGACCGCACGATGAAAGTCCTGATCGCGCTGCTGGCCTGGTGCGTGCTGTTCGTACTGTGCTGGCCGCTCGCCCTCCTGGCGCTGGTGTTGTGGCCGCTGGCGTGGCTGCTGTCGCTGCCGTTCCGGCTGGTCGGGATCACCTTCTCGGCGCTGTTCGCCTTCCTCCGCGCCCTGCTGATGCTGCCCGCCCGGCTGCTGGGCGGCGGGCCCGCCCGCGCGGTGGCGTAGGCATCCCCAGAAACCCCTCTCCCTCCGGGAGAGGGGCAGGGGAGAGGGCCGGGCGCCGACAGTGCACCCGGTCGCGTAGGCGCAGCCAATCCGACCGTCGTAGCCCGGGCAAGCAAAGCGCACCCGGGG
>Ga0182737_1002536_pt1 | contig 14812 bp, 15 predicted proteins | sample eDN5th30CBELigOP_FD_128878 | JGI IMG/M metagenome (GOLD analysis project Ga0182737, IMG submission 128878) | Enriched Organic Plus compost microbial communities from Emeryville, California, USA - eDNA 5th pass 30_C BE-Lig OP (version 2) (version 2) ... | reverse complement strand
GGGCCTCAAGCTTCTCCCGCAAGGTGAAGAGCAAACGAGCCCGCGCGATCGTGCTCACCCCACGCCACACCGGCAACGCCTCACGAGCGACGCGAACGGCCTCGTCAAGATGCGACGCCGTCGACAGGGGCACGGCGGCGAGCTCCTCCCCGGTCGCGGGGTTGACCACCGGCTGGGTCTCGGCGCCTGACGCTTCCACCCAGCTGCCACCTACATAGTTCTTCAGGATCATGGTTCCCGCCTCCAGTTCGATTTGCCCAACCAGCTCCAGAGCTGGTCGGCTGCCACGTTCGTGGGCGCTTCGACGGGCCGCACGGCGACCAGCCTCCGGTTGAGATCGACGTCCTCGACCGGAAGCGTGACGATGTTGCCCAGCCGTACCTCGACCTCGACGACCCGGCTGGATATGAGCGTGAAGCCGCCGTCGAGCAGGGCGCGCTTGACGCCCTCGAGGCTGGCCGTCTCGATCTCGGGGGTCAGCTCGACGCCGTGGGCGGCCAGCCGGTGCTCGGCGACTGCCCTGGTCCCCGAGCCGGGCTCCCGGGTCACGTAGCGCTCGCCGGGGAGCTGGGCCGAGTCGATCCGGCCCAGTTCCGCCCAGCGGTGGCCGGCCGCCACCGCGACGACGATCTCGTCGTCGGCGACATCCAGACGTTCGAGGTCCGCGAGGGGGTCGTCGCCCTCCACGAACCCGATGCATACCTCTCCCTGCCTGACGAGGCGCAGGACGCCCGGTGAGTTCACTACGTTCACCTGGGGCCGAAGGTCGGGGTGGTCCACCCGGAACTCCGCCAGCATCCCCGGGAGCACGTAGCCCCCGACGGTCCGGCTGGCGGCGAGCTTGATCGTCCCGCCGGGCTTCTGTTCGAGCACCGCCTCCTGCGCGGCGGCCAGGGCGGCGAGCGCACGGCGAGCGTCGGGGTAGAGCTTGCGGCCCGCCTCGGTCGGCGTGACCCCGTTGCGGCCGCGGTTCAGGAGGGTCTGGCCGAGCTGCCGCTCGAGCGATTGGATCCGCTTGGTCGCGGCCGACTGGGTCAGGAAGAGGGCCTCGGCCGCACCCTGGATCGTGCCGGTGTCCACGGCCGCCAGGAAGGCCGCGACCTCGCGGCTCGCAAGGGGGTCGTGGGTGTGATCGTTGGAATCGGCCATTCGGTTTCGCCCCTGTCTACACCATCACATTTCGGCATTCCAGCGCGGAATGAGAGCGCTCCGATGAGGACTGGTTCATCTGCAAGAGCGCACCTAACATCGCCGGGATGACCTCCACCACCGGTGACTGGCACTGGTTCAGAACGAGATTCCCCGGACTGGCGGCGGTCGGCGTGATCACCGCCGTGGCGATGACGGCGGCCCTCACCTGGACCTCGAGCCCCATGATCTGGGCGCTCGCTATCGGCATGGTCGCGGGGCCGTTCGTCCGACGCTCGAACGTGCGCAGCCGGGCCGGCACCGAGTTCGCCTCGGGGGTGTTGCTGAAGGCCGGGGTCGCCCTGCTCGGCCTCAGCATCTCGCTGGGCCAGGCGCTCTCGACCGGGCTGCCGGCGGTCGTGATCGCGACGGCGACGATCGCCGTGACGCTCGCGGTGATCCTCCGGGTCGGCGACAGGCTCTCGATCGACTCGGACCTCACGATGCTGATCGCCTTCGGCTCGGCGATCTGCGGCGCCTCCGCGATCGCGGCGGCCTCGGCCACGATCCGGGCCGGACGGACGGTCACCGGCTACGCGGTCGCGACGATCACCCTCGTGGGCACGATCAGCATGCTCGTCGTGCCCCTGCTCGCCGGCCTCATCGGTCTGAGCGATCGCCAGGCTGGGATCTGGATCGGTTCCTCGATCCAGGAGGTGGCCCAGGTGGCGGTCGCGGGGACGACGGTCTCGCTGGCGGCGCTCAAGGTGGCGACCCTGGTGAAGCTGGTCCGCGTCGCCATGCTTCCGCTGGCCCTCCTCGCCACCCGCTACCTGTCGGGGGGCGAGAGGACCGACCGCGAGGGAGCGTCCACGCCGGGCGGTCCGCTGCCGCTCTTCGTAATCGCGTTCCTGGGCTTCATGTTGGTCAGGACCCTGCTGCCGCTCCCCGACGACTTCATCACCGCCAGCAGCAAGGTCTCGCTCGCCCTGCAGACGGCCGCCCTCGCCGGCATCGGCCTCCAGATCGACTTCCGCGACCTCCGCCAGCGCGGCCTGCGCCCCATCGCGCTCGGCCTCTCGGGCGCCCTGGTCGCGATCACCATCTCGCTGGCGGGCGTTGAACTCCTGACCTGACGACCCAACCGGGAGCCGAACCGGGACCAAAACCAATCGGGGCGACTGGATTTGAACCAGCGACCCCTTGCTCCCAAAGCAAGTGCGCTACCAGGCTGCGCCACGCCCCGACGCCGGATCAGGATACGCGAGTCGAGGCCGAAGGTTCTGCCCGTTCGACCTCCGCAGGGCTCGGCGTGTGATCGGCCCGGCTAGAGGCCCTGGGAAAGGCGCCAGGCGTGGAAGGCCTCGCGGGTGGTGAACCTCGGGGTGTAGCCGAACTCGTTCTTCAGGCGGCGGTTGTCCAGGACCGGGCGGTAGGCGAGGAAGTCGGTCTGGGCCGGGCCGTGGGGCGTGAGGTTGCAGAAGTGCCCGATGCCGAGGCCGGCCTTGAGGACTCCGACCGGGATCGAGAGGGGCTTCTTGCCGAGCTCGCCGGCGATCTCGTCGACGGTCATCGCGCCGTCGCCCGCCACGTTGAAGATTCCCGTCCTCTCCCCCAGCACGGCCTGGACGATCACGGCCACCACGTCCTGGTCCCAGATGAAGACGAACGGGGACTCGGAGCCCCGGATCTTGAGGGGGCGCTTCGCCTTGAAGAGGTCGGTGATCTGATTGTCGACCGTCTCCCCCAGGATCGTCCCGATCCGCAGCACCACCTGCTCTAGCCCCGGGTTCGACTCGCGGAGCTCCGCGAGCCGCTCCTCGACGAGCCGCTTGTGGAAGCTGTAGGGGAAGGTCTCGTTGCCACGGACCGGGTCGTCTTCGGTCAGCCAGGTCGGGCTGTCGGCGTGGTAGCCGTAGGCGGCGCCGCTCGAGGAGACGATGATCCGCCTCACCCCGTGGGTGAGACAGGCCTCGAGCACGTTCTCCGAGCCGGTCACGTCGACCGCGTACTCCTGCTCGGTCGTCGTGTCCTTGCCCGGATTGACGATGGAGGCCAGGTGGACGACCGTGTCGATCCCGTGCTCGCCGATCGGGCCGGAGACCGACGAGGGGTCGGTGACGTCGGCGACCGCGTAGTCGACGCCGTCGACCCGGCGCTCGTCCGGCGGGTGCCGGAGATCGCCGGAGACGACCAGCTCGACCTCGTCCTTCGCCTCCGCGAGCCCGCGCACCACCGAGTGGCCGAGGAACCCGTTGCCGCCGGTCACGAAGACGCGCTTCTTCGGTTCAGGCACTTTCGGCCGCCTCCAGTGTGCTCTCCTTGATGTCTCCGGTCGGCCTCTTGGCCCACCAGCTGGAAAGGAAGAGTCCGGCGATCAGGTCCCAGACCCCCCACCAGGCGGCGACGATCGCGACCCCGCCCATCCCCTCGAACACGCTCAGCGCGATGCCCAGGCCGAGCGCCGCGTTCCGGACCCCCACCTCGAATGTGATCGCCCTCCTGTTCGGCTCGGAGACCTTGAACCCCGCGGCTATCCCGTAACCGAGCAGCAGGGCCAGGGTGTCGTGCAGGAAGACCGCCAGGGCGACCAGCCAGATGTGGTGGATGAACGTGCCGATGTTCCCCGCCAGCGCCCCGAGGATGAAGAGGATCAGGAAGATCATCGAGAACTTCTTGACCAGCGGCTGGACCTTCTTGGCGAATTCCGGCTTCCTGCTCGAAATCAGGAGACCGAGGCAGAGGGGCACACCGATCAGCAGGACGATGTCGAGAAGCAGCTCGAGCGCGTTCACGTCGACATCCCTGAGGATGTCCGACGCCCCGGGGTGCAGGCCGGCCCAGAACGCGATGTTGATCGGCATCAGGAAGATCGCGAGGAAGTTCGACAGCGCCGTCATCGAGAGCGACAAGGCCACGTTGCCCCGCGCCCGGTAGACGAGGATGTTCGAGATGTTGCCCGGCGGACAGCAGGCGACGAGGATCATGCCCAGCGCGATCGAGGGCCGGAAGTTCAGCAGCATCGTCAGGCCGAAAGTGATCGCCGGCAGGCAGATGAACTGGGCGGCGACGCCGACCGCCATCGCCTTCGGCAGCTTGGCCACGTGACGAAAGTCGTCGACCTTCATCTCGAGGGCGATGCCGAACATGATCACCGCGATCACGGCGCTCAGCAGGAGCAGCATCCCGTCACTCGTGTTCAGGGTCGCGCTATCGATGTCCTGCGCACCGAAGGGCAGGTAGGGGATGCTCATCGGAAGATCTCGAGGTGCTCGTGGATCTGCGCCCGGTAGGCGTCCTTGTTGACGTAGAACGGGAGGCGGTCGAGCTGGCGGTAGTTGTAGCCCGCGAACAGGTCGGGCTTCGGGCCCTGGACCCGACGCCACATCTCGTCGGCCCTCGCCGGATCGCGCTCGGAGGCGTCGATGAACTCGGCGACGAGGTGGGCCTGGTTGTAGCGCCCCTGCCAGCCGAGGCCGGTGGCCTCGACCATCCCGAGCACGAACACGTTCCGATGCCTGGGGGTGAAGATGTTGAGGTAGAGGTCCGGGCTGTTGCCCCGCCAGTTGAGGTGGCCGGGATCGATGAACGGGTAGTGGAGCTTGTAGCCGGTGGCGAGCACCACCATGTCGTACTCGCCCGTGGTCCCGTCCGTGAACTCGACACCGTCCTCGGTGAAGCGGGCGATGTTCTTCCTCACCTTGATGTCGCCGTGGCCGGCGTGGTAGAGCACCTGCGTGTTCATCACCGGGTGTGTCTCGTAGATCCGGCCCTCCGGCTCGGGGAAGCCGAGCCTGGCCGGGTCACCGGTCAGGAAGCGGATGAACTTGCCGTCGATCCGCGTCTTGAGGAACGCGGGCAGTGCCTTGCCCTCGTTCAGGGTGTCGGACGGGCGGCCGAAGATGTACTTGGGGAAGAACCAGTAGCCGGAACGAAGGCTCATCTCGATCGACGACGCGTAGTGGACGGCGTCGACCGCGATGTCGCAGCCGGAGTTGCCGCAGCCGACGATCAGGACGCGCCTGTCGCGGAAGATGTCGGGGCGCTTGTAGGAGGCGGTGTGGAGGATCTCCCCGCCGAACTCCTCCTGCCCCTCGAAGGTCGGGACACTCGGCTCGGAGAGTATGCCGTTGGCGATGATGACCCCGGCGAACCGTCCGGTCTCCGCCTCCCCTTCCTCGTTGCGGATCGTCACCTTCCAGGCGGAGCGGTCGGAGCCCGGCTCCTCGGGCTCGGCCCCGACGACCTCGGTGCCGAACCGGTAGTGCCGCCGCAGCCCGAACGTGTCGGCGTAGTCCTTGAAGTAGGCGTTCATCTCACGGTGGCTGGGGTAGTCGGCCACCTCGTCGCGCATCGGGAACTCGTCGAAGGCGGTGGTGGTCTTGGACGAGATCAGGTGCGCCGACTCGTACATCGTCGACTTCACGCTCGAGATGTCCCAGAGCCCGCCGACGTCGGTGTGGATCTCGAACCCGACGAAGTCGATGCCGCGACGGGAGAGATTGCGGGCCGCCGACAGACCGGTCGGTCCCGCGCCGATCAGTGCCCACGGCAGTGAGCTGGTGCTTTCTCCCTCGGCCGCCACGGGGCGGAATCCTATCCGGTGGCGTGCGGGGGTCGACGGACGCGACCGCTACGGTTGGGCGATGGCAGACGTGCGGGCGTTCCCCGCCCTCCATTACGACCTGAACGCGATCGGGGCCCTCGGAGACGTGCTCGCCCCTCCCTACGACGTGATCGAGCGGACCGGACGGGAGGCGCGCCTCTCGCGCTCGCCTTTCAACGTCGTCGAGGTGGACATGCCCGAGGCGCCGGGCGGCGACCGGTACGAGCACGCGGCGGGGACGCTCGAGGAGTGGATCCTGAGCGGCATCCTCCGGCAGGACCGGGAACCGACGATCTGGGCCATCACCCAGAGGTACGACCGCCCGGACGGCGGCGTCGCGACCCGCAACGCCATCCTCGCCCGGGTCCGCGTCGAGGACTACGGCGCGGGACGGATCCGCCCCCACGAAAGGACCCAGCCCGGGCCCCGCCAGGACCGGCTCGACCTGACCCGGGCCACCAGGACCAACCTCTCGCCGATCTTCTCGCTCACCACCAGGGACGCCTGGCCCCACGTCGCCGAGGCGACCCGGGAGGGGGAACCCTGGGCCGAGGCGCTGACCGAGGACGGGACCCTCACCCGGGTCTGGCGCATCGCGGACCCCGAGGTCCACCGGCGGGTGTCCTGGGAGCTCGATCAAGCGGAGCTCCTGATCGCGGACGGCCACCACCGGTACGAGACGGCCCGCACCTACCGGGACGAGGTCGGCGGCGAGGGCGCCCACCGCTACACGCTGATGGCGTTGACCGGGCTCGACGACCCGGGGCTGACCGTCTTCCCGACCCACCGGCTGCTGTCGGGCCTCGACGATCCCGACCTGGCCGACCGCCTGGACCGCGGGCTCGACGATGCCTTCGAGACCGTCGGCGAGGGCGCCGACCCGGACGGGTTGGACGGCCCGGGCTGCTTCGGGCTGCTGCGGGCGGGCGGCGACCCGCGCCTGATCCGGCTCCGCGACCCGGGCGGGTTGGACGCTCTCATGGAGGGACGTTCCCCCGCCTACCGGGAGCTCGACGCGGCGATCCTCGAGAGGGCGGTGCTCGCCGCCATCCTCGGGATGAGCGAGTCCGACGTCGAGGCGAAGAGGGGCCTCGCCTATGCCCGGTCGATCGAGGACGCGAGCCGGGCGGTGGCGCGCGGCGAGGCGCAGGCCGCCTTCATCCTCCGGCCCACGCCGATCGAGCAGGTGAGGGCGGTGGCCGACGCGGGAGAGACGATGCCGCCGAAGTCGACGTACTTCTTCCCCAAGATCCCGACGGGAATCGTGTTCAACCCCCTCAGCTGACGATCCCTCGCGGCCCACCGGTGGTTGCCGGATCGCAGCTCCTGGCCCCGATTCCGGGATCGCTCGGGGCGGCGGCCGCTTCGGGCGTTCGGGCCGCCCTCTAGGATCAGGGCGTGGTCAAGATCTACACGAAGAAGGGCGACGACGGCACCACCGGACTCTGGTACGGGGGAAGGGTCGAGAAGTCCGGGCTGAGGACCGACGCCTACGGCACCCTCGACGAGGCGTGCTCCGCGCTCGGCGTCGCCCGCGCGATGTGCGGCGAGGGCCAGGAGGAACTTGCCGGGGACATCCTCGCCCTCCAGAACGAACTCTTCGTCGCCGGCGCCGAGCTGGCCACGGCCCCCGAGGCCTCCGAAAGGCTCGAGGACGGCATCAGCCGCATCACCGCCGAGATGGTCGACGCGCTCGACCCCGAGATCGACAAGTACATGGACCGGGTCGACCTGCCGCCGAAATTCGTGATTCCCGGCGGCAACCGGCTCTCGGCCCAGCTCGACGTGGCGCGGACCATCGTCCGGCGCGCGGAGCGGGCGACGGTCCGGATCGGGCTCGCCGACGAGCTCGCCTCGAACGAGATCCTGCGGTTCCTCAACCGCGCCTCCGACCTGGTCTTCGCGATGGCCCGATTCGCCGACGTGGACGACCCCGCGCTGTTCGAGGGCCGGCGGGGGTCCGGGGAGTAGCTTGGACCTCGGCCTCAAGGACCGGGTCTGCGTCGTCACCGGGGCCAGCGGCGGGATCGGCCTCGAGGTGACCCGGCAGCTGTGCGACGAGGGCGCGAAGGTCCTCATGGTCTCCCGGGACCCCGAGCAGCTGGGCGCGATGCGCGAGGTCGTCCGGGCCGAGGGCGGAGAGGTCGAGGTGGTGGTCAAGGACGTGACCGCGCACTGCGCGGCCCAGCACATCGTCGCCGCGGCGAAGCAGGCGTTCGGCACCGTCGACGTCTTGGTCAACAACGCGGGGACGGCGGAGTGGAAGACCCTCGAGGAGGCAACCGAGGAGGACTTCCGCTTCCAGTTCGAGCTCAGCGTGATCGCCCCGCTCAACCTGATGCGCGCCGCGATCCCGGAGATGAGCGAACGGGGCTGGGGACGGGTCGTCAACGTCTCCTCGACCGCCGGCAAGCGGCCCTCCGCGATGATGCCGGACTACTCGGTGGGCAAGGCCGCGATGCTCTCGCTTTCGCGGCAGTTCGCGGAACGGCACGCCGGCGACGGGGTCATGGTCAACGCGGTCTGCCCCGGACCGACGGCGTCGGATCTCTGGATGGCCGAGGGCGGCCTCCTGGACCAGTCAAAGGAGGCCGCGGGACACGACAGCCGGGAGGAGGCGCTGAAGGCCGCGGGCGAGAAGCGGCCGATCGGCAGGCTCGCCTCTCCCGAGGAGATCGCCGCCGCGATCGTCTTCCTCTGCTCCGAGCGGGCCTCCTACGTCTCCGGGGCCGCCTGGGGAATCGACGGTGGCACCGTCCCCGTGATCATCTGAACCCGCGCCACCCCGGAAAGAGGCTATCCCTGGGCCGGCAGGCTCATGAGGGCGTTCATCTCGTGCGGGGCGATATGGCCCCGCCCGCCCAGGCCCTCGAGCTCGATCAGGAACGCGCAGCCGACGACCTCGCCTCCCAGGCGCTCGACCGCGTCGATCTTCGCCCTCGCGGTGCCTCCGGTCGCGATCAGGTCGTCGTGGACGAGGACCCGGGCCCCGTCGAAGATCGAGTCCGTATGGACCTCGAGCGCATCCGTGCCGTACTCCAGCTCGTACTCCACCGCGAGCGTGTCGTGCGGCAGGCGGCCGGGCTTCCGCGCGGGGACGAAGCCGATGTCCAGCGCCTGGGCGAGCGCGCCGCCCAGGATGAACCCACGCGACTCCGCCGCCAGCAGCAGGTCCGGCTCCCTCGGCGCGGCCCACTGGGCCAGCTCGCGGACCGCGGCCCGGCAGGCCTCGGCGTCCAGCAGGAGCGGCGTGATGTCCCGGAACAGGATCCCCGGCTCGGGGAAGTCGGGGACCGACCGGATCAGCGCGGGATAGTCGGGGGACGTCACTTCCACCCCGACTCGGGCTTCGCAGGGCGCGGCGCCCCGGCGGTCCCGCCGGAGCTGGCGAGGCGGACGATCGATCGGCGGCTCGTCATGGCGCGGCAGCTTACTCCCCGCCATCGTCCCCGTCAGGCATTATCCGGCGATGGACTACGCGGCCGTCGATCTCCCCGGGCTCCTGCTCGAGACGCACGCCGCCGTCGAGATGAAGGCCCACGGCAGCAGGGAGGCCGCCGTCCTGGTCCCGATCCGGCGGTGGCCGGACGACCCGCATCTCGTCTTCACGGAGCGCCGGGCGGACCTCCGCAAGCACGCGGGTGAGATCTCCTTCCCCGGCGGCACGTCGGAGGACCGCGACGGCGACCTCGAGGACACGGCGCTCCGGGAGTCCCACGAGGAGATCGATCTGCGGCCCGAGCAGGTCGAGGTCCTGGGGGCGCTGCCGCCGATCGGCACCTTCGCCACCTCGTTCCGGATCCAGCCGATCGTCGGCCTGGTCTCCGAGGAGGCCGACCTTCTCGCCAACCCGGACGAGGTGGCCGCGATCCTCACCTTCGGCTTCGACGAGCTGGTCGAGTCCTACGCGATGCGGCGCCTGGTCCGCCGCGGCGTGCCGATCAGAACCCCCACCTTCGAGCTGGGGCGCCACCTGATCTGGGGCGCGACCGCGCGCATCCTCACCGATTTCTTCCACCGGATCGGGGCGATGCGTTGAGCGGGACCGTCATGTTCAGCGTCGACGGCGAGCTCCTGGAGCCGGGCAAGGCGTTCCTGCCCCTGCCCGACGACGGCCTGCTCCGCGGGGACGGGGTGTTCGAGGTCGTCCGCGTGTACGGCAACCGACCGTTCGCGCTGGACCTCCACCTGGAGCGGATGGGGCGCTCGGCGGCCGCGATCGAGCTGCCGCTGGCGCTCGACGAGCTCGCTGCGGACGTGGGCCGGCTGCTCGCCGCCTCGCCCCTCCCCGACTACCTGCTCCGGATCGTCCAGACCAGGTCGGGCCGCCGCGTCGTGTCGCTCGAGAGGCTGCCGGCGCACTCCCCCTCGATCTCGCTGGCGAGCGTCCTCTACTCGCCGACCGTCATCCTCAACGGGGTCAAGTCGCTCTCCTACGCGGCGAACATGCAGGCGACCAGGATCGCGAAGGAGGCGGGCGCGGTCGAGGCCCTCTTCGTCAGGCCGGACGGCATCGTCCTCGAGCCGCCGACGTCCACCATCTTCTGGGCCACACCGGACGGCCGCCTCCGGACCCCCTCGCTCGGTGCCGGCGTGCTGGATTCCATCACCCGCCGCAAGATCGTCGAGAACCGCGAGGTGGAGCAGGGCGAGTTCCCGCTGGAGGATCTCCTCGGCGCCTCCGAGGCCTTCCTCGCGTCGACCACCCGAGAGATCCAACCCGTCGACGCGATCGACGGAAACGGGTTCGCGGCCGCCCCGGGCCCGGTCACGAGAGCGGCCGCGGAGGCCTTCGCCGAGGTGCTGCGTGGGGAGATGGCGTGAGCCGGCTCACCGGATCGGTCGGCCGCGTGGTCGCGGCGACCCCGCCGGGCCGCGACGAGACCTAGAAGGTCGCGTCGCGGAGGTACCACTCGGCGTCGAGGGCGCCCTTGCAGCCGGAGCCGGCGGCGGTGATGGCCTGCCGGTACGTGTGGTCGACCAGGTCGCCGACGGCGAAAACGCCGGCCAGATTGGTCTTGGTCGAAGCGGGATCGGTCAGCACGTACCCCTCCTCGTCGGTCTCGACCTGCCCGGTGACCAGCTCGGACCTCGGGATGTGCCCGATGGCCACGAACACGCCGTCGACCGGGACCTCCTCGATCTCTCCATTCTCGGAGTGCTTCAGTCTGACCTTCTCGAGCGCGCCGTCCTCGCCGGCCACGAACTCCTCCGGGGCCCACGGGGTCTTGAGCGCGATGTTGGGCTGGCTCTCCGCCCGCTCCTGCATGATCTTCGACGCCCGGAACTCGTCCCGCCTGTGCACCAGGTCGAGGCTCGAGGCGAACTTGGAGATGAAGACCGCGTCCTCCATGGCGGAGTCGCCGCCGCCGATGACCATCGTGGAACGGTCCTTGAAGAAGGCTCCGTCGCAGACGCCGCAGGTGGACACGCCGCGGCCCATCATCTCCATCTCGCCCGGGATGCCCAGTCGCTTGGGCTCGGCCCCCATGGCCAGGATCACGGCCTTCGCGTGGTGCACCTCGTCGCCGAGGTAGACCTTGTGGATGCCGCCGTCGGTCAGCTCGACCCGGTCGACGTCGTCGGTGACGAAACGGGTGCCGAAGCGCTCGGCCTGGTCACGGAAACGGGTCATCATCTCCGGTCCCATCACGCCCTCGGGGAAGCCCGGGTAGTTCTCGACGTCGGTGGTGTTCTGGAGCTGGCCTCCCCACTGGAAGCCTTCGAAGACGAGGGGGTTCAGCTCGGCCCGGGCCGCGTAAAGCGCGGCCGTGTAGCCGGCCGGCCCGCCGCCGATGATGATCAGGTTCTCGACCTCGGTCTCGCTCATTTGATGGGTTCCAATCTCGTTACTTTACTTTCTGAAGTAAGTGTAGCGCTCGCCTCAGAGGATCTCCTCGATGAGGCCCGGCCGGGGCGGCCGGTCGATCGGCAGGCCCTCCCGCTTCCAGCGCCTGACCGTCGTCCGCAGCTGGAAGAAGGCGGCGACGCCGGGCGGGATCGGCAGCCAGAACGCGACCAGACGATAGATCAGGACGGCCGCGAACACCTCTTCCTCCGGGAAGCCGAACAGCACGAAGGTGCCGATCATGCCGGCGTCGACCGCCCCCACCCCGGCGGGGACGAACGGGATCAGGTTGGCGACCATCCCGATGAAGAAGCCCATCACCACGACCCCGAGCGGGATCGCGATGCCGAAAGCCTTGAACGAGGCCCAGAGGATCCCGATGTTCGCGGCCCAGAACCCGATCGCCCCGACCACGGCGAGCCCGGCCCGGGACGGGTTCGCGACCAGGCGGAGGGCGGCCCGCGTCCCGTCGGCGACCGTGGCCGGGACCGTCGATAGCTTGGACAGGAACTTGACGCCGGGGTGATGCTTCGCGAACGCGTCGATCCGGCGCTCGACGTCGGCCGGCACGAGCGCGAGCAGCCCGCCGATCAGCATCACCACCCCCGCGATCGCGGCCGGGACGATGGTCAGCGAGACGGCCGTGCTGCCGTGCAGCACCCCCGTCCGCAGCAGCACCCCGAACACCACGACCGCCAGGGGGTAGAAGAGATAGTGGAGGACGATGAAGGCGACCATCCGGGTCCCGACGTCGCGACGCTCCATACCTCCCTGGCGGAGCGCCCAGTAGGTCAACACCACGCCGCCGGCGCCGCCGGCCGAAAAGAGGAGGGTCGCCGCGAAACCGGCCATGTTTATCTCGTAGGCCTCGCGCCACGAGATCGGGAACGACTCGCCGCCCACGACCGCCCGGAACAGGGCGATGTAGGTGATGAACGAGAGCACGCAGAACCCCACCGCGATCGCGACGTAGACGGCCTTCGCCTCGCCCAGCATCCCGATGGCGTCCCCGAACCCGGCCAGCTTCGGGAGGAAGAAGTAGATGGCGACGATCAGGAGGACGATCGCCGCGACCGTCTGGACCGCGCCCTTGGTCGTGAAGACGGGAAGGCCGTCGCCCTCCTCGTCCTCGGTCCCGCGGTCCGCCGAATCGCTCATCCGCCGGCTGCGATCGCCTCGAGTCGCCGGAGCCTGCCGTTCAGCATCTCGATGAAGGGCCGGGCGAGCGGTTCGCCCTTGCGCACCAGCAGCACGACGCCCGCCCCGGCGAGCAGGTCGGTCACGTAGTGCTCCCCCAGGTACACGAGCGCGAACCCGAGCGAGAGGGCGTACATCCAGCCGAGGGTCCCCTCGATCTTGCCGCCGGCGTCGCTCAGGAGGATGGCCGCCATCAGAGCGGTCGCGAAGTGGAGGGACGGCATCGCGGCCCACGGATTCGACCCGAGGGTCCCGAAGATCCGGGTCCAGGCCGGTCCCCAAAGCTTCTCGCCGTACTCGAGCATCACCCGCTTGACGTGCTCGTCGGCGATCTCGGGGTCGATGTAGCCGTTCTCGGCGGCCCACCACGGCGGGGCCGTCGGCACGGCGAAGTACATCGCGCAGCCGATGTCGAACGTGGCCGCGAGCTGCCGGGCCGACTGCGGGAACTTCTCGTTGTTGCGGATGAGGATCCAGAAGATCGCCGCGTAGGGCTGGATGAACCAGAACCAGTGGGTCCAGGCCGCGAACTTGGTCAGGTCGTTCCCGTACCGGCCCTGGTGGAGCCACCGCTGCAGGCGGGCGTTGGGCAGGGTGCCGCGGCCGATCCACCGGTCGATCTTGATGGGGTACTCGATCTTGAGGCGTTCGCGCAGGCGGTCGGGATCGTCGTAGGGAAGCTCGTGGCTCACCGCGAAGGCCCACATCTGCGCGGCGAAGAGACCGAGATCGCGGCGGCGGGACCGCGGCCAGAGCACCGCGATAGCGAGCGGTGCCGAAACGGTTGACGCCACCGTCACGGTGGTCGGGATCTTCAGCCGCCGCCGGACGTGCGGCACGATCACCGCCGCGGCCATCGCGCCCAGGGCGACCGCCCGCACTGCGGTTCGTTTGCTGGGGCTCCGAGGCTTGAACGAGGTCGGCAATCTCATCCCGAGCCGACAGCGTATGCGACGGCGCGGCGCGGCCTCCTCTCGTGCGATTAGAATGGCCCCGCCTTGCTGCCTCGATCCAGAAAACCAGTGTCTCTGTTCATCTCTGTTGCCGGCGTACTTCTCGCCTTCGCGCTGAACGCCTCCCCGGCAATGGCCCTCTCCCTGAATCCGGACGCCGGATCGCCAGGGATCGAGGACGCCAACACGTTGCATTGGATCCTCTTCGTCTTGATCGTGATCGCCATCGTGGCGATCAACCTCGCCATCCTCCGCGCCGTCCGCCCGCGCACGCGCCACGTCGAGCCGAAGCGCGGCCGCCGCGTCTCCCAGACCAAGCTCGTCGCCGGCCTCGGCGTCGTCGCGATCGCCCTCTTCGTGGTCGCCACCGTCTTCTCCGACAAGTCCCGCGAGATCCCGGTCAGCGCCGAGACCGTCGCCGGACAGACCGAAGGCCAGCCGCTGGTCATCAAGGCATCCGGCCAGCAGTGGCTGTGGCGCTTCAACTACCCGAACGGCGCCTTCTCCTACCGTCGCCTGATCGTCCCCGCCGGCGTCACCGTGCGTCTCGACCTGACCTCCACCGACGTGGTCCACGGTTGGAACGTGCCGGAGTTGACCGGGCAGGCCGAGGCGATCCCGGGCCGCACCCACCCGGTCTACTTCCGCGCCGACGAGCCGGCCGTATACAACAGCCGGTCCTCGGTGCTATCCGGGCAGGGCTACGACACGATGGAGATCGAGGTCGAGGTCGTCGAGCCGGACGAGTACGAGTCCCGCATCGAGGCGCTGCGCGAGGACATCCAGGCCGCCCAGGACAAGGTCGAGTCCGAGTTCCAGGCCTCTCGCGAGAAGTCCGACGAGGCCAAGAACCAGGCCGAGAAGACCAAGACCCAGATCAACCAGAACGACATCGAAAGCGCTGAGTCCGAATGAGCCGCACCACCAGCTACCCCCAGACGATGCCGCCGACCCGCCCCGAGGTCTCCTCGGCCGGTCCCAAGCCGAGCAACGCCCGCTGGATCGAGCTTTCCACCAGTGCCGACCACAAGGACATCGGCCGGATCCTCATGGTCTCGGCCTTCGGCTCGCTCTTCCTCG
>Ga0182737_1002534_pt1 | contig 14817 bp, 14 predicted proteins | sample eDN5th30CBELigOP_FD_128878 | JGI IMG/M metagenome (GOLD analysis project Ga0182737, IMG submission 128878) | Enriched Organic Plus compost microbial communities from Emeryville, California, USA - eDNA 5th pass 30_C BE-Lig OP (version 2) (version 2) ... | reverse complement strand
TGGTAGTGGTCGACCGCGACCTCTGGCGTGTCGCCGTTCGCGACCGCGCCGGGCACGCGCGAGAACACGTCCCAGATCGAGTCGTCCTTGCCGTCCTCGTGCGCCGCACCCTCGATCTGCGCCGCCGCGGTCGCCGAGCCCCACACGAAGTCCTTCGGGAATGCCGTCATCCTCAACCCCTCACCGCTCCGGCGAACGCCGGCGACGACCCGCTCAGCCGAGCGCCGCGTCGACGATCGCGCGCGCCGCCTCCTGGACGCGCTCGAGATGCTCCGGCCCGCGGAACGACTCCGCGTAGATCTTGTACACGTCCTCGGTGCCGCTCGGCCGGGCGGCGAACCACGCCGACTCGCTCACGACCTTGACCCCGCCGATCGCCGCACCGTTGCCGGGGGCGGTCGTGAGGATCGCGGTGATCGCCTCGCCCGCGAGCTCCTTTGCGCTGACGTCCGCCTCGGAGAGCCGGCCGAGGCGCGCCTTCTGCTCGTTCGTCGCCGCGGCGTCGACGCGCGCGTAGGCGGGCGCGCCGTGGTCCGCGGCGAGCTCGGCGTAGCGCTCCGAGGGGGTCTTGCCGGTCACGGCGGCGATCTCGCTCGCGAGGAGCGCGAGGATGATGCCGTCCTTGTCGGTCGTCCACACGGCGCCGTCGCACTCGAGGAAGCTCGCCCCGGCCGACTCCTCGCCGCCGAAAGCGACCGATCCGTCGCGAAGGCCCGGGACGAACCACTTGAACCCGACGGGCACTTCGACGAGGCGTCGGCCGAGCGCGGCGGCGACGCGGTCGATCATCGAGCTCGACACGAGCGTCTTCCCGACCGCCGCATCGCGCGACCAGCCGGGGCGGTTCGCGTAGAGGTAGTCGATCGCGACGGCGAGGAAGTGGTTCGGGTTCATGAGGCCGCCGTCCCGCGTGACGATGCCGTGCCGGTCGGCGTCGGCGTCGTTCCCCGTCAGCACGTCGAAATCGGCCTGGTGGCGCAGGACCGCCGCCATCGCGTGCGGGGAGGACGGGTCCATGCGGATCCGGCCGTCCCAGTCGAGCGTCATGAACGGCCACCGGGGGTCGACCTCGGGGTTGACGATCGTGACGTCGACGCCCAGCCGGTCCCGGATCGCCGCCCAGTAGGCGACACTCGCGCCGCCGAGCGGGTCCGCCCCGATCCGCAGTCCGCTCGAGCGGATCGCGTCGATGTCGACGACCTTCGGGAGGTCCTCGACGTAGGCGCCGAGGAAGTCGTAGCCCTCCCAGTTCGCGCGATCGCTCCGCCGCACGCCCGCGTTCCCCTCGGCGAGGAGCTCGTTGGCGCGCGCGGCGATCCAGCTCGTCGCGTCGGAGTCCGCCGGCCCGCCGTGCGGCGGGTTGTACTTGAAGCCGCCGTCGCGCGGCGGGTTGTGCGAGGGCGTGATGACGATGCCGTCCGCGAGGTCCTCGCTTCGCCCGCGATTGTGGACGATGATCGCCCGGGAGAGCGCGGGGGTCGGGACCCACTCCCCGTTCGCGTCAGCGAGGACGCGGACGCCGTTCGCCGTCAGGACCTCGAGGGCTGTCCGCTGCGCGGGGAGCGAGAGCGCGTGCGTGTCCGCGCCGATGAACACCGGCCCGGTGATGCCCTGCGATGCGCGGTATTCGACGATCGCCTGGGTGATCGCGGCGATGTGCGCGTCGTTGAACGCGGTGTCGAGCGAGGAGCCGCGGTGGCCGCTCGTCCCGAACGCGACGCGTTGCGCCGGATCGGCGACATCCGGGATGCGCTCGTCGTATGCCGCGAGGAGCGCGTCGACGTCGACGAGATCCTCGGGGCGGGCGGGGGTGCCGGCTCGCTCGTGCATGCCTCAATCCTCTCGCGCGCGCTGGGAGGATTCAGGAAGGCAGTTTGACGAGGAGCGCGTGCGGTTCGACCCACGCGTGGACGGCGATCGCCTCGCCGAGGTCGTCCCCATCGCACTGGACGGGTTGCGGGTGGACGACGGAGAGCTGGACGTCGCGCCCGCGCCGGTAGATGACGTCCTCGACCGTCCTGGACCGGAGGTCGGCGATGCGGCGCAGGAACGGGCTGCGGCGCAGGACGCCGTTCTCGATGACGACGGTCCGCCATACGCGCACCCAGCCGAACCAGCCGCGCGGCCGCACCGCGGCGATGTCGAGGACGCCGTCGTCGAGGCTCGCCTCGGGCATGAGCTGAATGCGCCCGGGAAGCATGCCGCAGTTCGCGATCATCGCGGTGTAGACGCTCGCGGCGCGCCTGGGCGCCCCGTCGATCGAGTAGAGGATGCGGATCGGGCGAGCGTCGCTCACCGCGCGCGCCATGCCGTGGAAGTAGGCCATCCACCCGATCCGGCGCTTGAGCTCGGGGCGGGTGTTCCGAATCATGTTGGCGTCGAGGCCGATGCCGGCGATGATCGTGAACGCGTGCTCGTCCGGCCGTTCGTCGGGGGGCGCGCCGGGTCGCCGCACGGCGATCATCCCGAGGTCGATCGCCCGCGCGGTCCCCGTCATCGCGATCCGGACGGCGGCCTCGTCGCTCTGGATCGGCAGCTCGAGGTTGCGGGCGAGGAGGTTCCCCGTGCCCGACGGAATGATCGCCATCGGGATGCCCGTCCCGCGCATGCCTTCCGCGACCTCGCGCACCGTCCCGTCGCCGCCGGCCGCCGCGACGACGTCCGCGCCCTCCTCGATCGCCTGGAGCGCGTGCGCGCGCCCGGCCGAGTCGACGCGGGTCTCGTACCAACGGCTCGGCTCCCAGCCGAACTCCTGCTCGGCTTCCGCGACGGCGCGCCGAAGGGCGTCGAGGCGGACCTTCTGCGGCTGGTAGACGACCGCCATCACGGGCACGGTGCAACGCTAATGGGCCCTCGCCGGGAGTCCTAGGCTTGTACGCGTGATCGACCCGGTGATCCTGCGCGAGGACCCCGAGCGCGTGCGCCGCTCGCAGGCGGCGAGGGGCGAGTCCGAGTCGCTCGTCGACGAAGCGCTCGCGGCCGACGTGGCGCGTCGCGCGGCGATCGCGGAGTTCGAGCGCCTTCGCGCGGAGCAGAATGCGCACGGCAAGCGCGTCGCGGCCGCGCCGAAGGACGAGAAGGCGGCGCTCGTCGCGGAGGCGCAGGAGCTCGCGGCGCGCGTCAAGGCCGCGCAGCAGGCCGCCTCGGAGGCCGAGGCCGCATTCGAGTCGGCGATCGGCCGCCTCGGCAACATCGTCATCGACGGCGTGCCCGCGGGCGGCGAGGACGACTGGGCGCTCGTGCGCGAGGTCGGGACGCCGCGCGAGTTCGACTTCGCCCCGCGCGACCACGTCGAGCTCGGCGAGCTCCTCGGCGCCATCGACATTCCCCGCGGCACGAAGATCTCCGGCAGCCGCTTCTACTTCCTGCGCGGCGTCGGGGCGCGGCTCGAGCTCGCGCTCATGCGCCTGGGCCTCGACACGGCGCTCGAGGCCGGATTCGACCCCCTCATCACGCCGACGCTCGTGCGCCCCGAGATCATGGCCGGCACCGGGTTCCTCGGCGCCCACGCCGACGAGATCTACTACCTGCCCGCCGACGAGCTCTACCTCACCGGCACGAGCGAGGTCGCGCTCGCCGGCTACCACGCCGACGAGATCATCGACCTCACGGGCGGCCCGATCCGCTACGCCGGCTGGTCGACGTGCTACCGCCGGGAGGCCGGGGCCGCCGGCAAGGACAATCGCGGCATCCTCCGGGTCCACCAGTTCCAGAAGCTCGAGATGTTCTCGTTCACGACGCTCGAGGCATCCGAGGCCGAGCACTTGCGTCTCCTCGAGCTCCAGGAGCGAATGCTCCAGGCGTGCGAGCTCGCGTATCGCGTGATCGACGTCGCCGCCGGCGACCTCGGCGCCTCCGCCGCCCGGAAGTACGACATCGAGGCGTGGATCCCGACGCAGGGGACGTACCGCGAGCTCACCTCGACGAGCAACTGCACGACGTTCCAGGCGCGTCGGCTCGGCATCCGGCACCGCGCCGACGACGGCCGCACGACGCCCGTCGCGACGCTCAACGGGACGCTCGCGACGACCCGGTGGATCGTCGCGATCCTCGAGACGCACCAGCAGGCCGACGGGTCGGTCCGCGTGCCGGCGGCGCTGCAGCCGTACGTCGGCGCCGAGATCCTCGAGCCCGTGGTGGCCCCGTGACCGACGCCGAGCGGATCGATCCGTGGCTCGTCGCGCTCGACGTCGACGGGACGATCCTGCATGAGGACGAGACGCTCGACGATGCCGTCGTCGCCGCGGTCCGCGCGGCGCGCGACCGCGGCCACGAGGTGACGCTCGCGACGGGACGGTCATGGACGACGACGCGGCCCGTGCTCGAGTCGCTCGGACTCACACCGGAGTACGTCGTGTGCTCGAACGGCGCCGTGACGATGCGCCGCCAGGGCCAGGCGCTCGGCGAGGACGCTCCCGATTACGTGCGCGCCCACGTCGAGACGTTCGACCCGAGCGAGGTTCTGCAGCGCATTCGCGAGTTCCTGCCGACCGGGCGGTTCCTCGTCGAGCTCGCCGACGGCCGGCGCCTGTACACCGAGGGCATGATCGACTGGGACCTCAGCAACGCCCGCCAGGTCGCGTTCGAGGAGCTCCTCGGGTCGGAGTGCACGCGCGTCGTCGTCGTGTCGCCCGGTCACGACCTCGAGGAGTTCCTCGGGATCGTCGAGGACATGGGGCTGCATCGCGTGAGCTACTCGATCGGCTGGACCGCGTGGCTCGACATCGCCCCGGACGGCGTGACGAAGGCGAGCGCGCTCGAGCGCGTCCGGCAGTGGCTCGGCATCCCGCCGCACCGCGTCCTCGCGGTCGGCGACGGCCGGAACGACATCGAGATGTTCCACTGGGCCGGCCGAGCCGGTCGCGCGGTCGCGATGGGACAAGCACCGGAAGAGGTCATCGCCGCCGCTCGCGACGTGACCGGGACGATCGAGGAGCAGGGGCTCGTGCCCGTGCTCGACGGGCTGCCCTGATCCGAGGCCGTCGAGGGACGCGATGAGCGAGCCGAGACATCACGAGGGTCCGCCGTCGGCGGGCGCGGCGCCGATGCGCCCGGCCGCGCCGCCCCGCCACGCGCTCGGCTCGAGGCCGCGAGCGCTCGAGGGGGTCCTCCGGTTCGTCGCGGCGGCGCTCGCCGTCGTGCTCGTGAGCGGGCTCGCGGTCGCCGGGGCCGTCGCGGCGTCGCTCAACTCCCGACTCCAGGGCACGGTCGTCTCGATCGGTGACAGCGCGCAGCCGCTCCCCGAGATCGGGAAGATCGAGGGCGGCTTCAACATCCTCATCGTCGGCTCCGACACGCGCGTCGACCAAGGCGGCCTCGGCGGCTCCGCCGAGGACGTCGAGGGCCGACGCAACGACGTGACGATCCTCCTCCACGTCGCCCAGGACCAGCGCAGCGCCGTGGTCGTGAGCTTCCCGCGCGATCTCGAGGTCGAGCTGCCGGAATGCGCACGCGACTTCGGCTACTGGAACAAGATCAACACGGCGCTCGAGATCGAGGGTCTGCCGTGCGTCGTCGAGACGGTCGAGGACCTGACCGGGCTGCCGATCCACTTCGCGGGGCTCATCACGTTCGCGGGTGTCGTCGAGATGACGAACATCATCGGCGGGGTCGACGTGTGCATCACCGCGCCGATCATCGATGAGCGCGCCGGCATCGCGTTGCCGGAACCGGGCGTCGTGAACCTCAGGGGGGCGGACGCGCTCGGCTTCCTCCGGACGAGGTACGGCGTCGGCGACGGGAGCGACCTCGGGCGCATCAGCGCGCAGCAGGTGTTCCTCTCGTCGATGGTGCGCAAGCTCCAGAGCGACGGGACGCTCGGGGACCTCCGGACGGTCTTCTCGCTCGCCGACGCGGCCCTGCGCAACATGACGCTCTCGGAGGGCCTCGCCGACCCGTACACGCTCGTGTCGATCGCGCTCGCGCTCAAGGACATCCCGCCGGAGCGGATCACGTTCGTGCGCTGGCCGACGTTCGATCTCGGCAACGGCAATCTCGGCACGATCGGGCCGCTCGCCGATGAGCTGCTCGGGTACATCGCGGCGGACGAGCCGTTCCGACTCGCCGACATCGGGGACGACCTCGCGTCGACGCCCGATCCGAACGCCCCTCCCGAGCCGACGCCGACGGCGAGCCCCGAGGGCGGCACCCCGGTCATCGAGGGCGTCCCCGGCCAGACCGCCGCGCAGCACAGCTGCGCGGTGGGAAATTGACAGGCCGCGCACATCCCAGCGCCCCCTCAGGACTTGCGCTTAGCCTGATGGGGCCGAAGTACGGCGCTTGGGTAGACTCGGGGCCTCAGAGGGAGGGCTGTCCGAGCGGCCGATGGAGCCGGTCTTGAAAACCGGTGGGCGGTAACGCCTCGTGGGTTCGAATCCCACGCCCTCCGCGAATCGGCGTCAAGAGGGGACCTGAAGGGACGCGATGAGCGAGCTGAGCCGTCGTGAGCGCAACCGTGCGCTCGCGAAGCAGTCGGCGATGCCGGCTTTCGAGCCGGTGCCTCGGCACGCGAAGCTGTCGAAGCGGAACCCCGCGGGCACGATCGTCGGCTTCGTCGCCGCGGCGCTCTCGGTCCTCCTCGTGAGCACTGCCGCGGTCGGCTCGGTCGTGTGGAACTCGTTCAGCCGCCCGCTCGCGGCGAATGCGATCGTCCTCGACGACACCCCCCCGCCGCCGCCGAACATCGGCGCGATCGACGGCGGATTCAACATGCTCCTCGTCGGCTCCGACTCCCGTGTCGGACAGGGCGGACTCGGGGGCGAAGACGAAGGCGCCCGACTCAACGACGTCAACATCCTCATTCACGTCGCCCAGGACCAGCAGAGTGCGGTCGTCGTGAGCTTCCCGCGCGACCTCGAGGTGGAGCTGCCGGAATGCGCGCGGTGGTTCGGCTACGTCAACAAGCTCAACACGGCGTACTACGAGAACGGCCTGCCGTGCGTCGTCGAGACGATCGAGAACCTCACCGGCGTCGACATCCCGTACGCGGCGGTCGTCGAGTTCCGCGGGGTCGTCAACCTGTCCGACGCGATCGGCGGCGTCGACGTGTGCATCGACGGACCGATCGACGACCCGGATTCGGGTGCGTACTTCCCCGAGGCGGGCACGTACACGCTGCAGGGCGAACAGGCGCTCGCGTTCCTCCGCACCCGGAAGGGCGTCGGGGACGGGAGCGACCTCGGTCGCATCAGTTCCCAGCAGGTCTTCCTGTCGTCGCTCGTCCGGAAGATCAAGAGCGAGGACACGCTCGGCAACCCGGGGCGGGTGTTCGCGCTCGCGCAGGCGGCGGTCGACAACCTCCAGCTCTCGTCGGGCCTCGCCGACCCGTACTCGCTCGCGCAGCTCGCGCTCGCCGTGAAGGACATCCCGCTCGACCGGGTCACGTTCGTGCAGTACCCGACGTACTACACGGGCAACGGCAATGTCGCGCCGGTCCAGTGGGCCGCGGACGAGTTGTTCAGCTACATCATCGCGGACCAGCCGTTCGTGCTGAGCGCCGTCGGCGACGACCGGGCGTCCGTGCCCGACCCGAACGCGCCCCCGCCCGACCCGGCGACCCAGCCCGAGGTCGACAACTCGGGGCTGCCGGTCGCGCAAGGGGTCACCGGGCAGACGGCCGCCGACTACACGTGCTCGGTGTCGAACTACTGAACCGCCGCGGCCTCCCGCCCAGACGCTGTGGCTAGAATGGCCCGGTACTAGGAGACGTCGCATAGTCCGGTCGAGTGCACCACCCTGCTAAGGTGGAGTCCCCTTTTTGGGGACCGAGGGTTCAAATCCCTCCGTCTCCGCTCTGCGCCCGGTACGCCGGAGCGCGCCGCATAGGCTGACAGCATGCAGCGCAGCACGGTCGACCTCGAGTTCGGTGTCTTCGACTGGATCGATCGGGCCGGCGAACGCCCGGCCGAGTTCGTGTTCGACGACCGCTTGGCGATCGCGCGTCGGGCCGACGAGGGCCGGTTCACGCGCTATCACGTCGCCGAGCACCACGGCGCGCCGCTCGGTCTCGCGGCGTCGCCCGCGCTCCTCCTCGCGGCAGCGGCGCGTGAGACACGTCGCATCCGGCTCGTCCCGACGACGTTCATCGTCCCGCTCTACGACCCCTTGCGGCTCGCGGAGGAGATCGGCATGCTCGAGCGACTCGCGCACGGCCGCCTCGAGATCGGGATCGGCAAGGGCTCGTCCCCGATCGAGGCGGCGATGTTCGGCAACGACGCCGAGGAGACCGCCCGCCGCTACGCGGAGCACGTGCCCGCGATCCTCGACGCCCTCGCGACGGGCGAGTTCGCGAAACCGGACGGGGAGCGCATTCGGCTGTTCGTCACGCCGAGCCGGGTGCCGACCGTGTGGTACCCGACGAGCAACCCGGCCTCGATCGAGCTCGCCGCCGAGCGCGGGCAGAACACGATCTTCGGCTTCGGCTTCAAGTCGCCGCCGCTGCCGGTCATCCGGGAGCACCGCGATCTGTACTTCGCGAAGCGAGCCGACATGACCGACGACGCCGACCCGCGCTTCGGGATCCTCCGGCACGTCTTCGTCGCGGACACCGACGAGCGCGCGTTCGAGCTCGCGGCGCCCGCGTTCGAGGCCCACTACGACAACTTCACGTGGCTGTGGCGGACCGCGGGGGGTCAGGACTTCCCGCCGGCGCCCGCGCTCGAGGACCTCGTCGATCAGCACCTCGCGTTCATCGGCTCGCCGTCCTCGGTCGCCGCGCAGATCGCCGATGCGGTCAAGGCGACGGGCGTCAACTACCTCGCCGGCGCGTTCTCGTGGGGCACGCTCGCGGTCGAGGACGCGCTCGAGTCGATCGACCGCTTCGACCGCGCGGTCATTCCCGCGGTGCTCGCGGCGCTCGAGTAGCTCAGGCGGTCGTGTAGCCGCCGTCGACCGGCAGCACGGCGCCGGTGATCGTGCCGGCCGCGGGCGACAGGAGGAACGCGATCGCCTCCGCGACCTCGCGCGGCGTCGACGAGCGCCCGATCGGGTGGCTCCTGCCGATCTCGTCGAGGACCGCCGCCTTCGCGTCGCCCGGCGGGAGGAAGTCATCCATGAACCCGGTCTCGATGGCGCCCGGCGCGACGGCGTTGACCCGGACGCCCTTCGGCGCGAGCTCGATCGCCGCCATGCGCGTGATCTGGTGGACCGCGCCCTTCGTCGCCCCGTACAGCAGCTGGTTCGGCATGCCGATGAGCCCCGACATGGACCCGGTGTTGACGATCGCGCCGCGCGATTCGACGAGTGCCGACTCCGCCGCCTTGATGTGCACGAATGCGCCGCGCACATTCGTGCGGATGACCGAGTCCCAGAGCTCGACGTCGATCTCGCCGATCGGCCCCGTGTGGAAGCGCGCGGCATTGTTGACGAGCCCGTCGAGCCGCCCGAAGCGCTCGCGCGCGACCTGGACCGACTGCTCCGCGGTGGCGGGCTCGGCGACGTCGCCGCGGACGACCGCGACCGACTCGCTCGCGAGCTCCTCGACTCGGGGGTCGATGTCCTCCGCGACGACGGCGCCGCCGCGCTCGACGAGCAGGCGCACGAGCGCGCTCCCGACACCGCCCGCGGCGCCCGTGATGATCGTGACCGACGTGTGCTCCGTTGCCATGACGTCCTTTCGCTCCCCTCCAAGGTAGGGCACCGGGCGGCGTCGTCTCGCGCGCCGATGGGATTCCAAGCCTCCTCAGCAAGGCTCCCGCCATGGAGCGAGTCGGCGCTGGCGCGTGGGTCCCGCGCGACGGCGGCCTGCCGGCGCTCCGCCGCGCCGCGCCGGACTGCCGCGGGTGCGAGTTGTGGCAGGACGCCACGCAAGTCGTGTTCTCGAAGGGCCGCGCGACCGCCCGCATCGTGCTCGTCGGCGAGCAGCCGGAGGAGGATCGCGTCGGCGAGCCGTTCGTCGGGCCCGCCGGGCGGCTGCTCGCGAAGGCGGTCGCCGAGGCCGGGATCGACGAGGACGACGTCTACGTCACGAACGCCGTGAAGCATTTCCGATTCGAGCGGCGCGGCAAGCGGCGCATCCACGAGAAGCCCGGCGTCGCGCACATCACGGCGTGCGCGCCCTGGCTCGAGGCCGAGCTCGCCGTCGTCCGCCCCGCCGTCGTCGTCTGCCTCGGCGCGACGGCGGCCCGCTCCGTCCTCCAACGGCCCGTGACGATCGGCGCCGTCCGCGGCCACATCCTCGACGAGGGCGCGACCGATGCGGCGGTGCTCGTGACGACCCACCCGTCCGCGCTGCTGCGGATCCGGGACCACGCGGACCGGGACGCCGCATTCGCCGCGCTCGTCGCCGACCTGAGAACGGCGGCCGACTTCGCGGGGGTCAGCGCGCCGTAGCGCCGCCGAGCCCGAATGCGCCACACTGACGGCGTGGGATCAGCGTTGACCACCATCGGACTGCCCGTCGCGCTCGGGATCATCATGTTCGGCCTGGGGCTCAGCCTCACGCTCGGCGACTTCGGCCGCGTCGCGAAGCACCCGAAGGCGGTCCTCGTCGCCCTCGCGTGCCAGCTCGTCGTCCTGCCGGCGATCTGCCTCGGGCTCGTCGTGCTCTTCCAGCTCCCGCCCGTCCTCGCGGTCGGCATGATGCTCCTCGCCGCGTCGCCCGGCGGCACGACGGCGAACCTGTACAGCCATCTCTTCCGCGGGGATGTCGCGCTCAACATCACGCTCACGGCGGTCAACTCCGTCATCGCGGTCTTCACGCTCCCGCTCATCACGAATCTCGCGATCGCGATCTTCATGCCGGACGGCGGTCAGCTCGGCCTGCAGTGGTCCAAGTCGCTCGAGGTCTTCGCGATCGTCCTCGTCCCTGTCATCCTCGGAATGCTCGTCCGGCGGTGGAAGCCGGGATTCGCCGATCGCATGGACAAGCCGGTCCGGATCGCCTCGATGGTCATCCTCGCGGTCGTCATCGCCGGCGCGGTCGCCTCGAACTGGGCGATCCTCCGGGAGCACGTCGGGAGCCTCGCGCTCATCACCGTGCTGTTCTGCCTGCTGAGCCTCACGATCGGCTACTTCGTCCCGCGGCTCTTCCGCGTCGAGCGACGACAGGCGGTCGCGAGCTCGTTCGAGATCGGGATCCATAACGCGACGCTCTCGATCGTCATCGCGCAGACCGTCCTCGGGAGCGTCGAGCTGAGCCTGCCTGCGGCGGTGTACGGCGTCCTCATGTTCGTCGTCGCGTTCGGATTCGGGTTCCTCATTCGCGGTCGCGGCGGGGACCGGACGGACCGGCCGGCGCAATCGCCGCCCGAGCAGGTGCGAGAATCGATCGCGTGAGCGCTCGCGGCCTGTGGATCCTCGTCGGCGTCGCGGTCGTCGTCTTCGCGCTCGCGTTCATCCTCGGCGGACTGTCGCGCGGCTGGAGCTGAGCCGGCCCTGAGCGGGCGGGGCGGACGCCTGCGCTATACTCGACGGGCTGGTCGTTCGGGCCGGCATGCGCCCGTAGCTCAACGGATAGAGTATCTGACTACGGATCAGACGGTTGGGGGTTCGAATCCCTCCGGGCGCACTCGAGGCCCTCGCCGACGCCGGGGGCTTTCCGCATTCCGCGCCGGATCCCCGTTCACTCGAGCGCCGCGACGCCGGCCTCGAGGACGCCGAGCGCGTCGTCGAGGAGTTCCTCGCCGATGACGAGCGGCGGGAGGAGCCGGATGACGTTGCCGTACGTCCCGCACGTGAGGGTGAGCACGCCGTTCGCGTTCGCGAATGCGGCGACGGCCTTCGCGGCCGCAGGGTCGGGACTCGTCGTCCCGGGCCGGACGAATTCGAGCGCGAGCATCGCGCCCCGCCCCCGGACGTCGCCGATGCGGGAGCTCGAATCCTGCATCGCGCGCAGGCGCGGCATCGCGAGCGACTCGATCCGCGCCGCGCGCCCCGGCAGGTCCTCCTCGACGATGACGTCGAGCGCGGCCGACGCGGCAGCGCACGCGATCGGGTTCCCGGCGTAGGTCCCGCCGAGACCGCCGGGTGCGACTGCATTCATGATGTCCGCCCGTCCCGTGACGGCCGAGAGCGGGAGGCCGCCGGCGAGCGCCTTCGCGGTCGTCACGAGGTCGGGCACGACGCCGGCGTGGTCGACGGCGAAGAGCCGGCCGGTGCGGCCGAGTCCCGACTGGATCTCGTCGGCGATGAAGACGATCCCCTGCTCGCGGGCGAACGCCGCGACGCTCCGGAGGTACTCGTCGGGGAGGACGATGAAGCCGCCCTCGCCCTGGACCGGTTCGAGGACGATCGCCGCGATGTTGTGGACCCCGATCTGCGTCGTCGCGATGTCGACGAGCTGCGCGAACGCCTCGCGCGCGACCGCCTCGCGGCTACCGCCGCCCGGCCACCGGTACTCGTACGGCGACGGCGCGCGATAGACCTCGGGGGCGTAGGGGCCGAAGCCTTCCTTGTAGGGCACGTTCCTCGCGGTCATCGTCATCGTGAGGAGCGTGCGCCCGTGGTACGCGTGGCTCAGCACGAGCACGGCGTCGCGGCCCGTGTGGGCGCGGGCGATCTTGATCCCGTTCTCCACGGCCTCGGCGCCCGTGCTGAAGAGCGCGGTGCGCTTCTCGTGCTCGCCGGGCGTCAGGCGGTTGAGCTTCTCGGCGACATCGACCGCGGGCTCGTACTCGGTGATCATGAAGCACGTGTGCGTGAACCGCGCCGCCTGGCGCTGGACGGCCTCGACGACGCGCGGATGCGCGGCGCCGACGCTCGTGACGGCGATCCCGGAGGCGAGGTCGATGAGGTGGTTGCCGTCGACGTCGACGATGATCCCGCCGCCCGCCTCGGCGACGAAGACCGGGAGCGTGACGGCGAATCCGTCCGAGAACGCGCCGGATCGGCGCTCGTGGAGGCGGGCCGACTCGGGGCCGGGGATCGCCGTCTTGATGATGCGCTGTTGGACGGGGAGTGCCACGGTGCCAAGCTTGACAGGTCGGCGCCGGATCCTCGAGCCAGGGTTGGCACTCGCGTTGCCTGAGTGCCAATGCATGCCCTAGAGTGATTCCTGGCACTCGCCGCCCGCGGGTGCTAAGCGCCGCAGGTCCGTCGTTCGGGCCCGGCTTTCAACGCACACGTAGGGAAGAAGAGGTCTCAACCGTGTCGGTTTCCATCAAGCCGCTCGAGGATCGCATCGTCGTCAAGCAGGTCGAGGCGGAGACCACGACCGCGTCCGGTCTGGTCATTCCCGACACCGCGAAGGAGAAGCCCCAGGAGGGCGAGGTCGTCGCCGTCGGTCCCGGCCGCGTGGACGACAACGGCAACCGCATCCCGCTCGACATCGCCGTCGGCGACCGAGTCATCTACTCGAAGTACGGCGGCACCGAGGTGAAGTTCGGCGCCGACGAGTACCTCGTGCTCTCCGCTCGCGACGTCCTCGCGATCGTCGTCCGCTGACGCGCGCCGCGCCGAGCACCGATCCGAACGGAACGCCCGCCCCCCTCGGAGGGCGGGCGTTCCGCGTTCCGTCGCGAACTAAGCTGGCACGGTGAATGCCGCAGCGCCGAGCCAGACGGCCGCGGGCTTCGCGTACACGGCCGGGGCGTACCTCCTGTGGGGCGTGCTCCCCGCGTACTTCATCCTCGTCGAGCCGACCGGCCCGGTCGAGATCGTCGCGTGGCGGATCGTCCTCTCGCTCGTGTTCTGCGCGATCCTCATCGCCGTCACGCGCTCGTGGGCGCGCTTCTTCGCACTGTGGCGGCAGGGCCGGATCGTCGGCTGGCTCGCCCTCGCCTCCGCGCTCCTCACCGTCAACTGGACGACGTTCGTCTGGGCCGTCGTCAACGACCACGTCGTCGAGGCGGCGCTCGGCTACTTCATCAACCCGATCGTGACGGTCCTGCTCGGGGTGCTCGTCCTCCGCGAGCGCCTCCGCGTCCTCCAGTGGGTCGCCGTCGGCATCAGCCTCGTCGCGGTCCTCGTCCTCGCGATCGGCTACGGCTCGTTCCCCTGGGTCGCGCTCCTGCTCGCGTTCAGCTTCGGCTTCTACGGGCTCGTCAAGAACCGCACCGGCGGTCGCGTCGACGCGATCAGCGGGCTCACGATCGAGACGGTCATCCTCACGCCGGTCGCGGCGGGCGCGCTCGTCTGGATCGCCGCGACAAGCGGCCTCGTCATGGGCACGCAGGGCGTCTGGCACTCGGTCGCGCTGAGTCTCGCGGGCGTCGTCACCGCCGTCCCGCTCCTCCTCTTCGCCGCCGGCGCGCGGCGCCTGCCGCTCAGCATGGTCGGGCTCATGCAGTACCTCGCCCCGATCCTGCAGTTCATCACCGGCGCGGTGATCCTCGCCGAGCCGATGCCGCCCGCGCGGTGGGCCGGGTTCGCGATCGTGTGGGTCGCACTCGTCGTCCTCACGGTCGACATGGTCCGGCACACCCGGAAGACGCGGCGCGGGGTCCCGGATCCGGTGGACGCGGTGCCCGATCTCACGTGACCGCGGAAGGCGCGCAGATTACCGCGGAATCGGGCCGGTTAACGATTCGGTGACGTTACATGCACGAAACATGGCTGAGTTGTGTCATTCACGCGCAGTCTCTACCGTGACTCTGACGGGCCGACGCCTTCGTCGTGCCCGCGACATCGACATCACACAGCAAGGAGCATCATGGGTGCATTCACCAAGAGCTCGGCGACGGGCGTGGCGCTCGTCGGAGCTGCGGCGCTCATTCTGAGCGGCTGCACCTCCGGCCCGAGCGACAGCGGGACGGCCGGCGCTACGGGCGGCCCCGCGGAGGAGCTCGCTCTCACGGTCGGCACGGCCCTGCCGCAGACCGGTTCGCTCGCCTTCCTCGGCCCGCCCGAGATCGCGGGCACCGAGATGGCTGCGGCGGAGAT
>Ga0182737_1002533_pt1 | contig 14818 bp, 13 predicted proteins | sample eDN5th30CBELigOP_FD_128878 | JGI IMG/M metagenome (GOLD analysis project Ga0182737, IMG submission 128878) | Enriched Organic Plus compost microbial communities from Emeryville, California, USA - eDNA 5th pass 30_C BE-Lig OP (version 2) (version 2) ... | reverse complement strand
TCGGCGTGACGCTGCTGCAGCATTGCGATTTCGTCTACGTGGCCGAGAACGCCACGCTGCGCATGCCCTTCACGGCGCTGGGCCTGTGCCCGGAGGGTGCGTCCAGCCTGCTGATGGCGCGGCTGGCCGGCGCACGGCGCGCGGCCGAGTGGCTGCTGCTGGGCCGCGCGTTCGACGCGCGCCAGGCCTGCGAGGCCGGACTGGCCACGGCCGCCACGCCGCCCGGCGAGGCGTTGGCGGCCGCCCAGAGCGCCGCGCGCGAACTGTGCGCGCTGCCCCCGGCGGCGCTGCGCGCCAGCAAGGCGCTGATGCGCCGCGCCGAGCGCGCCGATATCCACGCCACGCTGGACGAAGAGGCCGAGCAGTTCCGCCAGCGCCTGGCCTCGCCAGAAGCGCAGCAGGCCTTCGCGCGCTTTTTGGGCAAGCGCGGAGACAAGCCGGCGTCCTAGACGGCGAACCGCCGCGCGCGCCACGGCGAGGCGGACGGATGCCGGTCACAGGGTCGAACGGGCCCGCGTGCCGCACGGAAAATCAGAACGGCGACGACGACTCGAAGCGCGGCGGACGCTTGCCGCGCAGCGATTCGATGCCTTCGCGCACGTCGGGTCCGGCAAAGCCCATGAATTCCAGCGCGAGCGACGTGTCGAACGACGGCCCGGCCATGCGCAGCCAGTTGTTCAGCGCGTACTTGGTCCAGCGGATGGCGGTCTGCGAACCGGTGGCCAGCCGGGTGGCGACCTCGAAAGCGCGCGGCAACAACTCCACCTCGTCCACGCACAATGACACCAGACCGATGCGCTCGGCCTCTTCGCCGCTGACGGTCTCGCACAGCAACAGGTAGTACTTGGCCTTGGCCATGCCGCACAGCAGCGGCCACACAATGGCGGCATGGTCGCCGGCCGCCACGCCCAGCCGCGTGTGGCCGTCGATGATGCGCGCGTCGCGCGCGGCGATCGACACGTCGGCCAGCAGCCCCGCCACCAGGCCCGCGCCCACCGCCGCGCCATGCATGGCCGACACGATGGGCTTGCTGCAGTTGATCACGTTGTAGACCAGGTCGCGCGCCTCGCGCCACACGCGCGCGCGCACGTGGAAGTCGTCGGCCATCTGCTGCACCAGATCCAGGTCGCCGCCGCCCGAAAAGCCCTTGCCTTCCCCGCGGATCACCACCGCGCACGTATCGGGATCGGTGTCGATGTCGCGCCAGATCTCGGCCAGCTCACGGTGCATGCGGTCGTCGGCCGTGGACAGCCGGCCGGACTGGCCGTGCGGCGAACCCATCACCACCTCCAGCACCCCGTGCGGATGACGCTTGAACTTCAGCGACTGATAATGGGCATAGTGGTCGAGCGCGGTGTTCAGCACGATAGTCTCCTGGTCGGACGCCGCGGGCGGGCACGCCCGCGTTTTCGGGCACTATAGTGGCATCGCCCCTGCCGCGCCCGCCCCCGTCTCAGCCCATGAACACCGACGCCCTGCCCCGCCTCTCGCGCGACCAGTTCCCCGCGCTGTTCGCCGCGCGCCAGCCCGAGGCGCACAAGGGCACCCACGGCACGCTGGCCGTGCTGGGCGGTGGCCCCGGCATGGCCGGCGCCGCGCTGCTGGCCGCCCGCGCGGCATTGCGCACCGGGGCGGGCAAGGTACTGGTGGGCTTTGCCAGCGAAGTCTCTCCTCTGCCCTGCGATCCGCTGCAGCCCGAACTGATGCTGCGCGACGCGCCTGGCCTGCTGGCCGATGCCGCCGCGTTGGGCGTCACCACCTGGGTGGCCGGCTGCGGACTGGGCGCCGGCAGCCTGCCGGCAGGGCTGCTGGACGAACTGTTCCGCACGCGTGCCGGCGCACCGCTGGTGCTGGACGCCGACGCCCTGAACCTGCTGGCCCGCGGCGCGCTCGCACAGGCATGGGGCGACGCCCCCGTCGTCCTGACGCCCCATCCGGCCGAAGCGGCTCGCCTGCTGCGCGGCAGCACCGGCCAGGTGCAGGCGGACCGGCCCGCGGCAGCGCAGGCGCTGGCACGCCGTCATGGCGCCTGGGTGGTGTTGAAGGGAGCGGGCAGCATCGTCTGCAGCCCCGATGGCCGCTGCAGTCTCAACCCCACCGGCAATCCCGGGCTGGCCACCGCCGGCACCGGCGACGTGCTGGCCGGCATGCTGGGCAGCCTGATCGCACAGGGCCTGCCGTTGGAGCAGGCCGTGCCGGGCGCCGTATGGCTGCACGGCGCCGCCGCCGATGCCCTGGTCCGGGCGGGTATCGGGCCGATCGGCCTGACGGCCGGCGAGCTGGCCGACGCGGCACGCGCCCTGCGCAACGGCGACGCGTAGCCGGCTTCGTTGGGCCGCGGGCACCGCCTGTGGACGTGGGCGCGGCCGCCCCTGCCGCCGCGAACCCAAAAGCCTCCAATATCCATCCGTCCCCGAGCAAAACGGTTCCGCTTGGGCGTCCGCATGTCTGCCGCAATTGGCTTTTTCACCACAACTCGGGAAAACCCTAAATTCTTGTTGCGCTGCACATAGGGATTACCCTATAATGGTTTTCACTGATACTTCACTAGCACCCCCGGAGAAAACCATGAGCGACCTGAGCCTCACCCCGAACGCCCGTCTGACCGACGCGCTGGAGCGTGAACTGCTTCGTGGCGCAATGGAAAACCATTCGTCCCTGCGACTCCTGGCTGCCGTCAAGACGGCTGGCCGTGGCGTTGCCCGCGCGATCGGCAATCTGTTCGCCTTCATCGACGAAGTTTACGAAGCCATGAACCGCGCCCGCGCCCAAAGCGCGAACTACAGCGGTTCGCAGTGGTAAACCGCTAAGCCGGACATAGCCGGGCCGGCGGCGTCTCCCGCCGGCGCGGCCATGCCCGCCTTCGTGGCCCGCGGTGCGGCCCCCGCCTGCGCCGCTGCGCCTGCCCGTGAAGGGCTGGCGCGACTCCTCGCTCCCTGCGCCGACGCATTCGCCTCGGCCCGCCTGATTTGTGACGCCGCGTTGACAACGCCCAAACCCGCTATCGATAATCGCGGGCTTGTCCACCGGAGCCGTCACAATCATGAATTCTCGCGTCCTTTTTGCGCTGCTTACCGCCGCAGGCTTGGCTGGCGGCGCCAATCTGGCACACAGCCAGACCCTGAAAATCGGCATGTCGTCCGAGCCTACCTCGGCCGACCCGCACTACCACAAGCAGACGCAGAACGACGCGCTGGCCAAGCACGTCTACGACTCCCTGATCAACCGCGACGCCGACATGAAGCTCGAGCCCGGCCTGGCCACGTCGTGGAAAAACCTCGACGACCTGACCTGGGAATTCAAGCTGCGTGAGGGCGTCAAGTTCTCCAACGGCCAGCCGTTCACGTCGCAGGACGTGCTGTTCACGATCTGCCGCACGCTGAACAACCCTACCAACGTCTCCGAGTCGTACACGGACACGACCAAGCGCATCGCCGACGTCCAGACGCCCGATGCGCACACCGTCATCATCAAGACCGCCGCGCCGCTGCCCCTGCTGCCAGCCGAGTTCGCGCGCTCGCTGCCCATCATCTGGAACGGCATCGCCGAGCACGGGCCGCTGAAGTTCGACCCGAAGGGCGGCTGCGGCGTCACCGGCGCGTGGCCCACGGTCGCCGACTTCAACAACGGCAAGGACGCCATCGGCACCGGGCCCTATATGCTGAAGTCGTACGTGAAGGGCACCGGCGTGGAGCTGGTGCGCAACGAAAACTACTGGGGCGAGAAACCCCACTGGAAGGAAGTGAAGCTGCTGCCGGTGCCCAACGCCGGCCCGCGCCTGACCGGCCTGCTGTCCGGCGACTTCGACGTCATCGAGAATCCGGCGGCGCGCGACCTGCAACGCATCAAGAACGATCCCAAGCTGGGCTACGTGGCCACGCCGTCCACCCGGCTGATCTTCTTCCAGCCCGACGTGGGCCGCAATCCCAGCCCGTTCGTCAAGAGCGAGGACGGCAAGAACCCGCTGCAGGACGTTCGCGTGCGCCGCGCCATTTCCATGGCCATCGACCGCAAGACCATCGTCGCGCGCCTGATGGACGGCATGGCCACGCCGGCCTACCAGTACATGCCCGACGGCATGTTCGGCGGCGTGCCCAACGCGCCGGAAATCAAGTACGACCCCGCGGGCGCCAAGAAACTGCTGGCCGAGGCGGGCTATGCCAACGGCTTCGAACTGACCCTGTCCAGCACCAACGACCGCTACATCAACGACGGCCAGATCGTGCAGGCGGTGGCACAGTACCTGTCGCGCGTGGGCATCAAGGCCAACGTCGACGCCATGAACGCCACCATCTACTTCCCCAAGCGGGCCAAGCGCGAGTTCAGCTTCTCGATGGGCGGCTGGCCTTCCGAGGTTGGCGAGGCCTCCGGCCTGTTCCAGCTGTGGGTCACCTCGACGGATGCGCCCAAGGGTCTGGGCACCAGCAACTACGGCGGGTTCTCCAACGCCGAGTTCGACAAGGTCTACCGCCAGGCGATCGTCACCGTCGACCCGGCCGAACGCGAGAAGCTGTTGCGCCAGTCCACCCAGATCGCGCTGGACAACGTGCCGCTGATCCCGATGCACTTCGAGAGCAGCATCTGGGCCTTCCGCAAGGGCCTGACCTACGAAGGCCGGCGCGACCAGTTCACGCTGGCCATGTCGGTCAAGACCGCGGGCAAGTGACACCGGCCGCCGGACGCGAGCATGGCGCCCGTGTCCGGCTGGCCCGCTACGCCCCGCCGGCCTCCAGCTCGGCAAGCCGGGCGATGAGCCGCTCGACGAAGCGTTCCACCGCCTGCGGCAATTGCCGGCCCTGCATCACCAGCACCTGCAGGCTGCGCGACTGCAGTTCGATGTCCGCGATCGGCCGCACCACCAGACCGTCGTATCCCAGCCGCCATGCCACCGACGCGTAGCCCGCGAAGGTGATGGCCTGCGAATGCCGCACGAAGCCCAGCAGGGTCTCCGAATAGTTCGATTCCAGCACGGGCGTCATCCGCAGCGCGTCCAGCGCCCCGACGCGGCCCAGCAGGTGGCGCGCGGTGCTGTTCGGATCGGTAAGCGCCAGCGGATAGCCGCGCAGGTCCTCCAGCACGATGCGCGGCCGCCCGGCCAGCGGATGCCCCGCGGCCATCACCACGCAGACCGGCGCGCGCTGGCTGTAGCGTACCGTGACGCCGCCGCCGGCCTCTTCCACCATGAACGTGACGGCGACGTCGATCTCGCCTTCGGCCGTGCGCCGCACGGCGTCCTGCGGCGCCAGCACCTGCAGGGTGAAGCGCGTGGCCGGATGATCGCCGTGGAATGCCGCCATGGTCATGGGCAGGATGCCCTTGGCCGGCCCGGATGAAGCGGCCAAGCGGATCTCGTCGTGACGCTCGCCCTGCAGGGCCGCGATCTCTTTCAGCACGTCCTGGGACTCGAGCTGCACGCGCCGGGCATGCGCCAGCAGCAGCCGGCCGGCCGGACTGAGCACCATGCCGCGCGGCCCGCGTATGAACAAGGGCGCCCCCACCTCTTCCTCGAGATGGGCCATCTGCCGGCTGATGGCCGACACCGCCACGTGCAGCCGCTGCGAGGCCGCGGTCAGGCTGCCCGCCTCGGCGACCTCCAGGAAATACTTGAATGCGATGCCATGCATGGAAAGCGCGGGGACAAATGGGGGCGGCCAGTATGGCATGCGCTTTGCCAATAAGGCAAAGCGCATTCAAAAAAAGCTAATTGTGTGGAAAGCTCAGCCGCTCCTAGAATGAGCGTCGCAGGGGGCCGGCCGGTGCGCCGGCCCTTCATGAACAAAGGGCCGGACGGCATCGCCCGGCTCGCCAGGGGAAGCGTCGTGACGTACCGGCATTCCATCGCGGGGGCCCTGCCTTGCCGCGTCGGCGCCGCGCCTGTTTCCCTGTGCTATCCGGGAAACTCATGACCGCCACGACCGCGCCACGCCCCTTCGACCTCGCCTGCCCCGATCTCTCGGCCGAACGCACCGGCAACACCGGCACGCCAGGCGTCTGGCATTTCGATTCCGGCGCGCCGGGCAAGCAGGTGATGATCTCGGCCCTCGTCCACGGCAACGAGCTGTGCGGCGCCTGGGCGCTGAAGGCGTTCCTGGCCAGCGGCCTGCGCCCGCGCCGCGGCAGCCTGACGCTGGCGTTCTGCAACCTGGACGCCTTCGACCGCTTCGACAAGGACAACTACCTGCCCTCGCGGCTCGTCGACGAAGACCTGAACCGCGTCTGGAGTGCCAACAAGCTTGCCGACGGCAGCACGCAGGCCCGGCGCCGGGCCGCCGAACTGCGCCCCTGGGTCGACCGCGCAGACTGGCTGCTCGACATCCATTCGATGAGCAACTCCGACGTCCCGCTGCAGCTGACGGGACTGCAGCCGCGCAACATCGACCTGGGCCTGCAGCTGGGCACGCCGGCCACCATCGTGGCCGATGCCGGGCATGCCTCGGGCGTGCGCATGCGCGACTACGGCCGCTTCGGCGAAGCCGGCGAGAACGGCACGCGCTCACTGCTGGTCGAATGCGGCTTTCACGGCGCGCCAGCCGCGCGCGACGTGGCCATCGACCAGATGGCGCGCTTCCTGGCGGCCGCCGGCACGCTGGACCGGGCGGACCTGCCCGCCGGCTGGTTCGCGCCCGACGCGCCCGCGCAGCGCGCGCTGCAAGTCACCGACGCCATCGCCGCGCGCACCGCCGACGTGCGCTTCGACCAGCCCTGGAAGGGCCTGGAAACCCTGCCCAAGCGCGGCACGGTCATTGGCTGGGACGGCGGCGAGCCCTTCGTCACGCCCTACGACGACTGCGTCCTCATCATGCCTTCGCTGGCCCAGGTGCGCCCCGGCCTGACCGTGGTGCGGCTGGCCCGGCCCATCGCCTAGCGTCTCGCGCTCTCCACGTCCAATACCTACAAGGGGAAACTCGATCATGTCTCTTGCACGCATCCGCGCCGCCGTGCTGGCGTTGCTGGCCCTGGCGGTCCCGTCGGCGGGCGCCCAGGTCCTGAAGATCGGCCTGGCGTCCGAACCCACCGCAATGGACCCGCACTACCACCAGGTCACGCCCAACGACTCGATGACCTCGCACATCTTCGAGACGCTGGTGGGGCAGGACGCGAACCTGAAGCTGGTGCCGCGGCTGGCCACCTCGTGGCGCGCGCTGGACGACACCACCTGGGAGTTCAAGCTGCGCGAAGGGGTGAAATTCTCCAACGGGCAACCGTTCACCGCGCAGGACGTGATCTTCTCGCTGTGCCGCATGGTCAACAACCCGCAGACCATCAGCGGCTCGTACGCCACCATCACCCGCAAGCTGGCCGACGTGCAGGCCCCCGACGATCACACGCTGATCATCAAGACGCAGTCGCCGGATCCCCTGCTGCCGGCCAGCCTGACGCGCGGCGGCATGCTATGGAACGGCATCGTCGAGCACGGCAAGATCGTGTTCGAGCAGAAGGGCCAGTGCGGCGTGACCGGCGCATGGCCCACGCTCGAGGACTTCAACACCGGCAAGAGCGCCATCGGCACCGGCCCCTATGTGCTGAAGTCGTACGTCAAGGGCGGTGGCATCGACCTGGCGCGCAACGACGCCTACTGGGGCGCCAAGCCCGAATGGGCGGAGGTCAAGCTGCTGCCCGTGCCCGGCGCCGCGCCACGCCTGGCCGGCCTGCTGGCCGGCGACTTCGACCTGATCGAAAGCCCGGCGGCACGCGACCTGCCGCGCATCAAGAGCCATCCCGGCCTGGGCTACGTCGTCACGCCGTCCACCCGCGTGGTGTTCTTCCAGTTCGACGTGGGCCGCGACGCCAGCCCGCAGGTCAAGGCGCCCGACGGCAAGAATCCGCTGCAGGACCTGCGCGTGCGCCGCGCCATCTCCATGGCCATCGACCGCAAGACCATCGTCGCCCGCATCATGGACGGCGTGGCCTCGCCGGCCTACCAGTTCCTGCCCGACGGAATGTTCGGCGCCCTGCCGCAGCCGCCCGAGATGAAGTACGACCCGCAGGCGGCGAAGCAGCTGCTGGCCGAGGCCGGCTACCCGGACGGCTTCGACCTGACGCTGTCGGCCACCAACGACCGCTACATGAACGACGGGCAGGTGGCCCAGGCCGTGGCGCAGTACCTGTCGCGCATCGGCATCCGCACCACCGTCGACGCCATGACGCGATCGATCTACTTTCCCAAGCGCGCCAAGCGCGAGTTCAGCTTCGCCATGGGCGGCTGGTCCTCCGAAACCGGGGAGGCTTCGTCTTTCCTGCAATACTGGGTGACCTCCTTCGCCCCGGACGACGGCCTGGGCACCAGCAACTACGGCCGCTACAGCAACCCCGAATTCGACCGCGTGCTGCGCCAGGCGCTGGTCACGGTGAACGACGTCGAGCGCGACAAGCTGCAGCAGCAGGCCGTGCGCCTGGCCCTGGCCGACCTGCCCAGCATCCCGCTGCACTTCGAGAGCACGACGTGGGCCTTCCGCAAGGGACTGACCTACGAAGGCCGGCCAGACCAGTTCACGTTGGCGACATCCGTCAAATCGGCCCGATAATAGCGGCGGCGCCGGCCAGCCCGGCCGACGCCTGCCCCGTCCCGAGGAATTGCCCAACGTGGTCCTGTTCGTTCTGCGCAGGCTGATCCAGAGCCTGTTCGTCCTGCTGGCGGTTTCCATCGTCGTGTTCTTCGCGGTGTATGCCGTCGGGGATCCGATCGAGCTGCTGGTCAGCCCTGAAGCCACCCCGGAAGCCCGCGCCGCCATGATCGCCCGGCTGGGCCTGGATCTGCCCGTATGGCAGCAATACCTGGGGTTCCTGTCGCGCGCGCTGCACGGCGACCTGGGCACGTCCTTCGTGCACGGCGTCCCGGCCATACAGCTCATCGTGCAACGCATCCCGGCCACCTTCGAGCTGGTGGTGGTGGCCATCGCGCTGACCTGTCTGGCCGGCATCCCGCTGGGGCTGCTGGCCGGCCTGCACCGCGACCGGCTGCTGGGGCGGGGCATTCTGTCGGGTTCTGTGCTGGGTTTCTCGGTGCCGAACTTCTGGCTGGGCATGATGCTCATCCTGACCTTCTCGGTCTGGCTGGGCTGGCTGCCCGCCTCCGGGCGCGGCGAGCCCGTCAAGGTGATGGGCGTCGGGCTCACGCTGTTCACGGCCGAAGGGTGGTCGCACCTCATCATGCCGGCCATCAACCTTGCCCTGGCCAACATCGCGCTGGTGCTGCGCATGACCGCCTCCGGCGTGATCGAGGCGCAGTCGCAGGAGTACGTGAAATTCGCGCGCGCGAAGGGCTTGCGCCCGGGCCGCATCGTGCGCCGCCACATCCTGCGCAACATCCTCATCCCGGTCGTCACGGTGATCGGCATGGAGTTCGGCAGCCTGATCGCTTACTCCACCATCACCGAGACCGTATTCGCCTGGCCCGGCATGGGCAAGCTGCTGATCGACAGCGTCTACCACCTGGACCGCCCCGTGGTGGTTGCCTACGTCATGCTGGCCACGCTGATCTTCGTGGTCGTGAACCTGATCGTCGACATCCTGTACGCCGCGCTCGATCCCCGCGTGCAGCTGGTCGAACGCGCCGCCTGAACCGACGCCATGCAAACTTCCCGAGAACACACCCGCACCGTGCCGCCGCTGGCCGAGACGCCGCGGCGTGCGCGCATCCTGCGGCAACTGCGCGCGCAGCCCACCGTGCGCGGGGCCGGACTGGCCCTGCTTGCCCTGATCGTGCTGATCATCGCGGCGCCCCTGTTCGCGCCGCAGAACCCCTACGACCTGGCCAACCTCGACCTGCTCGACGGCAGGCTGGCGCCGCACTCGCAGGCCATGAACGGCATGACGTACCTGCTGGGCACCGACGACCAGGGCCGCGACATGCTCAGCGCCATCCTGTATGGCCTGCGCATCAGCCTGCTGGTCGGACTGTCGTCGGTGGCGCTGGCCACGCTGACGGGCAGCCTGGTCGGCCTGACGGCCGCCTACGTGGGCGGCTTCGTCGATGCGCTGCTGATGCGCATCGTGGACTTCATCCTGGGTTTTCCCACCATCCTGGTGGCGCTGGTGCTGCTGGCCATCATGGGACGCGGGGTCGACAAAGTGATCCTGGCGCTGGTGCTGGTGCAGTGGGCCAACTACGCCCGCATCATGCGCAGCCGCGCCCTGCAGGAGCGCCGCAAGGAATATGTCGAGGCGGCCGCGAACCTGGGCTATCCCGCCTGGCGCATCATGCTCGTGCACCTGCTGCCCAATTGCCTGGGACCCGTGCTGGTGTTCGCCACCGTGCAGGTGGCCCACGCCATCGTGCTGGAGGCCACGCTGTCTTTCCTGGGCGTGGGCGTGCCCATCACCGAACCCTCGCTGGGCCTGCTGATCGCCAACGGCTTCCAGTACCTGCTGTCGGGCGACTACTGGATCAGCCTGTTCCCCGGCCTTGCGCTGCTGGCGCTGATCCTGGCCATCAACATCCTGGGCGACCGGCTGCGCGCCGCGATGGATCCGCGACGAGGCTGACATGAACCACAACGATATTCTGCTCGACGTGCGCGGCCTGCGTACGGCGTTCCACACCGAAGCGGGCGCCTGGCCGGCGGTCGATGGCGTGGATCTGGTAGTGCGCCGGGGCGAGATCCTCGGCCTGGTGGGCGAATCGGGCTCGGGCAAGTCCGTGACCGGCTTTTCGCTGCTGGGCCTGATCGACCCGCCCGGCGAGGTGATGGCCGGCGAGATCCGCTTCCGCGGCCAGGAACTGCGCGGGCTGGACGAGGAACAGATGCGGCAGCTGCGCGGCAACCGCATCGCCATGATCTTCCAGGATCCTCTGATGACGCTCAATCCGGTGCTGCGCATCGAGGAGCAGATGCTGGAGGCCATCCAGACCCACGCCGCGGTGCCGCGCAACGAGGCGCTGCGCCGTTGCGTCGAGGCGCTCGAGATGGTCGGCATTCCCTCGCCCGAGACGCGCCTGCGCGGCTACCCGCACGAGTTCTCGGGCGGCATGCGCCAGCGCGTGGCGATCGCCATCGCCATGCTCAACAAGCCCGACCTCATCATCTGCGACGAGCCCACCACCGCGCTGGATGTGACCATCCAGGGCCAGATCCTTTACCGCATGCAGCAGATCTGCCGCGAGCACGGCACCGCGCTCATCTGGATCACGCACGACCTGGGCGTGGTGGCCGAACTGGCCGACCGCGTGGCCGTGATGTACGCCGGGCGCATCGTCGAATCCGGCCCGGTGGCGCAGATCTTGGACGCTCCGCGCCATCCCTATACCCGGGGCCTGCTCGAATCCATGCCGGCCCGCGCCAGGCCGGGCGAACGCCTGCGCCAGATCGAGGGCATGGCCCCGGGCCTGGCGGTGCGCCCCTGGGGCTGCGCCTTCCGGCCGCGCTGCCCGAATGCCGTCACGCGCTGCACCGAGCAGGCGCCTTCCACCACCCGCGAGGGCGAGCGCGACTACCGCTGCTACGCTCCCATCACCCCGAACCCCCAGCCTGCATGAAAGACGCCGCAGAATCCCCCGTCATCGAGCTGCGCCAGGTCCACAAGCGTTTCGAACAACGGCCCGACCTGGCGCAGCGGCTGCTGGCGCTGGCCGGACGCGCCATCGATCGCCGCACTGTACACGCCGTCAACGGCGTCTCGCTCAGCCTGGCACGCGGCGAGGTCGTGGGCCTGGTCGGCGAGTCCGGTTGCGGCAAATCCACGCTGGGTCGCATCGTCGCGGGCCTGCACCCGCCCACCGAGGGCGAGTTGCACTACCAGGGCCGGCCCGCGGCCGGTCTGCGCGGGGCCGACCGCCTGGCCTACACGCTGGGTGTGCAGATGATCTTCCAGGATCCGCAGGCCTCGCTGAATCCACGGCAGCGCGTGAGGCAGATCCTGGGCGAGCCGCTCAAGGTGCACCGCCTGGCGCCTGCGGCCGACATCCCCGCGCGCGTGGACGCCGCGCTGAGCGCCGTGGGGCTGGGCACCGACTACCGCGACCGCTTCCCGCACCAGATTTCGGGCGGCCAGCGCCAGCGCATCGGCATCGCGCGCGCGTTGATGGTGTCGCCGGGCTTCCTGGTGTGCGACGAGCCGGTGGCGGCGCTGGACGTGTCCATCCAGGCCCAGGTCATCAACCTGTTCATGGAGCTGCGGGCGCAACACGGCTTCACGTACCTGTTCATCAGCCACGACCTGGGCGTCGTGCGGCACATCTCCGACCGCGTCGCCATCATGTACCTCGGCAGGATCGTCGAGCAGGCCAGCGCGAGCGAGATCTTCTCGCGCGCCAACCATCCTTACACGCAGGCGCTGATGGCCGAGATGCCCGATCCCGCCCGGCGCGGACGCACGTTCACGCCGATCCGCGGCGAGATCCCCTCGCCGCTGGCGCCGCCGTCGGGCTGCACGTTCCACCCGCGCTGCCCGCATGCCATGCCGCGTTGCCGCGAGCAGGTCCCCGAACTGAAATCCGTCGCCGCCGGCCACTGGTCGGCCTGCCACCTCAACGACACCGCCGCCTGACCATGAAACCCGCCGATCTCAGCAACGCCGACCGCATCGCCCTCGAACTGGGCCACGCCGGCCGCAACGCCATCCTCTACATCGACGAGGACCGCAACGCCGACCGTCCCTTCACGCTGCATACCTACCGGCCCTACGGCTACACGCCCGACCGGCCCGTGGTCATCGTGCAGCACGGCGTGCTGCGCAACGGCGACGAATACCGCGACTTCTGGGTCGAGGCGGCCGACCGTCACAAGGTGCTGATCGTCGCGCCGACGTTCTCCAACGACATCTGGCCCGGCGTGGAGAGCTACAACAACGGCCGCGTGTACACGCCCGCGGGCAATCCGCGCCACGTCGACGGCTGGACGTACGCGCTGCCCGCGCGCGTGCTGGCCGACCTGCACGCGGCCGGCATCACCGACGGCCAGCCGGCCTACCTGTTCGGCCACTCCGCCGGTGGACAGTTCGTGCATCGCCTGATGAGCAGCCAACCGCATACCCCCTTCCGGGCCGTGACGGCCGGCAACCCGGGCTGGTACAGCCTGCCCACGCTGGAACTGCCGTTTCCCGAAGGGCTGGGCGGCGTGGGCCTGGACGACGGCCACGTCGAGCGGCTGCTGGCCTATCCGATGACGCTGCTGGCGGGCGACCAGGACATCGCCACCAACGAGCCGCACCTGCCGTCCGACCCTCCCGCGCTGCGCCAGGGGCCGCACCGCTACGCGCGGGCGCACTACTACTTCGAGGCGGGGCGCGCCGAGGCCGCTCGCCGCGGCGTACCGTTCAACTGGACGCTGCAGAGCGTGCCCGGCATCGGCCACGACGGCCGCGCCATGTCGGTGGTGTGCGCCAGCCTGTGGTTCGACGGCGGCATGCCCGACGCCGACACGCTGACGCGCCTGGCCGGCCAACGCGTCGCTTAGGCCGCAGATCCGCCGTCTACCCTATTTCCCGCTCCCATCCCACGAAGCCACACAACGAGCCCGCCATGACCACCTTGCCCGATACCGCCCAACTCGTTGCCGGCATCCAATCCTGGATGCGCTGCGAATCGCCCACCAGCTCGCCGGCCGGCGTGGCCGCCATGGCCGCGCTGGTGGCCGAACACGCACGCGCGCTGGGCCTGCGCGTGGCGGTGACGCCGCTGGGCGAGCACGTAGGCCCGCTGCTGTACGCCACCAACCGAGCCGAGGGCGACACACGCAAGGGCATCCTGGTGCTGGCGCACCTGGATACGGTGCACCCCATCGGCACGCTGCAGGACAACCCCATCCGCATCGAGGGCGACAAGCTGTACGGGCCCGGCGGCTACGACATGAAGGCCGGCATCTACCTGGCGCTGTCGGCGCTGGCGGGCCTGGCCGAGCCCGGCGCCACGCGGCTGCCGGTGGACTTCCTGATGGTGCCCGACGAGGAAACGGGCAGCCATGCGTCGCGGCCCCACATCGAGCGCTATGCGGCGCAAGCCAAGTACGGCCTGGTGTGCGAACCGGCGCGCGCCAACGGCGGCAAGTGCGTCACCGCGCGCAAGGGCACCGGCATGCTGCGGCTGGGCGTGAAGGGCCGCGCCGCACACGCCGGTGTGGCCCACCAGCTGGGCCGCAGCGCGATCCGCGAAATGGCGCACCAGGTGCTGGCGCTGGAAGCCATCACCGACTACGACCGCGGCATCACCGTCAGCGTGGGCACGATCTCGGGCGGCACCGCCACCAACACCGTGCCGGCACAGTGCCGCTGCGTGGTGGATTTCCGCGTGCCCGACATGGGCGCCGCGCAGGACGTGCTGCGCCGCATGCGCGAGCTGTGCGCGGTGGGGCCCGACGTGGAGCTCGACATCGACGTGGAGCTGAACCGCCCGCCGATGGTGAAGGACGAAGCCGCGAGCGCCTTGCTGGCGCTGGCCCAGGGCCATGCCCGCGAGGCCGGCTTCGATCTGGAGGACGCCCCCATGACCGGCGGCGGCAGCGACGCCAATTTCACGTCCGCGATGGGCGTGCCCACACTGGATGGCCTGGGCGCCGACGGCGATGGCGCGCACACGCTGTACGAGCACATCCTGGTGTCCACGCTGGAGCAGCGCACGAAGTTCTGGCACATGCTGCTGCGCGACCTGGCGTAGCAGGCGATGTCGTAGCGGGCCCGGGCGGCGTCGCTACGCCGATTTGTTCAATAGCGCCTTCAGCATCCCCAGGCGCTCCTTCGGGCTCATGGCGCGGGTGGTTTCGTCCTCCTGCACCTTGGTCTGGCCCAGGCCCATCTCCTCGATGAAGCGCGAGGGCTCGCAGACGCGGTCCTCACGGGCGCGGCGGCGCTTCTTGCACCAGCTCAGGTGCAGGCTGCGCTGCGC
>Ga0182737_1002532_pt1 | contig 14818 bp, 15 predicted proteins | sample eDN5th30CBELigOP_FD_128878 | JGI IMG/M metagenome (GOLD analysis project Ga0182737, IMG submission 128878) | Enriched Organic Plus compost microbial communities from Emeryville, California, USA - eDNA 5th pass 30_C BE-Lig OP (version 2) (version 2) ... | reverse complement strand
GACTTGCGCGCCGCCTTCGCCGCGCTCGATCTGGACGCGCCCATCGTTACCACTTGCGGCTCCGGCATTTCCGCCGCCATCCTGATGCTGGGCCTGCACGAGATCGGGGCGCGGGATGTCGCGCTCTATGACGGCTCCTGGACGGAATGGGGCGCGCGGCCCGAAGCGCCCGTCGAGACATCCTGAATGGCCAAGGCGGCGCGGCGCATTCCCATGACGGTGACGTTCCTGGAAATGACCGCCAGGCCGGCCGCCCTGCCCCCGCCCGCGCCACGCGGCAAGGTCGCACTGCTGAAGGCCGAAAAGCCCGCACCGCATTTCTATCGCTATCTCTACGACACCATCGGCGCGGACTATTTCTGGGTGGACCGCAAGAAGCTGACGCCGCAGGCGCTGGCCGACGTGATCCAGGACCCGCTGAACCAACTGTTCGTGCTCTATGCCGAGGGCGCGCCCGCCGGCATGGCGGAACTGGACCTGCGCAAGTCCGGCACGGCCAACATCGCCTATTTCGGACTGATGCCGGAGGCGATCGGCCGCCGCATGGGCTATTTCTTCCTCTACCATACCTGCATGAATGCCTGGGCGCTGCCCATCCAGCGCCTGACCGTCAACACCTGCACCCTGGACCATCCCCGCGCCCTGCCCCTCTACCAGCGGCTGGGCTTCACGGCCTACAGCCGCGAGGAAAGGTTCATCGAACTTCCCTAAAGGGATAATTGCGGGCAAAGTCAGCCCGCGAACCGGGGAAGATTCCAATCATGCTGGCCGATGCCGACCGCGAACTGACCCTGCGCGGAATTCTTCTCGGCATCGCACTTACCTTCGTTTTCACCGCGGCCAACATCTATCTGGGGCTGAAGGTGGGACTGACCTTCTCCACCGCCATTCCCGCCGCCGTGATCTCGATGGCGCTGCTGAGCGCGTTCCGCGGCTCCAATATCCGCGAGAATAATATCGTCCAGACCCTGGCCTCCTCGGCGGGCGCGATGGCTTCGGTGATCTTCGTGCTGCCCGGCTTGGTGATCGTGGGATGGTGGACCGGCTTTCCTTTCTGGACGTCGTTCCTGCTTTGCGCGGCGGGCGGCATCATCGGCGTGATCTTCACCATTCCGTTGCGCCGCGCCCTGGTGACGAAATCCGACCTGCCATATCCCGAAGGCGTGGCGGGGGCCGAAGTGCTGCGCGTCGGTTCCGACAGCCGCAGCAAAAATCCCGAAGCGCGCGAGGGCCTGCTGGCGCTGGTCTATGGCGCGCTGGCCTCGCTGGGCATGGCGGTCGCCGCCGCCACCCGGATTGCGCTGGAAGGCGCACACGGCTTCTTCCGCGTCGGCGCCGGGGCGACCGGCTATACCTTCTCCTATTCCCTGGCGCTGATGGGCGCGGGTCATCTGGTGGGTATTTCGGTCGGCATCGCCATGCTGCTGGGCATCACCATCGCCTGGGCCATCGCGGTGCCCATCCTCACGGCCGTCACACCGCAGGATGCCGCCGCGCTGGGCGATTTCGTCTCCGGCATCTGGCGCACCAAGGTCCGCTTCATCGGCGCGGGCGCGATGGCGGTGGCGGCGATCTGGTCGCTGGCCCGTACCATCCGGCCGATCCTGGCAGGTCTGGCAGAGGTCGTCCGGTCGCAGCGCGAAACGGCCAGCCTGCGCGACCACGGCGACCGCGACCTGTCCCTGCGGACCATGACGCTTCTTGTCGCCGGTTGCACGCTGGTGCTGGCGCTGCTGGTGTGGCGGTTCGCGGATGTTCCGGCGCTGGCGGACAATGCGCTGGCGCTGACGCTGGTGAGCATTCCCATCATCCTGCTGGGCGGTTTCCTGATCGCCGCCATCTGCGGCTACATGGCGGGGCTGATCGGCTCGTCCAACAGCCCCGTATCCGGCGTCGGGATTCTGGCGGCGGTGGGGTGCTCGCTCTGCTTCATCGCCGTCGTCGTGCCCAACCCCACCAACAGTTCGGCGCTGGTCGCGGCGGCGCTGTTCGTCACCTCCATCCTGTTCGCCGGAGCGGTATGTTCCAACGACAATCTGCAGGACCTCAAGACCGGCCAGCTTGTCGGGGCCTCGCCGCGCCGCCAGCAGATCGCGCTGCTGATCGGCGTCACCGCAGCGTCGCTGACCGTGCCGCTGGTCCTGAACCTTCTCGCCCAGGCCTATGGATTCGCGGGCGCCCCCAATCTCGACACGGTGACGGCGCAGCCCCTGCCCGCCCCCCAGGCCAACCTGATCTCCGCGCTGGCGCAGGGCGTGATCGGACACAGCCTGGAATGGACCATGATCGGGATCGGCGCGGGCATCGGCCTGGCCATCATCCTGCTCGACACGCTGACGCGCGCGAAAGGCTGGGTGCCGGTGCCGCCGCTGGCAGCGGGATTCGGCATCTACCTGCCCATGTCGGTCACCGCGCCCGTCATCGTGGGCGCGTTCCTGGGCTGGCTGTATGAGCGCCGCGCCAGAAGCGAGCGCGTCAAGCGGCTGGGCGTGCTGATGGCATCGGGCCTGATCGTGGGCGAAAGCCTGTTCGGGCTGGTGAATGCCGGCCTGATCGTGGGCCTGAACCGGGACGCGCCGCTGGCGCTGGTGGGCACCGATTTCGCCGCCGCGCCCTGGCTGGGACTGGTCGGATTCGCGGCAGGTGCGGCGCTTCTCTATGCCTGGCTGCTCAGGCGGGCGCGTCCGGCGGAATGACGGGCAAGCCGCAAGGCACATGGCTGGGCCATCCGCGCGGGCTGGCGATACTGGCCGGTACCGAAATGTGGGAGCGCCTGTCCTTCTACGGCATGCGCGCCCTGCTGGTGGGTTATCTCACCACATACCTGCTGCTTCCCGGCAGGATCGGACAGGTCCTGTTCGAACCGCAGATCCGCGCCTTTTTCGAATTCCTGACAGGACCGCTGGCGCCACAGCCTTTCGCCTCGCTGATCTATGGCGCCTATATGGGCCTGATCTATGCCACGCCGATCCTGGGCGGCTGGCTGGCGGACCGCTGGTTCGGCCAGCGGCGCATGGCGATCTGCGGCATGCTGCTGATGGCGGCCGGACATTTCATGATGGCGGTGGAAAGCCTGCTGTTTCCTGCGTTACTGCTGCTGGTGGTGGGCGGCGGCTTCTTCAAGACCTCCACCAGTTCGCAGGTCGGGCTGCTGTATTCCCGCGACGACAGCCGCCGCGATGCCGGTTACGGCCTCTTCTATGTGGGCATCAACCTGGGCGCGTTCCTGGCGCCACTGGTCTGCGGCACGCTGGGCGAGGTCCTGGGATGGCATTACGGTTTTGCCGCCGCGGGCGTGGGGCTGCTGATCGCGTTGGCGATCTATCTGCAGGGATGGCGGCACCTTCCGCCGGACAGCCGCGGCATCCCGGAATCCACACCGCGCGGGCCGCTGACCGGCGAGGAACGCCGTTCCATCGCCGCGCTCTGCCTGCTGGTTCTGCCGCTGACGCTGTACTGGGCCTGCAACGAACAGCAGGGCAATACGATCGCGCTGTGGGCGATGGATCACAGCGACCGCGGCATCAGCCTGCTGGGATGGCGCACCGAGATTCCCTATACCTGGATACAGTCCGTCAATCCCGTCGTGATCTTCGTCGGCACACCCCTGGTGTTGGCGCTGTGGCGGCGGCAGGGCGCGCGCCAGCCCCGCCCGGCATCCAAGATGGCGCTGGGCTGCCTGCTGATGACCGCCGCGAACCTGTTGATGGCACTGGCCGCGCTGCAGGACGGCCGGACGAGCTGGCTGTGGCTGGCGGGCTATTTCCTGGTGATGACGGTGGGCGAGATCTATCTCTACCCGGTCAGCCTGGCGCTGTTTTCCCGCGCCGCGCCGCTGAAGATCGCGTCGCTGATGATGGGTATCAACTTCCTGCCCAATTTCCTGGGCGGCGGATTTCTGGGCGGCTGGCTGGGCACCTTCTGGGACACGATGGACAAACCGGCCTTCTTCATGATGATTGCCGCCATCGCGGCGGTGGCGGGACTGGCGATCCGCCTGTTCGGTCCGCAGCCCTATCTTGAGGAAAGACGCTAGTGCCCGCATCCGACGACAAGCCGCAAACCCGCGTCACCAGCCTGGGCCGGATGAGCGACGAACATTTCGGCGTGGTCAACACGCCGGTCTATCGCGCCTCCACCATCCTCTATCCCGACATGGCGGCGCTGAAGGCCAACACCCAGCCCTATACCTATGGACGGCGCGGCACGCCCAGCACCCGCAGCTTCGAGGCCGCCATCACCGACCTGGAAGGCGCGGCGCGCACCGTCACCGTCACCAGCGGCTTGCAGGCCAGCAGCCTGGCCATCCTGTCCGTCTGCGGCGCGGGCGATCATCTTCTGATGGTGGACAGCGCCTATGAGCCGACGCGGCTGTTGGCCGAGCGCACGCTCAGGCGGCTGGGGATCGAGACCAGCTATTACGCCCCCGGCGACGACATCACGCCGCACTTGCGCCCCAACACAGCGGCCGTGTTCTGCGAAAGCCCCGGCTCGTTGACGTTTGAAGTGGAAGACATCCCCGCCCTGGCGCGTACCGCCCATGCCCATGACAATGGCCGGGGCGGCGTGTCGGTGTTGATGGACAATACCTGGGCGACGCCCCTCTTCTTCCAGCCGCTGAAACATGGCGTGGACCTTTCGATCCAGGCGGCCACCAAATATGTCGGCGGCCATGCCGATGTGATGCTGGGATATGTCGCTGCCAACAACAGCCATGCCGCCCGGCTGGTCGAGACGCACGGCAATTTGGGCCTGTTCGCCAGCGGCGACGATTGCTTCCTGGGGCTGCGCGGCCTGCGCACCCTGCCGGTGCGGCTGGCCCGTCACCAGGAAACCGGACTGGCCCTGGCCCGCTGGCTGCGGCAACAGCCCGAGGTCGCCCGCATCCTGCATCCGGGGCTGGAGGGCAATCCCGGCCATGCCCTGTGGAAGCGGGATTTCACCGGCGCCTGCGGGTTGTTCGGGGTGGTGATGCGGCCCGCCTCCGACGCCGCCATCGCCGCCTTTGTGGACGGCTTGCGCCTGTTCGGCATCGGCTATAGCTGGGGCGGGTTTGAAAGCCTGATCGTGCCTGCCCATATCCGGCGTACGGCTCAGCCTTTCGCCGCGGAAGGCCCGGTGCTGCGGATCCATGCCGGGCTTGAGGATGCGGGCGACCTGATCGCTGACCTGGAAGCCGGCCTGAAACGATTGAGAGAGACACCGTGACCGACATCATCAGCCATGCCGATTTCCTCGCCACGGTGAAGTTCGACGACAAGGGGCTGGTGCCCGTTATCGCCCAGTCCAAGGCCACGGGCGAGGTGCTGATGTTCGCCTGGATGACGCGCCAGACGCTGGAGATGACCCTGGCGACCGGCCGGGTCACCTACTGGTCGCGTTCGCGCCAGTCGGTCTGGACCAAGGGCGAGACCAGTGGTCATCACCAGCACCTGATCGAGGCCTGGGTGGACTGCGACGGCGATGTGCTGCTGCTGAAGGTGGACCAGATGGGACCGGCCTGCCACACCGGCGCGCCATCCTGCTTCTTCCGCAAACTCGGCTGAGACGAAAAGAGTTTCCGGGGGTTATAACCGTTCTCCCTGGAGTCGCCGGATGCCCGACCTCAAGCCGCCCCGCCCTGTCCTGGGCGCCGCCCCCGATACGCTGACGCCCAAATTCATGATGGCGGTGATCGCGGCGGTTGTGGTCAGCGGCATCTATTTCGGCAAGCCCGTGCTGATGCCGCTGGCGCTGGCGGTGCTGATGTCCTTCGCCCTGGCCCCGCTGGTCGCGCTGCTCAAGCGCTGGGGCCTAGGCCATGTCGCCCCGGTTCTGATCAGCCTGGCGCTGGCCATCGTCATCCTCTCCTCGCTGGCCGGCTTCATGGGCTCGCAGCTCGCCAAGCTGGCGACGGAGCTGCCGCGCTACCAGACCAATCTCAGCCAGAAGATCACCTCGGTGGTCGGATCGGTGGGCCAGAACGGCACCATCTCGGCGCTCAACCGCACGCTGGATACCGTGGTCGAACAGGTGGCGGGCGAACGCGTCGACGAGATGAAGGCCTCGCGCAGCGATACGGTCAAGCCGGTGCCGGTGGTGATCCGGCGCACCGCCACCACGCCCTGGGCGATGGCGCAGAACGTGCTGGGGCCGCTGGTCGAGCCGCTGGCCCTGATCGTGATGGTGCTGGTCTTTGTCGGCTTCATCCTGCTGCAGAAGGACGACCTGCGCGACCGCATCGTGCGGCTGGCCGGATCGCGCGACCTGCAACGCACCAGCGTGGCGCTGGACGAAGCCGCCACGCGTCTGTCGCGCTATATCTTCCTGCAAACCCTCATCAATACCTGTTTCGGCCTGACCATCGGTTTCGGCCTGTGGCTGATCGGCATTCCCAATTCCGGCCTGTGGGGCCTGATGGCGATGCTGCTGCGCTTCGTGCCTTATGTCGGCGTGCCGCTGGCCTTCCTGTTCCCCGCCACCCTGGCGCTGGCGGTGGACCCCGGCTGGGGCAAGCTGGTCTGGGTGGCGGCGTTGTATGGCGGCATCGAGGCGATTATCGGCCAGGCCATCGAACCCTTCGTCTATGGACGCAGCATGGGCCTGTCGGCGGTGGCTGTGGTTGTGGCCGCCGTCTTCTGGACCTGGCTGTGGGGGCCGGTGGGCCTGCTGCTCTCCACGCCTCTGACCATGTGCTTCGTGGTGCTGGGCCGTCATATCCAGGCGCTGAAATTCCTGGAGGTGATGCTGGGCGACCAGCCGGCGCTCCGAAACGAGGAAAGCCTTTACCTGCGGATGCTGGCCGAAGATCCCGATGAGGCCGCCGACGAAGCGGAAGCCTATCTGCGGGACCATACGCTGATGGCCTATTACGACCAGGTGGCGGGCAATGCCCTGATGCTGGCGCAGACCGACGTCAATCGCGGCGTGCTGGCGCCCCAGCGTCAGGAGCATATCCGCGACGCCATCAAGGGCCTGATCGTCAACCTCGCCCACCACACGGACGAAGACGCCGCGGCCGCCCTGCCGGTGCTGCCGCATGGCTGGACCAACATGCCGGTGCTGTGCGTGGCCGGGCGCGGCCCGCTGGACGAGGCGGCCGGCCTGCTGCTGGTGGACATACTGGAGAAATACGGGCTGGGCGCGCGGCTGGTCTCGTCGGAGGAAACCTCGGCGGCCAATATCCACGATCTGCCCGGCGAAGGAGTGCGGCTGGTCTGCGTCTCCTATCTGGAACCGGGCACCTTCAAGAATGCCCGCTATCAGGTGCGCCGGTTGCGCAAGCACATGCCGGACGTGCCGGTGCTGGCCCTGTTCTGGGGCCTGGGCACGGACCATTCGCGCTATCTGGACAGCGTCGAGGCGACCGAAAGCGACATCGTGACCACCGGCTTGCGGGAGACCGTCACCCACATCCTGGCCTTTGCCCGGCGCGCCGGTGTCATCCAGTCCGCGCTATGAGCGACGCTACCGGCCACGGCATGCTGATGACCACGGTGTCCACGCGCGCGGATGCCGTCCGCATCGCGGACATGCTGATCGGGGAAAAGCTGGCCGCCTGCGTCCAGATGATGCCGATCGAGAGTTTCTATGTCTGGGACGGCGAAAGCCAGAAGGCGGCCGAACTGCTGCTGCTGGTCAAGACGCGCGCCAGCCTGTTCGAGGCCGCCATCGCCCGCATCAGGGCCGTGCATCCCTATGAGATGCCGGAGATCGTCGCCACGCCGTTCACGGCAGGCTTTGCGCCCTATCTGGCCTGGATGGATGCGGCCACCGGCGGCTGATGCCCCAGGATGGCGACCCCGGCTGGATTCGAACCAGCGACCGCCCGCTTAGAAGGCGGGTGCTCTATCCAGCTGAGCTACGGAGTCGTACGGGCATCCTAGCCGAAACGCCGCCCTGACGCCGCACGAATGCGACCCGATTAATGGGACCAGGGCACCTTGCGGTCGAAGCGGAAATTGTCCGAATAGGCCTTGGGCTTGGGCGTGGGGACATGCGGCTCGAACACCTGATAGGGGATGTTGTTGGCCGTGGCATAGTCCACGGCCTCCTCCAGGGTGTCGAACTCCAGCGTGATCTGCTGGCGCATGTCGGCCGACGAGGTCCATCCCATCAGCGGGTCCACGGTGCGCGGGCTTTCCGGCTCATAGTCCAGTTGCCACAGCTTGGTGCGGGCCTTGCCCGACTGCATGGCATTCTTGGCCGGTCTGTAGATGCGCGCGCGCATGACAACTCCAAAGTTGGTCGGGGCGGAGGGATTCGAACTCTCGACCCCTAGCTCCCAAAGCTAGTGCTCTACCAGGCTGAGCTACGCCCCGAATTCCGCCCTGCCTTACACGTTGGGGGCGACACCTTCAAGAACGCCCTTCCTGGCAAGAACGCCCTTCCTGGCGGCCAGGGGTCAGCGGGCGACAAACCGGCCGGTGAACAGCATGGGCCAGTATTTCCCGGTCAGGGTGAACAGGCCGGTTCCCGAGTCATGGGCGATCCCATTGAGCACGAAATTGGCCTCGGATTCGATATAGCGCCGGTCGGCCGGGCGCATGCGGGCGCGCAGGCCTTCCAGGTTGGCCTCTGCCGTGACGCAGCCGCTGGCGGGGTCGATCTTCACGATGTCCCAGCTTTCGAAGATGTTGGCCCAGACCGCGCCGTCCACATATTCCAGCTCGTTGAGATTCTCGACATAGCGGCCCGCCCGCACCACCCGCAGGGTGCGGCGGGTGCTGAAATCGCGCGGCGACAGGAAGAACAGGCGGCTGGAACCGTCGCTGGCGATCAGCCCCTCGGCATCATGGGTCAGGCCCCAGCCATCGCGCGGATTCCGCATTTGCCGCACCGGGGTCATCCGGGAATCGAAGACGAAAACCTTTCCCTCGCGCCAGGAGAGTTGATAGGCGCGGCCGCCGAAGAAGGTCAGGCCCTCGCCGAAATAGTCCTTGCCCGCATTGTAAAGCGGCGTGACCTTGCCGCTGGTCATGTCGATGCGGTTGATGCGCGTGTCGCCATAGACGTTGCCGGTGCCCTCGAACAGCGCGCCGTCATGATATTCCAGCCCTTGCGTGAAACCGGGCATGTCGCGCCGCACCTCGCGTTCCACCGCGAAGGACAGGCGTTGGGGCACGGGGCACTGGACCGCGCCCATCGACGGCGTGGCAACGGCAAGCAGGCAAAGGACAAGGGACAGGCATCTGCGCATGGCGGCGGACTATGCCAGCCAACCGGCGAAAAACAATCTTCGTCCTACAGCAGCGCGATCTCGGCGACCAGTTCGCCCTTGGGGCCGTCGCCCACCCGCACCCGGACACGCTGGCCTTCCTGCAACTCGCGCACCTGGCAGCGCCGCAGGGTTTCCATATGGACGAAGATGTCGGCGGTGCCGGTACCCCGGCTGACAAAGCCATACCCCTTGGAGCGGTTGAACCACTTCACGGTCCCCTCGAAGGCAGGCCCGCGCGGCTCCGCCACATAGCGCGGCAGGCGGTCGCCCATATCCACGGTCATGACCTGGGCGGTGGAATTGTCGAGACTGAGGATGCGGCTGGCCTGAAGGCCCCGCGGCCCCTTGATGGCCTCACAGACGATCTGCGCGCCTTCCAGGGCCTGCTTGAATCCGGACTGGCGCACGCAGGTCTGGTGCAGGAGAACATCCGCCTCGCCGCCCATCGGCGTGATGAAGCCATACCCCTTGTGGACGTCGAACCACTTGACCTGTCCCGTGATGGTGCAGGCCGTGTCTGCGGCATTCTCCATCTTCCCCCCGATCCCTGTGTGTTCACAGAGTTGGCCACAATCCTGACGCAATGAGAGGCCCCCGAAAAGGGGGATTGGGCTGATAATTTGCCACTTTCCAAAGCCCGGTCAGAACCTTAGGAAGCAGGCATGTCCCAGCCGAACCGGATCAAGCCCCATACAAGTGCCCAGACTGCTGCGAAGGCCGCGCCACCACCGCCCGGTATCTGGCTGTGGGGCGTGGCGGGGGTCGGCATCATCCTGCTGCCGCTGTTCTGGGCCGTTCTCTAGGACTGACAAAACGCCATTTCTATTTTGGCGCAAATGGACAAAACTCCTGCAAACGACAGGGTTTGCGACAAATCCCCGTTTGCACGGAGCAGTGGCGTGGCACCAAAATTGGGCCTCATGATCAAGGAAGACGCAAAGCCGCATATCCTGCTGGTGGAGGATGCGCGCGACATCCGCGAGCCGCTGGCCCGCTATCTGCGCGAGCATAGCTACCGCGCCACCACCGCCCAGGATGCCGCCAGCGCCCGCAAGGTGATGAAGGGCGCCGCCATAGACCTGGTGGTGCTGGACATCATGATGCCGGGCGAGGACGGCCTGTCGCTCTGCCGCTCCATCCGCGAAACCAGCCAGATTCCCGTGATCCTGCTGACGGCGCGGGGCGAGGAAGTGGACCGCATCATCGGCCTGGAGATGGGCGCGGACGACTATATCGCCAAGCCCTTTTCCCCGCGCGAGCTGATCGCCCGCGTCGCCGCCGTGCTGCGGCGGACCCAGGCGCTGCCGCCCCGCCAGAAACCGCCGGGCGCCGAACGGGTGAAATTCGGCGAATGGATGCTGGATACCGGCCAGCGCGAGCTGATCGGGCCGGACGGGGTGGCCATGCCGCTGTCCAGCGGCGAATTCCGCCTGCTGACCGCGCTTCTGGAACGGCCCAAGATCGCCCTGACGCGCAACCAGCTTCTGGACCTGACCAAGGGGCGCGACGCCGACCTGTTCGACCGCTCCATCGACAATCATGTCAGCCGTCTTCGCAAGAAGATCGAGCCGGACCCCAAGAATCCGCGCTATATCAAGACCGTCTGGGGCGGCGGCTATATCTTCGCGATGGACCCGGAAATGGCCTGAGGCCAAAACACCGAGGCCAAAGCCCTGAGACCAAAACAGGGACACGACGGAAAGGGGGCCTGACCGTGGAATTCAAGTTCTGGCCGCGCACGCTGGCCGTGCAGCTGGTGGTGGTGACCGCCACCGCCGTGGCCCTGTCCAACATCGCCGTCGCCTTCTGGTTTGAATATGGCAATGAGCGCCAGAGCGCCGTCGCCGCCTATGAACGCGTGCTGGATCGCGCCGCGTCGGTCACCGCCACCCTGCCCGCCATCCCTGCCGACTACCGCCAGCATGTGATGGAGACGATGAGCGGGCGGCTGTGGAAGTTCGTCGAGATCCGGGTGCCGCTGCGCCCGCTGCCCATGACGCCGGACGAAGCCCGCCTGGCGCAGCATCTGAGCCAGCTGATCGCCGGCAACCTGCCGCATCGCGACCTGATCTCGATCAAGCTCAACCAGCCCCTCTCGGCTTTTCCGGCCAGCCTGGTGCCGCCCCATACCGGACCCGACAACGGCACCATCCAGGTGATCGTGCCCGTGGATGAGAACAGCATGATGAGCGGCATCTTCGTGCGCGCCCCGGCGCCCTGGCCGCTGGAAATCCTGGTCGCGGCGGTGGTTGCGATCCTGGTCGCCAGCGCCGGCACCGCGCTTGTGGCGGGCCGGGTCATGCGGCCGCTGTCGGATCTGACCAACGCCGCCACCGTGGTCGCCGCCGGGTCGGGCCCACCCCATGTCTCCGAACAGGGGCCGGAGGATGTCCGCAACGCCGCCATCGCCTTCAACACCATGGCCGCCAAGGTCACGCGGACAATGGAAAGCCAGCGGCACCTGTTGTCGGCGGTGGGCCATGACCTGCGAACCCCGCTGACCGCCATGCGGATCAACCTGGAATTCGTCACCGACGACGAATTGCGCGAAGGGCTGCTGCGCAACCTGGCCGAGCTTCAGGAACTGACCGAGCAGGTGCTGGCAGCGGCGCGGGGCGCGGGCGGCGAGACCCGCCGCAATGTGGACCTGGCGGCGCTGGTGGAAAGCCTGTGCACCGACCTGGACGAGATCGGCGAACCGGTGAGCTGGGCCAGCCACGCGCCCGCCCCCATTTCCTGCCGCCCCAACGAGATCAAGCGCGCCGTCCGCAACCTGGTGGAGAATGCCGTCGCCTATGGCAGCCGGGCGGATGTGACGATCACCGACAATGGCGACGGCTATGACGTTCTGGTGGAGGATGAAGGCCCCGGCATTCCCGACAATGACCGCCTGCGGGTGTTCGAGCCGTTCGTCCGGCTGGAGAGCTCGCGCAACGAGGCCACCGGCGGCACCGGCCTGGGGCTGACCCTCGCCAAGGCGATCGCCGAGGGGCATGGTGGCGCGGTGCGGCTGGAGAACCGCCCCGGCGGCGGCCTGCGGGCGCGCATGCACCTGCCGCGCAAGGTGGTGAGCGCCTAGCCGCGGCACCAAGTGTCCAGCGTCACCTCCGGCAAACAAGAATTATGCATTTCTCCGATTTTTCAATATTATATGGCGGATGTTTCATCTGAAATCGCAGCTTGTTGGGCAGGATGATCCGCTCTATCGCCGCGCCCTGTTGCGGCTGGCGGCGGATGCGCGGGGGGCCGGCAGCCTGCCGGATCCAGACGGTGTTGCCAGCCGTCACAACCCTGCCTGCGGCGACCGCGTCACTGTCGAACTGGCAATGTCGAACGGCCGGATCACCGCCCTGGCCCACCAGACCCAGGCCTGCCTCCTCTGCCAGGGGTCGGCCGCCCTGCTGGCGGCCCAGGCGCCCGGCCTGAACCGTGCCGGGCTGGCGGCGCTGGCGGAAGGTGTCCGGACCATGCTCCAGGGCGGCCCGCCCCCTGCCCCGGCCTATGCCGCGCTGGCGGGCGCTGTGGGCCATGCGGGACGGCATGTCTGTGTCCTGCTGCCGCTGGACGCGGCCCAGGCGGCGCTAGAGCAAGCCGAAGAAGGCGGCATGGGGAGCCAGGCGTAGCCGCCGGCCATCCACCCCGGCGCTGCCCGTGCCGAACGGCAGCTGGCACACGGAACCGGACAGAGGCTCGGCCAGCGGCAATTCCCGCGCCGTATCCGCCAGATTGAAGGCACAGAGAATGCGCTGGGCGCCCTCGGCGCGGATGAAGGCCAGTGGCGTGTCGCGGTCGCCCAGCAACGCCAACGCCCCGGTCCGAAGTGCGGGATAGGCCCTGCGGGCCGCCAGCATGGCGCGGGCATGGCAGAGGGCCGAGCCGGGATCGGCCTCCTGTGCCGCCACAGTCAACCCGGCATGGTCCGGGCCCGGCGGCAGCCAGGGCGTGCCGCCGGTGAATCCCAGATTGGCCGATCCGTCCCAGGGCATGGGCGTACGGCAGCCGTCGCGGCCCCGGAACAGAGGATAATAGAGATCGCCCACCGGATCGCGCAGCTGGTCCCGGCGCAGCACCACCTCCGGCAATCCCAGTTCCTCGCCCTGATAGAGCAGCGCCGTGCCGCGCAGCGCGAACAAGAGCGACAGCAGCGCCTTGGCATTGGCCGCGCCGAAGCGGGTCGCGGTGCGGATCACGTCATGGTTGGAAAAGGCAATCGCGGGCCAGTGATCGGGAAAACGCGCCAGCGTTTCCAGATGCGCGCGGATGGCGGCCTCGTCCGTCGCCAGCAGCAGCGCGAAATTGTACCCGCAATGCAGGCCGGTTTCGGGAGGCAGGTAACAGCCGCTGCGTTCGAACTCCTCCGAAAATTCTCCGAAGACGAACTTCCCGCCCCCCTCCGCCCTTCGCTGGCTTAATCGCGCTGCGCGCTCGCCAGCTACGGGCACCTCCCCCTCATGCGCTGCGCGCCGGTGGGTGTCTGGCACGTGCCCAGCCCCATCAAACCGCTCTACCCGCCGCCGGATCGTATCCAGTACCGCCGCGCTTTCGGCCAGATTGGAATCGTTGAGGTGCCGCTGCATGTTGGCGGCGGCCGACCATTCCGCCGCGCCGCGTTCACCGGCCGGGATCGGCGGATTGTCACGCAAGGCGGTGTCATGCAGGAAGGCATTGGCGACATCCAGACGGAAACCGTCCACGCCCCGCGCCAGCCAGGTGTCCAGCACCGCCAGCGCCGCCTCCCGCGCATCGGGCTGCATCCAGTTCAGCTTGGGCTGCTGACGCAGGAACTTGTGATGATAATATTGCCGCCGCGCCGGCTGGTAGCTCCAGGCCGGGCCGCCGAACACCGACAGCCAGTTGTTGGGAACCGTGCCGTCTTGCCTGGGATCGGCCCAGACGTACCAGTCTTTTTTGGGCCAATCCTTTTTCCCCGCATCGCCGTCGCGGCTGGCGGCGAACCAGGCATGCTCGTCGCTGGTATGGGCCAGCACCTCGTCCAGGATGATCTTGAGGCCGCGTGCATGGGCGGCCTCCACCAGCGCGGCGAAATCGTCCAGCGTGCCATAGTCGGGATGCACGCCGTCATAGTCGCTGACGTCATAACCCCAGTCGCGGTTGGGCGAGGGATGAATGGGCGAAAGCCAGATCGCATCCACGCCCAGCGCGGCGATGTAATCCAGCTTCCGCAGCAGCCCCGCAAAATCGCCCTGCCCGTCGCCATTGCCGTCGGCAAAGCTGCGGACATAGACCTGATAGACCGCCGCGCCCCGCCACCAGGGCGCAGGCGCGGACATGTCAGACTTCGCTGGCGTTGCTGACGACCTTGGCGGCCAGGCCGTATTTCACGGCGTCTTCCGCGCCCATCCAGAAATTGCGCTCGGTATCGGCCACCACTTTCTCGTAGGGCTGGCCGGTTTCCTGCGCGATTTCCTTGATGAGGCGCGCGCGCATCTTGAGGATTTCCTCGGCCTCGATGGTGATGTCGCTGGCCTGCCCGCGCACACCGCCCAGGGGCTGGTGCAGCAGAAAGCGCGTGAAGGGCAGGCAGAAGCGGTTTTCCTTTTTCGCACCCAGGAAGATGTGCGCGCCCGCGCTGGCCACCCAGCCGGTGCCGATCATCTT
>Ga0182737_1002528_pt1 | contig 14837 bp, 15 predicted proteins | sample eDN5th30CBELigOP_FD_128878 | JGI IMG/M metagenome (GOLD analysis project Ga0182737, IMG submission 128878) | Enriched Organic Plus compost microbial communities from Emeryville, California, USA - eDNA 5th pass 30_C BE-Lig OP (version 2) (version 2) ... | reverse complement strand
GCGAGAGCAGCGCCAGGGTCACCGTCAGCACCGGGAACGCGGCACCCCACGGCTGGCCCGTGGCCGGGTTGATGCTGGCGGGCCCCGTGGAACCGAAGCACGAGCCCAGGTTGTTGATGCCGATGACGAAGAAGCGGTTGGTGTCCAGCGGCTTGCCGGGGCCCACCATGTTGTCCCACCAGCCGATGTCCTTGGGATCGCTGGCCGCCACGCCCGCCACGTGGTGCGAGGCATTGAGCGCATGGCACACCAGCACGGCGTTGGTACGCGCGGCGTTCAGTGTGCCGTAGGTCTCGACGGCCAGCTCGTAGGCATCGAGGTACTGTCCGCTGGCCAGCGGCAGGGGCTCGGTGAAACGCAGGAAAGTGGGAGAGACGACGCCCACGGAGCCGGGATCGGCGGCTACAGGCAGGGCAGCGGGGGCGGCGGCGATGGCCACGCTCGCCGCGTCGAGGGCAGGGAGGGTCATTCGGACCTCTTTAGCTGGATTTATAGAGGCGCCCGCAAGCGGATCAGGCAAATCGGCGCCGTTCGAAGCCGCAATTCTAGCACCGGCCGGCAGGCCGGCGGCATGGTCAGACTGCCGGATCGGGACCCAGGTATTCGTAGCGCCCGGTGTTCACGCGAGATATGCGCCACTCCACGGGCTGGCGGCTGTACGAGTACGCCACGCGCCGTACCTCCAGGAGCGGCGTTCCCTCGGCCACGCCCAGCCAGGCGGCGTGCTGCGCATCGGCCAGGCAGGCGCGCAGCCGCTCGTCGGTGGCGATGACGTTCACGCCGAACGCTTCCTGGTACAGGTTGTAGAGCGTGCTGGGGCGTTCGCGCAGCTGCTGTTCGGTCAGGCCGGCAAAGCGCGCCTCGGGAAGGCTGATGTCGTCGACCTGCACGATCTCGCCATTGAGCGACAGCACGTTGGAGAACTCCAGCACGCCGGCGCCGGCCGGCAGCGCCAGCTTCTCGCGCACCAGGGCGCTGGCGCGCCCGCGGCGAAAGCGCAGCAGCGAGGTGGCGGGGTATGACTTGTGGCCGTCCTGGCGCACGATGCGGAAGAACTTGAAGAAATGCGCGTTGCGGCTGTGCGCCGCCACGTAGGTGCCACGCCCCTGGTGGCGCACCAGGATGTTTTCGGCGGCCAGCTCGTCGATGGCCTTGCGCAGCGTGCCGATCGACACGCCGAAGCGCACGGCCAGCTGCCGCTCGGGCGGGATCGCGTCGCCCTGCTTCCATTCGCCCTGCGCCAGCGCCGACAGCACGGCCTGCTTCACCTGTTCATAGAGCGGACCGCCTGGCGGCACTTCGGAAAGCAGACTGGTTCTCATCGTGGACTTCGCAATACGGACTTCCCGGAGTGTAGCGGCCCTGTCCTGGCCGGTCCAAATCATCTAATTCATATAGATGATATAGTTGACTTGAGCGGACACCGCCCCTAAGATGCCCGGACGCGCCAGGCTGCGTGCCCGCCGCGCCAGACACCAAGGAGGAAGCAATGATTCATGCCGTACTGCACGACGCCAAGGACACCGTCGCGGTCGTCGTGGTCGAAGGCCTGACCGCGGGCACCGAACTCAATGCCTGGATCATGGACGAGGATCGCGTCATCCAGGTCCGCGCGCGCCAGGACATCCCCATCGGCCACAAGGTGGCGCTGGCCGACATGGCGGTGGGCGACACCGTCTTCAAATACGGGGAAGACATCGGGAAGGTGGTGGCGCCGATCCAGGCGGGCCAGCATGCCCACGTCCACAACATCAAGACCAAGCGCTGGTAACCCGCCTTCAGGATCTACGCCATGACCATCGTCAATGCCTCCACCACCTTCCAGGGCTACCGCCGCGACAACGGCCGCGTCGGCGTGCGCAACCACGTCATCGTGCTGCCCGTGGACGACATCTCCAACGCCGCGGCCGAGGCCGTGGCCAACAACATCAAGGGCACGATGGCGCTGCCCCACCCGTACGGCCGGCTGCAGTTCGGCGAAGACCTCGAGCTGCACTTCCGCACGCTGATCGGCACGGGCTGCAACCCCAACGTGGCTGCGGTCATCGTCATCGGCATCGAGGAAGGCTGGACCAAGCGCGTGGTGGACGGCATCGCCGCCACCGGCAAGCCCGTGGCCGGCTTCAGCATCGAACTGCACGGCGACCTCGACACCATCATGCGCGCCTCGCGCCAGGCCAAGGAATTCGTCCAGTACGCCACCGCGCTGCGCCGCGTCGAATGCCCCATCTCCGACCTATGGGTGTCGACCAAGTGCGGCGAGTCCGACACCACCTCGGGCTGCGGCGCCAACCCCACCGTGGGCAACGCCTTCGACAAGCTGTACGAACTGGACACCACCCTGGTGTTCGGCGAGACCTCGGAAATCACGGGCGGCGAACACATCGTCGCGGCGCGCTGTGCGAACGACGCCGTGCGCGAGCGCTTCATGTTCATGTTCGACCGCTACCAGGCCATGATCGACCGCTGGAAGACCAGCGACCTGTCCGAATCGCAGCCCACCAAGGGCAACATCGCCGGCGGCCTTACCACCATCGAGGAAAAGGCCATGGGCAACATCCAGAAGATCGGCAAGAAGTGCCGCATCGACGGCGTCATCGACAAGGCCGAACTCCCGACGCACAAGGGCCTGTGGTTCATGGATTCCTCGTCGGCCGCAGCCGAGATGGTCACGCTGTGCGCGGCCTCCGGGTTCGCAGTGCACTTCTTCCCCACCGGCCAGGGCAACGTCATCGGCAATCCGATCCTGCCGGTCATCAAGATCTGCGCCAACCCGCGCACGGTGCGCACCATGTCCGAGCACATCGACGTGGACACCTCGGGCCTGCTGCAGCGCGAAATGGACCTGGACCAGGCCGGCGACAAGCTGCTCGAGTGCATGCTCGCCACGGCCAATGGCCGCTGGACGGCGGCCGAGGCGCTGGGCCACCGCGAGTTCGTCCTGACGCGGCTCTTCGAAAGCGCCTGACACATCACGGAAGCATCGCGGCGCGGCCAGCGGGGCAACAGACCCCGCAGCCGCGGCGCGCGCAGTTCCCCCGCGGGACACCCGTTCCGCGGACCGCAGCAGACCCGGGCACACCGACCCGCGGCAGCACGCGCAGGCGGGACGGACGACCCGGGCATTGCCCATCGCACCGAGGAGGAACGCATGCATCAACAACCCGAGACGCGTCACGACGCCACCCGGCGGCGCATCCTGCGCACCGGCACGGCCGGCCTGCTGGCCGCTGCCCTGCCCGGCGCGCGCGCCCTGGCCCAGCCGGCCTGGCCCGCCCAGCCCATCAACTACGTCGTGCCGTTCCCCCCGGGCGGCCTGACCGACGTGGCCGCCCGCACGGTGGCCAAGGCCCTCTCCGACGCCCACCGCTGGAACGTCGTCATCGAGAACAAGCCGGGCGGCAACGCCAACATCGGCGCGACCTACGTGGCGCGCGCCCAGGCCGACGGCTACACCTGGCTGGCCATCACGCTGACGCATGCGGTCAACGCCACGCTGTTCGAAGGCAAGGCCGGCTACGACCTGCTGCGCGACATGACGCCGCTGGCCGGCCTGGCCTCCTCCAGCATGATGGTCGTGGTCAACCCCAAGAGCCCCATCAAGACCATGGACGACCTGCTCAAGGCCGCCCAGTCGCGCACGCTGTCGGCCGGCAGCAGCGGCAACGGCACCCCGCCGCACCTGGCGCTGGCGCTTTACCAGAAGATCACCGGCGCCAAGCTGATGCACGTGCCGTACAAGGGCGGCGCCCCCTCGCTCACCGATCTCCTCGGCGGCCACCTCGACGTCATCTTCTCCAACTACCCCGAATCGCTGCCCCACGTACAGAGCGGTGCGCTGCGGGCGCTGGCGGTCACCACAAGCAAGCGCAGCCCCGACCTGCCCGACGTACCCACCGCCGCCGAGGCGGGCATTGCCGAGCTCATCGTCGAGAACTTCACCGGCGTGCTGGCGCCGGCGGGCACGCCCAAGGCGGTGGTGCAGCAGGCCGGCGAGGCCATCGCCACCGAGATGCGCAAGCCGGCGATGCAGCAGACGATGACCAAACTGGGCTTCATCCCGCAGGCGCGCGGGCCGGGCGAGTTCGACGGCTACTTGCGCGAAGAGGTCCAGCGCTGGCGACGTATCATCAAGGAGGCCGGCATCCAGACCGCCTGATCGCCGCCCATACACAGGAACCCCCGATGCTCATCGTCATTGCCGAATTCATGGACGAAAGCGCCGTTGCAGCGCTGGCCGCCCACCACACCGTGCACTACGACCCCAGCTTGGTCGACCAGCGTGACACGCTGCTGGCGCGCTGCGCCGAGGCCGACGCGCTGATCGTGCGCAACCGCACCCAGGTCGACGCCGCGCTGCTGGCGGCGGCGCCACGGTTGCGCGCGGTGGGGCGGCTGGGCGTCGGGCTCGACAACATCGACCTGCCGGCCTGTGCGGCGCGCAACATCCAGGTGCTGCCGGCCACCGGCGCCAATGCGCGCGCCGTGGCGGAATACGTGATCGCCACGATCCTGCTGCTGCTGCGCGGCGCCTACGGCCACACCGAGGCCGTGGCTGCCGGACAATGGCCACGCAACGCCCTGTCGTCCGGCCTGGAGGCCGAAGGCCGCACGCTGGGCATCATCGGCTTCGGCGCCATCGGGCAGCTTACCGCCCGGCTGGCGCGCGGCCTGGACATGCGCATCGCGGCATACGACCCGCTGCTGCCAGCCGACGCGCCGGCCTGGACCGAAGCCGGCGCGCAGCGCATGGAGCTGGACGCGCTGCTTGCCGCCAGCGACGCCGTCAGCCTTCACCTGCCGCTGCTGCCGGCCACCGCGGGCCTGCTCGACGGCCCGCGGCTGGCCCGCATGAAGCCGGGCGCAGTGCTGGTCAACACGGCGCGCGGCGGCATCGTCGACGAGGCGGCGCTGGCCGCGGCATTGCGCAGCGGGGCGCTGCGCGGCGCGGCGGTCGACGTCTTCGCACAAGAGCCGCTGCCGGCCGGCGGTCCGCTGGCCGGCGCCCCCAACCTGGTGCTCACCCCGCACATCGCGGGCCTTACCGAACAGGCCAACGTGCGCGTCTCCAGCCTGGTGGCGCGCCGCGTGGCCGAGGCGCTGGCCACGCCGCGCTAGACGCCGAACGCTAGACTTCCCGTTTTCCCTTCCTCCCGGAGCTTCCTACTCATGGCACGCATCTCCCTGGCCGATCTGCAGCAATTGGCCACGCAGGCCCTGTCCGCCAGCGGCGCATCCCCCGACATGGCCGCGGCCACCGCCCATGCGCTGGTCCGCGCGGATGCCCAGGGCCTGGCCTCGCACGGGGTGTCCCGCGTGCCGGCGTATGCCACGCACCTGCGTAACGGCCGGGCCGACGGCGTCGCGCAAGCCCGCATCGCCCGCGAACGCGGCGGCGCCGTGCTGGTCGACGCCGCCGATGGCCTGGCCTTTCCCGCATGCGTCCTGGCGGTGCAGACGGCCATCGCGCGCGCGGCCGAGCACGGCGTGTCCTGTGTGGCGGTGGCCAACAGCCATCATTTCGGTGCGGCCGGCCTGCATGCGCAGGCCCTCGCCGATGCCGGCATGGTGGGGCTGGTCTTCAGCAACTCGCCGGCCGCCATGCCGGCCTGGGGCGGGCGGCGCGCGCTGTTCGGTACCAACCCCATCGCCGCCGCGTTTCCGCGCCGCGATGCCGATCCGCTGGTGATCGACCTGTCGCTGTCGGCCGTGGCGCGCGGCAAGCTGCTGGTGGCCGCGCGCGAGGGCAAGCCCATTCCGGAAGGCTGGGCACTCGATGCGCAAGGGCGTCCCACCACCGATCCGCAGGCCGGCCTGTCGGGCAGCATGCTGCCCGCGGGCGGCGCCAAGGGCGCCATGCTGGCGCTTACGGTCGAGCTGCTGGTGTGCGCCCTGACCGGCGCGCATTTCGGCTACGAAGCCGATTCCTTCTTCACCGACGAGGGCAACCGGCCGCGCATCGGCCAGGCCTTCCTGGCCATCGACCCGCAAGCGCTGGCGGGCCGCGACGTATTCCTCGACCGTGTCGAGACCCTCGTGGCCGAGATGTTGCGCGACGAAGGCGTGCGCTTGCCGGGCGCGCGCCGTGCCGGCCTGGAACGCACCGCGCAGGCCGACGGCGTGGACATCCCCGATGCGCTGCTGGCGCAGCTGCGGGACCTGGCCGCCGCCTAGCGCCCGCGCCCGCCTACGGCTGCACCAGCCACACCAGCAGCGGCGCCAGCACCAGGAACACCACCGTGGACACCAGCACCGCGCCGGCCGCGGTGTCGCCCATGTCGGTATAGCGCTGCGCATACATGTAGCTGACCACGGCGCAGGGCATGGCCATCTGCAGCGCCAGCGCGCCGGCCAGGTCCGGCGGCATCCCGAGCGCGTGCACCACCGCGTAGCCCGCCACCAGCCCCGCGCCCAGCCGCGCCACGGCGACCACCGTGCCGCCGCGCAGGCCCTTGGACGGAATCACCGCCAGCGCGTGGCCCAGACTGATCAGCATCAACGGCACCGTCACCGCCCCCAGCATGTCGCTGGTTTCGACCAGCCAGGCGGGCACTGGCACGTCCAGCACACGCAGCGCCACGGCCGCCACCGCCGCCAGCAGCACCGGGCTGCGCCAGGCCTGCGCGCGCGCCCCGGCCTGCGCCACCATGCGCACACCCACCGTGTGGGTGATGAAGGAATTGATCGCGAAGAATGCCACCGCCACCGACAGCCCGGCATCGCCGAAGGCCAGGTGCGAGATCGGCAAGCCCAGGTTGCCGGCATTGGGCAGCGTGGCCGTGGGCAGCAGCTTGCGCACCGGCAGCCCCGCCAGGCGCAGCAGGCCTGCACCGGCCACCGCGCACAGCAGCAGCGCCAGCACCGAGGCGGCCGCGATGTCGGCCAGCGCCCGGTCGTCCAGGTGGGTGGTGACGAAGGTATGGAACACCAGCGCCGGCGTCGTCACCGTGGTGACCAGGGTGGTGGCGAACGCGCCGCCGAACGGATGGCTGCTCCTGCCCCAGTACAGCCCGATGCCCACGCAACACAGCAGCGGCAGCATCAACACCACCATCGACCCATAGAACTGCGCAACCGCCACCATGAAAACTCGGCCTCAATCCGGACAGAAATTGCGGCAACAATGCCGCAGGACATGAAGAGTGGCCGCGCTGCCCCGGCCCCGGCGATGATGGCGCCCGATACGCCTTTCGGGACTCATCCTGCCCGCCATGCCACACAAATCGCTATCCGGACGCGAGCTCGATTGCCTGCACTGGGCCGCCATCGGGAAAACCAGCTGGGAAACCGCGCACATCCTGGGCGTCAGCGAACACACCGTCAACTTCCACCTGAAGAACGCCTGCGGCAAGCTCGACGTGCGCACACGCCGGGCCGCGGTGGCCGAGGCGCTGCGCCGCGGCCTGCTGCCCGCCTTCAAGGACGCACCCACACCCCGTTCATGAACTCATGCGCGCGGTCGGCGGGCAGGCTGGCCTCGGTGCCGGCCGCCACGGCCTCGATCAGCATGCTGTCGGTGACCCACACGCGCGCCAGCAGCCAGCCGGGCTGTTCGCCTGCTTCGCCGTGCACCTCGATGTCCTGGCCGTAGGCGGGCAGCGCCGACGGCGCATCCTTGCCCAGGTTGGCATATAACGATTGCATCAATGCTTGGCCGAGCGCCTGCCGCGCCGCGGGGTCGGCCGCCACCGCAGCGGGCAGCGGCGCATAGCCCACGCCGAACACGGCGCCGTTCACCTGGGCCGCGGTCAGCGAGAAAGACAGCGTCTGGCCACCCAGGGCCAGCTGGCGCGTCTCGGTCTGTACCCGCGCCGGAAACGCCGCGCGCACGCGGCCGTCGGCCACGTCCAATTCGCGCCAGTTGTAGTTGGGCGAACAGGCGGCCAGCAGCAGCGCCAGCGCGCACGTGGACAGGAGTTTCTTGGGCATGAAACGAAACCGCGTTGAAATCATGACTTCTCGAGCCGAACGGACCGGCAACCCGCCTGGAGTCCTGGAATTGTCGCCGATTTCCTACACCCCCGCCCCGACGGTACCCGCCTGGCCCCCTACGCCTGGCCGGCCCGGCGCTACCCGGACATCCGCGTGCCGTACGGGCTGACGCTGCGCTGGTATCCACAGGCCTGGCACGAGCTGTTCAACGAACGGGCGGAACTGTCCGCACCGGTGTACGCCGACCTGGAAACCTGGCTGGCCGAACTTGGGGGCCGGCATGGCAATTCCCGGAGAACCCCTGCTTGCCGAGCGCCTATCTCCTGCGGCACACGCCGGCACCCCGTAAAATCGCGCGATCGATTCCCCAAAGACACTCCGATCGTGACTGATACCGCTGCCGAACGCCATGCCCGCCTCGCGGCCCATGCCCCCTTGCTCGCGCAGACCCTGCGCGGCATCGAGAAAGAAGGGCTGCGCGTGGACGGCCGCGGCGCGCTGGCCCTCACGCCGCATCCCGCCGGCCTGGGCTCCGCGCTGACCAACGAGCACGTCACCACCGACTACTCCGAGTCGCTGCTCGAGCTCATCACCGGCACCCACGGCCAGGTCGACAGCCTGCTCGACGAGCTGACCGCCATCCACCGCCACGTCTATGGCGTACTCGACGGCGAGTACATCTGGAACCAGTCCATGCCGGCCACCCTGCCGGCCGAGGCCGACATCCCCATCGCGTGGTACGGCACGTCCAACACCGGCATGCTCAAGCACGTGTACCGGCGCGGCCTGGCCGAGCGCTACGGCAAGACCATGCAGTGCATCGCCGGCGTGCACTACAACTTCTCGCTACCCGACGCGCTGTGGGACGTCCTGGCCGAACCGGGCGGCGACCTGGCCCAGCGCCGCTCGCGCGGGTACATCGCACTGATCCGCAATTTCACGCGCTATTCGTGGCTGCTGATGTACCTGTTCGGCAGTGCGCCGGCGCTGTCGCGCGGCTTCATGCGCGGCCAGCCTCATGCGCTGCAGCCGCTGGACGCCGACACGCTGCACCTGCCCTACGCCACCAGCCTGCGCATGAGCGACCTGGGCTACCAGAACAAGGCGCAGTCGCAACTGAAGCTTTGCTACAACGACCTGGACACGTTCCTGGGCCGCCTGTATGCCGCCGTCACGCAGCCTTGGCCCGCCTACCAGGCGCTGGGCACGCACCGCGACGGGCAGTGGATCCAGCTCAACACCAATGTGCTGCAGATCGAGAACGAGTACTACTCGAGCATCCGCCCCAAGCGCGCCACCGGCCGCTGCGAACGGCCCATCACGGCGCTGGCCGAGCGCGGCGTGCAGTATGTCGAGGTGCGCTGCCTGGACATCGACCCGTTCTCGCCCGTGGGCATCGCGCCCGACACCGCGCGCTTCGTCGACGCCTTCCTGCTGTTCTGTGCGGCCTACGACAGCCCGTACTTTCCGCAGGACGGCTACTGCCAGCGCAGCGCCGACAACTTCGCCACGGTGGTCAAGGAGGGCCGTCGGCCCGGCCTGCAGCTCGACCGCGATGGCCAGCCGATCGGGCTGGCCGACTGGGGCGGCGAACTGCTCGATCTCATCGCGCCTTATGCCGAACTGTACGACCGCGCCCTCGGCGGCTCGGCCTACGCGCAGGCGCTGGCGCAGCAACGTGCCAAGCTGGCCGACCCGGCGCTGACGCCGTCGGCCCGCCTGCTGGAAAGCCTGCGCGCCAGCGGCCAGTCGTTCCACGATTATTCGCTGGAACAGAGCCGCCGCCACGGCGAGGCGCTGCGCGCCCAGCCGCTGCCGGCCGACCACGCGGCCGCCTACATCGAGGCCGCCCGGCGCTCGCACGACGAACAACACCGGATCGAGCGCAGCGACGACGTGGACTTCGACACCTACGTCGCGCGCTATCACGCTGCGCTGAAGGATCCCCTGCGCGCCCGCGAACGCGGCTAGGCCCGGCCGCCATCATGGCCGCACCGCGCGGCCGGCGGCATCAGCGATTCGAGGTCCAGTCCCCGCCGGGCAGCGCGGCGTCCACAGCGCCGCCTTCGGCGGCCACCTCCGGGCGCGTCGTGTAGCGCGCGGCCACCCGACCGTCGGGATAGAAACGCAGTGTCAGCACCGCCTCCTTGGACGGCCTGGGCGGCAACGCCAGCGTGGCACCGAAGGGATAGCGGCTGTCCGGCCGGGCCGCCGTCGCATCGCCTTCCACATAGCGCCAGCGCACGGGCAGCGAATCGCCGCGCGTGGGCGGGGTGTAGGCGTCCTTCAACACCGTGCGGCCATCGGCCGCGCCGGGCGGCAGGTACGCCACCAACGCCGGCCCCAGCGCGTAGTCCAGGCCATGGCCCGTGAAGTTGTACGGATACACCGTGAGCGGCTCGGGCGGCTGCCCGTCGTCCACGCCGAGATAGCGCGCCCATCGGCCTAGTTGCGCCGGATCGCTGGCCAGCACGGCGACCACCAGCAGCCCCACCACCAGCGCGCCGCGCAAGAGCCGCCGTCCCGATCCGCGCCCGCCGGGCGCCTGTCTGTCCTGCATGGAAATCCTTCCTGCCGCCGGCCGCCGTCACGGCGTGCCTGGCGGATGTCCTGTGGTCCATCCTGCCGGCGCCGAATTCGACGCCAGCCCCGCCGTCACGTCGACATCGGTGATGCCGTCGAGATAGCGCCCCGCGGCCCTGCCCTTGGGGTACAGGCGCACCACCAGGCCACGCGGGTCCTGCGGCCGGTCCAGGCCCGGGAAGCTGACCCGGTAGGTACGGGTGGAGCCGGCCGCCCGGTCCGGAGCATAGCGCGACCACGCAATGCTGAGGTCCGCGCCGTCGGCCGGCGCCACGATGGCGCAGCGGGATGGCTGCTGCAGCGCACGGCGATTGCCGCGTGATACGTAGTCCCAGTGAACGTCGGGCTGCGCGTCGCCCGCCGCATTCGCCAGCGTGTATTTCACGTCGTGGCCGGTCAGGTTCTGCACCAGGCACGGCACCATCCCCGCCGTCGCCTCCAATTCCCGCGTCAGGGCCGAGGCGGCCGAATAGAACGCGATGGCGGCGAAAGCGCTGAACACGGTCAGCCCGCACAAGGCGCGCCGCCCGGGAGCCGCCATCGCACGGTGCGGCGCAGCCATGCCGGTCCGGTTGGAGTGCGGTGCGAGGCCGCGTTCGCGCAGGAGGCTCATTCGACCGCCTCCAGCCTGCGCCGCACTTCGTCCGCCCCCAGGTAGCGGGCCGCGATGGTGCCCTGCGGCTGGAAACGCAGCAGCAGCATGGCCGGCTTCTCCGGGCGCGCCAGATGCAGCACCGCCCCGTAGGTGTAGTCGTAGCTGATGTCCTGCGGATTGTCCTCGTAGCGCCACTTCACCGCGAGCGGCTTGTTCTGCGCCGAGGCCACGTAGGCGCAATTGCGCATGGACAGATGGCGGCCGCGGCCGGCCGGCACGTAGATCAGGATGGGCATCTGACCAAGCTCGCGGAACTCGAACTGCACGCCACGTCCGGTATCGTTGACGGGCACGCACGGGATGGACATGCCGTCGTGCTCCCGGCCCGACAACCACGCGGTGCCGGCGTACAGCAGACCCGCCAGTGCCAGCATGCCGGCGGCCAGCGCCAGCCAGCGACGGGCCCACTCCGGCCAGGACATCGGCGCAAGATGGATACGCAGGGATGCCATGCCGCGTACGCCTGTGGCCGGCCTAGCGCAGGCTGTGGAAACTCAGGGATGCCCCGCGCGGGAAAATCGGGAGATGCGGGAAGGGATGACGGAGACTCTTGTTCTGGCGTGCCATGCGTATGCTTTCCGTACCGACCGGAGGCCGTTGCGCCCCCTGTATCTCGGCGTCGGAGAATACCGCAACGCGTATCGGCGGACAGGCGGAAAGTTACGTTTGCTTAGAGACCGATTCGTTTTGAAAACGGCCGGCCGCCGGCTGCGCCCGTCCCCTGCGGGCATGGCCGGCATACAGGGAGCCAGCCCGGGCGGCGGCGCGCAAATTGTCCATCCTGCGATGGCAATTCACACAGACAGTTACATTATTCTGGAGCGGCCTCGGCAGCCGCGGTGTCGCACGGATGCCGAAGTAGCGGCCGGCAAGTGCCTCAGGCGTCCTGGTCGGCATAGCCGAACGGCCAGCGGCGGGGCTGCGGGGCAGCCGGGACGGGAACGGGTTCCTCGTTCATGGTGCACCCCTTTCGGTTGTGGTGACGATGCAAGCATAGCTTCGTACCTCGCCCGCCACTGTTAAGGATCATCAACAAAATCTGACAATCTGCGCACCGCCTACCCGCGCAAACCGGCTTGCCGATCGGGAATGCAGCCGTGCGCTACAGCCGGTCCAGCCGCACGGCCGGGTTCTGCAACTCGACGTGCCCGGGACATCGGCCCTGCTTGAGCCAGCGCTTGGCCAGCTTCAGCTCTTTCGCCATGTTGACCGCGACCACGGCGTGCAGGCGGTCATCCATCAACTGGAACAGGCAGAATTTCCCGTCGTCGACAGAGCCCCGCAGCACGTGGACACCGGCTTCGGAAGGCACGCCCAGCACCTGCAGGTTGACGTCGTATTGATCCGACCAGAACCACGGGATATCCTGCTGCGGCATCGCCTTTCCGGCCAACGCGGCGCCCAGGGCGATGCCCTGGTTCTGCGCATTGGCCCAGGACTCCATGCGCAGGCGCGTGTCCGGCGGCGCTCCCAGCCAGGCGCACGGCTGGTTCGCCACGTCGCCCACCGCATAAATGGCCGGATCCGACGTCTGGCCGCAGGCATCGACCACGATCCCGTTGTCGACCTGCAGCCCGCAGGCCCTGGCCAATGCCGTATCGGGCTCCAGGCCGATGCCGAACACGACGGCATCCGTCTCGTGGAGGCCGACATGCGTGTGGACGCGCAACGGCCCATCGCCGTGCGCCCGCTCGATCGCCGTGACCGCGCCGCCCAGGTGTACCTCCACGCCCTGGCGACGATGCAACCCCAGCAGATAGCCCGAAACGCTGGCCGGCACCGACCGGGCGCACAATCGGGAGCCGCTTTCGATCAGTGAAACCTGCAGTCCCAGCCGCCGTGCGGTCGCGGCGACTTCCAGCCCGATCCAGCCGCCCCCCACGACGAGCAGGCGGCGGCCGGGTTGCAGGACGCCGCGCAGGCGCGCGGCATCGTCGAGGCAACGCAGGGTGTACACGCCGTCCAGGCTGCTGCCCGGGATATCCGGCTTGCGCGCCCTGCCCCCCGTGGCCAGCACCAGTCTGTCGTAGGCCACCGGCTGCCCCTGCGCCAGCACGACCTGGCGGCGATCGCGGTCGATGGCGACGGCCTCGGCGCCCAGCCGCCGGAAAAGCTCAGCACGCGCGCCGGCGCCAAGGCCGGTGGCGCGCCGGTGGCGCAGGCATTGCGCTACGGCGAGCCAGTGGTGCAGACCTGGATCAGCGACATCAGTGCCGAAGGGCCCCACTATCGCGGGCAACTGGCCACCACGCTGGTGCGTGAGGGACGCTCGCTGGAGTACGTGGCCGACCTGCTGTGGGGCGGCTTGCCGCCGGGGCGCGATCGTCCCTGGCCGGCGGCGCAGGCCGAGCCGGCGCGGGCGGTGTCCCGCTTTGCGGAGCATGGCGACGAAACGCTCTTCTCGCCCATCCGGACCCTGGCCATGGCGGCCTTGCAGCTCAGCGCGCTGGAGGCCGCCGGCGACGCCGCCAGCCACGGCGACGTGCGCATGAGCGGCGTGCGCCTGATCGGCACCTTCGCCGGGGTGTCGGGTTACTTCGGCCCCGCCGCGACCTACCAACCCGGGGCAGCCAACGAGTTCGTCGCGCAGCGGCTGCTGCGCGGCTTCGGCCTGGCCAAGCGGCCGGGCCAGGACAAGCTGCTGGCCGTGCTGAACGCGGCCCTGGTGCTCAGTGCCGACAACGAACTGTCGGCGCCCACGTTCTGTGCCCGCATCAGCGCTTCCACCGGCGTGGACGTGCATGCCTGCGTGGCTTCGGCCTTGATGGCGCAGGCCGGGCCCATGCAGGCCGGCGGCATGATGGACCTGGAACAGTACCTGGCCGATCTGCCCGGCCTGGCCGACCAGCCGGCGGCCTACACCGGCGTGCCCTGCTTCGGCCATCCGCTGTACGACCGCGATCCGCGCGCCGAACTGCTGCTGGGGATGATCCTCGAACTGCCCGGGGATGCCGAGGAGACGGCGCGCCTGCTGGCGTTCGCCGAGACGGTCCACCGCAAGGCGGGCGCCTATCCCAACCTGTTTGCCGCACTGGTGATCCTGGCGCGGGTGCTGGGCCTGCCCGCGGGCGCGGCCGTATACCTGCACAGCGTAGGCCGCACGGCCGGCTGGATAGCGCATGCAGCCGAACAGCGGCTGTCGGGCGTGATGCTGCGCCCGCGGGCGCGCTACATGGGCGCGCGGCCCGTCCCTTCACGCTAGGATCACCTGGGCGATCAGCTGGCGCAGCCATTTGTGGGCGGCATCGGTGTGGGCGCGCCGGTGCCAGAACTGGCGCACGCGCGCCTGCGGCATCCTGAAGGGCAGTGCGTAGGTCTGCAGGCCGTCCATGCCCATCACCGCGTTGCCGGGCACGGTGGCGATCAGGTCGGACTGCATGACGATCGCCGCGCAGCGGTGATAGTGCGTGACGGTCAGCTTCACGTCGCGCCGCTGGCGGCGAGCTGCCAGGGCCTCTTCCACCAGCGCGTCGGTGCTGCCTGCCGTGGACACCACGTGCCCCTGCGCCAGATAGCGGCCCAGCGTCAGTTTGCCGCCGAGATCGGGATGGCCGTTGCGCGCGATGCAGAAATACCGGTCGTCGAACAGATGCTGCTGGTAGAAGCCGGTGTGCAGGAAACCGATGTTGCCGATGGCCAGGTCGGCCTGGCCGCTGCGCAGGGCCGG
>Ga0182737_1002526_pt1 | contig 14857 bp, 11 predicted proteins | sample eDN5th30CBELigOP_FD_128878 | JGI IMG/M metagenome (GOLD analysis project Ga0182737, IMG submission 128878) | Enriched Organic Plus compost microbial communities from Emeryville, California, USA - eDNA 5th pass 30_C BE-Lig OP (version 2) (version 2) ... | reverse complement strand
GAACGAACGAGCGCAAGGAGCACGCGCGGTCAGACAGAAACCAATCCCGCCCGCCGTACGCCTACGGAAACGACGGCAATCGGCTGGGGAACTCGATATTGAGGATCGCGCGGATCTTGTCCCGGTCGGTGAAGGCTTGCAGCTCTTCCTCCCCCCGCTCGCCGGCAATGCGGATGAACTCCGCAATCAATTGCTGCCGATTGTGCAGCATCATCTCGACCAGCTCGTACTCACGTAATTGTTCGTTCTGGCTCATTAGGGGCTCGCCTCCGCGAAGAATTCGGGGGCGAGGGGCCAAGGTGTTCAGCGGCCCGCCGGGAATTGATTGTGTGACGTGCGCATTATCACGTCGGCCCGGCCAGAAACAACGGTCGTTTACGCGGCGGAGCGCGACTTTAACCCAACCTTTACGCGGGGGGCGCCAACTAGACAGTGCGGCAGAGCATTACGAGCGGCGCTAAGGCCCGGTCGCCTCATCCGCGGTCAAAAAACCATCGCCGTTGGCGTCCAGCCGCTCAAACAGCTCCGCGGGCCCCAAAAACTCGCGCGGGCTGATCAATCCGTCGCGGTTGGCGTCGGTTTGCAAAAACCAGCGAGGAGCGTTCGCAGCCGGCGCGGGAACGGCCGCCGGCGGCATCGTGAACAACGCGTCTGGCGTTTCAAGGCTACCGCGCGCGATGCCGAGCAACAGGCCGGTGGGCAGCTCGTCGAGGTCGATCTCACCGTCGCCGTTGGCGTCGAGCGATTGTATTCGCGCCGCGGCGCCGTCGATTTCGCGAGAGTCGAGCCGGCCGTCGTCGTTGCGGTCGAGCGTTTCGCGTAGCGGGTCCGGCTTCCCTTCGACGCGGGCGTGCACCTGACTCCGCAACACTTGTTGCTGTGTAGCCAGAAAGCCCGCGATGTCGCCGGCGTATGCCTTGCCGTCGCCGTCGGTATCGACCGCTTCGATCCGGCCAATGGCGCTGCGAGCCCGACCGTCGATTTCGCTCGCATCGAGATAGCCGTCCTGGTTGCCGTCGTACATCGCCAACAGCCGCTCGGCTTGCTGGGCGTAGTCGGCTGCGGCGAGCGTGTCATTGAGATAGACAATCAGCGACGCCCCCGCCGCCTCAACAAGCAGCCGATCGCCGGGAAGAGGCGTGGCGAGCTTCTCGCCGAGCAGTTCGTCGCCGAACGCGATGAATTCGAGTCGCGGCAGCGTTTCGTCCGGCGCGGCTACCACATCAGCAGCCGCCTGCGACTCGTCGCCGCCGTCCGCTTCGGCTACTGCGTCCGCCGTAAGCGCGCTCGCGCCTTCTTCGGGCGTCGTCTTGGTCGTTTGCAAACGGACGGCCAGGATCAAGTCGGGCGGCGCGAGGTTGAGTCGTTCAATCTCGCGGCGGCGGATGCGGCCGTCGCCGTTTTCGTCGAGCAAGGCAAAGAGTTTGGGGGACAGCGGAAAATCTTCCGCGCCGAGATTGCCGCCCAACGCGTATCGCTCCTCGAGCGCCGTGCGGACGTTGTCCCATTGCGCTTGCGGGCCGAGCAGCCGGGCCGCTTCGCGTCCACCGCGGCGACGCGTCTGCGGCATCGCTCCCAGCATGGCGGTCGAGGGCGGCATCAGTTCGGCTGTCGCCAGGATCTCGTCATCGTCCGCGTCGCGCGCCTGCAGCCGATCGGGAGCGGCGGCGATTTCGTCCGCCGACAATCGGCTGTTCCCATCGACGTCGAGCAGTTGCCACAGCGGCGACTCGCGCCGTCCGCTGGGAGAATCGTCGATCATGCCGCGAATCGAAAATGGCCGCGAGCCGCCGGCGTTGCGAGTGAGGAACCGCGGCAACTCGTTGCGATCGACGACGCCATCGCGATCGATGTCATAGCGCTCGACGATCTGCTTGGGCCCATTCTCGCCATCGATCGGCAAATTGCCGAACTGACCATACTTGAACCGTGGGCTGGCGGTCAGCTCGTCCCACATCACCCGGCCATCGCCGTCGGCGTCGGCCAGCCTCAAAGCGCGATCAACCAGTTGCTCGAGCGCCGCCTCATGAGGCTGACCGTCAATCGTCAGCCGCAATTCGACAATCAGCGGATTGAGCGGAGCGAAGATCACAAACCGCTCGACGCCGTAGGTCGCTGGCGGAGATTCGACCGCCGCGACAGGCGCCGACTCGGAGGGAACTTCACCCGTCGGAGCAGTCGGGACTTCGACCGGCGGAGCGGCAGGTTCCGGCGGCGACGCCTCCGTCGCTGTTTGCTTCGCCGGCGCAACTGGCGCGGCCTTCGGTGGCGATTCCCCCCGGCAGCCGAGCAAAGTGGCGGCGAGGAGCATGAGCAACCAGCGGTTTTGAACCATCGCTCAACTCCGAATGCCGCCCCTGCGCGGCTGGCTTGTCTACGCGTACTTCGCCCTTCGCTTCATTCCGTCGCGCGACTCCCGATACGGTCTCATTGTATCGCTTATTCCGCCCGTTCCGAACCAAAACGGCTGTGACGGCGGCGCGATTTGCGCCGCTCGCGCTTGCGGCGGCAGGCGTGGCCTTTCTGCATCCTATATTTTCCGGTCCGAACCCAGCGCCCCCTTTCGCATGAGTTTGCTCCATGGGACAGCCGGCCCGTCGTATTCAGCAGCAGTTCTCACTCGCCGCCACCGCTTATCGTTTGATGGACGCCGTTTGCGTCGCGGGCGGGCTGGTCGTCGCCGCACGGCTGACGGGGCACACGCAATTCGATCTGCTGTTGCCTGCGTCGCTGGCGATCATCGTGCATTACCTGGCCGCCGAAACGTTTGGCGTCTATCGCGCCCGACGCGGCGCGAGCGCCGAGCGCCGCGCGATCGGCAAGGTGCTGACCTGGCTGGTGGCCATCGTCATGGTCACGGGCATCGGCTTTGCCATCGATCGGCTGCACGCGTTTCCGCGGATCGTGCTGGGCGTTTGGTTCCTTTCGACTTCGCTGGCGATGGTCGTCTCGTACGGGGTTATTCGCCTGCTGCAGCGATTCATTTGGCAGCGGGGCCTGAATACGCGCTCGGCGGCGATTGTCGGCGTCACCGAACTCGGCTTTCAGCTCGGCCGCAACCTGCTCGCCGCGCCGGAACTCGGCCTCAAGCTGGCCGGCTACTACGACGACCGTCCGCCGGAGCGCAACCCGGAATTGCCCGCCGGCCTGAAGAGCCAGATTGGCGGCATCGACGACCTGGTCGCCGACGCCCGGGCCGGCTTTGTCGACGTGATCTACATCACCTTCCCGATGCGGGCCGAGGATCGCATTCGCAGCGTGCTCAACAAGCTCGGCGATACGACGGCTTCGGTCTACATCGTGCCCGACTTCTTCGTGTTCCAGTTGCTCCACTCGCGCTGGACCGACATCGGCGGCCTGCCGGCTGTGAGCGTCTTTGAAAACCCGCTCTACGGCGTCGACGGGCTCGTGAAGCGCGTGTTCGACATCGTCGTCAGCTCGCTGCTGTTGCTGGTGCTTGCGATTCCGATGCTTTGCGTGGCGATTGCGATCAAGCTGACGTCGCGCGGCCCGGTCTTCTTCCGCCAGCGGCGCTACGGCCTCGACGGCAACGAGATTCTGGTTTGGAAGTTCCGCAGCATGCGCGTCTGCGAGGACGGCAAGCAAGTGAAGCAGGCGATCAAGGGGGACCCGCGCCTGACGCCGATCGGCGGCTTCCTCCGCAAGACGTCGATCGACGAGCTGCCGCAGCTATTCAACGTGCTCGGCGGCAGCATGTCGCTGGTCGGTCCACGTCCGCACGCAGCCGCGCACAACGAGCAGTATCGCAAGATGATCGACGGCTACATGCTCCGCCACAAAGTGAAGCCGGGCATCACGGGCCTGGCCCAAATCCGCGGCTGGCGAGGCGAGACCGACACGCTCGAAAAGATGGCCAAACGGGTCGAGTGCGACCACGAATACATCCGCGAATGGTCCCTTTGGCTGGACATTAAGATCTTATTTCGCACGGCTTTTGTGGTGTTTTCTCGCCAAAACGCCTACTAACCGCCTAGACGATCTGCTTGACCCGCCCCGCGCGGCGCGTTCAACTGTCGGGCAATTCACCAATCTGCGCATTCGACCCAAATCCGCGCAGGTGAGTGGCCCGCAACCAGGAGAACGCACCATGACTCGTCTGCTCGCCGTCGTCGCCCTGCTCTGCCTCGCCAGTTCCGCCGTCGCCCAGGACCTCGAAACGGGTCGCCAGGTCGGCTACGTCCGCACCAAGACGTTTCAGAGTCTGCTCTGGCAGCCGGGCATTGCTGGGCACTATCTGACGGTCGATCCGCAGACGCTCAATCGCGAAACGGCAATTGCCAATCTCACGCTCAGCTCGGTCAGCAACATCGAGCACGCCAACTCGTACTGGCAGCTTCGCAGCGTCTACACCCACCGCGGCTATCGCGGCCACGTGATCGTCAATCGCGGCAACAGCCCGCTCAACAACCGCAAGCTGGGGCTCGATCAGACAACCGGCAAGTTCATCTTCACCGAAGGCGAAGTGCCGACGTCGTATTGGCTCGTCCGCTACGCCGGCAAGTACAACGGCTGGGACGCCTACTTCATCCAGACGCTCGCCGAAACGACCGGCGGCTTCGACCTTTCGTTCGTCACCGTCGATCCGGCGACCAAGGCGATCACGCTCAGCCCCACGCCAACGCCCGGCAGCTACTGGCACATCGCCGACACCAGCGACCTGCCAGCCGAGACGCGGTAGTCGAGTAGATCAACGAATATCGTAGGGTGGGCCGAGCGAAGCGAGGCCCACCCTACAGCTACAGACCGGAGAACTTCAGCAGCGTTTCGGCCAGAGCTGCTTCGCCAGGCGCCGGTTGGGCCAGCGTGACATGCGCCTTACGTCCCTTTCCGGCAGTTGCGCGGACTGGGCATAGACAACCACTCCGCCGCTTACAACGCCTGCAAGCGACATCGCATCGCCTGCCTGCAAAACAACTCGGGGGACTTTCGTCCCCCGCTCGCCGTTCGCTTCTTTCTTTTAGAACTGATGCCCGCGTTGCGGACCGTTCTTGGTTAGCGTGAGCACTTCGGGGCCCGTTTCGGTCATCAAGATCGTGTGCTCGAACTGGGCGCTCAGGCCGCCGTCTTTCGTCCGCACCGTCCAGCCGTCGCGCTTGCTAAGGATCGTTTCGCGCGAGCCCGTGTTGATCATCGGCTCGATGGTAAAACACATGCCCGGCTCGAGCCTTTGCCGGCGGCTTTCGGGGGTCGGGTCGTGCGGAATGGTCGGCGGCTGGTGGAACTGCCGGCCGAGGCCGTGACCGACGTATTCTTGCACCACGCTGAAGCCCATCTTTCGCGCGTGACGCACGATCACGTCGCCGATGTCCGACACCTTGCCGTTTGGCTTGATGTTGTCGATCGCCAGCCAAAGGCAGTCGTGCGAGCACTGCGTCACGCGGCGGGCCAGGTCGCTCGGCTCACCGATGAGGAACGTCTCCGACTGATCGCCGTGCCAGCCGCGGACGATCGTCGTCACGTCGACGTTCACGATATCCCCTTCGCGCAACACGTAGTCGCCGGGAATGCCGTGGCAAATCACGTCGTTGACGCTCGTGCAGCAGCTCTTCGGAAACGGCCCCTTCGGCCCTGGATAGCCGAGGCAGGCGGGCACGTGGCCGTGATCCCGGGTGTAGGTGTACACCAGCCGATCGATCTCGCCGGTCGTCACCCCCGGCTTGACGAAGGGACGAACGAAGTCGAGCAGTTCGGCGTTGAACCGGCCTGCCTCGCGCATGGCCTGGCGTTCGGCTTCGTTGAGTTTCAGACGGCGACGTGCGTTATAAAGCATGACCTTTTCCTTCGGTCGCTGACAGGCAAAAACATGAGGCGACGTAACATCTTAGCATCACAGGCCACCGCGGGCCACGGCTACAACAATTCCCCCTATCGGACGCTGCGCCGGGGCGCATCGCGCCCTGCGGAACTCCCAGCAATTGCCCTATCCCGAACCGGCCACGGAGGAAGCGTCCGACAATCCACATTGGGCGGCGGGGCCAACTGGACATTCCGCGAGCCGACCGCCAGCCAAAAAAATTTCGCGGCGGTCAAAAAATTTCCCGCCCGTCATCCAACCGGCGACCGAGAACTCGCCGCTGCGGCCATCCCGCCCGTTCCCGCTTCGAAAGGCTCGCGGTAGAATTTCGGTCTTAGCCACAACTGGCGACGCCAAACTGGTTTGAGTCAAAAAGGCTACCAATCCCCGAAGCCGGATTCGCCAGAATTCCGCTTCGGGTTCGCACCATAAATCCTCACCAAGAATCGACGGCACACGGAGTGTGCCCACTACCATGCCCCGCTATAACCCCGCCGCGATTGAGCCCAAGTGGCAGAAGTACTGGGAAGAGCACAAGACCTTTCGCACGCCGGACTTTCCCGTCGGGGAAAAACTGTACGCCCTCGACATGTTCCCCTACCCCAGCGGCGCGGGGCTGCACGTGGGGCATCCCGAAGGGTACACGGCGACCGACATCGTCAGCCGCTTTGAGCGGATGCGTGGCAAGACGGTGCTCCACCCGATGGGCTTCGACGCCTTCGGTCTTCCCGCCGAAGAGCACGCCATCAAAACCAACACGCCGCCGCGAGTAAACACCGAGCAGAACATCGCCACGTTCACGCGGCAGCTCAAGATGCTCGGCTTCAGCTACGACTGGGACCGCGAGCTGGCGACGACCGACGTCGACTATTTCCGCTGGACCCAGTGGATCTTCTTGGTCCTCTACGACACCTGGTTCGATCCCGACTGCAACTGCGGCCGACCGATCAGCGAGCTGCCGATTCCGGACGACGTGCGTGCCGAAGGGGAAGACGCCGTCCGCCAGTATCAGGACGACCACCGTTTGGCCTACCAGTCCGACGCGCTGGTGAACTGGTGCCCTGGCCTGGGGACGGTGCTCGCCAACGAAGAAGTGATCGACGGCAAGAGCGAGCGCGGCGGCCACCCGGTCGTTCGCATGCCGTTGCGGCAGTGGATGCTGCGCATCACCGCCTACGCCGATCGTCTGGAGCGCGACTTGGAACCGCTCGACTGGTCCGAAGGCATCAAAAAGCTGCAGCGCGACTGGATCGGCCGCAGCGTCGGCGCGGAAGTCGATTTTTACATCGGCGCGGGCGCCACTGCTGGCTCGTTCAGCAGTGCGGCCCAGCAAACAACCGGGTCCGGCTCCGCGGCGGGCCTCGCTGCGCTCGACGCCCCCTACAAGGAGGCGTTCGACGCCTGGAAAGCCTCGCGCGCCGGCAAACCGTTCCCGCGCAAAGCGCCCGACGACGTTCTGCGCATCTACACCACGCGTCCCGACACGCTGTTCGGCGCCACCTACATGGTGATCGCCCCCGAACACCCGTTCGTCGAGCGGCTGACGACGCCCGAGCAGCGGGAAACGGTCAAAGACTACATCGCCAAGGCTGCAAGCAAGAGCGACCGCGACCGTCAGGACGTGAACAAAGCCAAAACGGGCGTGTTCACCGGCTCGTACGCTATCAATCCGGTGAACGGCAGCCCGACGCCGATCTGGATCGCCGACTACGTCCTGTGGGGCTACGGTACTGGCGCGATCATGGCGGTGCCGGCGCACGATGAACGCGACTTTGAATTCGCCCGGCAGTACGACCTGCCGATCATTCCCGTCGTCGATCCCGGTAACGTCGAGTGCCGCGACGCGGTCCTCGCCGGGCGGGAATGTTTTGCCGAGCACGGCGCCGCCGTCAACAGCGGCCCGTACGACGGCTTGCCGACGAGCGACGCCAAGCGGCGAATCACGTACGACCTGGCCGAAGCGGGCCTCGGTCGCGAAGCGGTTAACTATAAGTTGCGCGACTGGCTCTTCAGCCGGCAGCGTTTCTGGGGCGAGCCGTTCCCGATCCTGCACGAGCTCGACGCCGAAGGCAAACCGACCGGCCGCGTCCGCCCGGTTCCGGAAGACCAGTTGCCGGTCGATCTGCCGCACCTCGACGACTACAAGCCGCACGGCCGCCCCGAGCCGCCGCTCGGCAAAGCGCCGGAGGAATGGCTCTATCCGACGATCGACGGCAAGCGCTACCGCCGCGAGACCAACACCATGCCGCAGTGGGCTGGCAGTTGCTGGTACTACCTGCGGTTCATCGACCCGAAGAACAACGAGCGGTTCGTCGATCCGGAAAAAGAGAAGGCCTGGATGCCGGTCGATCTGTATGTCGGCGGCGCGGAGCACGCAGTATTGCACCTGCTCTATGCCCGCTTCTGGCACAAGGTGCTCTACGACCGCGGTTACGTCAGCACGCCCGAGCCGTTCCGCAAGCTCGTGAACCAGGGGATGATCCTGGGCGAGAACGGCGAGAAGATGTCGAAGGCCCGCGGCAACGTCATCAATCCCGACGACGTCGTGAAGGAATTCGGCGCCGACTCGCTCCGCTTGTTCGAAATGTTTATGGGCCCGCTCGAAGCGGTGAAGCCGTGGAGCACGGCTGGCGTCGTTGGCGTGCGCGGGTTCCTCGATCGCGTCTGGCGACTGATCGTCGACGACAAAGCCGAAGAGCTGAAGCTGAGCGCGGCGGTTCAGGACGTCGAGCCGACCGAGGAGCAGAATCGCACGCTCCACAAGACGATCAAGCAGGTCACCAACGACATCCAGCGGATGGAGTTCAACACGGCGATCGCGCGGATGATGGAGTTCACCAACTTCTTCACCAAGCAATCGGTCCGGCCGCGGAGCGTGATGGAGCGTTTTGTGCTCCTCCTCTCCCCGTTCGCCCCCCACATCGCCGAAGAATTGTGGCAACTGCTCGGCCACTCGCAAACGCTCGCCTACGAGCCGTGGCCGACATTCGACGAAGAGTTGACCAAAGACGCGGAGATTGAAATCCCGGTCCAAATCCTGGGCAAACTCCGCAGCAAGGTCGTCGTCCCGGCTGGCAGCGATCCAGAGACGATCATCGCCGCAGCCAAAGCCGATCCCCGCATCGCGGAACTGCTCGCCGGCAAGCAGATCGTGAAAACGATTGTCCCGCCGGGAAACAAGCTGGTTAACTTTGTGGTGAAGTAAGGGTCCGTGCGGGCCGTTCTTCGATCACGAAAGCACGAAAAAACGAAAGAAGAGAGATAGGTGAGCAACGGTTCGCCCGTGACTCAGCGTTTCTCGTTCTCTCTCTTTCTTTTCGCGCTTTCGTGTTTTCGTGATCCAACACGCTACTTGCCGAGCGACTCCGCGACGTCGGTTCGATACGCCGTCATCGCGGGCCAGAAGCCGACGATGATGGCGAGTACCAGCAGCGCCGGCAGCAGGACGATTTCCACCGGCAGCGCGAACGTCTGGGCAAACGAGCCTTGTACGCCCATCAGCTCGAGGATGCGAACCGACGGCTCCCAGTCCCAGAAGCTCACTCGCACGCCTGTCCGCTCTTCGATGATCGGACTCGCCAGCCACGTCGCCGTGTGCCCAAGCAGCCAGCCGAGCACGCCGCCGCCGAGCGCCAGCAGCGTTGATTCGAGCAGAATCGTCGTCATCACCGTGCCGCGCCCCGCGCCGAGAGCCCGCATCACGGCGATCTCATGCCGCCGCTCGCTCATCGAGTTGTAGATGCTCACAAGTATGCTCACGCCAGAGACGACGCAGATCATCCCCGTCAACAGCAGCAGTGTCCATTGAATGGGCGTGACGAAAAACTCGAACATGCCATAGATCACTGCTACCGGTAGCACCGCCTGGGCGACCGGCCCTTCGTTGATCGCGTTTTCGAGCCCCGGCGCAATCATCGTCGGCGTCTTCAGCAGAATCGCGGTCACCTCGCGCTGCTCGACCGGCAGCGGATCGGGATCGGGCGCGCGTTCGATTTCGCTTCGCCGTTTGGCTGCCGCCAGCATCGCCTCACGGGCACTGGCTTCGTCGCCGGGGGCCGGATCTTCCGGCTCAGCTGTTTTCGGCTCGTCGATCGGCTTGGCGTGATCCTCCATGAGGTAAAAACCTTCCATGTTCACGAACACGCCCCGGTCGTTCGGCGTACCGCTCGGCTTGAGGATGCCGACGATCGTGAACTTCCGCTCGTGCGTGTGCCCCTCGGGATCGCCGTGGGCTGGCGAAAATTGATCGCCGATTTTCAGCCCCATCTCGCGGGCCACCGTCGCTCCCACGACCGCTTCGAAGTAGCCGTGCTCCTTGCTGTGGTGGACAAAATTGCGTCCTTCGGCGAATTCGTACTTCCGGTTGTTTTCGATGTCCCAGACCAGGTCGTCGAACAGCGCCGGCGTGGTGCCGATAACGCGGAACCGGCCGTAGTAATCGCCCAAGCAGAGGGGAATCGCCAGCTCGGTCATCGCCCCGTATTTGCCGTCCCGAGCGAGATCGAGCCGCTGGGCGTCGATCTTGCCCAGCGACCCGAGCGCCGTTTCGGTTACCAGCGCCGACAAGCCGCCGTCGACCAGCGCCGCAGCCGCGTCGACTGTTTCCCAGCGCTGGCCATACGCCTTCTCGCGCAGGGCGTCTTTGAGGAGCGCGTCGCGCTCCGGCTTATCGAGAAACTCGAGATAGAACTCGTACGGAATGTTCTCGACCGGCGAGCTGAGGTAGTAGACCGTGTTGAGCGTCAACTGCTCGCGGCCCCCTTTCGCCCCGATGATCATGTTGTAGCCGAGGCTCGCATTATTGCGGAACGACTGCGTGACGATGCCGAAGATGGCGAGCACCGCCACCACCAGCATCACCCCCAGCGCCATCGAAAGCATGGTGAGCAACGACGCGACGCCCCGCTGCTGAATGCTGCGATAGGCGATCAGAAAGAGGCTCATAGATACGTTCCAACTTCAATCGTCATTGATCAAATCTATCTCCGTCCCAGGCTCCGTCTGGGACGAAACGAACGCGAGGCTCCGCCTCGCCCGCCCCGCAAAGGCCCCCGCTCGTTTCTTAGCCGGAGCGTAACACGCTCCGGAGAACGGTGGCTGGGGCCACAACGCGAATCCAGCCGGCGCCGCTCTTCTCTGGGGCGTGTTATGCCCCGGCTAAATTGCCCGGCATTACCCGGCGGCGAGGGCCGCTTTGGTCACCAGGTTGATCTCTTCCAGCCGATCGACCCGGTCGAATTGGCCGGCGACTTCCATCGAGTGCGTGACCAGCGCGAGCGAGACCCCTTCCTCGCGACAGGTGTCGCGGATCAGGTCGATGATCATCTGCTGGTTGCGCGGGTCGATGTTCGCCGTCGGCTCGTCGGCCAGCAGGAGGCTCGGCTTGTTGGCCAGGGCCCGAGCGACGGCGACGCGTTGCTGCTCGCCGACCGACATGGCCCGCGGCTTGTGATGCGACCGGTGCGCCAGCCCCACGCGCTCGAGCAAATGCTTGGCGCGGCCGACGTCCTTTTTGCCCCGGGCAAAGGTCATCCCGAGCAGGACGTTCTCAAGCGCCGTAAAGCCGGGGAGCAAGTTGAACGTCTGAAAGACGTAGCCAATCTTGTCGGCCCGCACCTTGTCGACTCCCGCTTCCGAAAGCGAAGCGATGTTGATCCCGTCGAGCCGAATCTCACCGGAGTCGGCCCGGCTGATGCCGGCGATCACGTGTAGCAGGGTGGTCTTGCCGCACCCGCTGCGGCCGACAATCACCGCCTGCTCCCCCGACTCGAGGCGATAGCTGGGCACATCGAGAATCGGCAACGCGCCACCGCCAGGAAGCGGATAGGACTTGCGAATGTTTTTGAGTTCGAGCATGGGTGGAGAGCAAAGACCTAAGAGGCACGAGCCAAGGAAAAAGGGACCAACGACAAGAGGTGCGCCGAGCGTCAGGCGATGCTTGATCCGGCTCCGCCTCTTATCTCGGATCTCTTTTCCCTTGTCCCGAACCCCAAAACCAATAAGTTACGCGGCAAAGGGCGATTTGGTTCAGCCTGGGAGATCAAGTCCATTCGCAACCCTCTTACCTTTGTGCTCTTACCTCTCACCCGCCACCCCTTCGCCCCTTCGCCCCTCCTCGCGCTCACCGCTGCCGCAGGGCCCGGGCGATGTCCCGCTTGGCGTCGGCTTTTTTGAGCGATTCACGTTTGTCGTGGAGCTTTTTACCGCGACAGAGGCCGAGGAGCACTTTGGCGAGGCCGCGTTCGTTGAAGTACACCCGCAGCGGAACAAGCGTTAGCCCCTTTTCGTGGGCCTGGTTGGCGAACTTGCGCCGCTGCTCGCTGCGCATCAGGAGCTTGCGGGGGCGTTTGGGATCGTGGTTCCAGATCGACGCCTGCTTGTACTCGGCAATGTCGGCGCCGACCAGCCAGACTTCGTTGTCGCGCACCCGGGCGTACGACTCCTCGAGCGACAACTTGCCGTCGCGGAGGCTTTTGACCTCGCTGCCGACGAGTTGGATGCCGCATTCGAGCGTGTCGAGGATCTCGTAGTTGAAGCGCGCCTTGCGATTGTCAGCCACGAGGATTCCCTCGGGCTCTTTGGCTTTCGCCGGCTTGCCGCTCTTTTTGTCCTTCTTGGCCATAGCGCCTGGTAAGTCACGTCAGTGGTGTTTCGAGCCTTCTATTGTGGCTGACCGCGGACGGAGAGGTAAGGGGAAGGGAGGTAAGAGTAAAGAGCAAAGAGGTGAGGGGGCGGGACAAGCAGTGGTGGTTGCGGGCTTGTTTGCGTCAAGGCCGTTTGGCGTATCGGCAACTCGAATTTTGACTTCGGAATACAGTACTTTCCGCTCCGCCCTCCACCTGCTCCCTTTTCCCTTGTCCCTGATTCCTCTCCTTGGTAAAGTCCCGCCCGCTTATCTACCCCCGGCCGATTGGCCGTTACTGAGAGTTTCGGATCGATGCCTCAGCGAAAAGCTTCGGCGAAACGGCGCCCTTTCTCCGCCCACTTCCACCTGCTCGGGTGCGTGGACTACGAAGATTGCTTGCATGTGCAGCGGCGGCTCGCCTACGACGCCCTTACCCGGGCCGATGGCCGCATGGTGATCCTCCTTTGCGAGCACCCGCCCCTGATCACGATCGGCCGCAGCGGCTCGCGCGGTCAGGTCCATTTCACCGGGGCGGAGCTTTCGGAGTGGCAACTTGCGGTGCGGTACGTCAGCCGCGGGGGCGGATGCCTGCTCCATTGCCCCGGCCAGCTCGCCATTTATCCGATTCTGTCGCTCGACTGGCACCGCTGGACGGTCGGCGGCTACCTCCGTCGCCTGCAACAAGCCGTCGGCGGAGCGCTGGCCGAATTGGGCGTCGCGGCGAGGGAAATCCCGGGCCGATGCGGCTGGTGGGGCCAAACCGGCATGCTCGCAGCCGTGGGGGCCGCCGTGAAACACGGCATGACGTCGCACGGGGCCTACATTAACGTCGCCCCCGAAAATCGCGGCTTTGGGCGGGTGGAAGTCGTTCCGCCAGCCGTGCTTACAGCCGCACAAACGGCGGAAAATACGGCCATTTGCATGAAGCCGACCCTCTCGTCTCTCCTGTCCGAGCGGCCCGCGGCAGGTAGAATGAGCAATGTCCGCTCGGCGGTCGTCCAGCACCTGGCAAAGTCCTTCGGCTGCGACGACTACCACATGCATACCGGCCATCCGCTGCTGACCGACCTCCCGGGAACCACCTCGCGTGAATCCGCCGCTTGAGTTGCCAATCGTTTCCGCCACCGGCTCGAAAATGCAATGCTCCTCCAGCCAGGAGGGTGGCGGTTGCTGTGGATCGGGTGGTTGCGGTTCGAGCGGCGGCGACGTCCAACTGACCACCATCGGCGGCCACGAGACCGAAAATCGCCGCCTGCCTCGCTGGCTGAAGCGCGAAGTGCCCAAGGGGAACTTCGGCAACTTCACCGCCGGCCTGCTCGAAGAGCTGAATCTCGAGACCGTCTGCGATAACGCGAAGTGCCCCAACCGGATGGAGTGCTACTCGCAGAAGACGGCCACGTTCATGATCCTCGGAGCGGTTTGCACGCGGCCCTGCGGTTTCTGCGCCGTCGAACGCGGCCGCCCCCCAGCGCTCCCCGCCGAAGACGAGCCGGCGCGACTGGCTGAAGCTTCGCATCGCCTCGGACTGAAGCACGTCGTTATCACGTCGGTGACTCGCGACGATCTGCCCGATGGCGGCGCCGAGCATTTCCGCCGCTGCGTGCTCGCCGTTCGCGAGCGAACCGGCGCTTCGGTCGAAGTCCTCACGCCCGACTTCGTGAACAACGAGGCGGCGCTCGACGTCGTCATTTCGGCGGCCCCCGAAGTCTTTAACCACAACACCGAAACGGTGCCGCGACTCTATCGCAAGGTTCGCGGGCCGAAGTCGGACTATCGCTGGACGCTCCACCTCCTCCGCCGCATCAAGGAGCTGAATCCGTCGATCAAGACAAAGAGCGGCCTGATGCTCGGCCTGGGCGAAACGCAGGAAGAAGTGCTCGACACCCTCAGCGATCTGCTCGACGCCGGCTGCGATTTCCTGACGCTCGGCCAATACCTGATGCCCAGCAGCACGCTGGCCGACCACTATCTGCCGGTCGTGCGCTACATTCCGCCGGAAGAATTCGCCTTCCTCGGCCAGACCGCCAAGAACATGGGCTTCAAGCAGGTAGCCAGCGGACCGTTCGTCCGTAGCAGCTACCACGCCCGCGAAATGGCTGAAATGTACTAACGCGCCCCGCGCGAGCGCCCTCTTAGCTGGAAGCGAGCCAGCTTCCGGAGAACCACAACGGGCGCTGCCACGGGCGACGACGCCGCGCATCTCCTCGACGCGGCGATCCTTCGCATCCGGCAATCCGCGTTTGCACTTGCCCAGTCCCCCTGCCCTGCTGCGGCAGTTGTTAACTGCCGGCTAAAAAAGCAGTAGGTGAGCGAGCGAGCAATCGCTCTCGATTGCTTCAAGCCTTTTTGGTACATCACGCGACCCCAAGGTTGTCTTAGGAGTCGCCTGTCGATGTCCGCACTTCGCCGCCAACTGG
>Ga0182737_1002523_pt1 | contig 14861 bp, 11 predicted proteins | sample eDN5th30CBELigOP_FD_128878 | JGI IMG/M metagenome (GOLD analysis project Ga0182737, IMG submission 128878) | Enriched Organic Plus compost microbial communities from Emeryville, California, USA - eDNA 5th pass 30_C BE-Lig OP (version 2) (version 2) ... | reverse complement strand
CAGGATTTCCGCGACCGCCATGTCTATAGCGGCGTGGCGCGCGCCGGTTATGCCGTGTCGCCCGATACGAATGTCTATCTGCAGGGCCGCGTGAACAAGCGCGAGTACAGGCTGCAGCCGCCTGCCGTGGCGCAGAACCGCGACTCGGATGGCTACAGCCTTGTGGTGGGCTCCGAGTTCCTGATTTCGCGTCTGGTGCAGGGCACGCTCGAAATCGGTTACCAGCGCCAGAATTATGAAGCCGCTGGCTTGCCCACGGTGAAGGGTCTTTTATACACGGCGGGCATTGACTGGTTTGTGACGCCGCTTACCACCGTGCGCTTCTCGGCCAGCTCCAGCATCGATGAATCGGATTCAGTGCTGACGTCAGGTTCGCTCAATCAGAGGGTTGGGCTTGGCTTTGATCATGAATTCCTGCGCAACCTGATCCTGAGCGGCGATGTTTCATATCAGAACAATGACTTTAAAGGCGTGGCGCGTGAAGACGAATATCTGCGCGCCGGTCTCGGCGTGAACTATCTGCTGAACCGCTATCTGGCGCTGGGCCTCGAATATAACTACATCGAACGCGACTCCAATGTGCTGGGCCTGGATTACAAGCGCAATGTGGTCGGCCTGACGCTGCGCGGGCAGCTCTAATCGTTTTGCGGTCGCATGTGCGGCTGAATATATCGACAAGCATGTTCGAGCGGGTGGATAATCCGCTCGAACTTTTTGTATGCGGTGCTCTGATATGAAATCTCCCAACGCCGAATTTGGCGACGTCCCCATGCCTGTTCAGAGAGAGCAGGGGGAGGCAGGGCTGCTCGAATTCGATCTGATGGCGCTCGTCGCCATGCTGCGCCGCCGGCTCAATGTGATTGTCGGGATTGTGGTGACCATCACCTTGCTGGTCATGCTGGTGGTGTTCCAGATGACGCCGCAATACACGGCAACGACCCAGCTGCTGCTCAACAATCAAAATCAGAAGGTGGTGGATATCGAGGCCGTGATGAGCGGTTTGCCGGCCGACTCCGCCACCGTTGACAGCCAGGTGCAGGTCATCTTGTCCCGCTCGGTGGCGCAGCGCGTGATCGAGAAGCTCAATCTGCTTAACGATCCCGAGTTTAATCCCGAAGCGGGGCGGACGGGCCTCGGCGCCATTGTGGCGGGGATGAAAGGCTGGGTGAAGGGTTTCCTCAGTGCTGGCGTGGAGCGGACCGAGGAGCAGCAGCGTGAGGCGCTGATGGCCGCGGCGGTGAACGAGTTCATTTCCCGCGAGGAAGTGAAAAGGATAGGGCTGACCTATCTGATGAATGTTTCCTTTACCTCGAGCGATCCGGAAAAAGCGTCCAGGATCGCCAATGCCATTGCCGACATCTATATCCTGGACCAGCTGGAAGCGAAATTCGATGCGACAAGGCAGGCGAGCGAGTGGCTGTCCTCGCGGCTTGACCGGCTGAGGAGCCAGCTTGAGAATTCCGAAAAGGCTGTCGAACTCTACAGGACCCAGAACAATCTTATCGGCGCTGGCGGCGCGACTGTGAGCGAACAGCAACTGTCCGAACTCAATGCGCAGCTGATCCTGGCGCGGGCGGACCGTGCGGAAAAGCAGGCCAAGTATGAACGCGCCCGCAGCGCGCGGGGCAGCGGGCTCGAGGCGGTGACGGATGTGCAGCAATCCACGACCATCAGCCAGTTGCGCCAGCAGGAGGCGCAGCTCGCCCGCAAACAGGCCGAGATGTCTTCGCGTTATGGCCCGCGGCATCCCTCCATCGTTAATATCGATGCGGAGCGGCGGGATCTGGGGCGGCAGATCGGGGCGGAAGTGGCGCGCATTGTCGCCAGCATTCAAAACGACGCCGTGATCGCGGACACGCGGGTGGCCGCGCTGGAACAAAGCCTCAAGGAGTTGCAGGAGCGGACGGGCGAGGGCAACCAGGCCTATGTGCGGCTGCGCGAGCTTGAGCGCGAGGCGGCGGCCAACCGCGCGGTCTATGAGTCCTTTCTCAACCGTTTCAAGGAAACCTCTCAACAGGAGGGATTGCAGACCTCGGATGCGCGTGTGATCTCGCAGGCCACCATCCCGCTTGCGCCCTCGGCGCCCAAGAAAATGCTCATTCTCCTGCTCACGCTTTTTGTGTCAGGGCTTGTGGGCGTGGGCGTTGCCTTGATCCTGGAGCGTCTGGACAATGGCTTCCGCACCTCCGGGCAGCTTGAACGGATTGCCGGACTGCCGCATCTGGCCACGCTTCCCATCGTGCCCAAGGATGGCAAGGCTAGCGCGCAGGATTATATCCTCACCAAGCCTCTGTCCTCCTTTGCTGAGGGCCTGCGCTCGCTGCGGACGGCGCTTTCGCTGTCCGATGTCGATAGCCCGCCCAAGCTGATCCTGTTCACCTCGGCGCTGCCGGCCGAAGGCAAATCGACAAGCGCTGTGAGCTTTGCACGCGCCGCCGCGCAGGCAGGCGCCAAGGTGATCGTGGTCGATTGCGACCTGCGGCGCCCGTCCATCTCCAAGCTGTTCGGTGCGGACAAGCCCAAGGAGGGACTGGTCGAATATCTGGCAGGGCGGGTGAACCTTGATGAGGTCATCCAGAAGGATACGAAGTCGGCGCTCGACTTCCTGCCCATTGCGGCGGGGGCGGCCAATCCTTCGGATATTCTGGGCTCGATGCAGATGCAGCGGCTGCTCCAGACCTTGCGCAATTCCTATGATCTTGTCGTGATCGATTCCGCGCCGGTGCTGCCGGTGGTGGATTCACGCGTCATCGGAAGGCAGGCGGACAAGACTGTGTTCGTGGTGCGCTGGGCGGAGACGCCGCGCGACGCGGTGATGAATGCGCTCAAGGAACTGCAGAGCTTCAACATCGATATTGCGGGGCTTTTGATGACGCAGGTCGATACCGCGCAGCAGGCCAAATATGGCTATGGCGACAGCGGCTATTATTACAGCCGCTACAGCCGTTATTACGTGAACTAGCGCCTATGATGCGCCGCCTGCCCAAGCGCGTGTGGCCGGCTTTCGCGCTTGTCGCCGGCGCGGGGCTTGTTTATCTCGCGCAAGGCGAGATCCGTGCCGGGCAATCTCTCGGTTTCTATCAGGCGCTGTCGGTTAATCCGCTGCCCAGCTCCCAGCTTGATGGCGATGCGGATTTGACGGCGCGTCTGGAGCGAAGCGCCTCCGCGGCGCTGTGGTTTTCTCCTTATCTCGACCAAGCCTGCCTCAACCGGCTTGTTGCGGCGTCGGGACGTGCGCCGGACCAGGAGGCGCTCAAACAGACAGAGGCCTGCTTTGCGCGGCTGCTGGCTTCTTCGCCGCTGCAAGCCTGCAGCTGGACAAGCCTTGCCTATACGCGGCATCTGCTTGGTGAAGCGTCCCAAAGCATCGTCTCTCCGCTGTCCATTTCCTATGCGCTGGGCGCGCGGGAAGGGCGCTGCATGCCGCTGCGGCTCTGGACGGCGCTGCGTCTCTGGCCGGCCCTCCCGCCGGAGCTGCAGGAGAGCGCAGCGCAGGATGTAATATTGTTGATGACGAGTTGGGGTTTGCGAAACCGTCTTATCGATGCTTACCTCGACAGTGCTCCTGCCGGGCAGAAAATCATCGAGGGCATCGTTGCGCGCGACAAGGCAATCCAGTCGCGCTTTAACTCGGCGCTGAAGCGCCGTTTACGCGCCGCTGCGCCGCCCGCGTGAAGACGGCACGGCCGCCGCGCCGCACAGCATTGCGACAAGCGCAGCAATGGCCGGAATCTGCAGGCTGAAATCCAGCATGGCATAGCAGCCGACAAGGGCAGCGACGCTGAGGCCAAGCGCCGGCAGCAGCTTGCGCTCCCTGCTCCTGTAGGATTGCGCGATGGCAAACAGGATCAGGCCTGCACTCAGCATCAGCAGCAGAAAGGCCGGGACGCCGAGATCAAACATCAGCTCCAGATAGGTGTTGTGGGCCATGTCCCAGAAGCCCGATCCCGTCATGGTGTTGTCCTTATAAAGCGGGAAGACATATTGGAAGCTGCCATAACCCTGGCCTGTGAGCGGCGCGTCGCCTATGGCGTTCAACACCAGCGCATAGGTCGGGAAGCGGCCGCCATCTTCAAGCCCGGTGTCCATCCGGTCCAGCCGCTGCAGCAGCACCGTGCCATGCAGGCTGTAGAATAACGTGGCTCCCATGAGCAGCAGCGCAAGGGCGCCGAATTTGGCGAGAAATTTGCCGGTGCTTTTTTCCCGCCGGATGGACAGGAAAAAGAACACGGTCATGCCGATCAGCGCGCAGGCAGCGCCCGCCCGCGCGCCCGTCAGCAGAAGGGCGGGCAAGGTCAAAAGCCAGGAGAGATAGACAAGACCGGTGAGACTCCAGAATTTGCCGAAGGCTTCCTGCACCTTCTGATTGAGCGGCAGCCTTGCCGCCAGCAACGGCGCCAGCTCGTGGCGCAGCCAGGCCGTCTGGCACAGCAGGGCGATGCCGAAAAAGGTGGCCGCGCCGGAGCGGCCGACGAAGGTCGCTGTCAGGCTTTCCTCATAGGCGGCTTTGGGCCAGAAGGCGACCCAGCCATTGCCTGTGAAATAGACGATCAGCCCATAAAGCGCATAGGCCCCGCCCGCCAGCGCGACGGCTTTCAACAGGCTGAGCGCCTGAGTGTGGCTGCGGATCAGCTGATAGGCGAGCCAGAACAAGGCCGCATAGGTCAAAAGGCGCATGAGGGAGAAAAGCGAGCGCCCCACATCAGGGCTGATGGCGCCCGCGCCTTCATAGCCGCTTTCCTGCCGCGCGATCTCATAGGCCGGGTGGTGCCAGACGGCGGGGGTGAAGGGCAGGGTCTGGATCAGGACCCAAACGGCAACAGCGGCAAGGCTCAGCGCGGCCCAGCCGATTGCGGAGGCAGGCGTTCTGAAATTGTCAGGATTGATAAGGGCAGCGACAGCCCAGACGAGAAGCAGCCCTGCGGCAACAATCGTTAACAGCGCGGTCGATGCGGGCCGGTCGCTGGCGAGGGGGAGGGGCGCGAGAATTATTAAAATGATAAGCAGCCGCCAAAACACTTGGGCACTCCCTTTTTGACATCTGTTTTCATATATCAGCGGTTGATCTCGCAAGGTCCCAGCCAGAGGCAGTGTTCAGCCCACCGTCCCTATGAATTTGTGTCTTGTAAATTATTCGCGCTTTGATTTTTCTTTCGTACACGTTTTATTCGGTACCCAAAAAACAAAATCGCTACAGGTATAATAATAAGAGTTGAGAATGTTGTCAGAACAGCTTTATTGAAAACGTAGCCCGTTTGCTGAACAAAACCTCCAGTAAAAACAAAGGTAAAGTAAACGCCTATGGATAGAATGCCTAGCCGACGCTCGATGATCAGATATCTGTAAACTCTTTGAGCTACCAATCCGAGTAGATATCCCCCGCCAAGCACCCCTGGCAAACCAAACGCCATATAAAACTCTCCGGGGCGCGATGGGGGAAAGCCGGCTAAAAAGCTTGGCATTCTGAGCACTTCGGTCATGTACATAACGCGACTGTCCTTGTGAGAAAAGCGTATGCCCAAATCACCAAGTATATCCGCGACAAATGCTGAACCGTAGTGAAACCGAGTATAGTCCAGTTCGAACGCACGTAAGGTCACCGCTAGGTTCAGGAGCCTGTCAAAATTTCGTCCGTGTTGTAATCCAAAGGCGAGATCCAGAATGTCGAGGTCTTTATGGGTGGGCGCGAGTTGGATATACGCGATAAGCACAACTACAAGATTGCCCACAAAAAAGACTGTCCAGACGGTACGCACGCTTAGCGGTGACACCAAATAGTGCCAGATAACAAAAAAATAGAGCACTGAAACGAGAGCTCTGCCGCGGCCACCCAGCGGAAAAAATGCCAGCACGACGATTGACACAATAATGAGCGCGGATAAGAGCGCGAACTTGGATTTGGAGCGTGCAAACTTCTGTAAAAGCTCGCTGCAGGAGATCCACAGAAGCGCAAAGAGAACAGAAATCCAAAGAAAAAAGATACTACCGAACACTCCGCTGGTCAGCTCCATGCGGGAAGAGGCGCTGCGAGCGGGGTGTATAAAATAGAGAGAATAATAAATTACAATTGCACTGATAACTACGACAATGATCCGGGAAGTCTTTATCGCCTGGGTCCGCTCAATTTTATAGTTTAAAAAATAGGGCGCACTTTTGAGTGTTGAACCGTGTGCGTATCCTGTGCACCAAGATAAAAAGAAAGCCACTGCAACGCCGAAGGCCCAGTTTAGGTCAGCTATTGAAATAATTGAGACGTAACTACTTGAGCGCTCCCAAGGTTTATTGATCACTAAATATCCATAGGGAATTACAAACTCAATAATAAAAAATACGGACACCAAAAGGATTGGAGAAAAAGCGTCGATGTGGGCTGGCGGGAAGGCCTCAGTTTTTACCCCGTATGATTGCAGCTTTGAATTTCTTGTGAAAATTTTCATCGTGGATGTTTAGAGTTGTGCGAAGTTGCTTTGATATATTTCTTGTGTAGATGTCGTAGTTTAAGGGCGACGTGGTAAAGAAAAATCCAGCGGCGCATCGGTTTCGTATATAGCTCAAGTTTTCTCTCTGCGCGGGCTTTGAAATAGTAGGCGTGGCTTTTATCTCTTAGGAGTTGTCGGAATAAGAAAATGAGTCTCTCAAGTTTTGAGATATGATTTTGACTGGCATTCATACGCTTGCGAGGACGCCATAAGCCCATCTTGTCGGCCAAGAACAGTCTGTATTGCAAGCCTTCACGGCGGTGCCAAAAACCTGATAACTGAGATTTGACAACTTCTGCCGGGGCCAGCGGCTCAAGATTCAGAGAACCAGAAGCGCCGCCATCCTTTAGAATCTGGTCTAACTCATGATTCCGAACCACAATCAAATTTGTTCCCTGACTCTCCTTTAGATAGGGTGTTATCCATGCATCACCTATTGAGATATCTGCTGTTTCTCCCACCAGATCATCGCAGAAATCGCAAGACTTTAATTTAAGAAGGCCAATACCCCAGTCTTTGCCGAGTAGATCGGTCATTGGTCTTATTGTTTGTTCGCCATTAATACGTGAGATAACGGAGAACCCATAAGCATTAGCGGCACGGCCCGAAAGTTTGTGACGAAAGTTTACGGATTCTATTTCTGTTGGCGACACACCGAGCTGCCAAGCAAGGCTTTCAGCAAATTTTCCACTTTTAAGATGCCCGCAAAACAAAGAAATCGTAAATGCGACTCGGTCGCGCACAACCGGATCAAGTAAGGCGACATTACGCAGTGCCTTGACGAAGCATGGGACGCCTACAAACGCATAGCGACCAGCATTATTTTTTATTTGATTAATTACTTGGGAGGCTTCTACTGGATAATAGCGACTTTTAGCGCGTTCAAAAATTTTCTCATGCGTTGATGACACATCGTACTTAAATAGAAGGTCGGTTTTCTCATCAGCCTCTCGTGCCCGAACGTGTACAACATAATCTATCCTTTTTTTTCTAAGTAACTCGTCCAGTATCCACGATGTGATTCCACCCGAGCTTCCATTTTCTCTGTAATCGCCTGCATTAGCATGGCCTGCGTAAGTGGAGAGGTAGTGACCAAGATGTTTGTCTTTCTGCTGTGCAGCGTCAAATAGTTGTTCCGCGTGCTCTGTTTCGTTCAATCCTGCGTCAGAAAATGGGCATACGCTGGTTGGAGCGGATTGCCACCCTTCACTTTCTTCGACACTTGCCACGTATGTGCCGAACTCGGTCAGCTTCATCTTAATTCTGCCGTTGCTAGCGGCGGCGCAAGCGCCACAGCCTACGCAGTAACCGTTGTTTACGACCTTGGCTAAGTCTTCCGGGCCTTTCTTGTCTGCATACAACTTGGTATTTCTGCCTGTGCTCAAATCGGGAGGCTTCGACTTCATCGATATAACCAAGATAATGTGGTGTTTATGGCACTGACCAGGCTGTTGGAGTGCCCTAGTGAACCAGTTCTATATGCTTTAATTATGAGAGCTAATCCTTCGATTAACTGTCCTTGTGCGGCCAGTTTTGGCGATAGAAACGTTGCGTAGTAACCCGAAATTCCGCTTGGTGTTGTACATGTTATGAGCTTTTCCGCCACTTGTTGAATCAGATCAATGTTTCCGCCTTGTCGTAAGCGCCCTTGGACATGTGTAAAGTCCAGGGCAGCATGAACCTCCGGACAAAGTGCAAATTCCCCACCCTCTTTTTGGCATCCAGCAAAAAAGAGCATGTCTTCGTTGCGTGGCAAGGTCGCATCAAAAAGAGTCTTTCTGGCAAGCGATAAGGGCATTAAGACAGTGCTAAGATGTATTAACCCCCTTTGGCGAAATCTGTATTCCGTTACGTCCTCTCCGGGCGCGATAGGCCACTTGGGAGCCACTTCTGCAAGCCATGAAAATTTCTGTCGTTTGGCTTTAGAAAAAACTACAAAACTCGCATTTTCTAAATGGCGAGATCGTACCCACCTAAATTGCTGCTCCAACTTTTGCGGATACCACCAATCGTCGTCATCTAGAAATGCTACAAAACGACCTCGGGCATTTTCCAGGCCGATATTGCGCGCTGCTGCTGCTCCCCTATTACTATCCAGCCTTATGTAGCGAAAGCGCTTGTCAGATAGGCGCATTAGCGCGTCGTTATAATCGACAGGGGAGCAATCATCTATCGCAATGATTTCCAAGTCAGTAAATGTTTGAGCAATCGCAGAATGTGCCGCACGAATTAAAAAGTCTGGCCGTTTGTAAGTGGGAATCACAACGGATACCAGTGGCGGCACTGCGGTGATGTTGTTCATGTCTGGGAATCTTTTGCTCGTGATGTGAAAATCAGGTGCCGTACCAGGAAAAAGTAAAGCGTGGCCATAATGATCTCCACTGCTATTGTCGTACAAGCAGCCCCGTAAATCGAATAGCCAGGAATAAGGAGCACATTTCCCAAAATGTTTAGGAGAGCTACCAAGCTCTGCCAAGCCAGTTTTACGCGGATATGACCGGGTTCCGCCACCATTGCAGCTGCTCCAGTTGAGAAAAATCTGAAAGGCACGCAGATACAGAAGAGCTGGAAGATTATCGCGCTCTCACCATACTTTTCCCCAAAGAATAAGTGAACCAAGCTTGGGGCAAAGAGTGCGAGGCAGACTGATATGGGGATAGAAAGTAGAGCAAACCCAAAAACTCCTTGGAAGAAGAAGGTCCGAAGCTTTAGTGGATTTTGATAATGCCATCGAAACATTCTGGGCATCATAAGTTTGCGATAGAGGATTCGGGGTAAGAGGTATACCGCTGATATCATGGCGACTGACACGCCATAAATTCCAGCAACTGATGGGGTGTCCAACCAGAGGAGAACTATAATGCTACTTTGAAAGAAAATTAAGTATACGAACCCGGTGGCAGCAAAAGGCCAAGAGTTATTTATTACATTTAATAGTGCAATTTTAGGTGGCGGCGCGCTGGCAGAATTAGGCTGCGAATGGCCTTTGATTGCGGCTGTGCCATTTATTAGAGCGCGACAGGATAAAAACGCCATGGTGGCAATGCCAGCCATTGCAATTCCGATGCTCGCCGATGTTGTCAAGAGATCAAATGCAAATACGATGCTTAATAAGGCTACAAGAAATAATGACGCTTGTTTTGCAAATTGCCATGTTGCGACGTGATAGAATCGATCTTCGAGTTGGTATCGACTTTCAGCGAGTTGAACCGCCCCAAGCGCCGCGACCATTGGAGAGAGATAGAGGGCCACAAAGAATGCTTCCGTGTGTCCTCTTACTGTGAAGCCCCACAGAATATATGTAAGTGTAGAAACGAGCGTGCCTATAGCTGCAATCTTTAGGCTTGGCTTGATCCATTTCCTGGCGTTCCACCCTTCACTTGCATACTTTTGGATCCACATTAGCCCTACCCCGAAGGACGCGGCTGGCCCTATCATATTTGCTGCTGCGCTGGCGGCGGCAAATAGGCCATAATTTTCAACGGAGAAATGCCTTGCGAAAATTGCTTGGGCAAGGAAGCCAAAGGCTGCTGCTATGCCTGCACTGCTCCAAAGCATGGCAAGCGCGTTTGCCATAGGTCTTACATTGCGAATTTTCTCGATTATTTTTAGCTGGCGCATCAGCGGGCTATTTTCTTTAAAACTTCCCCAGCTTTCATTGCATTCATTTTTATAAGTGGAAGGTTTCTGGAAATTATACCGCGAATCGTACTTTCATTGGCTATGGTCTGTTCAAAAATCTTACACAGATTATGCGTGGTGATTTCTCTTCCATCTATTGTTGAATTCTCATTTCCAAGTACATCTAGGCTGATGCCCCGACTTTTTATGCTGTAGCCTAGAAATACCGTAGGGACACCTGTTGAAAGCGCGGCAATTGTCGCATGAGTACGTGCACCCACAAAAAAACGACATTGCGATATTATCCATTTCATCTGCGGTGCATTATAGGATTGAGATAGGGATAGAAGTCGATTGTGGCACGCCTTCTCTCCAAGTGTGGCTGCAATGACCGAGTGAATCTTGACATCGCTATTCTTTTGGACCCCGTCAAGAGGCCAGACATGCGGTATAAGAACGACGCCAAAACCTTCGTTCCACAACCAGCGAATAAATTGCGCCACCTCTTCAATTAGATTTTTTCCTGTCAATGCACTGCGTTTTGTGAGGATTGGACTGATATTAAGGCCAACGACTCCCAGTTCGCCTTGTGGCCAGTCGATAATATTCGAAAGCGGCGTGGGCTCCATAAGAAATGCTGGATCAGACACCCGTACGAGATTTGTGAGGCCCAGCTTTGTTAAGTACTCGAGAGTCAAATCTTCACGCACAGTGATCGCATCAAAACGACTCAAGTGACGAACCATCAATGACTCGTAGGCTAGGTCAGATGTAAACGGTCCTACTGAAGCTCCCCATAAGATAATTGGTGCGCTTCTGTTCATGCAGGCGTGGTCGAGGCAAGTTTGATAGATGGGGTATCTGTAGTCCAATGAGTATTTGTCGCCACCCAACGACAATGCTGCATGGGAATTTTCTGCCACCTTCTCAATAAACGGGTCTACTGGGAGCAGATATTGCGCAGTTTTAGCGCTTTGGAAGGGTAGGGATACAAGTCTCTGGAGAATGGGTAATGAGAGACGTGGGCTCCGTATTGGTATGAATTCTATTCCATCATCATCACTTTGGTCCCACTGGCGTCTGTTCAGAGGAACATGCTCTATGGGAACCGTGCTCACGGGACTCCCAAACGTGGACTTTAATATTTCTTGGGTCCCCCGGACAATTGCTTCTACGCCCCTATTAGAGAAAGACCTAATTCCTGTGAATAGAAATTTGTGAGTCACTCGCTTTTCCCGTCTCGATAGCAAAGGAAAAGTTCTGAAGTTGTTAAATTGTTTAGGCCATATCGGGCCACCTCACGTGGGTCGAAATCGCGGGTAATAATGGTTTCTACGCGAAATCCAACTTCTTCTATGCGTTCCTCGATATCAAATCCATAAAGCCGCACATGATCTCCGCGACCGAAATGTTCCAGCCGGTCTTTACTGCTGCAAATTCCTGGATCTTCAAAAGATTTACGTCGCCATATGGGGACTTGTATCACGCACATCCCCCCTACTTTTGTTACGCGGTATAATTCATTGAGTGCAGCGTGGTCATCCTCAACGTGCTCAAGCACATGAGAACACCACGTTATGTCGAAAGTTTTTTCTGCGTAACTGAGGTTTGTAATGTCCTGCACTTCCATGGCTCGACCAGGTAAAATATCGCAACTAGTATAATGTGTTGCTCGTCCCCTGAGCCAAGCCTCGAGTTGGCGCTCAGGTGCAAAATGCAGAATCGAGAAGCTTAGAGGCAATCTGCTTCTTAGCGCTTCGTAAGCAAAGCGATGTCTTTCAGCGGAGCCGCAACGCGGGCAATTTGCGTCGGAAGCGGGGACGCGCTTATTCAAACGAGGCAAAAACTGAAACCCTGTCCAGTTGCAGAGAGGGCATTGCCTTCCACGACCGCAGCTAAGTATCCCGCCGAGTGCTAGAAGTCCTATTTTTTTTATAAGGGTTTTCATTTTGGAAGGCTGTTCTTGTTGTGGCGATCGTTCCGCCACTCTTTTAGCGGCCTGGCGAGGACCTGTTCGGCAAAGTCTATATCCGATTCAAAGTTTTCAGTTCTTTGAATATGATCCTTCAATTCTGTGCGGAAGGACGTGCCTTCACCAATTGGCTTTTCAAAAATATTTCGTAATTTAGAGTTGCGCATTGCTGTAACGAATGATGTAAAGCCGAACGCTTGCATTTTTCTGCTCGATAGATACGCGACTCTTGTTAAAAGTCGATTTCGAGGCGCTCTGGCTTCAAACACGATTGTCTTGCTAAGCGTCAGTGCCGTGTCTTCACGTATGGTGTGGCGAATGCCGATGTGGCTACAAATGCGATTGATTAGCGCAGCTGGATTTTTCTGAATGTCGTCATATGTGACAAACAGAATTTGTTCGTCGCTGTACACTTCTCGCCAAGCCTGACCCAATGCTGCGTAGTGAGATGAATGCCTTGCTTCTATCAAAATCTTCTCTGGGATGGCTGAAATGCTTCGCTCCAATTGCACCGCGCCTCTACGCGCAAGATGAACGATGTGTGACGCCATGCGTGCGTACGGATCACGTAATACGGCTACTATACGACAGGCGGGTGATGTGGCCTTGAGTCGTTTGAGCGCGTCTGAACTCGCAAAGTAAGAAGGTGAGACTTCCCCCCGAACGCCATCCCCTGTCTTGAATAGCTTTGCATGCCATTCTGGGCCCAGATGAAAATGTCGGTCAAAGTAGAAGGTCTCTTTCAATGTCAGTGGAAGAGCATGGCTATCCGCTTGGCGGAGAGCGGTGTCAATCCATCCTGTGCCGCACTTCTCAGGCCCAATGATTGCGAAGTCCATACCGAAATGATGCCCCATTGTGGCCGAGTAGACTGTTAATGTCGGGTAGTCCTATTGTTCGTAATCTAACATGACTGAATTATTCTTAGCAAAATCTATGAACCAGAATACGGAGAAGTTTGTTGCGAATCCTTCACGTCATAACACGTTTTGTTCGCGGGGGCGCGGACGAGAATACTTTATTATCCTGCAATGCACAGGAGGAAGCGGGGCATGAGATTCATCTTGTTTGCGGCAATGAATTTCATGCCTCTATGTTGAGCAAGTTGCATCCCAAGGTTCAGTCCCACGCGCTACCCCCTCTTGTTCGTCGTCTTAGCCCGGTTAACGATATCAGGGCGACACTTGCCCTTTACCGTCTGTGTCGTGACCTGCGACCGGATGTCGTGCATACCCATACCAGTAAGGCCGGGTTTGTTGGGCGGGCCGCCGCTTGGGCTGCTCGGGTGCCTGTGATCATTCACGGCGTTCATATCTTGCCGTTTTTGAATGTTGGGCCAGTGCAAAGGCTCATTTACTGGGTGGCCGAGAAAATGCTGGTGCCTGTGACGGATGCCTTTGTCGATGTCAGTGAAGGCATGAAGGTGGAATGCCTGCGATATGGCATTGGTGGAGAGGCAAAGCATCTTGTTGTGCCCAGTGGCATGGATGTCGCGCGGTTCAGGGCCGCCCAACCAGTGTCCGATGCGGAGCTTTCTGCGGTTTGTGGAGGCGGGGTTGAGCAATGGCATGAGGCTGAGATCGTGCTCATGGTCGCGGCTTTTGAAGAGCGCAAGCGCCAGCTGGCTTTCCTTGATGTCTTCACGGATGTTGTCAAAACCCGCCCGAAAGCCGTCTTGCTGCTGGCAGGGGACGGCCCCGACCGCTCGCAGATTGAAGAGAGGATAGCGGCGTTAGGCCTTGCCGGACGTGTCAAGCTGATCGGTTTCCGGCAAGATGTCGAAAGATGGATGAAGCGCGCGGATGTTTGTGTGCTTTCGTCGGAGCGGGAAGGTCTCCCGCGTGTCGTCGTTCAATACGCTTTGGCGGGGCGGCCTATTGTGGCAACGCGATTGCCCGGCGTTGAGGTGGTTGTTCAGGAAGGCAAGAACGGTTTTCTCGTTGATAGCGTCGAAGAAATGTCAGCGCCCATTTTAAAAACTCTATCGGATAGAATATTGTCCAGCCAGTTGTCTGCCTATTCGCAGAAGCTGGACCTCTCGCCATGGAGTTCAGACTATATGGCGCAACAACTTGACGATTTATATGTCTCCCTGTTGAAGAAGGGCTAGCGCCCCACGCCCATATATTGAAACCCTGAAGCCTTAGCTTCCGCGCCGCTATATATATTCCGCAAATCCACCATCACCGGCGTTTTCATCGCTTTCTTCAGCGCGGCAAGGTCCAGCGCGCGGTAGATGTTCCATTCCGTGATGATCACAACAGCATCCGCGCCCTTGGCGGCGTCGTAAGGGCCGTCCGTGTAGATCACGTCTGGCGGGAGCAGGTGCTTTGCTTCTTCCATGCCATGCGGATCATGCGCGCGGACGGTGGCGCCGCGCGCGATCAGGCCCGGCACGATGTCGAGGCTCGGTGCGTCGCGCATGTCGTCCGTTTCCGGCTTGAAGGTGAGGCCGAGCACGGCGATCGTCTTGCCTTTCAGCGAGCCGCCACAGGCTTCTTCTATTTTTTCGACCATGCGCTTCTTGCGCGCATCATTCACCCCGACCACGGCCTCCACGATGCGGGTGGGCGCGCCGAATTGCTGCGCCGTGCGCACAAGCGCCAGCGTGTCCTTCGGGAAGCAGGAGCCGCCATAGCCGGGGCCGGCATGCAGAAACTTCTTGCCGATGCGTCCGTCAAGGCCGATGCCACGCGCGACATCCTGCACATCCGCGCCCGCCTTTTCGCAGATGTCGGCCATTTCATTGATGAAGGTGATCTTGGTCGCCAGAAACGCATTGGCCGCAT
>Ga0182737_1002522_pt1 | contig 14863 bp, 16 predicted proteins | sample eDN5th30CBELigOP_FD_128878 | JGI IMG/M metagenome (GOLD analysis project Ga0182737, IMG submission 128878) | Enriched Organic Plus compost microbial communities from Emeryville, California, USA - eDNA 5th pass 30_C BE-Lig OP (version 2) (version 2) ... | reverse complement strand
CGCAGGGTTCCGGCATCACCCTGTGCGGCGCGCTGGAGATGGAAGGCCATCCCAATCTGGGCCTGGACAGCGGCACGCTGGCGGGGATGCAGCCCAACGGCATCACCCTGACCGCCGATCCGCTGCCGCTGCTGGCGGGCGCGCAGGCGGTGGTGGATTTCACCACCCCGATGGTGTCGCTGATGCTGGCCGATCTGGCCGCGCAGGCCCGCATCGTCCATGTCATCGGCACCACCGGTTTCGACGACAAGGGCGAGGCGCGCATCAAGGCCGCCGCCCGCCATGCCGTGATCGTGAAATCCGGCAATATGAGCATGGGCGTGAACCTGCTGGCCGCGCTGGTGGAACGCGCCGCCAAATCGCTGCCCGATTACGATATCGAGGTGCTGGAAATGCACCACCGCAACAAGGTGGATGCGCCGTCCGGCACCGCGCTGCTGCTGGGCGAGGCCGCCGCGGCGGGCCGCGACGTCGCGCTGAGCAAGCATTGGGTGAAAAGCCGCGACGGCCATACCGGCGCGCGCAAGGAGGGCGATATCGGTTTCGCCACCCTGCGCGGCGGCACGGTGGTGGGCGAACATTCGGTGATCTTCGCCGGTACCGGCGAACGCATCACCCTGTCCCATTCCGCCGAGGACCGTTCGATCTTCGCGCATGGCGCGCTGACCGCCGCCCGGTGGGGTCACGGCAAGAAGCCGGGGCTGTATGCGATGACGGACGTGCTGGGGCTTTAGGGTTCGCGATGCCCTCATCCTTCGGCACGCTCAGGATGAGGACTGTCCTCATGGTGAGCCTGTCGAACCATGAGGACCGGCGGCGGTGGTGAAGCCCTTCTCCAAAGCCGAAGCGGAAGAGTTTTTCGCGCGTCTGAAAAAGCAGATGCCGGAACCGAAGACGGAACTGGACTACGTCAATCCCTATACCTTGCTGGTGGCGGTATCGCTGTCGGCCCAGGCTACCGACAAGAGCGTGAACAAGGCGACCAAACCCTTGTTCCAGGCCATCCGCACGCCGGAGGCGATGGTCGCGCTGGGCGAAAAAAATCTCGCCGAAGCGATCAAGACCATCGGGCTGTATCGCGGCAAGGCCGAACGCGTCATCGCCATGTCCCGGATGCTGATCGAAAAGCATGGCGGGCAGGTGCCGCAGGATCGCGCCGCGCTGGAGGAACTGCCGGGCGTGGGCCGCAAGACCGCCAATGTGGTGCTGAATGTCGCCTTCGGCCAGCCCACCATCGCGGTGGACACCCACATCTTCCGCGTCGGCAACCGCACCGGCCTGGCGCCGGGCAAGACGCCACTGGATGTCGAACAGAAACTGGAAAAGATCGTGCCGCAGGCCTACCGGCTGCACGCCCATCACTGGCTGATCCTGCACGGCCGCTATACCTGCGTGGCGCGCAAGCCGCTCTGCCCCACCTGCGTCGAGCGCGACCTCTGCCGGTTCAAGGATAAGACACGGGAAGCGCCTACAGAGAAGAAGCCTGCAAAGAAAGCTGGCAGAAAATAATTCTCCCTTTCTTTGGAGAATGGCCGGGCCCCGGCCGCGTAGTGGCCTGGAGGAAATGATCCGCCCATCCAGCGGCGTCATTCTCACCTATCCGGTCTTGTCATTCCCGCGAAAGCGGGAATCCAACTTTCTCCCCATTCAAAGGGCCAAAGTTGGATTCCCTTCCCTCGCATCGCCTAACGGCGCTGCTCGCCGGGAATGACAAGGGAGGGCCAACATCCTTTGGAGCGTCAGGACGTCTTCGCGGGCCCGGCCTGCAACGCGGTGAGGCAGGCGCTGTCGGCGGCCATCGCCACGCCGCGCGGCAGGGTTTCCACATGGCGCACCACCTGCTGGCCCGCCGCGCCCTGGAAGAAGAAGAAGGCCCGGCAGGCCGCGCCGTCATAGCGCCACATCTCGACCACGCCATCCTTGCGGACGAAGGCCGGCATGCCCAGCGCGGCGCGCAACGACGGGGCGGACATGTTGTAGAAGGTCGAGGGCTCGCCGCGCGGCGGCGCGGCGGGAATGGCGCCGGGCGCGGGACGCAGCGCGGGAGCCTTGGCGGCGCAACCCGCGGCCAGCAGGGCCAGCATCAGCACGGCCAGCCTGGACAAATAAGGACGGCGGATCATCCGCCGGTTCTGCCCCAGACCCACCATCACGGCAAGTGAAATGCCCGGGCATGCGCTCGACGCTTGCGCCCCCTGCCGGTGCCTTGTAAGCGGAACACGGATATTTCGCGGGGAAATCATGACGCAGCGCTACGACGTCGCCAGCCTGGGCAATGCCATTGTGGACATCATCGCCTCGGTGGACGACCGCTTCCTGCTGACCCACAAGATCGCCAAGGGCACCATGACGCTGGTGGACCCCTTCCGCGCCGGGGAACTGCTCAAGGCCCTGACCGACAACCAGCAGTCCATGAGCAAGCTGCACGAAGTGGCGGGCGGCAGCGCCGCCAACACGATGGCGGGCCTGGCCAGCCTGGGCGGCAAGGGCCTGTTCCTGGGCAAGGTCGCGGACGACCGGCTGGGCAAGGTCTTCGCCGATTCCATGCAGGCGACCGGCGTGGCCTTCCATAACGGCGCGGGCCAGACCCAGGCCGCCACCGCCACCTCGATGATCGCGGTGACGCCGGACGGCCAGCGCAGCATGAACACCTTTCTGGGCGCCTGCCGCGAGATGGTGCCCGACGATGTGGACGAGGAGCAGGTCGCGTCCGCGCGCATCCTCTATATCGAGGGCTATCTGTGGGACGAGGAAAAGGCCAAGCAGGCCACCCTCAAGGCCATCGCGGCGGTGAAGGGCGCGGGCGGACGCATCGCCCTGTCGCTGTCCGATCCCTTCTGCGTCGGCCGTTTCCGCGACGAGTTCCTGCACCTGCTGGACAAGGATGTGAACATCCTGTTCGCCAATGAGGACGAAGCCAAGGCGCTGTTCCAGACCGAGGATTTCGATGGCGTGGTCGAGGCCGCGAAGAAATGGGGCGGCATCGCCGCCATCACCCGCTCCGCCAAGGGCTGCGTGATCGTCGAGGAAGGCCAGTGCCACGAAATTCCCGCCGCGCCCGTGGCGCAGGTGGTGGACACCACCGGCGCGGGCGACCAGTTCGCGGCGGGCTTCCTGTTCGGCATCACGCATGGCAAGGGCCTGGCCGATTGCGGCCGCCTGGGCGCGCTGGCGGCGGCGGAAGTCATTTCGCATTATGGCGCGCGGCCGGAAGTGTCCCTCAAGGACCTGGCGTCGAAAGCTGGCCTTATCTGAGTCCCTTTTACATTGTCATTCCCGCGAAAGCGGGAATCCAACTTTCTTTCTTTAATGACCCCCTCCGGCTTCAACTTACGCTCGCCTCCCAAGACGGTCGCCTTCGCACGTTGAAGCCGCCTCCCCCTTTTGGGCGCGCTTCGCGCGCGAAGGGGGAGGAGGACCCGTGCGCGATCCTTAAAAGTTGGATTCCCTTCCCTCGCAGCGCCTGACGGCACTGCTCGCCGGGAATGACAGTCAGGCGCTACTCTCCCATGACATGCAGCACCACCTGGCGCGTGTGCGGCGCATCGCGATGCTCGAACAGATACAGCCCCTGCCAGGTGCCCAGTGCCGGACGGCCCTCCGTCACGGGAATGCCAATGCTGGTCTGGGTCAGGGCCGACCGGATATGGCTGGGCATGTCGTCCGGCCCTTCGGCGGTGTGCCGGAAACGCGGACCTGATGTCGCCAGCCAGGCGAAAAAATCGCGCAGATCCTTCTGCACGTCGGGATCGGCATTTTCCTGCACCAGCAGCGAGGCCGAGGTGTGGCGCACAAAGCATGTCACCAGCCCATCGCGGATGCCCGATCCGCGCACGAAATCCATCAGCGCATCAGTGACCTCGTACAGGCCCGGGCCGCGCGTGGCGACCGTGACGGTGTGATGGCCCTGCCTCATTTGCCGCTCACTTGCGCAGATACACATACAGCGCGCCGCCGCCGCCATGCTTCACATGCGCGGTCCGCACGCTGGCGATCAGCCCGGCCAGCTCCGGCTCGGCCAACCAACGCGGCACCATCTGCTTGAGCACACCATGCGGCGACTGCATCCAGCTCGTGCTTTCCTCCTTGCGGGGATTGCCCTTGCCCGTCACCACCAGCACCAGCCTGTGACCGCGCCCGCGCGCGCCCGACAGGAAACCGGACAAGGCGCGATATGCGGCGGCTTCGGTCTTGCCATGCAGGTCTATTTTCGCATCCGGCTCGACCAGTCCCTTGCGCAGGCGCTCCTCGGTCGCGCCATTGACGCCGCTGGGGCCTTTGACACCGTTGGCGGCGGCGCTTTTGCGCCGCGCGGGCTTGGGGGCCGGACGGATAGGACGGGCCTCGCGGAAGTCCTGCTCGAACGCCTTGCGTTCCTCGTCGCTGGTAACGCGGCGGCTCATGGAGAATAGGCCCGGCCCGCGCCCACGGTCTGCGCCAATCCGTTCGGCAGCAGCACGAACAATCGTCCCGGCGCATTCATCCGACCGGCCCGCGCCTCGGCGCTGTCACCGAATCCGAAATAGATGTCGCCGCGCACCGGCCCGCGGATCGCGCCCCCCGTGTCCTGCGCCATCAGCAGCCCGCGCACCGGATCGCCGCCCTCCGCCGCCACGAACATCGGCGCGCCCAGCGCATGCAGCCGCGCATCCACCGCCAGGCTGGCCAGCGGCGTCAGCGGCGCGCCCAGCGATCCCGTCGCGCCCAGCGCGGTGTCGCCCAGCGGCTTTTCCTGGAAGAAGACAAAGCTGCGGTTGGTCCACATCACCCGCGCCGCTTCCGCCGGATGGGCCAGCAGCCAGGCGCGGATGGTCTGCAGCGAGACGGTTTCGCGCGTCAGCGCGCCTTCGGCGATCAGGGTGCGGCCGATGGCGGTATAGGCCTGGCCGTTCTGCCCGGCATAGGCGATGCGCCCCGCCTCGCCGGTGTCGAACACCACCCGGCCCGAACCCTGGATCTGCAGGAAGAAAAACGCCACCGCGTCATCGGTATAGAACAGCACCTTGGCGGTCTTCAGGCCTTCGGTCTCGATGGCGGCGCGATCCGGATAGGGCAACAGCCGCCCGCCGCTGACCCGGCCCGCGATCCGCTCGCCTTTGTACTTTTCGGAAAACAGCCCCAGGTCCGCCTGCACCAGATCGCCGGGCACGCCATAGACCGGCGTCTGATACGCGCCCTGTTTCCGGCGGCTGCCGCGGATCTGCGGCTCGTAGTAGCCGGTGAACAATCCGTCGCCGCCGCGCACGTCATAGGGCGTGAAGTTGGTCTCGAAAAAGGCGCGCGGGTCCGCAGCCGTCCCGGCGGCGGCGCAGACGCCGCGCCAGTCCGCCACCGTGCCGCCATAGCCCGCGCCGCTGATCGGCGCGGTGTCGGACCGCGCTTCCAGCACGGCGCAGCCGCGCCGGAAGGATTCCAGTGCCGGACGCAAATCCTGCTGCGGCCAGCCGGGAAGACCGGCGAACGTCGCGCGCGCAAGGGACAGGGATTGAACAGGCGGCGCGGCGGGCGTCTGTGTGGTGGACTGGCCGGAGGTTTGCGGCTGCCGGCCGGCACAGCCCGCCAGCGCCACCGCCAGAAGCACCAGCGCAATGCGCCTCAAGGCGTCGCACCCTCCGGGTCGTCGCCCGCATCGCCGCCCGTCGCCACCAGCACCCAGTTGGGATCGGGCGCATCCACATTGCGGCCAAAGGTCCAGACATCGGTGACCGGGCCGGTGGTGAATTCGGCATGGAAGGCCACCGTGATCTCGGCCTGGCGTCCGTCCAGCACCGCATCGCTGATGCGGGCATCGGCCAGCCGCGTCAGCAGCGCGGCGGGCGCATCGCCCCGCGCGGCGATGGCGGCGTCGAACGCCGCCATCACGTCGGGCGACAGCAGCGGGCGCAGCGCCGCGCGGTCGCCCTTGGCGAAGGCGTTGACGATCAGGCCATAGGCTTCGCGCGCGCCGGACATGAATTTGGCGGTGTCGAACGTACGGTCGGCAAGCTGGATGTCGATCAGCCCGCCCTGCGAGGCGCCCGCCGCCAGCGGCGCGGGCAAGGCGTCGGGAACCGGCTGGGGAATGGCGCGCGGCTGGCCTTGCGGTTGGTTCTGCGGCGCGCGCGGCTCCGGCTCATGACCGGTGCGCCGCCCCAGGATCATATAGAGGCGGAACAGCACGATGCCCGCCACGGTGGCGGCGATGATCAGAATAAGCGTTTGCGAATCCGGCATGCACGAAACCCTGTAAGCCGCCCCGCCCGGCAACTTTGGGCGACCCTAGCCGCCGGAACCGGGGTTTGGAAGGCTTTTAAGGCCCCGATGCTTGTCAGGCCCGCGCAATCCGTGGTAGCGGCGGCGCGCATTCCGTCAGGACAGGATTTCCCATGAGCAGCGAAGGAACCGCGGCCCCCGCCGCCGCCAAGCCCGGCCTCCAGGTCGTCGGCCAGTACATCAAGGACCTGTCCTTCGAAAATCCCGGCGCCGCCGCCATGATCAATGAGCGGCCCCAGATCGAACTGGGCGTGGACCTCAATGCCGTGAAGCTGGAAGAAGACCTGTTCGAGGTCGAACTGAAGATCCGCGTGGACGCCAAGAACCAGGGCAAGCCGCTGTTCCTGTTGGAAGTGGCCTATGCCGGCGCCTTCAAGCTGACCAACATTCCCGAAACCGCCACCCAGCAGATGATCCTGCTGATCCAGGCGCCGCACATGCTGTTCCCCTTCGTCCGCCGCATCGTGGCCGATGTGGTGCGCGACGGCGGCATGCCGCCCCTGATGATCGAGCCGATCGACTTCATGCAGCTATACCAGGCGCGTGTGGCCCAGGCCGACGGCCAGCAGCAGCCCTCCGCCACGGCCTAAAGCCACGGCTTAGGCTTCAGGCGAATTTCCAGAGCGACTTGTCGCCCAGTTCTTTCGTGACGAAGGCGGCATGCGCCTCCAGTTCCGCCGCCGTCGCCAGGCTGGGCAGCGGGACGGGGCGCTGGCGCGCGGCCCGCGCCATTTCGCTCGCGGCGGCGGCAACCTCCACCGGAGCCAGCATCAGGCCTTTCTGCCGCCCGCCGATCAGTTCCAGATAGACCTCCGCCGTCAGCTGGGCGTCCAGCAGCGCGCCATGCTTGGAGCGGGCGGTAAGGTCCACGCCGAACCGCTTGCACAATTCGTCCAGCGAATAGCGCGCGCCGGGGAACTTGCGCTTGGCGATCTCGATCGTATCCACGGCGCGGGCCAGCGGGATGGGCGGCTTGCCGCAGCGTTTCAACTCGGCATTGATGAATTTGATGTCGAAGCTGGCATTGTGGATCACCAGCGGCGCGTCACCGAGGAATTCCAGGAACTCGTCCACCACATGGGCGAACAGGGCCTTGTCGGCCAGGAATTCGGCCGACAGCCCGTGCACACGCTGGGACTCGATGGGAATGTCGCGTTCGGGATTGAGATAGAATTGCAGCGTGCGGCCGGTGGGGAAATGATCCATCAGCTCGACACAGCCGATTTCCACGATGCGGTGACCTTCGCCCGGCTCGAAGCCGGTGGTTTCGGTATCGAAGACTATCTCTCGCATGCCGCATCGCTTTTTTTGAGGGCGACCTTCGCTTCGCGAAAGCCGCGGGGGCGGTGACCTTCGCCCGGTTCGAAACCCGTCGTTTCCGTATCGAAGACGATTTCCCGCATCACAATTTCGCCCGTATGTCCGCCAGGATCATTTTCACCTGATCGCGGGCGTGATCCAAGCCCTTGTCGGTCATCACCAGGTAATGGGCCTGTGCACGCTTTTGCGCGTCGCTCATCTGGCGGCGCAGAAGGGCGGCGAATTTCTCCTCGGTCATGCCGGGCCGGGCCAGCACCCGCGCCCGCTGCACTTCGCCCGGCGCGGTCGCCACCACCACCGCATCCACCGGCAAGCCCACTTCCAGCAACAGCGGCACATCCAGCAGCACAATGGGCGCGCCCGCATGGGCGGCCAGGAAATCGGCCCGCCGCGCCGCCACCAGCGGATGCATCAGGCTTTCCAGCCGTGCCAGCGCGGCGGCATCGCCGGTCACTTTCGCCGACAGGGCGGCGCGGTCCACCACGCCGTTGCGGGTGCTGCCGGGAAAGGCCGCCTCGATCATGGCCGCCGCCTCGCCCGCATAGAGGTCATGAATGGCGGCGTCGGAATCGAAGACCGGCACGCCCAGCGCGGCGAACAGCCTGGCCGTCTCGGTCTTGCCCATGCCGATCGAGCCGGTCAGGCCGATCACGAAAGGCTCAGCCGCGGTCACGCAGCACCTTCTCCAGCGCGGCGCGCAGGCCCGGCGTCACCGTGGGCCGCACGCCGAAGAAAGCCTCGAAGGATGGCACCGCCTGGTGCATCAGCATGCCCAGACCATCAATAGTCCGGTGGCCGCGCGCTTTGGCGTCCTTCAGCAGCGGCGTCTCCAGCGGATTGTAGACGATGTCGCTGACCGCCGCGTCCCGGTTCAGCGCGCCCAGGTCCAGCGCCAGGGGCGGGATGGACCCCATGCCCGCCGATGTGGTGTTGAGCAGCAGCGCCGCCTCGCCCGCCACCGACGGCCAGTCGGTCAGCGCGCCGGGCAGCAGCGTGGCGGTGATGTCCTTGTCCAGCGAGGCCGCCAGGCTCTTGGCGCGGGCCGGATCGCGGTTGAGGATATGAACCGTGCGCACGCCCACCGCCTGCAGCGCCAACAGGCCGCCACGCGCCGCGCCGCCCGCCCCCAGCATCACGGCAACCTTGCCCGACAACCCGTCCTGGCCCAGCGCCTCCCGCAAACTGTGCTGCAGGCCGAAACCGTCGGTGTTGCGCGCCAGGATGCGGCGGCCTTCAAACACCAGCAGGTTGGCCGCGCCGGAAATCCGCGCCGCCATGTCGGTGTCATGCGCCAGCGCGAAAGCCGATTCCTTGTGCGGCACGGTGACATTGACGCCGGTGAAACCGGCCCGGCGCGCCCCGTCCAGAATGGCGGCGAAATCCTCGGCCCGCGCCGGCAGCGGCACCAGCGCGCCGTCGATGCCGTGTTCGTCCAGCCAGTGGCCATGCAGCACCGGCGACAGCGAATGGCCGACCGGCCAGCCGATGATACCCGCGATTTTCGCCTTGCCCGTAATGGTTCGCGTGATCACGATGACAGCACACCCTGTTGGCGCAGCGCCGCCAGCACCGGCAGCAGCGGCAGGCCCAGCACCGAGAAATAATCGCCGTCCACTCTATCGAAAAGCTGCGCCCCGCGCCCCTCATAATGATAGCAGCCCACGCTGGACAGGATCGCCGGGCCTTCGGCGGCCAGGTAATCCTCCAGGAATTGCGGGCTGACGGCGCGCATGGTCATGCGGCAGGGGCTGGCATGCGACCAGAGCAGGACGCCGTCGCGCGCCAGCGCCGCCGCCGAAACCAGAAGATGCGTCCGGCCGGACAGCTCGCCCAGCAGCGTCCGCGCCGCTTCCAGCGTGGCGCATTTGCTCAGATGGCGGCCGCCAAAACCGATCACGCTGTCGCCACCCAGCACCACCCGGCCCGGATGACGGGCCGCGACATGCAGCGCCTTGGCCTCGGCCAGGCGCAATGCCACGGTTTCGGTGCATTCGTCCTTGAGGCCGCGCATCAAGGCGTCTTCGTCCAGGTCGGCGGGATCGGCGATGAAACCCACACCCGCCGCCGTCAGCAACGCCCTGCGGCTGGCGCTGCCGGAGGCCAGGACAAGGTCAGCCACCCGCGCCGCCCTCCTCCGTGCCGGCCCCGGAGGCTTCGCGGCGTTCCGCCAGCAGATTCATTACCGCCGCCGCGGTTTCCTCGATGGAGCGGCGGGTGACATCCAGGGTGGGCCAGTCCTGGCTTTCGAAAAGCTGGCGGGTCGCGGAGACTTCCGAGCGCACCGCATCCAGTTCCACATAATTGCTGTCGCGGTTTTCGCCCGCGCCCATGCCCGGTCCGGTTCCCATGCTGACAAGCCGGTTGCGCCGCACCTGCACCAGCCGGTCGGGCGACACCCACAGGCCGACGATCAGCGGCTTTTTCGCCGCCAGCAGTTGCGGCGGCGGCGGCATGCGCGGCACCAACGGCACATTGGCGGCGCGCACACCGCGAATGGCCAGATACACACAGGTCGGTGTCTTGGAGGTGCGGCTGGCCCCGGTCAGGATCACCTCGGCCTCGTGAATACTGTCGAGCGACTGGCCGTCGTCATGGGCGATGGTGAAGTTCAGCGCCTCGATACGGTCCAGATAGCGCGCATCCACCTCATGCTGGCGGCCCACCTTGTGGGTTTCCGAAGCGCCCAGGAACTGCCCCAGCGCCGTCACCGGCCCTTCCAGGACGTCGATGCAGCGCACCTCGATATCGGCGCAGCGCGCCTTGATCTTGTCGCGCAGGCCCTTGCTGGCCAGGGTGAAGAAGACCAGACCCGGCATGATGGCGATATGGTCCAGGGCGCGGGTCAGCTGATGTTCGCTGCGGACCATCGCATAAGGGTGGACATGCACATCCACATTTTCGAACTGCGCCAGGGCCGCGTTGGCCAGGGCATGCAGGGTTTCGCCGGTGGAGTCCGAAACCAGATGGATATGCTTGCGATCCACAGGACTATCCCAAGAGGGCCGGATTTTACGCCCGGCAGGGGCCGTTCGGCCCCCAGACAGGCCATTGCACCCACATGCCTCCTAGCCGGGAATGGGAAATCTGTGCAAGGCCGGTAGGACCGGGGATGAAACCGGCCCGCCGCCAACAGGCGCGCGGCCCGGTCGCATGCGCGCACCGGACAGCCAAGTGCTTGAGTCCATGAACGGTTGGGATTAAGCCAGACCGGCTTTCACACAATCACCCACAACCCACAGCCCAAACAACATCTTCACCATCTTAAGATTCCCTGGAGTCTTGTTTTGATGCCTGACCGGAAACTTCTGCGCGTGCTGGCTGGGAGCGCCGAACAGATCCCGCCGGTCTGGCTGATGCGTCAGGCAGGCCGCTACCTGCCGGAATATCGTGCGGTGCGGGAAAAGGCGGGGTCCTTCTGGGGCATGGCGCTCAATCCGGATTATGCGGCGGAGGTGACGCTGCAGCCGGTCCGCCGTTTCGGCTTTGACGCCGCCATCCTGTTCTCCGACATTCTGACGGTGCCTGAGGCGCTGGGGCAGAAAGTGATCTTCACCCCCGGAGAAGGCCCCAGCCTGACGCCTGTGACCTCTGTGGCGGGTTTCAACCTGGATCGTGATGTCTGGGCCGCCTATTTCGAACCGGTCTATGAAGCGCTGCGCCGGACCCGTGCTGGGCTGGAGCGTGAGGGTTTCGCACAGACCACCCTGCTGGGCTTTTGCGGCGCGCCCTGGACGCTGGCGACCTATCTGGCGGCGGGCGCGGGCGGCGACGAGCAGAAGGCCGCCAAGCTGTGGGCCTATCGCGATCCGCAGGGCTTTGGACAACTTCTGGATATCCTGGGTGACTGCGTCGCCTTCCACCTGATCCGCCAGATCGATGCCGGGGCGGATGCGGTGCAGATTTTCGACAGCTGGGCCAGCGGCCTGCCCGCGCCGCTGTTCGAACAGGTGGTGGTGGCCCCGACGGCCAGGATCGTGGCGGCGGTGCGCGCCGCCCGGCCCGGCGCGCGGATCATCGGTTTTCCCCGTGCCGCGACCCAGTCGGGATACGAACGCTATGCCGCTGCGACCGGCGTGGATGCGGTGTCGCTGGATACCGCCGCGCCGCTGGCCTGGAGCAGGACCCTGCCCTGCGCCGCCCAAGGCAATCTCGATCCCATTGCCCTGATCGCGGGCGGCGACGCGCTGGACCGCGCGGTGGACCACATCCTGGAGATGACGGCGGGCAAGCCGCATATCTTCAATCTGGGCCACGGCATCCTGCCCGAAACGCCCATCGCCCATGTCGAACAGCTGCTGAAGCGCATCCGGGCATGAAGGTTGTCCCAGAGAAACTGGCAGTGGTCCTGTTCAATCTGGGCGGCCCGGATTCGCCGGAGGCGGTCGAGCCCTTCCTGCGCAACCTGTTTTCCGACAAGGCGATCATCACCCTGCCCGGCTTGCTGCGCCTGCCGCTGGCGCGGCTGATCGCGCGGCGGCGCGCGCCCATCGCGCGCGAGATCTATCACCAGATCGGCGGCCGCTCGCCCATCTTTGAGGAAACCCAGAAACAGGCCCGTGCGCTGGAAGCGGCGCTGGCGGCGGGCGGGCTGGAAGCCAAGGCCTTTATCGCCATGCGCTACTGGCACCCTTTCAGCGATGGGGCGGCGCGGGCGGTCAAGGCTTTCGGGCCCGATAAAATCGTGCTGCTGCCGCTCTATCCGCAATATTCCACCACCACCACTGCCTCCTCCTTCGACGACTGGGAACGCGCCGCCAAACGCGCGGGCCTGGACGCACCCACCGCGCGTATCTGCTGCTATCCCGCCGAAGCCGGTTTCGTCGCCGCGATGGCGGCGAATATCCGCGCGGCGCTGGCGGATGCGCGCGGCGATGCCGGCACGCGGCTGCTGCTGTCGGCGCATGGCCTGCCCAAGAAAGTGATCGCCAAGGGCGATCCTTATCAGCGCCAGGTGGAGCAGAGCGCCGCCGCCATCGTGGCGGCGCTGGATATGCCGGGCCTGGACTGGCAGGTCTGCTACCAGAGCCGGGTGGGACCGCTGGAATGGATCGGGCCTGCCACCGACGATGAAATCCGCCGCGCGGGCGCGCAGGGCAAGCGCCTGGTCGTGGCGCCGGTCGCCTTTGTCAGCGAACATTCCGAGACGCTGGTGGAACTGGATATCGAATATCGCAAGCTGGCGGATGAAGCAGGTGTGCCCGATTACCGGCGCGTGCCCGCGGTGAATGTGCATCCCGATTTCATCGCCGGACTGGCCGGACTTGTGCGCCGCGCCGTGGACGGCGAAACTGTACTTTGCAGCGAAGGCCGGAACGGACACTGATGCGCGAGATCCTTGCCGATCATTACAGCTGGATCATGGCCGCGCATGTGATCGCGGTGATGTCCTGGATGGCGGGCATGCTCTATCTGCCCCGGCTGTTCGTCTATCATTGCGAGACGCCGCCCGGCAGCGAAGGCAGCGAACGCTTCAAGGTGATGGAGCGCCGCCTGCTCAAGGGCATCATCAATCCGGCCATGACCGTGGCCTGGATCCTGGGCTTGACGCTGGCCTGGCTCAGCGATGCCTATCTGCAGCCCTGGTTCCATGCCAAATTCCTGGCGGTGCTGATCCTCAGCGGCGTGCATGGCATGCTGGTGCGCTACTGGCGCGACTTCGCCCATGACCGCAACACCCGCACCGCCCGCTTCTACCGGATCATCAACGAAGTCCCCGCCGCGCTGATGGTGGTGATCGTGGTGCTGGTGATAGTTAAGCCGTTTTCCTGATTTTCTTTTCTGAACCCCTCCGGCCTTCGCAACTTTGCTTGGCGTGGCGCATCCGGGATGCCCCACGCCTGCGCGTTGCTACGGCCACCTCCCCCTTTCATGGCGCTGCGCGCCAAAGGGGGAGGCGGGCCTGCGCCAGCCTCTCCCTTGTCATTCCCGCGCCCACTTGTCATTCCCGCGAAAGCGGGAATCCCACTTCCTTTCCATGTCCCGAAAGGACCGAAGTTGGATTCCCTTCCCTCGCATCGCCTGACGGCGCTGCTCGCCGGGAATGACAAGGGGGGACAGCGGGACCAACAAACCGATTTGCAAGGTCCTCAAATCACGCTATAAACCGTCCCGTTCTCCTTGACCCGCGCGGCAGGCCTCCAAGGGCAAGTGCCGAAACCGCAAGGCGCAGCGGGTCAAAAAACCACCTCTTTCCGATGATCGCCCCGGGGCCGGAACGCCCCCGTCTCATCGGGACCAATTTCCCTTTCAGGTACCCGCCCATGACCGTCCAAGATGGCCTGCAGACCATGAAGTTGCAGGAGCTCAAGAATAAGAAACCCGCCGATCTGCTGGCCTTTGCCGAGGAGCTGGAGATCGAGAACGCCTCGTCCATGCGCAAGCAGGACATGCTGTTCGCCATCCTCAAGGAACTGGCCGAGCGCGATGTGGAAATCCTGGGCCAGGGCGTGGTGGAAATCCTGCAGGACGGCTTCGGCTTCCTGCGCTCGCCGGAATCCAACTACCTGCCCGGCCCCGACGACATCTACGTCTCCCCCTCGCAGATCCGCCGCTTCGGCCTCAGGACCGGCGACACCGCCGAAGGCCCGATCCGCGCCCCCAAGGAAGGCGAGCGCTATTTCGCCCTGCTCAAGGTCACCACGATCAATTTCGAGGACCCCGAGCAGATCAAGCACAAGGTCCATTTCGACAACCTCACGCCGCTCTATCCCACCAAGCCGCTCAAGATGGAGCTGGACGATCCCACCATCAAGGACAAGACCGGCCGGGTGATCGACATCGTGGCGCCGCAGGGCATGGGCCAGCGCGCCCTGATCACCGCGCCGCCGCGCACCGGCAAGACGGTGATCCTGCAGAACATCGCCAAGGCCATCGCCGCCAACCATCCCGACGCCTTCCTGATCGTGCTGCTGATCGACGAGCGCCCGGAAGAAGTCACCGACATGCAGCGCACCGTGCGCGGCGAGGTGATCTCCTCTACCTTCGACGAACCGGCCACCCGCCACGTCCAGGTCGCCGAAATGGTGATCGAAAAGGCCAAGCGCCTGGTCGAGCACCGCCGCGACGTCATCATCCTGCTGGATTCGATCACCCGCCTGGGCCGCGCCTACAACACCGTGGTGCCCTCGTCGGGCAAGGTGCTGACCGGCGGCGTGGACGCCAACGCCCTGCAGCGCCCCAAGCGCTTCTTCGGCGCGGCGCGCAACATCGAGGAAGGCGGCAGCTTGACCATCATCGCCACCGCGCTGATCGACACCGGCAGCCGCATGGACGAAGTGATCTTCGAAGAGTT
>Ga0182737_1002521_pt1 | contig 14871 bp, 10 predicted proteins | sample eDN5th30CBELigOP_FD_128878 | JGI IMG/M metagenome (GOLD analysis project Ga0182737, IMG submission 128878) | Enriched Organic Plus compost microbial communities from Emeryville, California, USA - eDNA 5th pass 30_C BE-Lig OP (version 2) (version 2) ... | reverse complement strand
TTTGTATTTTTTAGCAGCATCTAATAGCACTTGAGTTCCTTGAATATTCGTCTGCACAAAAATACCTGGGTTCGTAATACTGCGGTCAACATGAGATTCTGCAGCAAAATTAATAATAGCATCCACACCATCACCAACTAGCTGATCCATTGCTACAGCATCAGTAATATCTGCTTTTACAAATTGATAATTCTCTTTTCCTTCAGATTGCTTCAAATTTTCTAAATTTCCCGCATACGTTAATGCGTCGACGTTTACAATGGTATAATCGGCATACTTTTCAACCATATAATTGACAAAATTACTGCCAATAAAGCCTGCTCCACCCGTTACTAATATTTTCATTATTCTCATTCCTTACCTTTGTATATAAATTGCGTCTCTAAATCCTGCAAATATGGATGATCTGTGTCTTTGTCAGATAAGATTGGAGCAGAGCTAGGCCAATCTATATTTAACTGTGGATCATTCCAAGCAATTCCACGATCGTGCTGTGGAGAATAATAGTTATCAACCTTATATAAAAACTCTGTATTTTCAACTAAAGTGCAATACCCATGCGCGAAGCCTTTAGGAACGAGCAATTGTCGTTTATTCTCCGCACTTAAAATAAATCCTTGCCATTGCCCGAAAGTAGGCGAGCCTACTCTAATGTCCACAATGACATCATATACCGCACCGCTCGTTACACGAACCAGCTTTGTTTGTGCATAGGGCTCTAGCTGGTAGTGCAAACCGCGCAAAACACCGCTCTCTTTCGACAATGCATGATTATCCTGCACAAAGTTTAACGAAAAGCCTTGTTCCGCTAATGTTTGTGCATTAAATGTTTCCATAAAAAAGCCCCTATGATCCCCAAATACCTTCGGCTCAAAAATATAAGCATCTACTAGCTTCGTCTTAATAATATTCACTGCTTAACGCTCCTTCTATCGCTCCTTAAAGCTTCTTATCTGCCAGTTCTAATAAATACTGTCCATAGCCACTTTTACTTAGTGGTTCAGCTAGTGCTAGCAATTGCTGTTTAGTAATATAGCCTTTACGATAAGAAATCTCCTCTAAGCAAGCGACCTTTAAACTTTGACGTCGTTCAATCGTCTCAATAAAAGTGGATGCTTCTAGTAAAGAGTCATGCGTACCAGTATCAAGCCAAGCAAAACCGCGACCTAGCAGTTCAACATGAAGCTTACCGGCCTCCAAATAAGCTTTATTCACATCCGTAATCTCTAATTCGCCACGAGGAGAAGGTTGAATCGACTTTGCGATTTCTACAACATCATTATCATAAAAATACAATCCTGTGACCGCATAGCTTGATTTTGGTTTTAATGGCTTCTCCTCAATAGAGATAGCTTTCCCGTCATCGTCAAATTCCACAACCCCAAAACGTTGTGGGTCCTTCACATTATATCCAAATATCGTTGCACCGCTCTCTCTTGTAGCAGCTCGTTCAAGCATCGACGTAAACTTATGACCATAGAAAATATTATCACCTAAAATTAAGGCAACAGGATCTGTTCCTATAAAATCTTCACCGATAATAAACGCTTGCGCCAATCCATCTGGTGAAGGCTGTACCGCATAAGACAGACTTATTCCGAGCTCTTGCCCATCACCTAATAGCTGCTCAAAGCGCGGCGTATCCTCAGGTGTTGAAATAATCAGTATCTCTTTAATGCCAGCAAGCATTAAAACAGACAACGGATAGTAGATCATCGGCTTATCGTAGATCGGTAATAGCTGCTTAGAAACTGAACGTGTTAACGGATATAGTCGGGTTCCGCTGCCACCAGCGAGTATGATGCCTTTCATAATAAAATACCCCTTTTAATATGGAATGTCTATAAACTCACAGAATTAAGCACTATAATTTCCAGGTTAATTAATTCACAGTAATAGTTACAATGTTCGAAGATGATAACACATTTTCATTAGAATCTACTACCTTCACTTGAATTTCAAGCACTCCTTTTTCTTCATAAAACTTACTAGGAACTGAAGTGCTAAGGAAATCTGTTCCTCCATATGCTGTTGGTTGCTTTTCACCATTTATATAAATATGACTTCCACTTATAAAATTCGGATTAGCGACAACAAAGTTCTCGCCATAGACGCCAAGACTTGATTCCCCATTATGGACATTAAATGGTTCCTGTTTATTAATACTTTCAGGATAAGTGCTCATGATTTTCATTTCACTTTGGCCCAACATATAATCTGGAGCTATTACATTACTAGTATTAGAACTATAACTTTCTCCAAACAATATGTCATATTGTAATAGACTCAGTTTATTTATTAGCTCTAGCTTTTCTTCTGAATTAATACCTACTTTATTGTAAAAAGATGATTTAGGTATTAGATTTATTTCTTTCCGTAACAATTCGGAATTAAAGTTAAACAAATGATTACCTGTTATACCGCTATACTCTAAAATATAACCTCCAAGCAAATTACTACTTAAATATATATCTTCATTCTTCTTATTATCATAATTATCCCAAATGACAACAGGTACCGAATACATTTTTTTATATTCCTCAAATATTTTCATACTACCAGATAAAAATCCAGACTCCTTGTAGACTTGATATTTATTACCAAGTAAAGGTAAATGATCTCCGAAATAGACTACAATGGTTGGTTCTTCTCTTTTTTCAAGCTCAGTAATTAAATGCTTCAATGAACTATCTACAATATTTTGAGTTTCTACATAAGTTCTTAGATATTCATTTGCTTCCTGTGACATGTTGCCATCTACAGTAAATGAATATTCATCGAATCGGTCTTTGGGATATTTTCCATGATTCAACATAGTAACCGCAAAAATAAAACTCGGAGTTTCTGAAGAATCTACTTCTTGCAAGACAATGTCCATTAAGTCGTGATCATCAATCCAAGCTGAAATCTTTTCGGCATCACTGAAATATTCCATGCCAATAAACTTATTAAAGCCTAAATACCTATAGACATTGCTTCTGTTATAATACCAACTATGATAAGAATGCACAGCAACCGACTGATAGCCATGTTCTCGATAGATACTTGCTAGAGACTCGATTGGTTTATTAACATGAGAAGTATAAGCTATAAGACCAGGTAGTAATAGCTCAGTGCTCATTCCAGTTAATACCTCAAATTCAGTATTCGCTGTTCCTCCACCATAGGATGGAACTAAAAGCTCTCCGGAAGTAGCATTTTGTTGTAATTCATGAAAATATGGTAATGGGTCCTTGTTTAATGTGATTCCCTCAAGCTTATTTGTATCCCAAAAAGCTTCGCTCATAACTACTATTACATTAGGTTTTATTGTTTCTGAATTAGTAATAGAGTTACTTTTCACTTCATTTACAATATCAAGTATTGTACCTTCACTATAGTCACTCATTTGGGTTTTGTACTTCACAAAACTTTTCGTATTATTATAAAAACCGTAAGCAATTCCCGTTTGATCATAATTTACAACAAATTTCTTTAAGTCGTCGCTCATAAATATACTAAAAATAATAATGTAGATAACAGACGAACCTAGTGAGATAAACAATATATTTCTAACTACTTTTCTATTAAAATTCTTTGCTGTTTTAAATAAATAATAAAACGTCAGTAATATTAAACATATTACTGCTACGATTACAATAGAAAAGGTAACAGGAATAATATCCCCACCTTTTACTATTCCGAACGCTTCGTTTATTAATAAATAATCCCAAGGATATAAGGGTTCTCCCCTAATTTCGTTTTTTATATTACTTATTGCAGCACATAATAACATAAAACTTGTACTTATAAAGCCTATTATTAAGTAAACATATCTATTTATAAAAAGGAAGCAAGTAAATAAACTTACTAGTATCAAATAATTCCCTATAAACAAATAGAATTTACTCGAAAGCCACTTCAACGTAGTCCCGATCGAGCCAAAACTAATCAGCTCAACTAAAAATAAAACCACTAATGGAAGAATAAATACTGCTAATAAACTTATCTGTGCTATATTTAGCTTTGAAGGAATAATCCTCTCAACAAATTTTATCAAATTAGTAATCTCCTTTCTTAATTCATATTATATCTAATAGCTCTTTTAAACAGTCATCCCAATTGTATAAATGTTTAATGCTAGAAATCTCCTTCTTTTGTAAACTACCATAAAAACCTTCTGATAAACTTTTTGAAATACTAAGTAAATCATTGGGGTCACAATATGTAGCACTATCACCAAAATACTCTTTTACTGGGGCTGTATTAGCAACGATTATTGGTACTCCAAGCGTTGCAGCCTCTAAAGTAGCTAATCCGGGCGTTTCAATAAAGCTAGGTTGGATATGTCCTATACTATTTTTTAGAATTTTAAAAACCTCCTGCTGAGGTAAGTGTTCTAAAAAAAATATGTTAGTTCCCGCAGCAGACCTCACTGCATTGTAATAATCCTCATATCCATAAGCGGATTTACCAATAATAACTAAGTTTATTTTTGCATGATTAGCAGCTTTCACTAAATTCAATTGATTTTTTCTTGGTCCAATGCCTCCAACACAACAAATATATTTTTCAGGTAAATCATATTTTGTTAGCGAGTTTTCGTCTAACTTAATATTAGACAATAAAGAAATATCAATACCATTGTAAATTACCTTTACATTATTATTTAATAGATCTAAAGAAAAATTTTCATTTAAGTGCTGCCATTCTGCGTGAGAATTTGGGCAAATGTAGTAGGCATTTTTTAAAATTTCCTTTATACATTGCTCACTATTAAGTAGCTCAAGATTACTAATTCCAAAATACTCAATTACTTCGTTATTCTTTTTAATAAAATTCTTTGCTCTGATCATCGATTTTATTAATTTAGGAAGGATTCTTTTAATGATCGCTTTTTTATTAATATATATTGCGATATTTAATGAGTCCAGATTCCAATATACTGGAAATAAGATATATGGAACTCCATTCTTTTGACAAGCTTTCATTTGGATATAAGCTTCATAAGGATTTGTTAAATTAAATATAAATACATAGTCATATTCACTAATATCTTCTTTAGGTTGGTTACTAAGCTTCACTTGATAGCCGTTTTTATCTAAAAAGTTTTTGATAGCATGAATTTGTACCGTGTCTCCACCAGGGAAATTAGAAGAGTTCATTCGATCAAAAATTAAAATTTTTTTCATGGTCCCTCTCCAAAACTTCATATAATTGTTTAATTCGATTTTTCCAAGTATGTTGGTTTGCAATCTCTTTATGTTTTAAAATATGGTTCGGATTATTATTACTATTCAATGCTTCCTTGACTTGTAATTCAAACTGCTGCTTAGTTTCCCCGATCAGCACACCTTCGATTTCCAATACCTCAGGTAGTGGTGTACTTACCACACATTTACCACCAGCTAAATATTCAAAAACTTTTACTGGTGAAGTATTTAACGTTATTTGATTTATTAAAAAAGGTAATATTGCTACATCAAAAAAGCTTAATAAATGTGGAATCTTGGAATAAAACACTCTCGGTAATACAAGAATATTACTTGTGCTAATTAATTGTTGAACTTGAGTTTCTACCGATGGATAAACTTCCCCAACTAAGACAATCATCCAATTGGGATTACGCTTAGCCATATAAGTGACAACTTCAAAGTCAAACCAATCTGCAATAGCACCATAATAACCAATAATTGTTTTGTTTTCTTTTTTTGCCTTCGATAATAACGGCCAATCAAATAATTCATATTGCTCAAAATCTTCAATAGCAACTGCATTTGGAATATATACAGCATTCTTTTCATATCTCTGTAGGTCTTTCACAATTGATTTAGCGGTAGCAATGAGACAATCTGATTCAATAATAGATTTCTCAAAGTCTACAGTTATTTGCTCATATTGATCGAAGGTTTCAATAAAATCAATGCAATCATAGATTTTAAACATATTGTGTTGCTTTTCCCAATTGGCTATCGTTTCTCGTTGATGAGGCCAATATTGCCAAACCATTAACCTTCTATTGGAGCATGCTTTAATTAACTCCAATCCTCCTGCGTTATCATTAAACAAATATAAATTGGGCTCTACTTTTAATGCCCCGCGCACTTTCCAATCAGGCATAAAAGGAAATGACGTATCAACAAGATAAAAGACTAGCTTACCTTCCTGAGCAAGAGCTCTTGCAATCTGTTGAGGACGTTGAAACATATATCCCCATGGACAAGAAGGCAAGGGGAACACAAAAATGTCCCCCTGATAGGTCTCGATAATTTGCTTTACCTGTTGCTGCATATGTGATGGAGATGGAAAGTTTAATAGCTTCCCTTTTATAACTTTTGGTAATCTATGAACTACTTTTCTTAGGATTACCTCTGGTCTATTTTTTAGTATTCTTATAACCCTTTTTAATATTTTCATTAGGGAATTAAACCTCTATTTGCTTTATGTTATCTATTACATTCACTGCATTTAGCTTATTCATATCAACGAAGTCATTGAAAATAATTTTTTCCTGAAACTTAATTTTGGATAATAATTCAGCATTATTTGTAATATATAACTGTTCTGTCACTCTACGAAGTCCATGAAAAACTTCACCATTATAATGAGAAGTTACCACAAAAACTATTCGACTATCATCCAATATACTTCTTACGAATTGCTTAACGCTCTTTTCATCATTTGACCACTCGCCGACAACAACAATCATTTCTTTATTTGCTTCCTCTGCTTTAGTGGCAATAGAGCTGTTATCGATTAAATTCAAAAATAATGATCTTGGCAACTTCGGCATCTGCCAGGATTTATTCCATTTCGTCTCGAAATATTGCTTATTTTTCTCCCAAATCGCTCGATAATGCTCAGATTGTAGCTTTTTAAAACTGACACTACCATGATGATAGATGAATACATCCTCAGTTACGACTAGTTTGTATCCTAAGCTTTTCACTTTTTCACAATAATCGTCATCTTCAAACATGCCAATTCCATAATTCGTATCCAAATCGCCTGCTTTTTCATATACCTCGCGTTTAATAGCTACACAATAAAAGCCTAGCAAATCAGTATATCTGAATTGTCCTTTATTTAGTTCATTGAAATCCTGTAGCCAAAGCTTGGAAGCACCTGTGATTGGATTTGCTATACAAAAATCTAATGCCTGATCGTTACCTACGGAATTAGAAACTGGACCAGCCATGCCAATATCAGAATGCTCCTTAAGTGGCTTGATTAATTTTTCAATCCATTTAGCCGTTACAATCGTATCATTATTAAGTAAAATAATGTATTCACCCGTTGATATCTGACATCCTGCTTTATTCCCACCAGCAAAGCCAAGATTTACCGGAGAAAGTAGGATTTTTATATTAGGGTGATGAATTCGAGCAAGCTGAGACTTTGTTTCGTCCGTAGAATTGTTATCGACAATAATAATTTCATAGTTCGAATATTCATTATTGAGGATTAAGCTTTCTAAACATTGCTTTGTATACGACCAGTTATTATAGGTAACGATTACAATACTAACTTTGGGTTGATTATCGGTAAGATATCGTTCTAACTCCTTATATCTAGCTTCCCAAGTATTAGCTAATGCAAACTGCTTTCTATTTTGAACTAACTGCTTATCATTTTCAGCAAGACCTTGTTTAATACACACCTCAAATTGCTCTACTGTTTCTGCCAAATAAACAAACTGCTGCATCGTCATTAATTCCGGAAGTTTAGTTGAGACAACTGGCTTTCCTGCTGCTAAATACTCATACACTTTAACTGGATTTGTTGCCAAGGTTAAGTTATTTATTAAAAACGGAATCAAACATACATCAAATCGATATAAGTAACTAGGTAAGCTATCGTAGGAAACCTCACCAGTAAATATTACATTAGTAAGTTTTTCTACTTTGGACACATCACAACCAAAAGTATTGCCAACCAACACAAAAGCCCAATCTGGATTACGCTTTGCTAGTTTCTCAATTAGTTCAATATCAAACCATTCAGAAATAGCCCCGTAATAACCGATCACTGGTCCCTTTAACTCCTTAACAGAATCAGCCAGTTCCTCGGGCTCCACTGAAAAATGATTATACTCTCCTGCATTTCTTAGCAAAAGTGTATTCTTGTTTTTGGATATTAATTTATCAAATAATCGTTGTGAGGAAGCCAACACGATATCTGCGGCATAAATGAGCTTTGCTTCATTCGATAACATTACATCAGAATTTGTTGAGAAGCCCTCATGATCATCCATACAATCATAGATCACAACATTGTTTTCTAGCCCCAATGCAACCGAAGACCAAAATGGTAAATCAAGAATCGAATACGAGGCACCTATATTGAATTTCTGCTTAAGATATTGAAGCGACATATTTACAATTGTCAGATCTGTTCCTACAATGGTATCTCGATAAGCATTTAATGGCTTATCGGAACATAGCTTTACCCAATAAATATTAGGCTGTAGCTCTTTAATTAACGTACCAGCTTTTATTTCTTCAAGTGATGGCTCTGCATTGTTTAATGGTGTTGTTTCAATTGAAAAATAAAATACTCGATGACCCTGCTTTTGAAATTGAACCGATATTTGCTGTGGACGCTGCCATCTAAAATCCCATTCAATAACTGGAAATCTGAAAATATCAATCTTAGTTGGATAATTTTCAAACAATGGCCCGTTATCTAATTTAATCATTGTTCCATCATCCAACTCATTCTCATCAAAATTCGGTATCTGATATTGATCAATATTTTGAATGGAAAGAGGACTAAATCTGCTTAGCTCCTGATGTTTGGGTATTGGTTTTTTTAACAATTTTAGCTTTACATATTGAAAAAACTCTTTTTTCTGAAGAGCATCCCCTTTCAATAGCTGTTCATTAATTCTTCGAGCTAAACACATTAACTTCCAAGCCTTGGTCGACTGAACGAGACTAAGCCTATTATTATATTCTAATGAATGCTGATAATATAGTTCATTCACTCTTTTATTTAGTTCTAAGTATTCCTGAATTGATATCTTGCTATCATCATTCATTATAGTATCCTCCACTAGTAGTTTTTCTATTGTGCACCTTTCTTCCTAGCCAAAGCATGTTGCTGTTCCATCATTATTTTAGATGCGCTAGCAATAACTTCATTCAGTCTCATTATTTCAGCATCTTTATTTTTGCTTTCTTCAAATAATTGTTGTCCCCATAAGGACACGTCCTCTATTTTTTTGTTTTGTTCCAAAATATAACGATCTCTTTCTTCTAGAGAGGCTTGTAAAGCAAGAATTTCTGTAGATTCATTAATCAACTGATTCAATCTGTTTATTTCTGCATCTTTACTTTTTATTTCATCTAAAAGCTTATGTCCCCACGAAGAGACTTCTTCAATTTTTTTATTTTGCTCCAAAATATAACGATCTCTTTCCTCCACTGTTTGCTGTTGCAGCTTAATGACTTCTGAAACTTCATTTATTTTTTGAGATAATCTAGTGATTTCAGCATCCTTATTTTCTGCTACTTCTAACATAGTTTGAGCATAATGATCTTTTACATTTATGCTCGCTTTCAGATAATTAGGGGAGTAAGTAGAGAAATCTCTACCTACATATGCAATAAATGACTTTTCCATTTCTTCGTAAACTTCGACTTCATCCTCAGGAATCTCTAAATATTCCATCATACACTCTTTAGAAAACTCATCATTCATATATGGATAATATTTCGTGTGTAATACGGTAACCGCTCGATATATTACATAATTGATTGGAATAGGAAAGTTAAAAACCCATTCATAGTCTATAATCGTTACATCATCACCATTAATAATTATGTTATCAAAGTTCAAATCAATATTGGCCACTTTTAACGCAGGTTTTCCACTTATTGAAGTCTGATGACCAAATATTTCGATAAATTGCTCCGTTTCAATAAAGCTTGTTTTTTCTTCTTCCCATAGTAACTGTTTATACCAATGTAAGTCTCTCTTCAGCAAATCTAATTCATTATTCTTTACATGTTCGATTAATATTGCATCTAAACTAATACCCTCTGCATATGGAAATAATACATAGTCATCTTCCAGCTTTGGTTCAACTAATGAAATTTGGGATTGTTTCAAATAATGATAATTTTCAATAATTCTATTTATATGAGCTATAGAGAGTGGAGAAAATGCTTCTTTTTTAACCTCTAATTGTCCATTTTTTTCATATATACTTGTTTTAATTTGAAATTCTTTCTTTCTGTCAACACTATATTTAACCTTTAAAAGCTTCAAAAGAATTTCCCTCCCTTCCTCATTACTCACAAACCACAAGAAAAGAGTTTGCAAAAAACTCTATCTGATGACTTGATATTATGGAATTGGCTACTAAATATTCATTAAAAACCTGCATACGATCATTATCAAAATGATGTATAAATTGCCCGAGCTCACCTATTTGAGGTAAAGAATATTCCGAAAAAATTTGAAAGGGAAGCTTATAATCAGGAAATGGATAATAAAAAACTAGATCAGAAAACCCACATTGTGCCAAAACATCTTCAATTTCATGCTTCGAAAACGTTTTTACATTTTTATTCCCAATATAGCCCTCTAACGAATCGAAAAATTTCCCAGTGTGATCCTCTCTAGCACCAGCCCAATACTTCAAACCAAATTTATTTTCGATAGCAATAAATAACTTCCCATTAGGCTTCAGCAGACCACGAATTCTTTCTAGAAACGTATGAAAAGGCTTATTCGACTCAATAAAAGACGGAGCGTATTCAAGCACACCGATCAACGTAATATAATCATACTTTTGAGCAAATTTCATTTCATTAAGATTACCTACAAGGATTTCTATATTGCTGAACTCTTGATGACGATACGCATTAATTAACGAGCGTTTTTTAGATAGTTCCACACAGGTTACATGATCAACCTTTTTACTTAATGCTCCTGTAATTGCTCCACATCCTGCACCGATCTCCAGAACACTGCTTCCTTGTTCAAAGGGATACCACTCAATGATGTTTTCTCTATATTTCGACAAATGGTAGAGAATCGGCCATCTTGTATCCTTACTAATAACCTCATCAAAATCATTATGAGCCTGGACAATCTGCAGCAGCTCGTCCTCAATATCACCATCACTATACTGATCTTTGCCTGTATAGTATGTTAAATTCAATTTTACATTACCAATTTCCTCGATCATGGCACTCACCTATTGTAGAGTAGATATTTCGATTTTGGAGTTCAAATCAAAATAGCCAACTATATTTTTGGAAGATATAACTTGAAATGAAATGATGTCATATAGTCTATGATAAACAACAAACTCACCAGCTTCAAAGCCTGTACATCCAAGCGATAAAAGATAACTGCCGGCTTGCAAATTCATCGTTTGTCTGAACGATGCTTCAAGAATTCGTCCTTGCCCGGTATTATCGATGACTATATTTTCAATCATCGTATTCGTTCCCGTTATTTCTGTTCCCTTAAGATCTTTAATTGTGAAGGCAAAAATCGGAAAATCGATCCTCTCTTCAAATTGTACCCTTATTTTAAATAGACATTCGCTTCCTTTTTCAATAGTTGTAACAAGCTCATTAAATTCATCAAAAAGACCGAAGTCTATTATTTTCGCTTTTGAATTTCCATAATCTAAATGCTCAGAGTTGATGGTATAAAATCTTTTCCACTCGCCAAGCTGTACTTCTTGTTTCACTTGTTCAGTCGTAGCTATCGCGGGCTTATGCAAATTAACCATTAGCTTCTTAAACAAATCAACTGCTTGCTTCGCATCATGAACCCCTAACGATTCACCTTCATTTAGCACTAACACATTGTCACAATACTTAATGACACTGCTTAAATCATGCGTTACTAATAAAATCGTCTTACCTTGCTGTTTAAATTCTTCAAACTTCTTATAGCATTTTAATTGAAAGAATACATCACCAACCGCTAACGCTTCATCTATAATCAAAATATCTGCATCAACGTTAATGGCAACAGCAAATGCTAGCCGTACATACATTCCACTTGAATATGTTTTGACTGGCTGATCTATAAACTCACCGATATCTGCAAACCTTTCAATTTCTGCAAAACGAGTATCCATCTCTTCCTTGGAAACACCTAGAATAGAACCATTTAGATACACATTTTCTCTGCCGGTATATTCAGGATTAAATCCGCTTCCTAGCTCTAGTAAAGCGGCAACACGCCCGTTTACTTCAATTGTCCCTTGTGTAGGTGTTAAAGTATGAGCGAGCATTTGTAATAATGTGCTTTTTCCCGAACCATTCTTACCTATAATGCCAAAGGTTTGTCCTTGCTTAACTTCAAAGTTAATATCGTGTAAAGCATTGAACTCTCGATAATAGGTTCTTTTATCAAATGAAAAAAATTGCTTCAACCGATCAGTTGGCTTCTCATAAATTTGATATACTTTTGTTAAATTTTGTGAACGAATAGCTATGTTATTAGAGGACATCTGCAAATCCCTTCCTTGTCTTTTTAAACCACGCATACCCTAAAGCTGCAATAATTACTCCGATCCCCATTTGAATGAGTAATGATCCCCAATGAGGCAGATGCCCGAAAATAATTGCGCCCCTCATATCCTCTACTACATAAGTAATGGGATTTAGCGAGTACATGAATTGAAACTCCTCAGGAATTGATGTCCTTGGATAAAAAACTGGGCTCATAAACATTAATACAGGGATCGCAATTGTAATTATTTGTCCGATATCTCTAATAAAAACTCCTAACGAAGAAAACAACCACGCAAGTCCCAACGAAATCAAAATGATTGGTAAAAGAATTAGCGGGAACAATAACGCCGTCCAATAAAACGCCCCTGTTAGTATAATCATTGCTAGCAATAATATAACGTAACTAATTAAAGCTTGAAATAATGCGGAGCCTAAGGTCACAATCGGCAATATTTCTAGTGGAAACACTACTTTTTTTACATAATTGGTATTTGAGATAATTAAACCAGGAGCTCGCGAGACAACCTCTGAAAACACATTAAATACGATCAATCCGGTAAATAATAGTAGCGCAAACTCTACCTTGCTAGTGCTTTCACTAGTGCCCCATTTTGCTTGAAAGATAACACTAAATACAAATGTATAAATCGTCAGCATCATTAATGGCGTAATAAATGACCACACTACGCCTAAATATGATCCTTTATATCGATTGGATATTTCTCTTCTAGTGAATTGATTAATTAATGATCTTTGAGCAAAAAGATACTGCATCTGTTGTTTTAATTTTTTTAGCATAAACTATACTCCTTAATTAACACTAACTATGGAACGCTTATAAATAGCAACAGGGAGAGCAGGCTCTCCCTCAAATTTTAACCATCGTTCTTATTGTACACTATTTTCTAATAACTTTCCTATACAATAGGAAGTAAAATTATATCATTACTTCCATCTATCAGTAATTAAAAAAAAAAGGCCTTCCAGTCACCAGTAATCTGACGCTGAAAAGCCTCGAATTTAACTTAATCATTTCCCCCCATAATACTCCTGCATCACATAAAACGCTGGCTTCTTATAGCTCTTATCCGCAGACAGCAAGCCCTTCGTGTTGTAATACTCCTGGGTGAAGTGCAAGCGGCGTGGGCAGCGGAAGTCGTATAGAATCCACGGACTCAAGCCTTTGACATAAGGAATTTGCTCGAGCACGCTAATTTGCTTCTTATAGATATCAAGCTGACAATCCTCTGTCCCCTTCTCATCAGCCGATCCTCGGTGACGTGGCTTAGCATCCGCTCCAAACTCGGTAATAACGACTGGCTTCGTCGGACGACTATTGTCGAACAGCTTAATTAAGTTATTAAAATCCGTCTGATACCAGCCATAATATTGATTCGCACCGATAACATCCAAGTACTCCGCCAAGCGATCATCGATGATATGGTTAATATGATCGAGCATGCACGCAGCAGATACTAGACGAGTTGAATCAAGCTCCTTCGTTAGCTTGGCCAATCCGCTCATAAAGCGTAAGCGAGCCTCAGTATCGGCATTCTCATTGCCTACTGACCATATAATGACGCTTGCTCGATTACGATCGCGCTTAATCAATTCCGTTAGCTGATTCGCCGCATCCCGGTAAGTGCCTTCATTCGTAAATTCGATCGCCCAGTACACAGGTATCTCTTCCCACAGCATAATCCCAACTTCATCAGCGATTTGTGCTGCACGCTCGGTATGTGGATAGTGTGCCAGACGCATATAGTTACAGTTCATTTCCTTGGCTAGCTGGAAATTTTCACGAATCTCATCATCCGTCATCGCTTTACCATTCAGTACGCTTTCCTCATGACTGCTAATTCCCTTTAAGTATATCGGCTTGCCATTCAGTAGGATGTCTGTACCCGATACTGTAATTTCGCGGAAACCAATACGCTCCTTAATCACATCCGCACCGTAGAAGATATTTACGTCATATAGCTTAGGATTGTCTGGGCTCCACAGCTCTGGAGTCGCATGAATCGTTAGCTTTCCTTTTCCTGCAACGATCGGGATTGCTGCTTGAATACCAAGCTCAGGGATTGCGACATGAGCCTCTTCTCCTTGATCTACTGCTCCAATCACCTCAAGCTCAACCCCAATTGAAGAGTAATCACTGTTGGGCAGGAGATATACGCTTAGATCTTTTATATAGGCTGCAGGTAGACGAATAAGCTCCACATCACGATAAAGCCCGCCATAATTAAACCAATCTGTATTTTCACAAGGGACATTTGTTCTTTTACGCGTATTGTTCACGACAACGATCATTCGGTTATCCTCTACTAGCTTATCTGTCACTTCAACATAGAACGGCGTAGAAGCACCTTGATGCATACCTACATACTGCTTGTTTAGAAACACCTTC
>Ga0182737_1002520_pt1 | contig 14878 bp, 9 predicted proteins | sample eDN5th30CBELigOP_FD_128878 | JGI IMG/M metagenome (GOLD analysis project Ga0182737, IMG submission 128878) | Enriched Organic Plus compost microbial communities from Emeryville, California, USA - eDNA 5th pass 30_C BE-Lig OP (version 2) (version 2) ... | reverse complement strand
TGCCACACCGGCACCCGCGACCTGGCTGCCGAGGTCGCGCGCGCCGATATCGTCGTGGCGGCCGCCGGAGTGCCGGGCATCATCACCGGCGACATGGTCAAGCCGGGTGCGGCATTGCTCGATGTCGGCGTGAGTCGCGACGACGACGGCAAGATCCTGGGTGATCTGGCGCCGTCGGTGCGCGATGTCGCCGGCTGGGTCGCGCCCAATCCGGGCGGGGTCGGGCCCATGACACGGGCGATGCTGCTCGCGAACGTCGTCGACACCGCAGAGCTGCTCAACCCGTGACGGGTCTTCCGCGCAGTCGAGGCTCGCAGCTGTACCTGGTGCAGCTGATCGGTGTCGCGGTCGGGCTGGCGCTCGTGGCGTTCGGGCCCTGGCGTGCCGGCGTCACCACGATCGGCGTGACGTTCCTCGTCGGCGCCGTCGGGCGCGCGGTGGTCCCCGACGACCACACCGGCATGCTGCGCGTGCGCGGCAAGGCGTTCGACATCGCCTGGACCACCGCGATCGGCGTCGGCCTGATCATTCTGGCCGCCGTGATCCCGAACCAGGCCGCTCGCTGAACGGGTTGCAGGTTTCCCACGAGACCCCCCGAAACCTGCATTGATAACACGAAACTTCGTGTTATCAATGCAGGGAAATGGGGGTCTCGTGGGAAACTTTGCGGCTTCAGGTGTGCCTAGATCAGGCCGAGCGCCTGGACCGCGTCGCGCTCCTCGGTGAGCTCGGCGGCCGTGGCGTCCATCCGGGCGCGGCTGAAGTCGTCGATGTCCAGGCCCTGGACGATCTCCCAGTTGCCGTTGCTCGTCGTGACGGGGTAGGAGTAGATCAGGCCCTCGGGAATGCCGTACGAGCCGTCGGAGCGCACCGCCATCGACACCCAGTCGCCGTCGGCCGAGCCGGTCAGCCAGTCGCGCGCGGCGTCGATCGTGGCGGATGCCGCCGAGGCCGCCGACGAGGCGCCGCGCGCTTCGATGATGGCGGCGCCACGCTGTGCGACGGTGGGGATGAAGGTCTCCTCGATCCAGGCCTGTCCAACCGCCTCGGCCGCGTTCTGGCCGTTGACCTCGGCGTGGAACAGATCGGGATACTGCGTGGCCGAGTGATTGCCCCAGATGGTCATGTGACGGATGTCGGTGACCTTGGCATCGGTCTTGGCCGCGAGCTGGGAGATGGCGCGGTTGTGATCGAGACGGGTCAGAGCGCTGAAGCGTTCGGCCGGGATGTCGGGCGCGTTGGTCATCGCGATCAGCGCGTTGGTGTTGGCCGGATTGCCCGTGACACCGATGCGGACGTCGTCGGCCGCGACGGCGTTGAGCGCCTTGCCCTGCGCCGTGAAGATCGCGCCGTTGGCCTCGAGCAGGTCGCCGCGCTCCATGCCTTTGGTGCGCGGGCGGGCGCCCACCAGCAGGGCCAGGTTGACGCCGTCGAAGATGGTGTTCGCGTCGTCGCCGATCTCGACCGAGTCCAGCGTGCCGAACGCGCAGTCGTCGAGTTCCATCACGACGCCCTCGAGCGCCTTCAGCGCCGGCGTGATCTCGAGCAGCCGCAGCTGGACCGGGGTGTCGGGTCCGAACAGGGCACCGCTGGCGATGCGGAAGAGCAGGCTGTAACCGATCTGGCCGGCGGCGCCGGTCACGGCGACCTTGACGGCGGGCTGGGTGCTCACGACGATGTGCTCCATCTCTGTGGTTGTGGTCACATCCGAAACTAGCAGCGCCCTCGGATCCAGTGGAGGGCGAGGTCGAACCGGCTCCCGACACCCACCAACCAGCGCGTCGCCCACGTGCTTCTCGACCGCCTTCACCTGGACACAGTGCGTGCGAACGGTCGCCGATGACAGGAACAACTCCTAGACGCCGTGCCCGCCGGTCCAGGCCGGACAGGATCATGCGGGCGACTTCCGCCTCACGGTCCGACAGGACCTCACAGTGACCCCCCCCCGGTGTCCCAGCTGGGTGACTGCGCGGAGAAGCTGCTCAAAGCTGGCGGTCGGCAAGCTGAGGTAACCGTCGGCGGCCGCGACTAGGCTGCCGCTGATGTCCCTCACCCTGCACCGCTCCGCGCGGGTCGACCTGCTGGCGGACTCGCTGGCGTCGGTGCTGGCCGATCCGCCGGCCGATCCGTTCGCGTCCGAACTGGTCGTCGTGCCGGCGAAGGGCGTCGAGCGGTGGCTCAGCCAGCGGCTGTCCCATGTCCTGGGCGCCGTGTACGGCGACGGGGTCGCCGCCAATATCGAGTTCCGCTCGCCCCGTGCCCTGATGTCGGCGGTGCTGGGCGACGACGACGTCTGGCATCCAGATCGTGCGGTGTGGCCGCTGCTCGAGGTCATCGACGCCTCGCTCGGGCAGGCGTGGTGCGCGGTGCTGACCCGCCACCTCGGTGCCTCAGGCCGTCATGGCGACGATCTGCGGCACGGCCGGCGCTGGGCCGTCGCGCACCGCATCGCCCGCCGGTTCGCCGCGTATGCGGCACAACGTCCGGCCATGCTCGCCTCATGGGAGGCCGGCGACGACACCGATGGTCTCGGCTCGCCGATCGATCCCGACCTTGCGTGGCAGCCCGAGCTGTGGCGGCGTCTCGCCGCGGCCGTCGCCGTGCCCACCCCGTCGAAGCGTCTGGATCAGGTCATCGAGCAGGTGTCGGCCGATCCTGGCTCGATCGACCTGCCGCAGCGGTTCGCTCTGTTCGGGCACACCCGGATGCCGGTCACCGAGGTTCGTCTGCTCGGTGCGTTGGCCGGGCATCGCGAGGTCGGCATCTGGCTGCCGCACGCCTCCGACGCGCTGTGGCACGCCTTGCAGGTCGTCGCTCAGGACGGCCAGGTCCCACGTGACGACGACCAGTCGCATCTGACGGCCGCGCATCCGCTGTTGGCGACCTGGGGGCGCGATGTCCGCGAGCTGCAGCGCACGCTGGCACCGCTGGCCACCACGGCCATCCAGGCCGGCGCCCCCGTCGAACGCCCCACGACCGTGCTCGGCCGGTTGCAGTCCGATATCGAGGCGAACCGTGCGCCGTCGGGTGGCGACACGGTCGATCCAGGCGATCACTCGGTGCAGGTGCATGCCTGCCACGGCCCGGCACGCCAGGTCGAGGTGTTGCGCGAGGTGCTGCTCGGCCTGTTGGCCGACGATCCCTCGCTCGAGCCGCGCGACATCGTGGTGATGTGCCCCGATATCGAGCAGTACGCACCACTCGTCGAGGCCGCGTTCGGGCTGGGTGGAGTAGCCGACGACTCGGCCTGGCATCCGGGGCAGCGACTGCAGGTCAGATTGGCCGACCGGTCGTTGGTGCAGACCAATCCACTGCTCGACGTCATCGGCCGGTTACTCGATCTGGCCGGGGCCAGGGCGGAGGCCAGCGCGGTGCTCGATCTGGCCGGTACCGCTCCGGTCAGGCGCCGGTTCGGATTCAGCGACGACGATCTCGCGACCTTGGGGCGCTGGGTCGATCGCACCGGGGTGCGCTGGGCGTTCGACGCGCCGCATCGTGACGCGTTCGACCTCGGCGGATACGTGCAGAACACCTGGCGTTTCGGTCTCGATCGCCTCCTGGCCGGCGTCGCCGTCTCGGCCGATGCGGGTCGCTACTTCGGCACCACGCTGCCGTACGACGACGTCGGATCATCCGATATCGACCTGGTGGGCCGCTTCGCCGAACTGGTCGACCGGCTTCGTGACGTCACCGATCGGCTCACGGGGTCCCATCCGGTCGCGACATGGGTCGAGACGCTCCGCGACGGCTTGGGTGCCCTCACCGACGTCGGGTGGGGCGATGAGTGGCAGCAACATCAGGCCGAACGTGAGCTGGCGGCCATCGGTGCGGAGCAGTCGGCGGGTCGGCCCGCGGCCGGCCTGAGGCTGAGTCTGTCCGATGTCCGGGCCCTGCTGGGGGCGCGGCTGGTCGGCCGGCCCACCCGGGCGAACTTCCGTACCGGCACCCTGACCGTCTGCACCATGGTGCCGATGCGCTCGGTGCCGCATCGCGTGGTGTGCCTGCTCGGCATCGACGACGGCGTGTTCCCCCGAGCCGGCTCCCTCGACGGCGACGATGTCCTGGCCCGGCGGCCGCTCACCGGTGAACGCGATCCGCGCAGCGAGGATCGTCAACTGCTGCTTGATGCGATGATGGCGGCGCGCGAACACCTGGTCATCACCTACTCCGGAGCCGACGAGGTCACGGGCCGGCCCAGGCCACCGGCAGTCCCGGTGGGCGAACTGCTCGACGCGGTCGACGCGACGTTCGACGACGGCCGTTCGCATGTGGTCGTGCACCACCCGCTCCAGTCGTTCGACGCCCGCAACTTCCGTCCGGGCGTGCTGGGCACGGTTCATGCGTTCTCGTTCGACGAGGCGGCGCGCCGCGCCGCGCTCGCGGCACGATCGGAGCGTTCGGCGATTCCGGCGCTCGGCGGCCTGGCGCTGCCTCCAGTGCCCGTCCGCGATCTCGAACTGCCGGCCCTGGGTGCCTTCCTGCGCGCGCCGGTCAAGGAGTTCCTGCGGCGACGGCTGATGCTCAACGTCTTCGAGGACGACGACGAAGTGCTCGACGCCATGCCGATCGAACTCGATGGCCTGCAGCAATGGTCGGTCGGCGATCGTCTGCTGCGCGATCGTCTGCGAGGCCTCTCGGCCGACGAAGCGCTGCAGCGCGAATGGCGGCGCGGCGTGCTGCCGCCTGGCAGGCTCGGCTGGCACAGCGCGCAGGCGATCGGCGCTCGGGTCGATCCGATCGTCGCCAAGGCGATGGGTGTCCGCGGCGACCGCGAGCGCTCCTCGGTCGAGGTCGACATCGACCTCGGCGGCGACCGCCGGCTGCGGGGCACCGTGGCCGACGTGTTCGGCGACCGGGTCGTCGGCGTCAGCTATTCGTCGTTGGGCGCACGGCACCACCTCGACGCCTGGCTTCCGCTCCTCGCGCTCACGCTCATGTACCCGGACACGCCGTGGACGGCGGGCACCGTGGCCCGCAGCAGGGACGGCGCCGATCTCGTCGTGTTCTCACCCATCGACCCCGAACAGGCCCGCCTTCACCTGACCGACCTCGTCGCGCTGCACGATCTGGGCATGGCTCGCCCACTGCGCCTGCCGCTGAAGACGGGCTTCGCGCTCGTGCATCGCGGCGAGCGTGGGGGCTGGGGAGCTCGCAGCGAGTGGGAGGGCGGCCGCTTCGCCGGAGAGCGCGACAGCGATCTGCACCCCGAGGTCTGGGGCCCGGCCGCGCCGTTCGAGATCCTGCGCGATGCCGACCCGTCGCTCAGCATCGACGCCCTCGCCGAACGCCTGTGGCGTCCCGTGCTCGACCGGGTGGTGCGCGCATGATCGAGACGTTCGACCTGCTCGGCCCGCTGCCCACCGGCACCACGGTGCTCGAGGCCAGCGCCGGCACGGGCAAGACGTACACGGTGGGGGCGCTGGTCGCGCGCTACGTGGCCGAGGGGCGATGCCGGCTCGACGAGATGCTCATCATCACGTTCGGGCGGGCGGCGAGCCAGGAGTTGCGCGAACGGGTGCGTGATCAGCTGGTCGAGGCCGCGGCGGTGTTGGCCGACCCGTCGCGTGCAGAAGGCCCACTGCTGACCCACCTCGTCACGGCCGATGACGTCGAGATCGCCGCTCGGCGACGCCGGGTGCTCGACGCCCTCGCCTCGTTCGACTCCGCCACCATCGCCACGACGCATCAGTTCTGCCAGGTCGTACTGCGCTCGCTCGGTGTCGCGGGTGACACCGATCCGCACGCCGTGCTCGTCGAGGACCTCGACGATCTCCTGGTCGAGGTGGTCGACGACCTGTACCTGAGCCGATACGGATCGCTCGAAGTGCCGCCGCTGGACCGCGCCACCGCCCTCGCGCTGGCGCGGCGCGTCTTCACCGATCCGCACACCGAGCTGATGCCGGCCGATCCGCCGCTCGGTTCTCCGGCGGCCGAACGGCTGTCGTTCGCGCGCGAGGTACGCAAGATCATGGATCAGCGCAAACAGCAGCGCGGCATCCTGTCGTTCGACGACCTGCTCAGCCGGTTGAACGATGCGCTCGAGGACGACGACTCGCCGGCACGTGAGCGGATGCGGGCGCGCTGGACCCATGTCCTGGTCGACGAGTTCCAAGACACCGATCCGGTGCAGTGGTCGGTACTCCAGCGTGCCTTCGACGGGGTCGCCACGCTGATCTTGATCGGTGATCCCAAACAGGCCATCTATGCGTTCCGCGGCGGCGACATCGACAGCTACCTGGCGGCGGTGTCGGCGGCCGGCGACCGGCGCACCCTGGGCACCAACTACCGCTCCGACGGCCCGCTCGTCGACGCCCTGCAGGTCCTGACGCGCGGCGCACTCCTGGGCGACGACATCGTGGTCCAGCCGGTCACGGCCGCGCATGTCGGCAGCCGGCTCCAAGGCGCTCCGGTCGACGCCCCGATCCGGTTACGCGTCGTCGACGTTCCGACCGAGGACGACAGGCCCGTGGGCATCGGGATCCTGCGCGACCGTATCGCGGTCGATGTCGCCGACGACATCGCCCGCCTGCTCGGCTCGGATGCCACGTTCACCGACCGCGAGGGCACGCGCCCGATCGGAGCCGGTGACGTCGCGATCCTGATGCAGTCCCTGCGCAACGCCGGCCCCCTCCAGCAGGCCCTGCTCGCGCGCGGGGTTCCGTGCGTGGTGGCCGATCGCGACAGCGTGCTCACGAGTGCCGCCGCCACCGAGTGGCTCCGGCTGCTCGAAGCGCTCGAGCGACAGGTCCCCGACCGCGTGCGGTCGGCCGCCCTCACGTCCTTCTTCGGCCGCACCGCCGCCGAGCTCGACGCAGGGGGCGACCCGCTCACCGATGAACTCGCCGAGCGGGTGCGTGAACTGCTCGACCTGTATCGCCTGCGGGGGGTCGCCGCGGTCCAGGAGGCCACGTTCGGCGGGGGAGTGGCCGCTCGCGTACTGGCGCGACCCGACGGCGAACGCCTGTTGACCGATCTGGAGCATGTGGGCGAGATCCTGCACGACGTCGCGCATGGCCGGCGGTTGGGCGTCACGGCCCTGCTGGCCTGGTTGCGCGAAGAGCGGCGTCTGGCCGAGGCCGCCACGTCCGCGGTCGAGCGACAGCGGCGGCTCGACACTGACGCGGCGGCGGTGCAGATCGTCACGATCCACGCCAGCAAGGGTCTGCAATACCCGGTCGTGTACCTGCCGCACGCGTTCAACCGGTGGATCCGAGATGTCGACGACGAGCTGGGACTGCGTTATCACGTCGCGGGCGACCGCCTGCTGGATGTCGGGCAGCCGTTCGATCCCGACGCCGTGCGTTTGTCGCGTGCCGAGGACGCCGCCGAGGAGCTGCGCCTCACGTACGTCGCGTTGACCCGGGCCCAGTCCCAGGTGGTCCTGTGGTGGGGACGCAGTCGCGACGCGCGCAACAGCGGCCTGTCCCGGCTGCTCATCGGCCGCGCGCCTGAGAGCGCCGTGGTCCGGCCAGCGCTCGACATCGTGCCTCCGCTCGGCGAGGTCATGGGTGTCTTTCGCGACTGGGAGACCGCCGGCGGGCTCGTGGTCGAGACCGCCGAGTCGTCTCCGGCCGCCGTGGAGCCCGCAGCCGCGTCGAGCGATCCACTCGTGGTCCGCACGCTCGACCGCGAGGTCGACACCGACTGGCGGCGCACGTCGTACACGGGCCTCCTGCGCGCCGCTGAGCACGCAGGGATCGGCGCGGCGCAGGTGACCGAACCCGAGGTGCTCGGCACCATCGACGAGGACGTTCCCGACGACGATGCCGCCGCACCGCGTGTGCGCGCCGATGCGCCGGTGGAGGCCCCCGTGTCGCCCATGGCCGACCTCCCGGCGGGCGCGGCCTTCGGGTCGCTCGTGCACGCTGTGCTCGAGCTGGCCGATCCGCAGGCCGGTGACCTCGAGGCCGAGCTCACCGACGTCGTCACCGATCAGCTGCGGTGGTGGCCGGTCGACTCCGGCCAGGGAGCACTGGACGTCAGTGAACTCGTCGCCGGCCTGGTGCCGATGCACGACACCCCGTTGGGTCCCATGCTCGACGACCTCACCTTGCGCGACATCGGGCGGTCCGACCGACTATGCGAGCTGGACTTCGAGATCCCGCTCGCCGGTGGCGATCGACCGGTGGCTGCCGCCGAGGTGACCCTTATGCAGGTCGCCGATGCGCTACGGAGGCATCTCCCGGCCGACGACATCCTCGCCGGCTATGCCGACCACCTCACCGGGCCGTTGGGCGCCCAGGTGCTGAGGGGCTATCTCGGCGGCTCCATCGATGTCGTGCTCAGGGTGGGCGACGATCCTCGCTATGTCGTGGTCGACTACAAGACCAATCGTCTGGGCCTGCCCGATCAGCCGCTGACGGCACTCGACTACGTGCCGCAGCACATGGCCGCCTCGATGATGCACTCGCACTATCCGCTGCAGGCCATCCTCTACTCGGTCGTCCTGCACCGATACCTGCGCTGGCGGGTGCGAGGTTACGACCCCGAACGCCATCTGGGCGGTATCGCATATCTCTACGTGCGCGGTATGTGCGGCCCGCAGACCCCGGTCGTCGACGGTATGCCGTGCGGTGTGTTCGCCTGGCGGCCGCCGGCCGCGCTGGTCGTTGAACTGTCCGATCTGCTGGCGGGGGGCGCCGCATGATCGACGATCTGCACGACCGCCGTGTCGCCCGCGCTGCCACGGGGCTGATGCGCGAGCTCAACGTGGCCGAGGTCCTCGAGGCCGCCGACGTCCAGGTCGCCATGCGGCTGGGGGCGATGGTGGGCGAGACGTCCGAGACCGTGCTGGTCGCGGTGGCGCTCACGGTGCGCGCGGCGCGGTTGGGGTCGGTATGCCTGGATCTGTCGAACCCGGGTGTCGAGGGCCTGCCGCTGCTCGATCCGTCGGATCTGGCCAACAGTCCACTGATCGAACACCAGGTGCTGCGGCTCGAAGGCTCCCTGGTGTATCTCGACCGGTACTGGCGCGAGGAACGGCAGGTGTGCGCTGATCTGCTCGCTCGGTTGTCCCGCCCTGCGCCCCCGGTCGATCCGGGCCTGCTGGAGCAGTCACTGGACCGTGTGCTCGGTGCGGCGGGTTTCGAGGAGCAGCGGGCCATCGTCGCGGCCTCGGCGGCGCGCACCACCACGGTGCTGACCGGCGGCCCGGGCACCGGCAAGACCACGACGGTGGCCGGTCTGCTCGACGTGCTGTCCGACGAGCACGAGCGCGCCACGGGTCGTGTGCCGCGTATCGCCCTGTGCGCCCCGACGGCCAAGGCCGCCGCACGACTGTCCGAAGCGGTCGGTCGCGACGCATCGACGCTCCATCGCCTACTCGGGGCGCTGCCCGGGCTGGTCCGGACCCGGTTCCGGCACGACCGCGACAATCAGTTGCCGCACGACGTCGTGGTGGTCGACGAGACATCGATGGTCTCGCTGACCCAGATGGCACGGCTGCTCGAGGCCATGCGGCCCGATGCCCGGTTGATCCTCGTCGGCGATGCCGATCAGCTGGCCTCGATCGAGGCCGGCGCTGTGCTCGCCGACGTGGTGGCCGGTTTGCGCGGTCACCCGAGCGCGCCCGTCGCAGAACTCACCACGGTGCATCGGTTCGGCGGCGCCATCGCGGCGCTTGCCGATGCCCTGAGGGTCGGCGACGCCGACCGCGCACTCGACGTCCTCGGGTCCGGCGACCCGAGTGTCGAACTGATCGATCCGGGCGACACCGACGCGGTCGACGCGGTCGTCGCCGATGTGGTCGGGCGGGCCCGTGCGATGTCGGTGGCGGCCGAGGCGAACGATGCCACGGGTGCACTGGCAGCGCTCGACCAGCACCGTCTGCTGTGTGCGCATCGCGAAGGCCCGTACGGCGTGCGGTCGTGGAACGCCCGTATCGAGCGTGGTCTGGCCGATGCGACGGGTGTCACGCACTACACGCAGTGGTTCGCCGGCCGGCCGGTCATGGTGACGGCCAATCAGCAGACGCTCGGCATCTGGAACGGCGATGTCGGCGTCACGCTGCGCCGGCCCGACGGGCGTCTCGAGGTCGCACTCGCTTCGGCCGGCGAGCCGCGACGGCTCGCCACCACGCGGCTGCCCGACACCGAGACGCTGTACTCCACCACGGTGCACAAGGCGCAGGGATCGCAGGCTCGGGTCGTCACGGTCGTGCTGCCCGACGCCGAGTCGTCGTTGCTGACCCGCGAGCTGTTCTACACCGCTGTCACCCGGGCTCAGGAGCAGGTGCGCATCATCGGCGACCCCGAGTCGCTGCGGGCGGCGGTCGAACGCCGCGCGCTGCGCGCCTCCGGCCTGGCCGATCGCCTGAGAGATCCCGCCAGCAGGGAAGTCGCCGGGTGAGCGAACCGCATGCACCATCCTGGCGGCGTTATCGTCAGTCGCCGCACAACCCCGGTGCGCCTCCTTCCTCTGCCTTGCCAGCACGGCACCTGCGGCCCGCTCACGATCCGGCGCCGCTACTGGCGGAACCTCTCATGGCGGGAACAAGGGAGGAGTCCTGACGCTTGATCCTCAGGTGAGTGTCAGCACCGAGCGGCCCATGCGGGTGAACCATGTGGGTCTGGCGCTCCTGGCGCTCGCCCTCGGCGGGTTCGCGATCGGCACCACCGAGTTCATGACGATGGGCCTGCTGCCCGATATCGCCGACGCGATCGACCGATCGAACGCCACCACGGGGCACATCATCACCGCGTACGCCTTCGGTGTCGTGGTGGGCGCCCCGGTCATCGTGTCGCTCGGCGCTGCGCTGCCACGTCGCGAGCTGGCCGCCGGGCTGATCTTGACACTCGGCATCGGCAACGCGGTCACGGCGCTGGCCGACGGCTATCTCCCGGTCCTGGTTTCACGGTTCCTGTCCGGCCTGCCGCACGGCGCCTACTTCGGAGTCGCCTCGCTCCTGGCCGCCTCGCTCGTGCCGCCCCAGCAGCGTGGCCGTGCGGTCAGCAAGGTCATGCTGGGCCTGTCGGTCGCGACCGTGGCCGGGGTACCGGCCAGCACGGTGCTCGGCCAGCACCTGGGGTGGCGGTCGGCCTATTGGCTCGTGCTGGTCATCTCAGTAACGGCCGCCGCGATGATCCTGGCGTTCGTGCCGCATCAGCCGGCCCGTCACGACGCGACGATTCGCGCTGAGCTGACCGCGCTGCGGCGGTCGCAGGTGTGGTTCGCGATGCTCGCGGGGGTCGTCGGTTTCGGTGGCATGTTCGCGATGTACACGTTCATCAATCCGATCGTGACCGACGTGACCGGACAGCCCGAACGGTCGGTGGCGTTGTATCTGCTGATCTTCGGCGTCGGCAGTGTCATCGGGTCGTGGCTGGCCGGGCCGCTGGCCGACTGGAGCCCGGCGCGCTCGGTCCTGTTCGGCTTCGCCTCGATGGTCGTGTCGCTGCTGGTGTTCTGGTGGGTTTCGCCGAGTCCGGTCCCGGCTGCCGTCCTGGTGTTCGTGATCGGTGCGCAGGGCTCGATCATGGCCATCAACCTGCAGATCCGGCTGATGGCGGCGGCCGGTCACGCCGAGATGCTGGGTGCCGCGTTGAACCATTCGGCGCTGAACGTCGCCAACGGTCTCGGTGCACTGTTCGGCTCGATGGCGATCGACGCCGGCTACGGCTACCGCTCCACCAGCATCGTCGGAGCCGCCCTCGCCGCCGGCGGTATCGCCGTGTTCGCCGCCGGCCTGCTCTACTCGCGCCGGACGCGCCCGGTCAGGCCTTGACCTGTTCGGCTCCGATCGCGGGGCGCAGCCAGACGCGGTCGCCGAGGTGCAGGCCGAGCGCCGTCGCCTCGGCGCGCGTGACGGTCACCTGGACCGGATCCGGATGCAGCACATCGTCCGGGGTGACCTCGAGTCGGATCTCGAAGCCGACGCGGGTCCAGCGCGTGATGGGACCGGATGCTGTGGCCGCCTGCTCATAACGGGTGATCTCGATGTCGTGCGGCCTGATCAGCCGGTCGCCGAGCTTGGTCACCGGTCCCAGGAACGACAGCACGAAGTCGCTCGCGGGCGCATCGTAGAGCTCGTCGGGCGTGCCGATCTGCTCGATGCGTCCCTCGTTGATGACCACGATCGAGTCGGCGACCTCCAGAGCCTCCTCCTGGTCGTGGGTCACGAAAACGGTCGTCACGTGGACCTCGTCGTGCAGCCGGCGCAGCCAGTCACGCAGCTCCTTGCGGACCTTTGCATCGAGAGCCCCGAACGGCTCGTCGAGCAGCAGGACGGTCGGCTCGATCGCGAGCGCGCGCGCCAACGCCATGCGCTGTCGCTGCCCGCCCGACAGCTGCGACGGCAATCGGTGGGCGAACTGGCGCAGGTGCACCAGATCGAGCAGCTCGCCGACCTTCCGGTTGATCTCATCGGCAGGCCGCTTGCGGATCTCCAGCCCGAACGCGATGTTGCGGGCCACCGAGAGATGTTTGAACGCGGCGTAGTGCTGGAACACGAAGCCCACATTGCGCTTCTGCACCGGCAGCCGAGTCGCGTCCTGGCCCTCGATCACGATCTGACCGGTATCGGTCTCCTCCAGCCCCGCGATGATGCGCAACAAGGTGGTCTTGCCGCCGCCACTCGGCCCGAGCAGGGCCGTGAGCTGGCCCGTCGGGATGTTCAGGTCGATGTCGGCCAGCGCGACGAAGTCGCCGAACCGCTTGTTCACCCCGGTGATCTCGATACTCATCAATGGGCCTTTCGGGAACGCAGGAACGAGACGATCGCGATCGCGACCACCGAGACGCTGGCCAGCAGGAACGCGATCGCGTACGCCACATCGGCCTCGAAATTGAGGTACTTCTCCTCGACCGCGAGCGTCGCGGTCCGGGTCTGCCCGAGCACATTGCCGGACACGACCTTGACGGCACCGAACTCGCCCAACGACCGGGCGAGCGTCAGGACGACTCCGTACACGACGGCCCAGCGGATGCTCGGCAGCGTGATGCGCCAGAACGTCTGCCACGTGCTGGCACCGAGACTGAGCGCCGCCTGCTCCTGCTCGATGCCGATCTCACGCAGCGTCGGCACGACCTCGCGGATCACGAGCGGCAGTGACACGAAGGCGGTAGCGAGGATGATGCCGGGCGTCGAGAAGATCACGTGGATGCCCCAGCCGTCGAGCGTGGGACCGAACCAGCCGTCGCGCCCGCCGTAGACCAGGACGAGCGCCAGGCCGACCACGATGGGGGAGACCGACAGGGGCAGATCGAGCAGGGCGCTCAACAGCCGCTTCCCCCAGAACTCAGAACGCACCAGAAGCAGCGACATCCCGACGCCGAACACCGTGTTGATGGCGGTGGCCACGATCGCGGCGATGACGCTCAACTGCAGCGCGTGCACGGTGTCGGGATCGGAGAAGACCGCGCGCAACGAGTGCAGGCCGTCGTCGAACGTGTGCGTGACGACCAGGGCGACCGGCCAGGCCACGAGCAGGAGCAGATAGCCGATCGCGAACACTCGGATCAGATAGGTCACCGGACCCCGCGCATGGCGGGTCACGTGCGATTCAGCCACGCTGCGCCACCTTTCGTTGGACCACGTCCAGGACCACGATGACCAGGAGAGACACCAGCAGCAGGAGCGTCGCGACCGAGGCGGCCCCCGCGGGATTGTCGTTCTCGATCGCGCTGAGAATGCGCACCGACGCGACCTCGGACTTGAACGGCAGATTGCCCGACAGCAGGACCAGGGAGCCGTACTCCCCGACTGCACGTGCGAAGGAGAGCGCGGCGCCGGCGGCGATGGCGGGCGCGAGGCTGGGCAACAGGATGCGGCGGAACGTCGTGAAGCGGCTCGCTCCCAGTGAGGCGGCCGCTTCCTCCACGTCGAGGTCGAGCTCTTCGAGCACTGGCTGCACCATGCGGACGACGAACGGCAATGTCACGAACGCGAATGCCAGGTACACCGACCACGACGAGTTCGACAGGTGCAGCCCGAGCGGGCTGTCGTTGCCGTACAGCGACAACAGCACGAGCCCCGCCACGATCGTGGGCAGGGCGAACGGGATGTCGATGATCAGCTCCAGCAGGGCCTTGCCGGGGAACCGGTCGCGCACGAGGACCCACGCGATCGCCGTTCCGGAGAACACGTTGACGACGGTCACGACGACGGCTGCGAGGACGGTCAGCCGGATCGCGTGTGCGGTCTGTTCGTTGGTGATGGTCCGCCAGAAATTGGCCCAGCCCCCCTCGGTCGTCGTCACGACGACGGCCGAGAGGGGGATCAGGACGAGCAGGCTGAACCACAGCACCGCCACGCCCAGGCCGATGCCCGAGGTTCGCGTCACTACTGCGTCGCCTTGCCGGACTTCTCGATCGACTTGGTCACGATGCCGACAGGCGCCCCATCCTTGCCGTCGCCGAACAGCTTGTCCTTGACCGCGGCCCAGCCGCCGATGTCGTCCAGCGTCACCAGGTGCTTGACCGTGGGGAACGGGTGCTGGGGGTCAGGAGCGCCCTCGACGGTGCCGCCGAAGTCGACGTCGTCGCGGATCGGCCGGAAGCCCTTGAGGGCGAACTGTTTCTGGCCCTCATCGCTGATGACGAAGTCCAGCCAGGCCTCGGCCGCCGGGGCGTGCTCCTTGAGCAGAGCTCCCGCGTTCTCGATCTTGAACGTCGTATCGGGGATGACGTAGTCGAAGCTCTCGCCGTTCTGCGCCGCCAGGATCGCCTCGTTCTCATACGCGATCAGGACATCGCCGTTGCCTTCGAGGAAGCTGGTCGTGGCGTCACGTCCGCTGTTGGTCAGCGAGACGACGTTCTTGAACAGGGCGTCGACGAACTGGGTCGCGTCGGCCTCCGATCCGCCGTTCTCGGTGATGTGAGTCCAGGCGCCGAGGGCGTTCCAGCGAGCGGCACCCGAAGAGGCAGGGTTCGCCGTGACGAT
>Ga0182737_1002519_pt1 | contig 14881 bp, 12 predicted proteins | sample eDN5th30CBELigOP_FD_128878 | JGI IMG/M metagenome (GOLD analysis project Ga0182737, IMG submission 128878) | Enriched Organic Plus compost microbial communities from Emeryville, California, USA - eDNA 5th pass 30_C BE-Lig OP (version 2) (version 2) ... | reverse complement strand
GGGATGTTCAGCCGCATGGCGGCCATCAGCATGCCCGGGGTGATCTTGTCGCAGTTCGAGATGCACACCATGGCGTCGGCGCAGTGCGCGTTGACCATGTATTCCACCGAGTCGGCGATCAGTTCGCGCGAGGGCAGCGAATACAGCATGCCGCCATGGCCCATGGCGATGCCGTCGTCGACGGCGATGGTGTTGAATTCCTTGGCCACGCCGCCGGCCGCCTCGATTTCGCGGGCCACCAGCGCGCCCAGGTCGCGCAGGTGCACGTGGCCCGGCACGAATTGCGTGAACGAGTTGACCACCGCGATGATGGGCTTGCCGAAATCGCCGTCCTGCATGCCGGTGGCGCGCCACAGGGCGCGGGCGCCGGCCATGTTGCGGCCGTGGGTGGACGTGCGGGAACGGTATTGCGGCATGGTCTTTCTCGGGCGGAAGGGGTTCGCAAAACGCTAAATAATACGCTGGATCGCCACCCGCCGCCGGGCGGGCCCCCGGCCGGCTTTCAGGCCCGGGCCCCGCGCAGGGCCAGCAAGGCGGCCTGCAACTGGCCCAGGCCGCGGTGCAGCGGCTTGTCGCCGCGCAGTACCACCGCCAGCGTGCGCGACAGGCGCGGGGCCAGCGGCTTGACGCGCAGGCCGGGCCGGCCGCGCCCGGCGGGCACGGCCATGCGCGGCAAGATGGCGCAACCCAGGCCGGCCGCCACGATCTCTTTCATGGCCTCGGTGCTGCCCAGTTCCATGGCGGGCCGCGCCCGCAAGCCGGCGGCCTCGAACCAGTCGTCCACCAGGCCGCGGGTGCGCGCGCCCGGCTCGAACAGCACCAGCGGCCGGTCCGCCAGGGACTGCGGCGTGACGCGGGCCGGCACCTTGCCGGCGGCCGGGAAGATGGCCACGAACTCGTCGTCCAGCACCGGCGTCGCCTGGAATATGCGGCCGGGCGCAGGCAGCGTCACCAGGCCGATGTCCAGCGTGTTGGCCTCGATGCCGCGCAGCACATCGGCGGTATTGCCGGTGCTGGCCACGATTTCCAGGGCGGGAAAGCGCCGCCGCAGGTCGGCCAGCAGCGGCGGCAACAGATACGTGCAGGCGGTGGCGCCGGTGCCCAGGCGCACCCGGCCCGCCACCTGCGCGCTGTGCGCCTGCATGCTGCGCTCGGCCTGCTCGACGGCCGCGTCGATGGCGCGGATGTGGGCCAGCAGGTCGGCCCCGGCCGCCGTGGCGGCCACGCGCCGCCCGACCCGTTCGGCCAGCCGCAGGCCGTAGCGGCGTTCCAGCTGCCGCACTTGCAGGCTGACCGCGGGCTGCGTCAGCCCGTGCCGATGGGCCGCGGCCGAAAAGCTGCCCAGTTCGATCACGTCCAGGAAAATGCGCAGATGATCCAGGTTGAGGCCGCGCATGGCGCACCACCATTCAAAGTTTTACTTATGCTGTGCATAATAAACCAAAGCTTTATTAATGAATAAGCTTGGCGCACACTGCGAAGGTATCGACGGCCCGGCCCGTCTTTCCCTTCCGCGTCCCCATGCCCGACTCCCGCCCTGCCCTGATCGTGCGCGACAGCATCGTCGCCGATATCGCCGCCATCCAGGCCATCTACGCCCACCATGTCCGGCACGGCACCGCCTCGTTCGAACTCGAGCCGCCCTCGGCCGACGACATGCGCGCGCGCCGCGAGGCCGTGCTGGCGCAGGGGCTGCCCTACCTGGCGGCCGAGCGGGATGGCGAACTGGTCGGCTATGCCTACGCCACGCCTTACCGCCCGCGGCCGGCCTACCGCTATACGGTGGAAGACTCCGTCTATGTAAAACCCGGACACGCCGGCCACGGCATCGGCGGGCGCCTGCTGGCCGCCCTGGTCGAACGCTGCGCGGCCGGGGGCTGGCGGCAGATGCTGGCCGTGGTGGGCGACAGCCGCAACGCCGCGTCGCTGGCCCTGCATGCCAGCCAGGGCTTTCACGCGGTGGGCACGCTGCGCTCGGTGGGCCACAAGTTCGGCGAATGGCGCGACACCGTATTGATGCAGCGCGCGCTGGGCGACGGCGACCGCACAGCGCCGGCCGAACGGCGCGCCTGAGGCCGGCGTGCCGGCCGCCATTCCCGCGCGCGCGGTCGTCTGCCTGGGCATCGCCCAGCTGGTGGGCTGGGGCGTGTCGTTCTACCTGATCAGCAATTTCGGGCCGGCCATGCAGGCCGAGCTGGGCTGGACCGCTGCGCGCGTCTACGGCGGCTTCTCGCTGGCCATCGTGGTGATGGCGCTGGTGTCGCCGCTGGCCGGGCGCGCCATCGACCGCTGGGGCGGCCAGCGCGTCATGCCGGCCGGCGCGGTGCTGGTGGCGCTGGGCTGCGCGCTGCTGGCCGCGGCGCACTCGGCCGTGCCGTATTACGCCGCCTGGGCGGCGCTGGGCGTGGGCATGCGGCTGTCGCTGTACGACGCGGCGTTTGCGACGCTGGCTCGCATCGGCGGCCCGCGGGCGCGGCGCGCCATGTCGCAGATCACGCTGTTCGGCGGGCTGGCCTCGACGGTGATGTGGCCGGTGGGCCAGTTGCTGGCGCAGGCGCTGGGCTGGCGCGGCGCGGTGCTGGCCTACGCGGCATTCGCCCTGCTGACGCTGCCGCTTTACCTGGCACTGCCGCGCGGCCGCTATGCCGCGGCGGCCGACCGCGCCGCGCCGCGCAGCGGCCTGGCCCGTTCGCCGGCCGACCGGCGGCTGGCCCAAGGCCTGTACGCGCTGATCGCCATGCTGTCCAATTTCCTGGCGGCCGCCAACTCCACTCACCTGATCGCCATGCTGACCGGGCTGGGGCTGGCGGCGTCGGCTGCGATAGGCATCGCGACACTATGGGGCGTGGGCCAGGTCAGCGCCCGCCTGCTGGAACTGCTGTTCGGCGCCAGGCTGCATCCGCTGATGCTGAACCTGCTGGCCGCCACGCTGCTGCCGCTGTGCTTCGTGGCCGGCGCGATGGCCGGCCATCCCGTGGCCGCGGCCTTGTATGCCTGCCTGTACGGCGCCTGCAACGGCCTGCTGACCATCACGCGCGGCACGCTGCCGCTGGCCCTGTTCGACTATCGCATCTATGGCGCCCTGGTCGGGCGCCTGCTGGTGCCCGGCTTCCTGCTGACGGCCGCGGCCCCGGTGGCCTATGCCCAGTTGATTGCCTGGCAAGGGCCGCGCATGGCGATGGGCATGTCGGTGGCGCTGGGCGCGGTGATACTGGCGGCCTCGGCCTGGCTGTACCTGCGCTTGCGGCCCGCGGCGCGCGCCGAGGCCCCAGGTATCGAAGGCGCCTGACGCCAGCCGCGCGTCAGGCCGCCTGCCAGCGTTCCCAGCCGGCCTTGCGCAACGCGCAAGCCGGGCACTGCCCGCAGCCATAGCCCCAGTCGTGCCGCGCGCCGCGCTCGCCCAGGTAGCAGGTATGGCTGTGCTCGAGCACGATATCGACCAGCGCCTGGCCGCCCAGCTGGCGCGCCAGCGCCCAGGTAGCGGCCTTGTCGATCCACATCAGCGGCGTCTCGATGGTGACGCGCGCGCCCAGCCCCAGGCCCAGCGCCACCTGCTGGGCCTTGATGGTGTCGTCCCGGCAATCGGGATAGCCCGAGAAATCGGTTTCGCACATGCCGCCCACCAGCACGTCGAGCTGGCGGCGATAGCCCAATGCGGCCGCCAGCGTCAGGAACAGCAGGTTGCGGCCGGGCACGAAGGTATTGGGCAGGCCATTGGCCTGCATCTCGATGGCGCGCTCGCTGGTCATGGCGGTGTCGCCCACCTGGCCCAGCACGCGCAGGTCCAGCAGATGGTCGTCGCCCAGCCGCGGCGCCCAATCGGGAAAGCGCGCGCGCAGTTCGCGCAGCACGTTCAGGCGCGCGTCGAGCTCGATGCGATGGCGCTGGCCGTAGTCGAAGGCCACGGTCTCGACATGCGGATAGCGGTCCAGCGCCCAGGCCAGGCAGGTGGTGGAATCCTGGCCGCCGGAAAACAGGACCAGCGCGCGTCGTTGGTGATTCTGCATAAGCACATTTGAGCAAATAGCAAGGCAAGCCGCCCATGGCGGAACTGTACTCCAAGGCGCGCCGTAAGAATGCCTGCGTAAAATGGCCGGCATCGCTGTATCCGCTGTTTTCGTATCGCTGCAGACATCCTCCATTCCAACCCTACGCCCGACGGATTCCTTACCCGATGAAAGCCATCCGCCCGCAGTCCGACACTGCTGAACCCCTGCGTCACGACATCCGGCTGCTGGGCCGGTTATTGGGCCAGGTCATCCAGGCCTGCGAAGGCGAACGGGTATTCGATACCATCGAGACACTGCGCCGCACGGCGGTGCGCTTTCGCCGCGAAGGCAACAAGGCCGACGGCAAGCTGCTGGAACAACGCGTCAAGCGCCTGCGCGGCAGCGACCCGAACTCGGTGGCGCGCGCCTTCAGCTACTTCCTGCACCTGTCGAACATCGCCGAAGACCGCGACCAGAACCGTGCCCAGCGCGCGCACGCCCTGGCCGACGGCACCCCGGCGCGCGGCAGCCTGCGCGAAGCCGTGGCCCTGCTCAAGACGCAAGGCGTCAGCCTGGGCCGCATCCGCCGCCTGCTGGCCGAAGCCCGCGTCGTGCCGGTGCTGACCGCCCACCCCACCGAAGTCCAGCGCAAGAGCACCCTGGACGTGCACCGCGAAATCGCCGCCGCCCTGCTGCAGCGCGAAGGCCCGCTTACCGCCGAGGAAAGGGCCGACCTGGACCTGACCCTGCTGGGCCGCGTGGCCACGCTATGGCAGACGCGCATGCTGCGCTACACGCGCCTGACAGTGGCCGACGAAATCGAGAACGCGCTGTCGTACTACCGCAGCACCTTCCTGAATGTCATTCCGCGCGTGTACGGCGACCTGTCGCGCCTGCTGGACCGCGAACCGGTCAAGCCGTTCGCCGCGCCGCCGGCGCCGCTGGAACCCTTCCTGCGCATGGGCAGCTGGATCGGCGGCGACCGCGACGGCAACCCCAATGTCGATGCCGGCACGCTGGAACTGGCGCTGCTGCGCCAGGCCACCGTCCTGTTCGAGCACTACCTGCAGGAAATCCACGCACTGGGCGCGGAACTGTCCATCACCACGCTGCTGATCGACGCCGACCCGGCCCTGCACGCCCTGGCCGACGCCGGCGGCGACGAATCCGCGCACCGGCGCGACGAGCCCTACCGCCGCGCCCTGGTCGGCATCTACGCCCGCCTGGCCGCCACGGCGCAGCAACTGACCGGGCGCGACCTGGCGCGCCGCGCCACGCATCCGGCCCGCCCCTACGACACGCCGCGCGAGCTGGCCGACGACCTGGCCGTCATTGCCGCGTCGCTGTCGGCGCACCATGCCGCGCCCATCGCCCGGCTGCGCCTGACCGGCCTGCAACAGGCGGTCGAGGTATTCGGCTTTCACCTGGCCACGGTCGACCTGCGGCAAAGCTCCGACGTGCACGAACGCGTGCTGACCGAACTGTTCGCGCGCGCCGGCGCGCAGCACGACGGCCAGCCGGTGGACTACGCCCAGCTCGACGAAGCGGCGCGCGTGGCCTTGCTGCGCGCCGAACTGGCGCTGGCGCGCCCGCTGGTCTCGCCCTGGCTGACCTACAGCGAGGAAACCACCCGCGAACTGGCGGTGCTGCGCGCCGCCGCGGCCGGCCGCGCCCGCTACGGCAAGCTGGCCGTGCAGCAAACCATCGTGTCGCACACCGAAACCCTCAGCGACTTGCTCGAGGTCCTGGTGCTGCAGAAAGAAACCGGCCTGATCGTCGACCCCGAGCCCGGCGCGGCCATCGCCTGCGGCGACGGGCTGATGGTAGTGCCGCTGTTCGAGACGATTCCCGACTTGCAGCGCGGCCCCGACATCATGGCCGCCTGGCTCGACCTTCCCGAAGTGCGCCAGCGCGTCAAGCAGGCGCAGGACGGCACCCAGGAAGTCATGCTGGGCTATTCCGACAGCAACAAAGACGGCGGCTTCCTGACCTCGAACTGGTCGCTGTACCAGGCCGAGCGCGCGCTGGTCGACGTGTTCAACGCGCGCGGCGTGCGGCTGCGCCTGTTCCACGGCCGCGGCGGCTCGGTGGGCCGCGGCGGCGGTTCCAGCTTCGACGCCATCCTGGCGCAGCCGCCCGGCACCGTGGCGGGGCAGCTGCGCCTGACCGAGCAGGGCGAAGTCATCCAGAGCAAGTACAAAGACGCCGAGGTCGGCCGCTGGCACCTGGAACTGCTGGTGGCCGCCACGCTGGAATCGACCCTGGCGCCGCGCGCGGCCGCCACCAGCGCCGAGGACGCGCACATGGCGCACTATGGCCCGGCAATGTCGTTCATGTCTGAAACCGCGCAGCGCTGCTACCGCGGCCTGGTGTACGACACGCCCGGCTTTGCCGAATATTTCTTCGCCGCCACGCCCATTACCGAGATCGCCGGGCTGAACATCGGATCGCGGCCGGCCTCGCGCAAGCAGGGCGAGCGCATCGACGACCTGCGCGCCATCCCGTGGGGGTTCTCGTGGGCGCAGTGCCGCCTGATGCTGACCGGCTGGTACGGCGTGGGCTCGGCCATCGAAAGCTACCTGGAAACCGGCGCGGCCGGCGCGCCCCGCTCGCGCCGCGCGCGGCTGGCGCAATTGCGCGAAATGGCGCGCGAATGGCCGGCCTTCCGCACGCTGCTGTCCAATATGGAAATGGTGCTGGCCAAGTCCGACCTGGCCATCGCGGCGCGCTACGCTCAGCTGGTGCCCAACCGCGCCCGGCGCGAGCGCATCTTCGGCCAGATCGGCGCCGAGCACGGCCGCACCGTGGCCATGCTGCGCCTGCTGACGCAACGCGAGCTGCTGGCCGACAACCCGGCGCTGCTGGCCTCGCTGCGCGAACGCTTCGCCTACATCGACCCGCTGAATTACCTGCAGATCGAGCTGATTCGCCGCTGGCGCGCGTCGCAGCGCCACGGCACCGCCGAGCCCGACCAGCGGGTACGCAGCGCGATCCACCTGACCATCAATGGCATCGCCGCGGGATTGCGGAACTCGGGATAAGCGCCGCTACGCATCCACCGCGGACAGGCCGCCGATGCGCTGCGCGAGACGCCCGCTGGGGTTGCCGCACCTGTCATCGAGCCGGCTCCCAGCCCGGCGAATGTTCAAACAGGGCAAGCCGCAAGCCGACCAGCCCGCGGATCAGTAAAGACGGCGTGACGCGCGCCGTCTTGCACGCCGCCGAAAGCGTCTGGTCGATGCGCTCCAGCAGTGCCGCGGAAGGTTCATTGCCCGCCACCTCTGTCCTGACCGCAGCGAGCAACGCCTCGGAACTTTGACGCAGCGCCGGGTCCAACTGCGCCGACGCCTGCCGTATTGCCGCTACGGCAACGCCCGCACGCATCCACGATGCAAGCTCGATGCTCGGGTCGCCGTTGTTTGTCGCGCCCAGGCGGGACACCGCGGCGGCAATGCGGTCCAGCGCGCGATTGGCGTAGTTGTCCCTTTCTCGCGGGCCAGCGCGCCGGGTCAGCGCGGCGATTTCGGCGCGCTGCATTTTCGCGTACCGCTGTACGACATGCTCGGCGCCCATCTGGCGTACCAGGCCCACGCTGACATACGCCACAAAAATGCCCAGCAGCGTACTGAACGACGATTCCACAAAAACGTCGAAGTCCGGCGGACTGTAGTGCGCCTGCAGGTTGATGCTGCTGAGCGATAGCGCCAGCAGCAGGATGGCCATGGGATTGGTAGCGGCCCAGGCGCCCAGCGGCAACATGACCAGGCCGAGCAACAGCGCCAGCGAAGGGAAGTCTTGCGCAAGGGGCAGCAGGCCATAGCAGATGAAGCCGGCCAGCAACAGCGCCATGGCGCCGAAGCGGCCAAAGATGGCAATCGCCTTGCCGGCTTCATCCAGGGTGCCGAAAAATGCAACGCCCACAATGCCCATCAGGACGGCATTGGGCCCCAGGTTCCAGCCCGTGGCCCACCACAGGCCGCACAGCACGGTGTAGGCAAGCAAGATACCACCGGCCACACGGCCTGCAATATACAGATCCGGATGCAGCGGAAAGGGTTTGGCGCGCTGTACATAGCGCCGCAACGCCAGGCTGGAGACACGCCGATCCTTCAGCGCCGCCTCGATCCGTTTGACATCGGACCAGGCCGCAAGCGCCTGCGTGGCCAGTTCGGCCAGATATTCACGCAACAGCCCGTGCCAAGCCTGTTGCGTATCATCCTGCGAAGCAGATGCCTTGAACTGTTCGAGCACATCGTTGCCGAACCGGCCATCGCGCACCTGCGGCACGATATCACGCAGCCAGGCGATGACGACTTGCCGGTCTGGCTCAGACTGGGCTCTGATGGTTGCGGCGATGCTGGATAGCAGGGGAATCATGCGCAGCAGTTTCTGCTGGATCGCAAAGATGCACTGCCGCTCCCATTTGCTGACCATGGGGTCGTACCGCAACTGGCCCGCCAGGGTGGACATGGCCGAGATGTCGGCAATGATCCGAAGCCGGTCTTGTTCGACCGTCTTGTCGCCGACGTGGCCTTGGAAAGCATGCCCGACCCACGTTTCCATATGAGACAGCCACCCGTCCAGGCGCTGGCGCCATGCGTTGCTGAGCGAGCCTGGCGCAATGATGCTGTCGACAAAAGAACAGCAAGCGATGCCTACGCTGATTTCGCAAATGCGCGAAATCGCGGTATCGAACATGTGTTCCGGCTGATTGATGCCCGCCACGGCGACGAGCATCAGCGTAACCCCGAACAACTGTGCGCCGTAGGCGCGCGGGGTGCGGTCCAGCATGGCCAAGCCGAACGCCACCGTCGCCGTCAGGCCCACGCTGGCGATCATCAGCGTTGGCGTGCTGGCGAATGCGCTGGCCAGCAGCAAAGAAGCGATCCCGGCAAACAGCGTGCCGGCAAAACGATACAGCGCCTTGGCGCGGACCGCGCCCGTCATGGGGTTCATCACGATGACGCAGGTGACGAGTGCCCAGTAGCTTTGAGGCAGCCCGATGTGCACCGACACCACGTAGGCCATCATGGCCGCCAGGAACATCTTCAATGAGAAGACCCATCGCGCCGCGCCGAACTTCTTCACCGCATCATCCTTGCCGCTGGTCTTTCATATGCGCAAGTGCCCGCGTCTCCAGCAAGCGCAGGATACGGGTCGCGGCATCGATGTCTGGTAGGGGAACATCTTCGAGCAGCTTTTTCCTGAGCGCGGCAAGCGATGCTTCGATTTGGCGAGCCTGCTTTTGCCCTTCAGGAAGCAGGTCGACGACCTTGATGCGCCGGTTTTCTGGAACATCGCGCCGCGTGAACAGCCCCGCCGCTTCGCCATGATCCAGCGTTCTTACCAGGGCTGCCGGATTCACGCCCGCTTCTATGGCCAGGGTTTTCTGCTGGACACCGGGACCCAAGCGGGCAATCAGCACGACAATGACCGCCAGCCGAACCGACAGCCCGCTGCTGATCAACGCCGATCCGGCCGCCTGGGTCCAGGCCCGGCGAGCCGGCTGGAGGGCAATGGTGAAGTTGTATAGAGAAAGGTCGAGCGCAGTCGGGGGCATATCGGACAGCGGGCCTCGCGGCAAGGGGGCGTCATGCTGCGAAGTGGCATGACGCGAATCGTTAATTAAGCAACGGTTGTCTATCGAATGATATCACCCGTCCCCATGCAGACCAGCCACCACGGGCGGCTCGCAAAAAGCCTCGAAGACCACCTGTTTGGCGACTCGGGGATTTTCTTAGTACTATCCCCAGATGGAATTCTATATACGCACAAATGTTCGTATATAGAACATTCAATCCCGCCGAGCCCCACGGCACCGATTCAGGATCTGGCGCAATGCAGGCGCGCCGGCCGCTGCCGTGGGCCTTTCGAGAGCATTCAACATGGATCTTCCTATCCAGAGCCTGGCCGTCGTCGGCGCGGGCGCCATGGGCAGCGGCATCGCCGCGCTGTTTGCCGCCAAGGGGCGAACCGTCGTCCTGATCGACCCGGTGCCCGGCGCGCTGGAGCGCGCCGCCGACGTCATCGACCGGCAACTGGGGGTCTACGCGCCCGGCGCGGTGGCCGAGACGCGGCGCCGCATCCGCATGGAAACCGGCCTGGAAGCCGCCTGTTCCTGCGACCTGGTCATCGAGGCGGTGCCCGAAAAACTGGAACTCAAGCGCGACATCTTCGCCCGGCTGGACACGCTGTGCCGGCCCGAGACGATTTTCGCCACCAACACCTCGGGCCTGTCCATCAACGCCATCGCCGAAGCCGTGACGCGGCGCGAACGATTCGTGGGCACGCACTTCTTCACCCCGGCCGACGTGATCCCGCTGGTCGAAGTGGTGCGCAACGACCATACCGCCGCCGCCACCGTCGAGCGCGTGATGACAGCGCTGCGCGACGTGGGCAAGCGCCCCGTGCTGGTCAACCGCGATATTCCCGGCTTCATCGCCAACCGCATCCAGCATGCGCTGGCGCGCGAAGCGATATCGCTGCTGGAAAAAGGCATTGCCAGCGCCGAAGACATCGACGAAGTGGTCAAGTGGAGCCTGGGCATCCGGCTGGCGCTGACCGGCCCGCTGGAACAGCGCGACATGAATGGCCTGGACATACACCACGCGATCGCCACCTATCTTTACGCCGACCTGGAAAACCGCACCACGCCTTCGGCGCTGCTGACCGAAAAAGTGGCCACGGGCCAGCTGGGCGCCAAGAGCGGCCAGGGCTTCTATGCCTGGCCCGCCGACCGCCGCGAGCAAGTCCTGCGCGACAAGAGCGCCGCGCTGGGCGAACTGGTGGCCTGGCTCCACCGCCGGCAGGCCGATTGACCCGCCCGCCGTTCCCTTTTCTTACCCAAACCGGCGGCCCGCGCCGCCCGGGCGCCCGCGGCGCGCAGCTTTCCTGCGCCGTGCGGCCCCGACCCCGCTCTACCGGAATCTGTTGGAAACAGCATGAATAAATTGACGTCGTTCTTCACGGAGCTGATGCGCAAGTATCTGCCCGACCCCTTTGTGTTCGCCATTGCGCTGACGCTGCTGACGGTGCTGATGGCCATGGGCATCGAAGGCCAGGGCATCGGCCAGATCACCCGCGAATGGGGCAAGGGCTTCTGGAGCCTGCTGGCCTTCACCACCCAGATGGCCGTGATCCTGGCCATGGGCTACGTACTGGCCACGGCGCCGCTGACCGACCGCCTGCTGGACCGCATCGTCGGCCTGGTGCACCAGCCGCGCACGGCCATCATCGTGGCCACCCTGGTGGGCGGCATCGGCAGCTACCTGAACTGGGGCTTCGGCCTGGTGATCGGCGGCGTGGTGGCCAAGAAGCTGGCGCTGAAGGTCAAGGGCGTGCACTACCCGCTGATCATCGCCTCGGCCTACAGCGGCTTCACCATGTACGGCCTGGGCCTGTCGGCCAGCATCCCGGTGCTGATCGCCACGCCGGGCCACCCCATGGCCGACCAGATGGGCATCGTGCCGCTGTCGGAGACGATTTTTTCCACGCCCATGCTGCTGACCAGCCTGGCCATCATCGTGACGCTGCCGCTGCTCAATGCCTGGCTGCATCCGCGCGCGGGCGACAAGGTGGTGGAAGTGGACCCGGCCATCGACAAGCCGACCGACTCGGCTGCGGCCGGCGAACTGCTGGAGCAGAACACCTTCGCCTCGAAGCTGAACAACAGCCGCCTGCTCAGCCTGGTGATCGGCCTGCTGGGCATCGCTTACGTGGTGTTCCACTTCGTCGACGGCGGCTCGCTGGACCTGAACCTGATCAACTTCATCATCCTGTTCCTGGGCATCATCCTGCTGGGCACGCCGGCCGCTTACGTGGCCAAGCTCAACGACGGCATCAAGACCATCTCGGGCATCATCCTGCAGTACCCGTTCTACGCCGGCATCATGGCCATCATGGCCGGCTCGGGCCTGGTGAACACCATCTCGCACGTATTCGTGGACGTCGCCTCGGCGGGCACCCTGCCGTTCTGGGGGCTGATCAGCTCGTTCTTCATCAACTTCTTCGCGCCCTCGGGTGGCGGCCACTGGGTGATCCAGGGCCCGTTCATGATCGACGCCGCCAAGGAAATCGGCAGCTCGATCAGCCAGACCTCGATGTCGGTCATGCTGGGCAACGCGTGGAACGACCTGGTGCAGCCGTTCTGGATCCTGCCCGCGCTGGCGCTGTCGAAGCTGAAGCTGCGCGACGTGATGGGCTACACCGTCATCATGATGGTGTGGGTAGGCATCATCGACATCGTCGCCGTGTTGTCGTGGGGCATCCTGACCCACTGAGCAGCACGAATGACTGACCACCCAGAGGCGATCGATAGACATGAATAAATCTCAGGCTTACCTGGTGACCGGCGGCAGCGCCGGCATCGGCGCCGCCATCGTGCGCGCGCTGCTCGATGCGGGCCACCGCGTCGTCAATATCGATTACCGCCTGCCGGACAACCCGCCCACCGGGCTGGTGTCGATCCAGGCCGACCTGACCGACGAGGCGCAGACCCGCGCCGCCGCCGCGCAGGCCACGCGCGACCATGCCATCGTCGGCCTGGTGAACAACGCCGGCGCCACGCGCCCCGGCACCGCCGACACCGCCACGCTGGCCGACCTGGACTACGTGGTGGCGCTGCACCTGCGCACCGCGCTGATCCTGGTGCAGGCGGTGCTGCCCGACATGCGCGCGGCCGGCTTCGGCCGCATCGTCAACATGTCGTCGCGCGCCGCGCTGGGCAAGCCCGACCGCGTGGTGTATTCGGCCACCAAGGCGGGGCTGGTGGGCATGACCCGCACGCTGGCCATGGAACTGGGCGGCGACGGCATCACCGTCAATGCCATCGGCCCCGGCCCCATCGCCACCGACCTGTTTCGCAACAGCAACCCCGACGGCGCGCCGCAGACGCAGCGCATCATCAACAGCATCGTGGTCAAGCGGCTGGGCACCCCCGAAGACGTGGCGCGCGCCGCCATGTTCTTCCTGTCGCCCGACAACGGCTTCGTGACGGGGCAGATGCTGTACGTGTGCGGCGGCACCACGCTGGGCGTGGCGCCGGTCTGAATGCGCTGCCCCGCCGCGCCCGCCCGTGCCCGCCGCGCCTCAGCGGCGCCGCAGCGCCTGGTCGATCTGGCCGGCCGCGCGGCGCAGCGGCGGCAGGAACGCGTCCAGCATGGCCTCGCGCGAGTAGCGGTTGGCATGCCCGCTGACGTTCATGGCGCCGATCACCCGGCCCGTGCGGTCGACAATGGGCACGGCCACCGACTGCAGGCCGGGTTCCAGTTCCTGCACCACGCAGGCGTAGCCGTCGGCCCGCACCTGGGCCAGGATGCGCTTGAGCTCGGGCAGGCGGGTGATCGTGTGCGGCGTATGGGCGCGGATGTCGCTGGCGGCCAGCAGGCGGTCCTGCTCGGCCGGCGGCAGGCCCGCCAGCAGCACGCGGCCCATCGACGTCACCCAGGCCGGCAGCCGGCTGCCCACCGACAGGTTGATGCTCATCACCTTGTGCGTGGACAGGCGCAGGATGTACACAATGTCGGCGCCGTCCAGCACCGACACGGAACAGGATTCGCGCGTGGTCTCGGCCACCTCTTCCATGTAGGGCAGCGCCAGGTCCCACAGCGGCGTGGCCGACAGGTACGAGTAGCCCAGCTCGAGAATGCGCGGGGTCAGGGTGAACTTGCGGCCGTCGACCTCGACATAGCCCAGGTGCGCCAGGGTCAGCAGGATGCGGCGCGCGCCGGCGCGCGTCAGCCCGCAGGCGACCGCCACCTCGGACAGCGTCATTTGCGGACGCTGCGGGCCGAATGCCCGGATTACCGACAGCCCGCGCGCGAACGACTGCACATAAGTATCGCTGGGTTGCTGGGTGTCTTGCATATCCTTGGCCATGAACGCGGCAGCCCGATTACCGCCCGGAACGGCGCCAGGCGCACCCGCCTTGACACCCCCAGGCCACCATGAAACGATGTTCTTGAATAGAACGAAAGTTCTAATAAAGAACAAATTATGACACGCCCTCTTTAACTGCGGACACCCATGATCTCAAAGCTCGTTGAAAACGCGGCAGCCGCCCTGGCGGACGTACCCGACGGCGCCACCGTCATGATCGGCGGCTTCGGCACCGCCGGCCAGCCGATGGAACTGATCGACGCCCTGCTGGAACAAGGCGCCAAGGACCTGACCATCATCAACAACAACGCCGGCAACGGCACCACCGGCCTGGCCGCGCTGCTGGGCGCCGGGCGGGTGCGCAAGATCATCTGCTCGTTCCCGCGGCAGGTCGATTCGCAGATCTTCGATGGCCTGTATCGCAGCGGCAAGATCGAACTGGAACTGGTGCCGCAGGGCAACCTGGCCGAGCGCATCCGCGCCGCCGGCGCCGGCATCGGCGCCTTCTTCACGCCCACCGGCTACGGCACGCCCCTGGCCGACGGCAAGGAAACCCGCGAAATCAACGGCCGCCAGTACGTGCTGGAATATCCGCTGCATGCGGACTACGCGCTGATCAAGGCCGAGCGCGGCGACCGCTGGGGCAACTTGGTGTACCGCAAGACGGCGCGCAACTTCGGGCCGATCATGGCCAGCGCCGCGCGCGTCGCGGTCGCGCAGGTGCGCGAGATCGCCGAACTCGGCGAGCTCGATCCCGAAACCGTCGTCACCCCCGGCATCTTCGTCAAGCGCGTCGTGCAGATCGCCGCCGCCCCGGCCGCCAAGGAGCAGCAATGAGCAGCAAACTGACCCGCGACCAGATCGCCGCCCGCGTCGCGCAAGACATCCCCGAGGGCGCCTACGTCAACCTGGGCATCGGCCTGCCCACGCTGGTGGCCAACCACCTGCCGGCCGACCGCGAAGTCATCCTGCACACCGAGAACGGCATGCTGGGCATGGGCCCCGCCCCCGCCAAG
>Ga0182737_1002516_pt1 | contig 14889 bp, 11 predicted proteins | sample eDN5th30CBELigOP_FD_128878 | JGI IMG/M metagenome (GOLD analysis project Ga0182737, IMG submission 128878) | Enriched Organic Plus compost microbial communities from Emeryville, California, USA - eDNA 5th pass 30_C BE-Lig OP (version 2) (version 2) ... | reverse complement strand
TCTTGGCCTCGAGCTTCTGGCCGATGTACGGATCGAGATCGCGCACGCGGCGCATCTCGACCAGCGACGCAGGCAGGAAGCCACGCAGGCCGATGTCCATGATCAGGCCGCCCTTGACGACCTCGATGACGGTGCCCTCGACGACGCCGTCCTCGTCCTTGATCTTCTCGATGTCGCCCCAGGCGCGCTCGTACTGGGCGCGCTTCTTGGACAGGATCAGACGGCCTTCCTTGTCCTCCTTCTGGAGGACCAGGGCCTCGACGGCGTCGCCGATCGCGACGACGTCATTGGGGTCGACGTCGTGCTTGATGGACAGCTCACGGGAGGGGATGACGCCCTCGGTCTTGTAGCCGATGTCGAGGAGGACCTCGTCACGATCGACCTTGACGATGACGCCGTCCACGATGTCGCCGTCGTTGAAGTATTTGATGGTCTTGTCGATAGCGGCGAGGAAGTCGTCCTCAGAGCCGATGTCGTTGACCGCAACCTGCGGTGCCGCAGAGATGCTGCTCGTCATAAAGAATATGCCTCGATGGATGGATGGAATCGTGCCGAACGCATGACAGCCCTTTGGATCGTGAATGTCGAGGAGATGAGCCCGACAGGGCCACGAGTTCACACCTGCTCTGTCTGAAGCGCGAACAGGCGGTCAGCGCCCATCAAGTCTACGCGACCCCACCCCTTCGGCGACACCCGACCCCACACCCCGCTGACGAGTCACTCGTTGTCGCTCAGGAGTCACTCGTTGGCGCTGAGGAGTCACTCGTTTCAGCGCGGAGCCAGGAAGGCGGTGAGAGCTCGCGCGTACAGATCGACATCGGCGGCCGCCATGGTCTCGCGCGCCGAGTGCATCGCCAGTTGGGGAGCCCCGACGTCGACGGTGAGCAGGCCGGTACGCGCGGCACTCAGCGGGCCGATCGTCGATCCGCAGGGCAGGTCGGCGCGGTGCTCGTAACGCTGCAGCGGGACGCCCGCCGCATCGCATGCGCGCTGGAACTCTGCGGCACCGACGGCATCCGTCGCGTACCGCAGATTCACGTTGACCTTGAGCACCGGTCCCCCGCCCATCGCGATGTGATGCAGCGGTTCGTGCCGCTCCGGCTGGTTGGGATGGGTCGCGTGAGCCATGTCGCCCGAGGCGCAGATCGAGGCCGCGACCGCACGGTGATAGTCATCGCGAGAGCCGCCCGCGGTCGTGACGACGCGCTCGAGCACCGTCGCGAGCAGATCGGACTGGGCGCCACGCTCGGACATGCTCCCGATCTCCTCATGATCGAACAAGGCCAGAACGGGACGGACCCCTTCGGTGGGCGTCGCGCCGAGCAGGGCACGCAGGCCCGCGAAGCAGGTGACCTGATTGTCCAGGCGGGGCGCCGACACCAGGTCGTGACCGGCGCCGATGAGTGACGACGGCGCCGTGTCATGGGTCATCAGCTCGAAGCCGAGTACATCGATCGGATCGACACCCGCGCGCTCGGCCACGAAGTCCAGGAAGCGCCCCGGAGCACCCGACCAGATGGCGTCGAGATGCCGTTGAGGATCAGGGTGGACGCCCTTGCGGTCCTCGGACAGGTGGATCGCGAGTTGCGGGACCCGCAACACCGGCTCGCCCACGTGGATCAGGACAGCACGTCCGTCGCGGAGCGCCAGCCGGCCCGAGACCCCGAGGTCGCGATCGAGCCACGAGTGAAGCCACGCGCCGCCATAGGGCTCCAGGGCCACGACGCCCAACCCTTCGAAAGCTCGGTCGTGGGTCTGCTTGACCCTCAGGTTCGGGCTGTCGGTGTGCCCACCGACGACCCGGAACGGATCGGCCGGTGTCAGGGCCGTCTCGGACGACCATGCGATCAGGGAACCGCCGCGGACCACCACGTAGCGACCCGGCGCCGACGGCCAGGCGGCTCGTTCGTCCAGACGCCGATAGCCCGCCGCTGCCAGCTCCGACACCACCGTCTCGACCAGATGGAACGGCGACGGCGACCGGTCGATGAAGTCACAGAGCTGCTGGGCCGGGCTGGAGGCGGGATCGACCGTCATTCATCCAGCCTAGTCAGCAGAACGGCCGGTGAGGGAGGACGTCCTCCCTCACCGGCCGCATCGGCATCGGCTAGGCGATCCGGCGACGCAGTGCCGCCGCGCCGGCCGCTGCACCGAGCAGCAGCACAGCCGCGATACCCCGGGTCACGTTCTTCGACCCGGTGTCGTCGGCACCCGCGATCTCGAACTTGTACGCCGTGAGCGCCACCGCACCCTCGGGGCTGCCGTACGGCTGCGCGTCGGCCGCACGGGCGGCGCCAGCTTCGATCAACGCGTACTTCAGGCCGTAATCCTTGGCCGTCGAGTTGCCGGCATCGATGAGCTGCGACATCCCTTCCTCGGACAGCCGATCAGCACCCTCGGGAAGGGCCGGAGCACCGTCGGCAGCCTCGTTCAGACCGGCAGCCAGTCGCCCGGAGCCGATCGCTGCGTCCCCGAGTCCGGACGCGAGCTCGGCCGACCCGGACTTCAGCTTCGACGTCCCTTCGGTCAGATCACCGGTTCCAGCGCTCAACTGGCTGGCACCCGCCGACAACTTGCCGAGACCGTCGGCCAGATCACCGCCCTTGTCCTCCAGCTGACCGAGACCGCCGATCAGCTGGGCGACACCGTTCTTGATCGTGCCGTCGACACCGGCCGCCGCAGCCGACGTCTGTCCGTCGACGCCCGCGATCAGCTGGCCGGCGCCGCCCTGGATCGCCATCAGGCCGTACAGGAAGCCGGTCGGTGCAGTGGTGCTGTTCAACGACGCCTTCACGCCCTGCGCGGTCTGCTTGACGCCGCCGAGGGCCTGCAGGATCGCGGTCTTCTCACCTTGATCCATCGTCGGGCTGTTCGAGACCAGCTGGATCGCGCCGTCCGCGTAGTTGACGACGTTGTCGAGGTTCGTCGACACGGGTCCCTGCACACCGGCGATCAATGCCGTCGCCCCGTCCCTGATGCTGGTCAGACCCGGAACGACCGTTCCGTTGAACGTCGCGAGTCCCTGATCGAGAGCCTCCGCGCCCGCCTTCAGCTTCGCGACGCCGGACAAGAGCTCGGGTCCCCCGGCCGCAGCCTGACTCAGGCCGCTCTCGAGGTCGCCGGCACCCTTCTGAAGCTTCCGGGCACCCGCATCCAGTTGACCGGCGCCGGCCGCAAGCTCGCGAGAGCCCGGGGCCGCCCGGCCGTTGAGCCCCGCCTGCAGATCGCTGGCCCCGTCCCGCAGCTGAATCAGACCGGCCACGAGATCGGCGGCACCGTCGCGCAGCTTCAGGACGTTCGCGTCGATCTCGGTCGCACCGGCCGTCAGCGTCTGGCCGGTCTCAGCGCCGCCCTGGTAACTCGCGGCACCGCCCTTGAACGACGGGCTCTCCAGCGGGTTCACCGGCAGCGCCGACATCGTCGCCTTCGGGATACGAGCATCCTTGACCTTGGCCGTGTAGCCGAATGTCGCGGTGTCGCTACCGATCGGCGGGATCAACGTCATGGTGAACGACAGCTGGGTACCGCCTCGACCGTCTCCGGCCGCATTGGCCTCGGCCGACTTGACCTCCGTGAAGCTCGACGGCAACACGGTGGTCAGCGAGCCGACCATCGGGATCACGACGTTCTCCTGGGCTGTCTCGTCCTTGCCGTCGCCGTCCTTGAACGTGACGTCCTGCGCCCGGCCGGTCACATTGGTGACCGTGTAGCGGACCGTGAGCGTGCCGGACTTGCCCACCACGTCCTGCGGCGAGATCTTCTTGCCGTCGAGCTCGTACGAGATCGCGATCTTCAGCGGCAGGTCCTTCGTGTAGTCGGACACCGAGCGGTACTTCTTCGAACCGTCGACCGACGTCTTGATCCGCATCTGGCCGTCGCGCTCGTCGAAGCCGCCGAAACCGTCCAGATTGCGCAGCCCCTTGGCCGAGACCGGATTGGCGATGTCGACCCGGCCCGAGCCCTTGAGCACCAACTGCTCGTAGACGCGCTGGGCGTCGATCGTGCCGTCGGCGCCCATCAACACCTGCACCGTCTCGGTGTTGGTGATGTCGACATCCCCGGACACCGTGCCGGCCGCATACGCACCCGGCGCGCCGAAGGCGGCCATCGAGGCCGCCACGACCGTCGCCAGACCGCCGGTCAGGATCTTGGTTCCCCGCTTCATGCGTGTGCCCCCGCCTTCTGGTCGGCCTGCTCATCGGCGGCCTCGGTGGACCCACCGAGCAGCGTCGACCCGAGCACGCCCATCGCAACGGCCAGCAGCACCGTCGTGGCCGCGGTCGGCGAGTCGGTCGTGAACAGCGACGGAGCATCGGCATACGTCTGCTCATAGGCACCGACCATCGCGGCCGCACCGACCAGCGTGGCCCACAACGGGACCCGCCCTGCCGTGGGTGCGATCACGATGACGGCGACGACCAGCACGCCGAACACGGCGACCGCGCGGCCCATCGGAACGTCGGGCAGGATCGCGGCACGCACGGCGTAACCGATCCAGGCGAGCACGAAGCCGATGGCGAAACCGATCAGCCGGTGCGTGAGTCGCTGGTCCGGAACCAGTCCGATGACGGCGCCGAGTGCAACACCCAGCAGAGCGACCTGATCGAGGTCGAGCGCCAACGCCCGACCGAACAGGACCGTCAACGCGCCGAAGAGCGCGAGGACGAATCCCCGAACGAGATATGAATTCATGACAAATAGCGGTGGCGCCGCGTCCCTCAACGCAGCCGGCCACCGACTCCCTCCAGGGAGAATCAGATCACACGAGAGGTCCACCCGACGAATCGCCGAGAACGCCAGGGCGCGACCTGCGTGAACACCCGCCGTGTCGCGCCGTAGAGTTCACGATCTATGCCAGATGTGCCCTCGACCGTTCGCGCCAGCACGTGGGTCGCCGCCGGGATGCTCGTCATGAACGTCGTGTTGTACGGCTTCATGGTCGTCGCGGCGCGGCTGCTGGTCCCGGCCGAGTTCGGCGCGCTCACGGCGTTGCTGGGCATCTTGTTGATAGGCAATGTGCTGTCGCTCGGGCTGCAGGCCGCCACTGCACGACGGCTGTCGGTCGATCCCGAGCATGCCGACGAGATCATCGCGGTCGTGCTTCGCGTGATGCTGCTCGCCGGATGCACGGTCGGCGGGCTGGTCGCCGTGGCGTCGGTGGTCCTGACCCCCGCGCTCAAGCTCGACAGCATCTGGACGGTCGTCCTCTGCGGACTCACGCTGGTACCCCTGACCGTGATGGGCGCCGGCGCCGGCATCGCCCAGGGCACCGGACGATGGCGACTCCTGTCGGCCATCTATGTCGCGAACGGCACCGGGCGTCTGCTCGGTGGTGTCGTCGCCCTGCTCATCGATGCCAGCGCGACGAGCGCGATGGTCGGCATCGCGATCGGCGCCTGCGCACCGGTCGTCGCCGCCCTGCCGGTGATGCGCAGTCACGGCGCGCGGCCGAGTGTCAGCCGCCGTCCGTTCGTCACCGAGGCATTCCACGGGACGCACGCGCTGCTCGCCTACTTCGTGCTGAGCAGCCTGGACGCGCTCATCGCCCGCAATCAGTTCGACGAGCACACCAGTGGCCTGTACGCAGCAGGCCTGATCCTCACGAAAGCAGCGCTCTTCACCCCGCAGTTCGTCAGCGTCGTGGTGTTCCCGGACCTGGCCCGCGCCACGTCGCAGAACGCTCGTGCTCGCGCCGCGGGAGCCGTTCTCGCGATCGGCGCGGCCGCGGTCACGTTGACGTTCGCGCTGCAACCGGTGGCCCTCGTCCTCGTCGGGGGTCACCAGTACCAGGAGATCCAAGGCCGCCTGTGGCTGTTCGCGTTGTCCGGTTCGGTGCTGGCCATCGTGCACCTGCTGGTGTTCGACGCTCTCGCGCGCCACTCGCACGGTGTGACGGTGCTGCTGTGGGCCGGTGCCGCGACCCTGGTCGCTCTCGCCTACGGCTTCGACCTGGGGCTCACCGGCCTGGTCGTGGCGGTTGCCGCCGTGTCGGCCGTGGTCGCGGGCGTGGCGTGGGTGCTTCCGGCCCACCGTCGCTGACCGTCAGGGCGCCGTGAGCACTGGCACCGCCTCGCGGACCTCGAGTTCAGCTGCCGGGCCGGGCGCTGTGACGGTCTGCGACAGCGTCGACCACGTACCTGCGTCGACGCGATAGCGCACCCGGTACGTCACGTCGACGCTCGGTCGCACCACATCGGCAGCCTTGCGGTAGCGATGGGTGACGTCGAACGAGGGATAGGGCCGCCCCGGTCGATTCGTGCTGCGGCGCGTGCCGTCGCCGTGATTCCAGGTGTAGGACACTGGCGACGCCACCAGGTCCACGTCGAATCCGAGGAGTTCGACCGATCGACGGAACTGCTGCGGGTCGGTCGAGAAGATGGTCCGTACGTTGACCAGCGTCCGCTCCCCCGGCTGGACCCGGACCTCGAGCCGCGGCAACCCGATCTCTCGTACCGCCCGCAGGATGTCTCCCTCGGAGAGATCTACGCCGTCGTCGTCAGAGTCGGGCGTCCGCCTGCAGCCGTAGTTGCCGACGTCGGCATCGACGGGACACTGGAACCGAATGAAAGGCGGCCGCTTCTTTCCACCGTGCCCTCCAGCACGCAGAGAAACGTTGCCGCCCACTGACGGTTCGACACGTACCGCCTTTACTCCGAGCTTCGGAGCCCGCGGGTCTACCTCGACGTCAGCATCACCGTACGCGGGTTGAGCGAGACCTATCAGCAAGCACAGCGAGGACAGACACACAGCTAGCTTCATTCGACGCTCCCAATGCCTAGTTGCTGCACAAGCCCGTCTCGTAGCTCGAATGTCAAGGTTTCGTGATCCGCCGAACCGACATGTTCATCGCTTTGCTTGGACTTTCGGAAGCGAGACTTCCCCCAAGAGACATCGACCTCAACGAATCGAACGTCGCGTGCTTCGTTGACCTGGATGTCGTCGAGCTTCCACTCGCCGCCCTTGAAGTAGCCGCCAGCTTCATAGGTTGACCGAATTAGTTGGAGGTAGTGGCTACATCCCTCGCAGCCGCTGGCCGAAAGAACAGACAGCGAGTCGATATCACCCGACAACGACGCGTAGTTGAAGACCGCGACCCAGTGCGTCACGAATGCTGCAGCGCCCTCCGGGCTGTCTTCTTTGGCCTGCTCCGGCATCACGGGCGGCTTCAGCGTGGACGACGGCCGTGGGCTCGATGCCGTCTTGGTGGGCTCCCGAGGAGCCGGATCGCCGGTGCAGCCGCCCAGGATCAATGCCGCAGCCAGCAGGATTCCCCCGAATCTCATGCCCGCGAACCTAGCCGAACAGGGCCCACCGCGTCACTTGCTCATCCACAACCCAGTCGGCGGCAAGTTCACGCAGACACGCCCGGCATACGGGCGCAGTTACGTGAACTCGGTGCCGCGGGCCGAGATGCGTGAACTTCGTCGGGTCAGTGGGCGGCGTCGAACCAGGTGCGGCCCGTACCGACCGAGACATCGAGCGGCACCGACAGTTGAACCGCAGCCGCCATCTGAGTGCGGACGATGTCCTCGACGTGCGCCAACTCGCCCGCCGCGACCTCGAGCACGAGTTCGTCGTGGACCTGCAGCAGCATGCGAGAGCGCAGGCCCGCCTCGTCGATGGCCGCCTGCACACCGAGCATGGCCAACTTGATGATGTCGGCCGCCGAACCCTGGATGGGCGCATTCAACGCCATGCGCTCGGCCATCTCACGGCGCTGCCGGTTGTCGCTCAGCAGACCCGGCAGATAGCGGCGGCGCCCCAGAATCGTGGCGGTGAAACCAGTGGAACGTGCTTCGTCGACGACGCCGTGCAGATAGTCGCGCACACCGCCGAACGTCTCGAAGTAGTCGTCCATCAGGTCCTTGGCCTCACCTGTGGTGATGCCCAGCTGCTGACTCAGGCCGTACGACGACAGGCCGTACGCCAGGCCGTAGTTCATCGCCTTGATGCGTGCGCGCAGCCCGCCGTCGATGTCGTCGGGCTCGCGTTCGAACACTTTGGCCGCCATGACGGTGTGGAAGTCGTGGCCCGACCGGAACGCCTCGATCAAGGCGTCGTCCTCGGACAGGTGCGCCATGATGCGCATCTCGATCTGGCTGTAGTCAGCGGTCAGCAGCGTCTCGAAGTCAGGCCCCACCACGAACGCCTGCCGGATGCGCCGGCCCGAATCGGTGCGGATCGGGATGTTCTGCAGATTCGGATCGGCCGAGCTCAGCCGTCCGGTGGCCGCGATGGTCTGGAAGTACGTGGTGTGGATGCGGCCGTCGGCCGCGATGGTCTTCTGCAGCCCTTCGACCGTTTGGCGCAGGCGCGTGACATCGCGATGGGCGAGCAGGTGCTGCAGGAACGGATGCTCGGTCTTGGCGAACAACGACTGGAGTGCGTCGGCGTCGGTGGTGTAGCCCGTCTTCGTGCGCTTCGTCTTGGGCATGTTGAGCTCGTCGAACAGCACTTCTTGCAACTGCTTGGGCGAGCCCAGGTTCACCTCACGACCGATGACGTCATAGGCGTCCTGGGCCGCGGCCAGCATCGATGTCGTGAACTCGCCGTGCAACGCATCGAGGTGGTCGGTGTCGACCGCGATGCCCACCTGCTCCATCTGCAACAGCACGTCGAGCAGCGGCAACTCCATGTCGCGCAGCAGCGACAGCGAGTCGTGCGCCTCGAGCTCTGCCTCGAGCACACCCCACAGATCGAGAGCGGCGCGCGCCCGCTGCGCCGAGACGTCGGACCCGCCGTCGTCGTCGAACGAGAGCTGCCCGTGGTCGGCATCGTTGGCGCCGAGTTCGCGATGCAGCATCCGGACCGACAGGTCCGCCAGGTCGTACGACCGCTGATCGGGTTTGACCAGATAGGTGGCCAGGGCCGTGTCGGCCGAGACGCCACGCAGCCGCCAACCCTGGGCGAGCAGCGCGTGGGCCTGGCCTTTGGCGTCGTGCAGCACCTTGCGACGATCGGGATCGCTCAGCCAGGTCGCGAGGGCCTGGTCGGCCGATGCGTCGAGCGCCGAGGTGTCGATCCATGCGGCATGACCGTCGGCCGTGGCGATGGCCAAGCCGTCGGCCCGTGCCCCGACCGGGCGCAGCACGCCCGCCACCTCGAGACCCACGGTGTCGACCGCGTGCTCGTCGAGCCACGCGGCGACAGCGGCTCCGGACGGCCGCGTGATCTCGACCTCGACCGCCGCGGCGGCCGAGGCCGATTCGTCGCCACCGCCGAGATAGTCGAACAGCCGCTCACGCAGGGCCGAGAACTCCAGCGCGTCGAACACCTGGTGGATCTCATCGCGGTTCCACTCGGTGGTGAACGCCAGGTCGGACGGCCCGGACTCGAGTTCCAGATCGCAGACCAGGGCGTTGATGCGCCGATTGCGCAGCACGTCGTCGAGATGGGCACGCAACGACTCACCGGCCTTGCCCGGCACCGATTCGACGTCGTCGACCAGCGCCTCGAGGCTGCCGTGCTGATTGATCCACTTCGCGGCCGTCTTGGGTCCCACACCCGGCACGCCCGGCAGATTGTCGCTGGTCTCGCCGACGAGCGCCGCCAGCTCCGGGTAGTGGGCCGGCGTGACACCGTACTTCTCCTCGACCGCCCCCGGCGTCATGCGCACCAGGTCGGACACACCCTTGCGCGGATACAGAACCGTCGTAGTGGGCGTGATGAGCTGGAACGAGTCGCGGTCACCGCTGCAGATCAGCACTTCCATGCCCGCGGCGGCCGCCTGCGTGGTGAGCGTGCCGATGACGTCGTCGGCCTCGAACCCGGCCTTCTCGAACGTCGTGATGCCGAGCGCGGCGCAGACGTCCTTGATCAGCGGGATCTGGCCCTTGAACTCGTCAGGAGACTTCGAGCGGTTGCCCTTGTACTCGCTGTACTCCTCGGTGCGGAACGTCTGCCGCGAGACGTCGAACGCCACACCGACGTGCGTGGGCTGCTCGTCGCGCAGCACGTTGATGAGCATCGAGGTGAACCCGAACACCGCGTTGGTGTGCTGGCCCGTGGTGGTGGAGAAGTTCTCGACGGGCAGGGCGAAGAAGGCACGATAGGCCACCGAGTGACCGTCGATCAGCAGCAGTCGATCCACACCACGACCCTAGTGCCCGGCGCCCACAGGTCTCGACCCCGCCAACCGGTGACTCCTCACGACCAACGAGTGACTCGTCAGCGCCAACGAGTGACTCGTCAGCGGGTCAGAGGGCGCGCTGTCGGCGACGGAGGGTGCGGCGCACGGCGATCAGCTTGCCGGTGTCGCGCGACTTGGTGGCCTTGCCCGTGAGGCGCGACTGGAGCTTGGAGGCGCTCACCGCCCGCAGGACGGCGATCTGGTTGAAGCCGAGCTTGGTCAGGTACCGATGCGGTTCGCGCGCATGCGCCGGGATCGACGCGATCACGACCTCGCAGCCCTTCGCGTCGCCGTAGTCGGCGACCGCCGACAGCAACGTCGAGGCCACGGACCGGCGACGGAAGCGCGGCGACACCTGGATCTCGGTCACCAACAGCACCATGGTCATCGACAGCGGCGTCAGGGTCCGGATGTCGCACACCGTCGCGCCGATGATCTCGCCGTCGACCAACGCCACCAAGATCCGCTTGTCGGGCAGGCTCAGATTGAACTCGATCGCCTCGGCCGCCTCGGCGACATCGGGCTCACGCCACAACGACTGCTGCGTGAAGGCCTCGGAACCCTCGTCCTGACCGGACTCTGCGCACTCGGACCACAACTTGATGAGTGCCGCGGCATCCTCACGATCTGCGTCACGCATCGTGATCTGGGGTCGCGTCGACATGGAGCTCCTGTCTGCGGCGGTCGAGGAAGGGGGCAATCGAGGACCGTCGCACCGAGGCCTCACCTTACGCCTGACACCGGGCCGGCGTCGCCACCGCGTGTTGCGATCACATCACAGACGGTTGCGATGTGGTTTCGAACAACAAATCAGTCTCGTGATGTCGCCCACATGACTCCCGAGTCGGGGTATCGTCCCGGGGCAACGGATCCACAAGATCCTCCTTGCCCCTCTCGAACAGGAGCCCCGCGTGCATCGACGACCCGTCACGCTGCTGGCAGCGTTGGTGGTCGGACTGCTCATACTGGCACCCGGTATGGCCTCGGCCGAGGACACGCCGACCCCCAGTGCGCCGACCACGACGGCCGGAACGCCCACCAGCGATCCCGCCTCCACCACCGCCCAACCACCCGACAGCGAGTACTACGTCGCCGTCACCTTGATCGACAGCTCGAAGAAGACGGCCACCAGTCCTGGAGAGCCGGTCCCGGGCGTCACCTTGACCGTCGAGACCTCGAGCGGCACGGCCGTCGGATCCTCGACGACCGACGCCGACGGACGTGCCTTCATCCCGATCGACGGCGGCGGCAAGTACAAGGTCGTCCTGGAGAAGGACAGCCTCCCCGACGGCATCGAGCTGTCGGGCCAGGCCGCGACCGAGAAGGACATCAATGTCTTCCTGCAGGGTGCGACGAACGTCCAGTTCCAGATCGGCGTCACCGAGTCGGCGCAAGTCGGCTTCACCGACCGGTTCGTCCAGTCGCTGGTCAAGGGCCTCAAGAAGGGACTCATCATCGCGCTGGCTGGCCTAGGACTCTCGCTGATCTTCGGCACGACGGGCCTGACGAACTTCGCCCATGGTGAGCTCATCACGTTCGGCGCGATCGCCGCGTTCGTGTTCAACCGCGGGCTCGGTCTTCCGGTGATCCTCGCGGGGGTCTGTGCCGTACTCGCGTCAGGCGCGTTCGGCTATCTGCAGGACAAGGGCCTCTGGGGGCCCCTGCGCCGTCGCGGCACGGGCTTGATCGCCATGATGATCGTCTCGATCGGCATGGCGATCCTGCTGCGCTACCTGTTCCAGTACGGCTTCGGCGGATCGCGGCGCTCGTACTCGGCCTACGTCGCTCAGAGCCCGCACGTCTGGGGGCCGATCCGGATCGCCGACAAGGAGATCGCGATCATGGCCGTGGCAGCCATCGTCATCGCCGTCACCTGCGTCGCCCTGATGAAGACTCGTCTGGGCAAGGCGATGCGCGCCGTCTCGGACAATCCCGCGCTGTCGGCGTCGTCCGGCATGCGGGTCGACGGCGTGATCACATCGGTCTGGGTGCTGGGCGTCGGCCTGACCGGGTTGGCCGGCGTGCTGCTCGGCATCGACCAGCAGGTCGACTTCATGATGGGATTCAAACTCCTGCTGCTGGTGTTCGCCGCCATCACACTCGGCGGCCTCGGCACCATCTGGGGCGCGCTCGTCGGCTCACTGATCATCGGCATCTTCGTCGAGACTGCGCCGACCATCTCGATCTTCGGCTACCAGCCGATCCCCGACTCGATCAAGGACGTGGGCGCACTGTTGGTCCTGATCCTGATCCTGCTCGTCAGACCACAAGGCATCCTGGGCCGCGCCCAGAGGATCGGATAGGGGGCTGTCATGAACCTTCACACCGTCATCGACGCGGCGCTGTCGCAGGCGCTCGGGCCTCAGGCCATCGTGTTCGCCCTCGCGGCCATCGGCCTCAACGTGCACTTCGGCTACACCGGTCTGCTGAACTTCGGCCAGGCCGGGTTCATGGCCGTCGCGGGCTTCGGGCTGGCGGCGTCCGTCGTCACGTTCGACCTGCCGTTCCTCGTCGGCATCGTGATCGGCCTGCTCGCCTCGGTGCTGCTGGCGTTCGTGCTGGGTGCGCCGACGCTGAAGCTGCGCGCCGACTATCTGGCCATCGTCACGATCGCGGCCGCCGAGATCATCCGCCTGATCCTCGGCGCGGTCGAGACCAAGAGCTGGTTCGGCGGGTCGAACGGCCTGACCGGATTCGTCAAGCCGTTCCGCGACATGAACCCCTACAGTGGCGGACTCGACATCGGCATCGCGTCCTGGGGCCGGAACGATCTGTGGTCCATGACCGTGGGCTGGGTGCTCGTCGCCCTGTCGTGCCTGCTGGTGTGGGCGCTGATGCGCAGCCCCTGGGGTCGCGTGCTCCGCTCGATCCGTGAGGACGAGGACGCCGTGCGCTCGCTGGGCAAGAACGTGTTCGCCTACAAGATGCAGTCGTTGGTGCTCGGCGGCGTGTTCGGCGGCATCGCCGGCCTGTTCCACGTCCTGAAGCAGGGCTCGGCCGTCCCCACCGACTTCAACACGACCTTCACGTTCTTCGCCTACGCGGCGCTGCTGATCGGCGGCGCCGCGCGGGTGCTCGGCCCCGTGGTCGGCTCGATGCTGTTCTGGTTCCTGATCTCGGGCCTGGGCTCGGTCTTCAGCCAGCTCACCAGCGGCTCCGATCCGATCATGCCGACGTGGCTCATGACCGACACCCAGGCCAGCCTCGTCCGTTACATCGTCCTGGGCCTGGGCCTGATGCTGCTGATGATCTTCCGACCACAGGGGATCTTCGGCGACCGGAGGGAGATCGCGATCGATGCCCGCTGACACATCCACAGCGCGCGAAGCGCTGCAGTCCGTCCCGAACGACCCGGGGGCTCCCAAGCCCGATGCGATCGTCACGGGCAGCAACATCACCCGCACGTTCGGCGGCCTGAAGGCCGTCGACGTGGACCACATCGAGATCCAGCGAGGTGTCATCACCGCGCTGATCGGGCCGAACGGCGCCGGCAAGACGACGCTGTTCAATCTGCTGACCGGCTTCGACCAGCCCGACACCGGCGACTGGTCATTCAACGACCGGCCGCTCGCGAAGGTCCCTGCGTACAAGGTGGCCCGCGCCGGCATGGTGCGCACGTTCCAGCTGACCAAGGTGCTGGCCAAGCTCACGGTCATCGAGAACATGCGCCTCGGCGCCACGGGCCAGCGGGGCGAGAAGTTCTGGAGCGCACCGTTCCGGGCCTTGTGGGGCGGCCAGGAGGACGAGGTCACCGCGCGCGCCGACGACCTGCTCGCCCGGTTCAAGCTCGACGCCAAACGTGAGGACTTCGCCGGCTCGCTGTCGGGCGGCCAGCGCAAGCTGCTGGAGATGGCCCGGGCCCTGATGGTCGACCCCGAGCTGATCATGCTCGACGAGCCGATGGCCGGTGTGAACCCGGCGCTCAAGCAGTCGCTGCTCGGGCACGTGAAGTCCTTGCGCGACGAGGGCCGCTCGGTGTTGTTCGTCGAGCACGACATGGACATGGTGCGCGACATCTCCGACTGGGTCATCGTGATGGCTCAGGGACAGATCGTCGCGGAGGGCACGCCCGAGTCGGTCATGGCCGACCAGCGGGTCATCGACGCCTATCTGGGCGCTCACCACGACACCGACCTCTCCGACCTGGACGAGGAGCAGATCGAGGCGGCCGCCGAGGCCGAACTCGAAGCGGAGGCCGAGGAGGCCAGCTCATGAACGCCGCCACGATGACCGAACGCGAGAAGCACCTGGCCAACGCCGACGACTCGGTCGTGCGGGCCGACGGGCTGGTGGCCGGCTACCTGCCGGGCGTCAACATCCTCGACGGTGCGGATCTGTACTGCAAGCCCGGCGAGCTGGTGGGCATCATCGGGCCCAACGGAGCCGGCAAGTCGACCCTGTTGAAGTCCCTGTTCGGGCTGGTGCGGATCCATGAGGGCACCGTGACCCTCAACGGCCAGGAGATCACCAATCAGCGGGCCGATCAGCTGGTGACCAAGGGCATCGGGTTCGTCCCCCAGACGAACAACGTGTTCCCCAGCCTGACGATCGAGGAGAACCTCGAGATGGGCTGCTACCAGGAGCCGAAGAAGTTCTCGGCACGGTTCGACTTCGTGGCCGACATCTTCCCCAGGCTCGCCGAACGCCGCAAGCAGCGCGCCGGCCAACTGTCCGGCGGTGAGCGCCAGATGGTGGCGATGGGCCGGGCCCTGATGATGGAGCCGTCCGTGCTGCTGCTCGACGAGCCGTCGGCCGGCCTG
>Ga0182737_1002515_pt1 | contig 14892 bp, 14 predicted proteins | sample eDN5th30CBELigOP_FD_128878 | JGI IMG/M metagenome (GOLD analysis project Ga0182737, IMG submission 128878) | Enriched Organic Plus compost microbial communities from Emeryville, California, USA - eDNA 5th pass 30_C BE-Lig OP (version 2) (version 2) ... | reverse complement strand
CGGCGGCTCCGGCTGCGACATGCCCAAGGAGATCGAGATCCCGGACGGGCACTACTTCATGATGGGCGACAACCGTGGCAGCAGCGACGACAGCCGGTTCTGGGGCCCGTTGCCGGAGGACTGGTTGATCGGCAAGGCGTTCGCCACCTACTGGCCCCCGAATCGCATCGGTGGCCTCTAAGCCGGGAGAGCTGTTCCGGCACGACCTCGCGCTCGGCTCGGGCCATGTCGCGGGGGCGGACGAAGCGGGGCGCGGATGCCTCGCCGGCCCGATCGTCGCCGCCGCAGTGCTGCTGGACCGTACGTGCCTCGAAAGCGAGGGCGGGGGGCGCCTGAGCGACATCCGCGACTCGAAGAAGCTCACGGCGAAGGCCCGCGACCGCCTCTACGCCGAGGTGATGGCCTGCGCCGTGAAGGTCGCGGTCGTGATGCGCTCTTCCGCGTACATCGACGCCAACGGTCTCCACGTCAGCAACATCGAGTGTCTCAGCCGCGCGATCGAGGGGCTGGGACCGGGCCCCGAGGCGGTCACCCTGGTCGACGGCTTCGCCCTGAAGGAGTGCGACGTGCCGCACCGGCGGCTCGTCAAGGGCGACAGCACCAGCGCCGCGGTGGCCGCCGCATCGGTGATCGCCAAGGTGACGCGGGACCGCTGCATGGCCCGGGCGGGCCGTCGGTACGAGGGGTACGGTTTCGAGGGTCACAAGGGCTACGCGTCGCCGGGTCATCGCGACGCGATCAGGCTGCTCGGGCCCTCGCCGATCCACCGTCTCTCGTTCGATTCGGACGCCTACGCGGCCTGAGGTGAGGTCAGAATGCGTTTTCGATGTGCTCGTACGCGAGCACCCGGCCCTCGCGGTCGAAGGTGATCCCGACCACGTCGAAGCGGACCTCGCGAAAGGCCAGGCGGCGGCCGTGCCCCGCGACCCAGGCCGAGGCGAGGCGCCTGAGGCGCCGTTGCTTGTTCGGCCCGACCGCCAGCACCGGGGCCGTCGGCCCGCGCCTGGGACCGGCATGGTGGGCCTTGACCTCGATCACGACCAGCGTGTTCCCCGCGCGCGCGACCAGATCCAGCTCGCCCGCCCTTATCCGCCAGTTGCGCGCGAGGATCTGCCAGCCGCGCCGCCTGATCCGCGACGCGCAAATGTCCTCGGCGTTCCGGCCGGTCTTCCTGCGGGTGTCCATGGGCGCAGGGTAGGCATCCGATTCGCCCGTTCGCGCTCGATTTGACCCTCGCGTCACGCTCTGCTTCGGAATCGTCGCTCGCGTCGAGCCACGTTTGAGCCGGGCCTCCGTAGCGTGGCCCGCATGCTCGCGGAGACCACATCCTTCACGCTCGATGGGATCGCCGCCCGCATGGTGCGGGTCGAGGTCGACGTCCACCGGGGGCTCCCCAACTTCCAGGTCGTCGGCCTGCCCGACGCCGCCGTGCGCGAGGCGCGCGAGAGGGTGCGGGCGGCGGTGGTCAACTGCGGATTCGAGTTTCCGCTTCAGCGGATAATCGCGAGCCTGGCGCCGGCCGACCTCCGCAAGGCGGGGCCGGCGATCGACCTGGCGCTCGCGACGGCCCTGCTCGGGGCCGCGGGTGAGCTCTCCCTCGAACCGATCGCCGAGTGGTCCCTGGTCGGCGAGCTCGCCCTCGACGGGTCGGTCCGCCCGGTACGGGGCGCCCTCGCCATGGCCGAGGCAGCGCGGGAATCCGGGCGGGCCGGCGTGATCGTCCCCGTCGCGAACGGACCGGAGGCGGCCCTCGCCGCCGGAATCGAGGTTCGCACGATCGAGAACTTCGCCGAGTTGGCCCGCCTCAGGGACGGGCACCCGCCCGGGAGCCCCGCGCCGCCGGCCCGGCTCCGCGGGCTCGGGGAACAGCCGGACCTCGCCGACCTGCGCGGCCAGGGGCACCTGAGGAGCGCGGTCGAACTGGCTGCGGCGGGCGGGCACGGCCTGCTCATGGTCGGCCCGCCCGGCGCCGGGAAGTCGCTCGCGGCCCGGCGGCTTCCCTCCGTCCTGCCGCCGCTCGAGGGGGAGGAGGTGCTCGAGGTGGCGCGGATCGCCAGCGCCTGCGGGATCGGGGACGGCACGGTCAGCTCCGCCCGTCCCTTTCGGGCTCCGCACCACACGGTCTCCGCCGCCGGCCTCGTCGGGGGCGGGAGCCCGCCACGCCCCGGCGAGATCACGCTGGCGCACCGCGGCGTCCTGTTCCTCGACGAGCTCTGCGAGTTCAGCCGTCCCTCCCTGGAGGCGCTGCGCGAACCGCTGGAGACGGGGAGCGTGACGATCTCCCGGGCGGGCGGCCGGCAGACGTTGCCCTGTCGGTTCACCCTCGTTGCCGCCGCGAACCCGTGCCCGTGCGGGCGCGGGGAGGAGGACCCGGCCTGCCGGTGCAGCGAGCTCTCCGCCCGCCGGTACCGTGCGGCCCTGAGCGGTGCGCTGGTCGACCGCATCGACCTAGTGGTCGCGGTCAAGCAGCCGTCGGCCGAGTCGCTGGCCGGACCGGCCGGCGAGAGCTCCGCCGCGGTGCGGGAGAGGGTGCAGGCCGCGCGCGAGCGGATGTCGGGGCGGCTCGGGCCGGGCCGGACCAACGGCGAGGCGACGCCGGAGGAGGTGGCCTGTTTCGAAGTCGCCGCGGGCGCCGCGAAGCTGCTGGCCGACGCTCACGAGACGTGGAAGCTCAGCGGGCGCGCCCACGGAAGGATCATGCGCGTCGCGCGGACCGCCGCGGACCTGGAGGGGTCGGCCCACATCACCGAGGAGCACATGGCCAGCGCCATCCAGCTCCGCCGGAGGACGGAGCCGTGAGCCCCGTTCCCGGCTCCGGGGTCGACGCGCGTTCGGCCTGCGTCGAGTGCCTGCGCAGGAACTGGTTGATCGCGAGGCTCGGGGGGTGGATCCAGAACGCCTGCGACGTCCGCCCCGGCCGGCGGACGCCCGAGCTGCTCCGGCTCGGTTCGGAGGACCTGGTCGGGGCGGTTGCCGCCAAGGATGCCGACGAGATCCTGGCCTGGAACGCCGGCCTGGAGGAGGGGGCCATGGTCGCCCGTCTAGAGGAGGCGGGCTGTTGGGCGTGCTGCCGCCATCATCACTCGTTCCCCGAGGGCTTTGCCGACGGGGCGGACGCCCCGGTGGCGGTGTTCGGGCGCGGCGAGGCGATCCCGTTGGCCGGGATCGGCCTGGACGATTCGGTCACCGTGGTGGGCGCCCGCCGGGCGACCGGCTACGGCCTGGAGGTCGCCTCGACGCTGGCGCGAGAGGTGGCGGCGGCGGGGCTCAACGTCGTGAGCGGCATGGCGCTCGGGATCGACGGGGCCGTGCACCGCGGGGCACTCGAGCGGGGTCCGACGGTCGCCGTCCTGGGAGGCGGGCCGGACGTCGCCTACCCGCCGTCGCACGGCCGGCTGCACGAACGGATCGTCGAGAACGGGATTGTCCTCTCCGAGATGCCGCCCGGCACCGCGCCCTGGCGCTGGAGCTTCCCGGCGCGAAACCGGCTGATGGCGGCGATGTCCGGGATGACGATCGTCGTCGAGGCGACGCTCAGGTCGGGCTCGCTGATCACCGCGGAGATGGCCGCCGACGCGGGGCGCGACGTGGGTGCCGTGCCGGGGCCGGTGACCGCCAGGGCGGCGGCGGGCACGAACGAGCTGATCGCGAGCGGAGCGGCGTTGATCCGCGGCGCGACCGACGTGCTGGACCGGATGCTCGGCGCGGGTGCGGGCAGGCCGCTCTTCGGCCCCGAGCTCGGCCCGGGAGAGCCCGAGGCGCTGGAGGCGGTCGAGGCCGGGTGCGTCACGGTGGACGAGGTCGCCGCGGCGACGGGCGCCGGAACGCCGGAGACCGCCCGGACGCTCGCGCGGCTCGAGGTGCGCGGCTACCTGCGGGGCACGCAGGCGGGGACGTGGACCCGGACCGCCCTGGCCGCCTATCCTTCGCCCCGTGACGAGCGCTGAACGATCGATCCCGGCCGTGCTCTCCATCGCGGGTTCGGACTCGGGCGGAGGGGCGGGCATCCAGGCGGACCTCAAGGCCTTCGCCCGCTGCGGCGTGCACGGCATGACCGCGATCACCGCGCTCACCGCCCAGAACACCGTCGGGGTCGACATGATCGAGCCGGTGAGCCCGGGCATGATCATCGCCCAGATCAGGGCGGTCGGCCAGGACATCGGCGTGGACGCCGTGAAGATCGGCATGCTCGGGGACCGGCCCACCATCGAGGCCGTGGGCCAGGGGCTCGACCTCGTCGCTGAGGCCCCGATCGTGCTCGACCCCGTGATGGTCTCGGAAAGCGGCGCGGAGCTCCTCGCCGAGGGGGCTCGCGACGAACTCGTCCGGACGATCCTTCCCCGGGCGGCGGTCGCCACCCCCAACATCCCCGAGGCCAGGGTCATCACCGGGCTCGGGGAAGGGGCCAGCCAGTCCGAGCTGGCCCGGGCCCTGGTCGACCTCGGCGTCGCCGCCGTCGTCGTCACCGGAGGGCACAGCGAGGGGCTCGTGGACCTCTTCTTCGACGGGGAACGGGAGGTTCCGATTTCCGGCGAGACCCACCCCGGCCGCTCGGCCCACGGCTCCGGCTGCACCCACTCGTCGGTCCTCGCCGCGATGCTCGCGCGGGGCGCCGACCCGCTCGACGCGGCGCAAAAGGCCCGGGAGCTCGCCTCGGCCGCGGTCGGCGACGGCCTGGACGAGATCGGGGCCGGCCCGGGCCCGGTCGATGTGTTCGGGCTGCGGCGGCTCCCCGCGCCCTGAATCGGCGAGGTGGCGGGGCGGCCCTCTTAGGATGGGGGCATGGCCGAGAATCCAGCCTTGACGAATCTGCCTCGCCCTCGCTCGTCGGCCGTGTTCGACGGGCCGGACCGTGCGGCGGCCCGCGCCTACATGAAGGGGATCGGGCTCACCGACGAGGACCTCAAGAAGCCGACCGTGGGCATCGCCAACACCTGGACCGAGGCGATGCCATGCAACTACGGTCTGCGCGACCTCGCCGCGTACGTGAAGGAGGGGGTGAGGGCCGCGGGCGGGACGCCGATGGAGTTCAACACCGTCGCGGTGTCCGACGGGATCACGATGGGCACCCAGGGAATGAAGTCCTCGCTGGTCAGCCGGGAGGTCGTGGCCGACTCCATCGAGCTGATGGCGCGCGGCTACCAGTTCGACGCGATCGTCGCCCTCGCCGCCTGCGACAAGACCATCCCGGGTGCGGTGATGGGAGTGGCCCGCATCGACGTGCCCTCGATCGTCCTCTACGGCGGGTCGGTGAAGCCCGGGAAGTACAAGGGCCGGAACGTCAGCATCCTCGAGGTCTTCGAAGCGGTGGGGGCACACATCGCCGGCAAGATCAGCGACGAGGAGCTGACCGAGATCGAGGACGTGGCCAGCCCGGGCTTCGGGGCCTGCGGCGGCCAGTTCACCGCCAACACGATGGCGTGCGCCTTCGAGGCGCTGGGGATCTCACCCGCCTTCTCCGCCATGGTCCCGGCCGAGGACGAGCGCAAGGGGGCGGTCGCCGAGAAGATCGGCGAGCTCGCCCTCAAGGTGCTGGCCGACGACCTTCGCCCGAGCCGCATCATCACCCGCCGATCGCTCGAGAACGCGATCGCCGCGGTCTGCGCCTCCGGGGGATCGACCAACGGGGTGCTGCACCTCCTCGCGGTCGCCAACGAGGCCGGGGTTGACCTGGACATCGACGCCTTCGAGGAGGTCTCGCGCCGGACGCCCCTCTTGGCCGACCTGAAGCCGGGCGGGCGGTACGTCGCCACCGACCTCTACCGGGCGGGCGGGGTGCCGCTCATCCTGAGGAACCTCAAGCGTGGCGGGTTGCTCCACGAGGACGAGATCACGGTGACCGGGCGGACGATCGGCGAGGAAGCCGAGGAGGCGACGGAGGAAGCCGGGCAGGACGTGGTGCTGCCGGTCGACTCGCCGCTCAAGGCCCAGGGCGGCCTGGCGATCCTTCGCGGCAACATCTGCCCCGACGGGGCGGTCGTCAAGGTCGCGGGAACCGAACGGCGGACCCACGTGGGCCCGGCGCGGGTGTTCGAGCGGGAGGAGGACTGCTTCGCCGCGGTCAAGCGGGGCGAGATCGAGAGGGGCGACGTGATCGTGATCCGCAACGAGGGACCGGCCGGAGGGCCCGGCATGAGGGAGATGCTTCAGGTGACCGCGGCCCTCGTCGGCGAGGGCATGGGCGAGCACGTGGCCCTCCTCACCGACGGGAGGTTCTCCGGTGCAACGCGGGGCCTGATGATCGGTCACGTCGCCCCGGAGGCGGTCAAGGGCGGCCCGATCGCGGCGATCCGCGACGGCGACGAGATCACGGTCGACATCGACGCCCGGCGCCTGGAGGTGGACCTCGCGCCGGAGCAGATCGACGAGCGGCTTCGCGGATACTCTGCCCCGGCCCCGCTCTACGACCGGGGCGTCATGGCCAAGTACGCGAAGACGGTCAGTTCGGCCTCGAAGGGAGCGGTCACATGAACGCGAGGATCACGAGTTTCGGGCGGGGCGTCGGCATCGCCCTGGCGGTGGCCCTGGTGGGCACGCTCGCCGGGTGGGCGGCGGCCCGGGCCGCCGCCCCCGTGGAGCCCGCCTTCAAGTGGCTTTGCAAGCCGGGCCTCGCCGGCGACCCCTGCGTCGGCCAGCCGGGCGGCCTCTTGACCAAGCGGGTGCTCGCGGACGGCTCCGGCACCACTTCGAAGCCGAAGGCGCTGCCGCGGCTCAGGTCGAAGGTCGACTGCTTCTACGTGTATCCCACGGTGAGCGGCCAGGCCGCCACCAACGCCGACCTGAGCAAGGATCCGGAGCTGGACGGAATCGCCCGGCAGCAGGCTGCCCGGTTCGCCCCCGGGTGCCGGATGTTCGCGCCGGTATATCGCCAGTTCACCGTCGCCGCGATTCTCGGGGGAGGCGTCGGCGACGAGGCGACGGAGATCGCCTATCGCAGCTTGAGGGCCGCCTGGCGCCGGTACATCTCACGCTTCAACCGTGGCCGCGGCATCGTCCTGATCGGTCACTCTCAGGGGACCGGGCACCTCAAGCGGCTCATCTCCGAGACGTTCGACCGGAGGCCGAACCTGCGAAAGCGGCTCGTCTCCGCCGTCCTGATCGGGGGCAACGTGATCGTGCCCAAGGGGCGGCGCGTCGGCGGCAACTTCCGCAAGGTCCCCGCCTGCGTCAAGGCCCGCGAGACCGGCTGCGTGATCGCCTTCTCGAGCTTTCTCGAGGACCCGCCGCCCTCGGACGCGCTCTTCGGCCGGCTCGGCGGGGCCCTGGTCGAGCCGGGGTTCGACCCCGACCGGTTCGAAGTGCTCTGCGTCAACCCGGCGCGGCTCGACGGATCCAGGGGCGCCCTGAGGCCGCTCTACGACACCCAGCCCTTCCCGGGCATCTACGGCCCCCTGCTCCCCGACCTGAGCGGGGCCGGAGCCCCCTGGGCCAGCTTCCCGGGCCTCTACTCGGCGTCCTGTCGGAAGCAGGAAAGCGCGAGCTGGCTGCGGATCCATGAGGCGGCCGGTCCCACCGACCCACGGCCGCGGGTCGGCGAGCCCCTGGGGCGGACCTGGGGCACCCACCTCACCGAGGTCAACGACGCCCTCGGCAACCTGGTCTCGGTCGTGAAGCGGCAGGAAGCCGCCTACGTCAAGAAGGCGAATAGGGCGAAGCTAAACGAGCAGGTCCGGCGTCCGCGTCGATGACCAAGCATCCGTGTTACGGATTGGTGGATCATGCAGGGGCAAACCTTCGAGGGAGGAGTCTGATCGTGTCGAGAGTCGCTGGACGTACCTGGCTCGCCGTGGCCTTCCTGGCCGCGTCGTTCGCCTTCATCGCGGTGGTCGCGCCGCCGCCGGCCCAGGCGGAGGAGACCGTCTGGATATGCAAGCCCGGTCAGTCCGACGACCTCTGCGCCGGGACCATCGAGGGCAGCAAGCTGCCCGCTCCCGGGCAGGCAGCCGAATCGCTCGGCTACACGCGACCCGACGAGGCTCCCGTCGACTGCTTCTACCTCTATCCGACCCAGAGCGAGCAGCCGACCCCCAACTCGAACCTTGACAAGGACCCGCCGATCCGGCGCGTCGTGGTGCAGCAGGCCCGCATGTTCTCCACCGTCTGCAACGTGTACGCGCCGATGTACCGCCAGGTCACCTACAGCGGCAACCAGGTCGTCCACAACCCCGACGTGGACGTCGCCTACAACAGCGCGAAGGACGCGTTCGAGGACTTCCTCCAGAACTACAACAAGGACCGCGGCTTCATCATGATCGGCCACTCGCAGGGCTCGGCCCACACGGCGCGGCTGATCGACGAGCTCGTCGACACCGACCCGGAGCTGCGGCAGCGCTTCGTGGGCGCGATCGCCCCCGGCGCCAACATCTCGGTGCCGATCGGTCAGGACCGCGGCGGGCTCTTCGAGAACGTTCCCGCGTGCTCCCAGTGGAACACCTGGGGCTGCGTGGTCGCGTACTCGACCTACAGCGACGTGCCCGGCCCCACTGCGCAGTTCTCGCGCCTCGACTACGGCTACTGGATCTACCCGGAGCCGCGCCCCGACCCGAGCAGGTTCGAGGCGATGTGCGTCAACCCGGCACAGCTCGACGGCAGCGAGGGCGTGCTGAAGCCGCTGGTGAACTTCGACTACCTGACCGGGGTGCCCGCCGGCCCCGAGTCCGCCGCCCCGTGGGTCGGGCTCCCCGACTACTACACGGCCGAGTGCAAGAGCCAGGGCGGCGCCCACTGGCTCAACATCGCGAAGCTGAACCTGGAGGGCGACGATCGTCCCGACTTCGGGGCCCTGGTCGCCTCCGGCACCAATTACCACGTGCCGGAGCTGAACCTGGCCGAGGGGAACCTGCTGGCGATCGCCGGGAACCAGGCCGCGGTCTACGACGGCATCCAGGACCAGATCGCCCGGACGCGGGGCCTGATCAAGTCGACGAACGCGAAGATCGCGAAGACGAAGAAGCGGATCGCCGCCGGCAAGAAGAAGGCCAAGAAGCTCGGCAAGAAGGCCCGCAAGGCGAAGGGCAAGCGCAAGAAGGTCCTTCGCAAGAAGGCGCGCAAGGCCCGCAAGAAGGTGGCGGCCGAGAGGAAGCGGCTGAAGAACCAGCGGGGCGGGCTGTCGAGCCTGCAGAAGCAGCTCGCGGAGCTGCCGAACCAGAACCACGCCTGAGGAAGGCGAGGCGTCCGAGCGTTCAGCCCGCGGTGGAGGCCGAACGCTCGGACGCGGCCGCGAACCGGCTGATCTCGCCGTTGAACCGGGCCGGCCGCTCGATCTGGACCATGTGGCCGCAATCGTCGATCAGCGAGAGCTCCGACTCGGGGATCCGGCGGGCGTAGGAGTAGGCGGCGCCGACCGGCACCAGGCGGTCCTGCTGTCCCCACACGATCTGGGTGGGGACCGAGATTCGGCCGAGGCCTTCCCGGTTGTCGTATCCGGCCAACGCGTAGGCCGCCTCGTAGAGCGCCGGTGCCTTCGTCGTCGCGTAGTAGCCGAGCTCCCAGAGGATCTCGAGGCCGATCATGCTCGGGTGGGCGATGACCCCGGCGAAGGAGGCGGAGCGCAGCCGCTTCCGGCCCAGGTTTCGCTCCATCCGGCTCGCCGCGACCGGGATCATCATCTTCAAGATCGCGGCGGTGGCGGACTTCCGGTAGGGCGACATCGTCGCGAAGCTCACTCCCGCCGCCGAGATCAGGCTGAGGCGATCGAAGCGCTCGGGGGAGAGATGCAGGGCCTCGGTCGAGATGAAGCCGCCCATCGAGTGACCGACCAGGGAGGTCTCCGGGCCCAGCCCGACCGCGTCGGCGAAGTTCAGCAGGAGGTCGCCGTAGGCGGCCATCGAGATCGGCTCGGTGGGCATGGGCGAAAGGCCGAAGCCGGGGAGGTCCAGCGCGACGACGCGGTGCTCGTCCGCCAGGAACGGGATGTTCTCCAGCCAGTTCCTCCAGCTGCCGCCGAGGCCGTGGCAGAGCAGGATCGGCGGTCCCTCGCCCTGGTCCACGTAGCTGACGGGGGTCGTGCCGAGCCTCGACTCGACCGTGACCTCCCTGATCCGCTCCGACCAGTCGATCGCGAGCCAACGGCCGTCGGACACCCCGTAGTCGTCGTGGACGGGCGCCGGGGGCGCCTGCTCGTTGATCAGGCCTTCGTTCTCTGCCACCGCCCTCGACTCTATACCCACTAGATCGGGGGTCCCCTGAAACAATGCGGTCGGATGGAGAACGAGGCGAAAGGCGCGCGACGGGTGCTCGTGACGGGACTCTCGACGCACTGGGGAGGGAGGCTCGCCGCCGCCCTCGAGTCCAACCCGGAGATCGAGGCGATCGTCGGGGTCGACACCCGTGAACCGACCCGGGAGCTCGACCGCACCGAGTACGTGAAGGTCGGGGTGGAGCACCGGATGATCGAGAAGATCGTCCGGGCCGCCCGGATCGACACGGTCGTCGACTCGCGGCTCCTCGTTGATTCCGTGCGGGGACCCGACGGTCGCAGGCCGTCCGCGATCCATGAGAACAACGTGATCGGCACCCTCAACATCCTCGCCGCCTGCGCGGCCGGCGATTCGCCGGTGCGGAAGCTCGTTTTCAAGAGTTCCGCGCACTGGTACGGCTGCGCCCAGGACGACCCCGCCTACTTCACGGAGGACATGGTGCGCCGTTACGAGCCCCGGACCCGGGTCGAGCGGGACGTGGTCGAGGCGGAGGCCGCGGTCGCCGAGTTCCGCGATCGCCAACCGGAGGTCGCCGTCTCGGTGCTCCGCTTCGCGAACGTGCTCGGGGCGGAGGTCGACACGTCGCACGTCCAGTTCCTCGGGCTGCCGGCGGTGCCGATGATCGCGGGGTTCGATCCGAGGTATCAGTTCGTCGACGAGGTGGACGTGGTCCACGCGCTCGAGCACGTGGTGGTCCGCGACGTCCCCGGCACGTTCAACGTGGCCGGCGACGGCGTGCTCACGCTGTCCGAGGCGATCTCCCTGCTCGACAAGAAGCCGCTTCCCGTGATCCCGCCCTGGGGCACGTCCGTCGCGACCATGGCGATCCGGCGGCTCGGCGTGACCCTCCCCGACGAGATGCTCCCGCAGCTTCGCTTCGGCCGGGGGCTCGACAACCGCGCCTTCAAGGCAACCGGCTTCCACTTCAGGTACACGTCGCGGGAGACGGTCCTCCACCTGCGGGATCGGCTGCGGCTGAAGCCGCTCGTCGGTCGGGAGGAGAGCAGGTACAGCTACGAGCCCGAGGTCGAGGACTTCCTGCGACACAGCCCCCTCGTCGACCGATCGAGCGACCTCGGCAGGGAGGATGCGGCGCTCTTCGACCCTTCCCCGCCCGTGGAGGACTGAGACCGCCTGCAAAGCAGGTTTCCGTCCCACGGAAGGATCTTGCCCGGTTGCCGTGGTATCTACAATCGGTTAGGTCTTTTCTAGTCGAAAGAGCGGGAACCAGTGGGGCGCAAGAGTCAGATAACGATCATCGCGGTAGTCGTCCTGCTGCTGGGCGGAGCGGTCGCCGCGTACGCGTACGACGGGGCCCAGAAGGACCAGATCGCCGACGGGGTCACGGTGGCGGGGGTCGATCTCGGCGGGATGAACCGCGAGGAGGCGAAGGCCGCCCTGACCAACCAGGTGCTCGCCCCGCAGCGCAAGCCGGTTCAGGTCAAGTTCAAGAAGCAGAAGTTCACCCTTCCCGCGAAGGAGCTGAACATCCACGCGAACATCGACGCCGCCGTCGACCGGGCATTCGAGGAGAGCCGGGATGGGTCGCTGCCCGGCCGGGTCTTCCGCGCGATCACCGGCGGCGAGGTCCACGCGAGCATCCCGGTCGAGGTGGGCTATTCCCGCGCCGCCGTGAACAAGTTCGTCAAGAAGGTCGCCGACGGGATCGTGAAGGAGCCGGTCGACGCCTCGGTCTCCGCCGGACCCGATGCCCTGGAGGTCGTGAGGGCCGAGAACGGATACAAGCTCCGGGACAACAAGCTCACGGAGCAGCTCACGAACCTGCTAGACAGCGGCCGGGGCAGCCGCACGATCGTCGCCCAGGTGAATGTGACCAAGCCCGAGGTCACCACGGCGGAGGTCGCGGAGAAATACCCGACCTACCTGACGCTGGACCGCAGCAACTTCCAGCTCACCCTGTGGAAGAACCTGAAGAAGGCAAAGACCTACACGGTCGCGGTGGGGCAGGTCGGGCTCGAAACGCCGACCGGTCTCTACACGATCCAGAACAAGCAGGTCGATCCGGCCTGGCACGTCCCGGATTCCGACTGGGCCGGCGACATGGCGGGGCAGGTCGTTCCGGGCGGGGTGCCCGAGAACCCGCTCAAGGCCCGGTGGATGGGGATCTACGACGGGGCGGGCATCCACGGCACCGACGACACTTCCTCGCTGGGCTCCGCCGCCTCGCACGGCTGCGTGCGGATGGCGGTCGAGGACGTGATCGACCTCTATGACCGGGTCGATGTCGGCACCCCGATCTACATCGGCTGAGGCCACCGGCCCCGGCTGGGGCGTGGCGCTCGACCTGTACCGGCGCGACCTCGTCGCCGCGGGCGCCTCCCCGAGGACGCTGGCCGCCTACGAGCGCGACCTGAATCAGTTGGTGGCCTGGGCCGAGGGGAGCGGGCTCGAGCCGGACGGCGTCGGCCACAAGGATCTGAGGCGCTACGCGGCGTCGCTCTCCGCGGCCGGGCGCGCGCCCGCGACGGTCGCCCGCAAGCTGGCCGCGATCCGTGGCTTCTACGGTTTCCTGCTGCGAACGGGACGGGTCGCCCAGAATCCGGCTGACCTCGTCTCGGCCCCGAAGCGGAAGGCGCGCCTGCCACAGGTATTGACCAGCGAACAGATGGCGGGGCTCCTCGACGCGGTTCCCTCCACGTCGCCCCTCGAGATCCGGGATCGTGCGATGTTCGAGCTCGCCTACTCGTGTGGCCTGCGGAGCGAGGAGGTCCTGACCCTGACCGTGGACTCCATCGATTTCGACGACGAGATCGTGCGCGTGCTGGGCAAGGGTTCCAAGCACCGGTTGGTGCCGGTGGGGGAGCCCGCCCGCCGGGCGGTGGAGCGCTACATCGCCGGCGCGAGGCCCAGCCTGGTCGTCGACCCGGACGAGAGGGTGCTCTTCCTCTCCCGCAACGGCCGGCCGCTCTCGGCCTCGGACCTGAGCCGGAGGCTGGCGATCCGGATGCGTGAAGCCGCCGCGGCGGGCGGGGTCTCGCCCCACGCGCTCCGCCACTCCTTCGCCACCCATCTCCTCGAGGGAGGCGCCGACCTGCGGACCATTCAGGAGCTCCTGGGTCACGCGTCGATCTCCACGACCCAGGTGTACACCCACCTGGACGCGGCGCGTCTCAGAGACGCCTACGCCGGCAGCCACCCGCGCGCCTGAGGGACGCCGCGCCCCGCCGTGGGTCCGGGTAGGTTCTGCGCCATGAAGCTGATCGTCAACGTCGACGGGGGAGCGAGGGGCAATCCCGGTCCGGCCGCCATCGGGGTCGTGGTCCGGGACGCGGACGGGACCGTCGTCGAGGAGCACGCCGAGCGGATCGGCGAGGCAACCAACAACGTCGCCGAGTACCGGGCCCTGATCCACGGGGTCGAGAGGGCGATCGAGCTCGGCGCGGACGAGCTCGAGCTGCGGGGCGATTCGGAGCTGGTGGTCAAGCAGATGCTCGGCCAGTACAAGGTGAAGCACCCCGACATGAAGCCGCTGAACGCGCGCGCCAAGGAGAGCCTCGCGAAGATCCCGGAGTGGTCGATCAGCCACGTCCGGCGCGAGCAGAACGCAGAGGCCGACCGCCTGGTCAATCAGGCGCTCGATTCGTAGCGCCGCCGGGATCGGGCTCGTGCCGCGACCCTTCGCCGGGGCCTCCCGGCTCGGTATCGCCGCCGCCCGGGCGGATGTTCCCACCCCGGGGGAAGGCGAAAGCATCGGAGCGGCCCGCCGGGATATACTGCGCCGACTTCGCGGCTGTAGCTCAGTTGGCTAGAGCGTCTGCTTGCCATGCAGAAGGTCGAGGGTTCGAATCCCTTCAGCCGCTTCCGGGACGCCTCAGGAGGGACCGTCCCACCCGGCGCCTTGGCGGAGTGGCTACGCAGCGGCCTGCAAAGCCGTTTACACCGGTTCGACTCCGGTAGGCGCCTTTTCGCCCTGATCCGCCACCAACACCCCTTGCGGCGGCGACCCTCCGGGGACAGCCTGAACCTGGGACTTGCGGACCGCCTAACTCCCTGGGGGCCGCTGATCCCCTGGGGCCCGCTGAACCACCGGGGACCGCCTGACCCCCTGGGAACCGCCTAACCCCCTGGGAACCGCCTAACCCCCTGGGGGCCGCTGATCCCCTGGGGCCCGCTGAACCACCGGGGACCGCCTGAACCTAGGGACCGCCTGACCCCCTGGAACCGCCTAACTCCCTTGGGGGCTGCCTGAACCCCGGGGACCGCCTGACCCCCGGGGACTGCCTAATTCCCTGGGGATTGCCGGAACCCTCAGGGCCGCCTGAATCCCCGGGGACCGCCTGAGCCCCTGGGGGTAGATGACCCTTGGCAGTGGCCGCCCTCTGTGGGTGGCTGCGATTTCGCCAATATCCCGCAGCTTTCGCAGCCACCTCTGCCGTCCGCGCGACGAAGGCTCTGGGACTCCCGTGGGTGGCTGCGGTATTGGTCGCTATTCCGGCGTTATCGCAGCCACCTCAGTCGTTGGGGTGACGATACCTCCCGGTCGCCAGAGGGTGGCTGCGGTTTTGGGTCGTATTCCGCAGTTTTTGCAGCCACCTCTGCCGTCCGCGCGACGAAGGCTCTGGGACTCCCGTGGGTGGCTGCGGTATTGATCGCTATTCCGGCGTTATCGCAGCCACCTCAGTCGTTGGGGTGACGATACCTCCCGGTCGCCAGAGGGTGGCTGCGGTTTTGG
>Ga0182737_1002511_pt1 | contig 14944 bp, 13 predicted proteins | sample eDN5th30CBELigOP_FD_128878 | JGI IMG/M metagenome (GOLD analysis project Ga0182737, IMG submission 128878) | Enriched Organic Plus compost microbial communities from Emeryville, California, USA - eDNA 5th pass 30_C BE-Lig OP (version 2) (version 2) ... | reverse complement strand
TCCGATCTGCAGCTTGGCCCCGGAGCCGATCGTGACGTTGTCCCCCACCGTGGGGTGCCGCTTGCCGGACTGGAAGCCGGTACCGCCGAGGGTCACCCCCTGGTACAGGGTCACGTTCTCCCCGATCTCGGCCGTCTCCCCGATCACCACGCCGGAGCCGTGATCGATGAAAAGCCCCGGCCCGATCGATGCGCCCGGATGGATCTCGATGCCGGTGACGGCGCGGCTCAGGTACGAGACGGCGAACGGGAGGATGGGGACCCGCGCCCGGTGGAGCCGGTTGGCGAGCCGGTGCGCGAGCAGGGCCTGCACGCCCGGCCAGGTCAGCAGGATCTCGAGGCTGGAGGCGTTCGCGGTCGCGGGATCGCGTCCCCGCGCGGCGGCGATGTGGGAGCGGATTCCCCCGACGCTGCGGCTGATCAGGTCGTCGGCCATGCCGAAAGCCTAGAGGTGGAGCCCCTCCGTCAGGCGGCGAAGAACGGGAGTGACATGTACCGGTCGCCGCCGTCGCAGATCACGGTCACGATCCGCCCACCGGCCAGCTCGGGGCGCTTGGCCAGCTCCAGCGCGGCGTGCACGTTCGCCCCGGCCGAGATCCCGCCGAGGATCCCCTCCCGGGCCGCGAGGTGGCGGGCCGTGCGGAGGGCATCGTCGTCCGATACCGGTATGACCTCGTCGATCAGGTCCGTGTCGAGCACCTCCGGCACGAAGCCGGCCCCGATGCCCTGGATGCGGTGCGGCCCCATCTTGCCGCCCGAGAGCACGGGCGAGGACGCGGGCTCCACGGCGTAGATCCGGGCGTCCGAACCCTGGTCGCGCAGGTACCGGGCAACGCCCGTGATGGTGCCGCCGGTCCCGACCCCGCAGACGAACGCGTCGACCTCGCCGTCGGTGTCGGTCCAGATCTCCGGGCCCGTCGAGCGGTAGTGCGCCTCCGGGTTGGCCGGGTTCGAGAACTGGAGCGGCATGAAGCCGCCGCGCTCGGTCGCGATCCTCTGGGCGAGGTCGACGGCCTCGTCCATGCCGCCCATGGACGAGGTCTCCTTGACCTCCGCCCCGTAGGCGGTGAGCAGCTTGACCCGCTCGCGGCTCATGCCCTCGGGCATGGTCAGGACCAGGCGGTATCCCCGGGCCGCGCAGATCATCGCCAGCGCGATCCCCGTGTTGCCGGAGGTCGGCTCCACGATGACCGACTCGCCCCGGACGAGCTCGCCCTTGGCCTCGGCGGCACCGATCATCGCGGCCCCGATCCGGTCCTTGACCGAGCCGCCCGGATTGAAGTACTCGAGCTTGCCGCAGACCTGGGCGTCGAGCCCGTCCGCGATGCGCGCCAGCCACACGAGCGGCGTGTTGCCTACGGTCGCCGATGCCTGCGGGGCGATCAAATGAAGTACATCCTCGCCGCCGCTTCCTCGGCCTCGCGCTCGTAGAGGTCGGCGATCGTGGTCTCGCCGAACACGCCGCGCAGGGCACGCACGCCCTCGGCCCAGATCCCGCCGGCCTCGTCCGCCTCCTGCCCCACCTTCCCGTCGAGGGCCTGGACGACCTCCAGCACGGAGATCTCGGCGGCGGGCCGGGCCAGGATGTAACCGCCCTTGCTGCCCCGCCGGCTGGTCAGGAGACCGGAGCGGCGCAGGGTCGAGAAGAGCTGCTCGAGGAATTGGTCGGGGATGTTCCGTCGTTCCGCCAGCTCCTTGACGGGCATCGGGCGGTCCCCGGCCCCGGCGAGTTCGACGAGGGCCACGACGGCGTAGCGGGATTTGGAGGTGACCGAGATCACGGCCCCTTTTTATCGCATCGGGCCGCTAAAAGCAGACTAACCCAGTCAAGAAACAGGGATTTTCCGAATTGAGCGCTGGTGCCGCTTGGTGCTATTGCTGGGTTTCGGCGAGCTTCGCGCGCGCGTTCTCGATCCTGGCAAGGGTCTCCTCCCGTCCGAGTGCCGCGACGGATTCGAAGATCCCGGGAGAAACGGTGGTCCCGGTGATCGCGACCCGGATCGGCTGGAACACCTTCCCCGCGCCGAGCTCGAGCCGCTCCGGGAGCGGTTCGAGGGCGGCCTGGACCGACGCGATGGTGAAGCCGTCCCGGTTGGGGCCTTCCTCTCCCCCGGGCACAGAGATCAACGCGGCCTCCACCTCGACCAGCACCCTTTCGGCGTCTCCCTTCATCACCTTGCGCCACGCCTTCTCGTCCTCGACGACGGGCTCGAAGAGGAAGCGGATCAGCGGCCAGACCTCGGCGAGGGTCTGCGCCTTCTCCTGTGCGATCTCGCAGCCGAACCGGAAGCGCTCCTCGTTCAGGGGACGGCCGCCCGTGTGGGCGTCGACGAAGGCGCGGACCGCCTCGACGTAGTCGTCGAGGGGCATCTCGCGCATGTACCGACCGTTCATCCAGCGGAGCTTCTTCTCGTCGAAGACCGCCGAGGAGCGGCCGACGTCCTCCGGGCGGAACCGTTCGATCAGTTCCTCGGTCGAGAGCAGCGTCTCGTCGTCCCCGGGGCCCCACCCGAGCAGCGCCACGTAGTTACGGATCGCCTCCGGCAGGTAACCGGCGTCCCGCAGCTCCTGCACCGAGGCCGCGCCGTGCCGCTTCGAGAGCTTCTTGCCGTCCGGGCCGTGCAAGAGCGGGACGTGGGCGTAGCGGGGCGGCTCGATACCGAGCGCCGCGAAGACCAGCAGCTGCTTCGGGGTGTTCGAAAGATGGTCGTCCCCCCTGATCACCTCGGTGACCCCCATGTCCGCGTCGTCGACCGCGACCGCGAAGTTGTAGAGCACCGAACCATCCGCCCGGGCGATCACGAAATCGTCGTAGCTGCGATTGGGGAAGCGGACCTCGCCGCGGATGAGGTCGTCGACCACGGTGTCGCCCTCGTCGGGCACCCGGAGGCGCACGGCCCCGCTCCCGTCCGCCGACGGCGTCCCGCGGTAGCCGCGATCCGCACCGTGCTCCTGCTTCCAGGCCTTCACGTCATCGGCGGTCGCGGAGTCCCTGTAGGCGGCACCGCTCTCCAGCAGCCGTTCCAGGGCGGCGGCGTGCTCCTTCTCGCGGCCGACCTGGGAGTGCGGTCCCTCGTCCCAGTCGAGGCCGAGCCACTTCAGGGCGTCGAGGATCTGGGCCACGTTCTCCGGTGTCGAGCGCTCGAGATCGGTGTCCTCGATGCGGAGGATCATCTCCCCGCCCTCGTGCCTCGCGGCGAGCCAGTTGTACAGTGCGGTCCTAGCTCCCCCGATGTGCAGCGCGCCGGTGGGAGAAGGTGCGAATCTGACCCGGAGGCCACTTTTCTCGATGCTCATCGGTGCCCATGTTTCCACTTCCGGCGGTCTCGCGAAGGCCGTGTCGCGCGGCGAGGAGATCGGTTGCCGCTCGATCCAGATCTTCAACCAGAGTCCGCGGGCCTGGCGACCGACGAAGTTCACGGAGGACGACTTCGCCGAGTTCCGCGACGCGATGGACGCGGGCCCGGTCGAGAGCGTGATCATCCACGCGATCTACCTGATCAGTACGGCGACGCCGGACAAGGAGCTGCGCAAGAAGTCGCGGGAATCGCTGATCCACGCCCTGCGGGTCGGGGACGCGATCGGCGCCGACGGCGTCGTGCTCCACCCGGGCTCGCGCAAGAACGAGGAGCTGGTGCCCTCGATCGTCCGATCGGGCGAGATGATCGAGGACGCCCTCGGCGAGTCCGAGAGGTGCCCGGTGCTGATCGAACAGATGGCGGGGCACGCGAACGTGCTCGCCCACACCTTCGAGGAGATCGCCGGGATCATGGAGGCCGCCGGCGGGGGCAAGCGCCTCGGCCTCTGCCTCGATTCCTGCCATCTCTTCGCGTCGGGCTACGACGTCGGCACCTACGACGGCATCGACCGCATGTTGAAGGAGGCGGACAAGGCGGTCGGCAAGCGGCGCCTCAAGGCGCTCCACCTGAACGACTCGAAGGAGCCCCTGGGCAGCCGCCGGGACCGGCACGCCGACATCGGCAAGGGCGAGATCGGCGAGCGCGGCTTCGCCCGCTTCCTCTCCGAGCCCAGGTTCGAGGGCCTCCCCGCCACTATGGAGACGCCGGGCCCCGACAAGAAGGGACCGGTCGCGGCCGACATCGAGCTGGCGGGGAAGCTCCGGCGCCGCGGCGTCGCGGCCCGCAAGCGACGCCGGGCCTGACCACGTCCTCCGGGCTCTCGCATCCGCGGGGCTGACGACGCGACGCCCGCCCGACGCCATGTGAAAGAAAACGGACCGTGGAACTCGTCCAGACCGCCGTCGAATTCGTGCTCGGAGCCAGCCTGGCCCTGACCGTATTCGCGTACTCGATGAGGGCCCGCAGGTCGGACTTCCTCTTCTTCCTTACCGAACGCCGGCTCCTCCTGATCTCCCTCCTCTCGATTTTCTGCCTGAGCCCGATGGTGGCGATCGCGGTGATCGAGTGGATCGAGCCCCCGCTGGTCGTCAGGGTGGCGATCGCTTCGATGTCGATCTCGATCATCCCTCCGCTGTTGCCCTGGAAGCAGTTGAAGGACAAGGGCGACCGCAACTACGCGATCGGGTTGACCCTGGTCGTCTCGATCCTGGCGGTGGGCGTGGTGCCCGCCACCGCCGACCTGCTCGGGCGGGTCAGCAACCACCCCTACGGCGTCCCACCGGGCGAGATCGCCAGCTACGTGGTGATGATCGTCCTGTTGCCGACGGCGCTCGGCATCGCCTTCGGCTACCGCTTCGAGCAGTTCTCGAATCGCGTGGCCGTGCCCCTGGCGCGCTTCGCGGGCCTGGCCACGCTCGTCGCCGTGGCCGCGGTGCTCATCTCGGTCGCCAGGGACATCCCGGACGTCATCGGCACGCGGACCCTGCTCGCGCTGTTCGTGTTCAACCTCGTCGCGCTCGGCATCGGGCACCTGCTCGGGGGACCGAACCCGGAACGGGCGGTCGTGCTCGGTCTTTCCTCGTCGGCCCGCCACCCCGCGGTCGCGATCACGATCGCCTCGGTCAACTACCCGGGCGAGCGTTTCACCGCCGCCGTCATGCTCTGCGTCGCCGTGAACATGGCGATCACGACGCCATACCTCCGCTGGCAGATGCGCAAGCGCGAGGAACGGGACCGGGTCGGGGCGGGAGCCGGGGCGAACCCGTCCGGCTAGCTACGATGGCCGCGATGAAGAGCCCGCTCGCCTGCCTGTCGATCCTCGTCGTGACCACCGCCGTCCTCGTCGGGGCGTCCGGTGCGCAGGCTCTCGAGCTGCCGCCGGCCAAGCGGTGCCTCGCCCCGACGATGAAGATCGTGAAGAAGGGGAACCGGCAATTCAAGAACGATCGCTGGTTCGTCGCGCGGCTCCATCGGGCCCGCTGTCTGGACCGTGCCAGGCCCAGGGCGTTCAAGCCGTTCTCGAACCGGTGCAAGGCCGAGAGCCGCGATGCCGACGCCTACCTGAGCTCGCTCCAGGGCAACTTCATCCGACGCCTCGACGATCTGCTCCTCGCGAACCAGCCCCGGCTGCTCCAGCTCGACGCGAGGGAGGTCTCCCTGCTGAACGAGCGCAAGGCGGTGAACCGCCAGATCCGCCACGCGGGCAAGCGCCGGCGTGCCACTCTCGTCCAACGGCGCCAGAGGATCGACCGTCAGCTGGTCACCGTCCGTACGAAACGGGCCAGGATCAACTATTCGATCAACACCCGCGCGATCACCCGCAACGGGGCAACCGGCGTCTGGCTCGCCTACTTCGACGGGGTCGCCCAGGGGTGCCTGAAGGCCTTCCGGGGCTCCCCCTACCTGACGGTCATGCGCGAGCACTTCCTGGTGCAGCTGGCGGCCGCACAGCGCGTGTCGCCGGCCCCGACCCGCACGAACATCCAGACCTGGACGAACCTGCTCTCCGGGCAGGCGCTCTCCCCGGCCGCGAAGTAGACGGGCGCAGTCGTTCAGCCCTCGGCGGACGCCGTGGTGGCGTCGGCCTCGGGTAGCACCACGGCCGAGGCGATGAAGAAGCAGACGGCGCCGATGCAAGTCGTCCAGGCGGCGAGGCTGGCGTTTTCCACCCCGCCGGAAGACGTCACCACGGCGGCCACGGCCGAGACCCCGAACGCCACGCAGCCGGCCATGTTCACCCAATTGCTCAGCCAATCGCGATCGAGCGGCCGCCAGAGTCGACCCACCCTGGCGAGGGCGAGCAGGGCGAACCCGCCGCTGAGGAGGAAGAGGACGGAGCCCTGAGCATCGGGCGCCCAGACCAGGTCCTCCTGGGCCGTGACCGACTCGGCGTAGATCGCCGATCCGGTGCTCAGGTTGAAGAGCAGCGTGCCCACGAACTGGGTGGAGGCCGCGAGCCACAGCGCTCTCAGCGCGCCGCGCTCGTTGCGGCTCGGCCCGCTCAGCTGGAGTTGGACGAAGGCCGCGCTCGTGAAGCCCCAGGAGCCGATGAAGAAGAGCACGTTGGATGCGGTGCTACCGATCGCGGCCGAGATCGGGCCGAACGAACCGACGGCGAAGAACATGGAGCCGATCATGAAGCCCAGGCACTGGAGCTTCAGGGAGGGAGTTATCTCAAGTCGCTTCAACATCTCAAACCTCGATTGACGGGTACAGGCGTTCCATCGTGTATTGACGATTGCGTCTCGCGACCAGCGACGTGACGGTGATCGCGACGACGATGATCGAGACCAGGACCGCGATCGCGACCCAGAGCCGGGAGTCGATGTCGCCAGCGACGGTCAGCTGCCTCAGTCCGTTCACCGTGTACGTCATCGGGTCGACCGGGTGGACGATCTGGAACGGCTTCGCGGTCGTCGGGACCGGGTAGATCCCCCCGGCGGAGATCAGCCACAGCATCAGGAGCGCCAAGGTCACGACCCGTCCGATCGCGATGTCGAAGAGCGAGTTGAGCGCCTGGATGATCGCCAGGAACGTCGCCGACATCAGCAGCATGAACAGCCACATCCCCACGGGGTGCGTGGCCTCTAGCCCGAGCGCGAACCGGACCACGAGGAACAGGACCGTCGCCTGGAGCATGCCGACGATGAGGGCCGGTACGTACGAAGCGAGCGCGGTCCTGAGCGGGCTGAGACCGCTGACGACGGCGCGCGACTGGAGGGGCGTGAGCAGCATCCAGCAGAGCACGGCGCCGATGAAGAGCGCCAGCCCCGAGAAGAACGGTGCGAACCCCGTTCCGAAGGTGTCGGCCTCGTTGAGGGTGTCCTGCTTGAGGTCGACCGGAGTCGAGAGCGTGTCGGCCAGACCCCGAAGCTGCTTCCGGTTCCAGTTGGGCACCTTCGCGAGCCCCTCCGCCAGGCCGCTCTCGAGTTCGTTCATCCCCTCGTTCAGCTCGCCGCTGCCGCTCGCCAGCTTCTCGAGGCCGCTCTGGAGCTCCTCGAGCTTTCCTCGGAGTTCGCTCTCGATCGAAGTGAGTTGCGCCTCGAGGCTGCCGTCCTGTCGGGCGTGGAGCTTCTGCTCGAGATCACGCAGGTCGGAGGTCATGGTGCTCATCGCCTGGGTCGCGGCGGAGAGATCGGTACCGGCCGTCTGCCCCGCCGCCTCGAGGCTCTGGGCGATCTGCTTCGCCTCCGGATCGGGCAGGCTGTTGAGGAAGGCGACCGCATCGCTCGCCGCCTGTCCGAGCGATCCGCTCTCCGCCCGCTCCACGAGCGGGAGCAGCGTCTCGGCCTGGCCGACCACGTTCGCGACCTTCTCGTTGAACTCGGCCAACTGGTTGCTGTCGAGTTGGCTGAGGGCCGGGGTGATCACCTCGTCGAGCTGGCTCTGCAGCTCGAGCACCCCGTTGTTGAGCTCGCCGGAACCCTTGGCCAGCTTCTCCGCTCCGGTCACCGCCTCCTGGAGCTTCGGGATGGCGCCCTGCACGGTGACCAGCACCTTGTCCATGACCTTGTCGCCGATCGCCTCGTTGACCTTGTTCAGGACCTGCTCGGCGGCGTCGCCCCCGATCACCGACGAAAGGTAGTTGTTGGCGTCGTTGAAGGCGAAGACGATCTCGGCCTGGAACGCGTTCTTTGCGGTCGGGGACACGATCGCCTGGCTGAAGTTCGGGGGCAGCGTGATCGTGTAGTAGTAGGTGCCGTCGGAGAGGCCCTCGGCCGCCTCGTCGGCCGACACCTCCTCGATGCCGAGCTCGCCCGACGAGACGAGGTTCTGGACCACCTGCTTGCCGGCGTCCAGCCGCTCGCCCTGCGCGGTCGCGCCCTTGTCCAGGTTCACGACCGCGGCCGGGATCTTGTCGACCTCGCCGAACGGGTTCCAGAAGGCCCAGAGGTACATGGCCCCATAGAGCAGAGGCATGAAGATGATGGTGATCAGGGCGAGACGGGGCAGCTGGCCGCGGAAGTAGCGTTTGTTGTCGCTGCCGAGCGAGAGTCCGGCGATCACTTGCCCGCCTCCTCGTCCGGATCGGCGTTGATCGGCCTTTCGTCGCGGCGGGCGCCCTCTCCGTCCCAGCCCTCGTCGCCGTCGGCGGCGTCGTCGGCCCGTTCGCGTCCGAGCTCGGCGATGCGCCGGGCGGCCGAGCTTCTCTGCTGGAACTCGAGCAGCCCCGGCACGTCGACCACGTCACAGTCGTGGTCTTCGAACTCGTCCCCGTTCACGTCCGCCGTGATGATCGACTGGCTCTTACCCAGTTCGATCAGCCTGCGCATCAGCGCGTGCCGCTGCTCGTCGTCGGCCATGTGATCGAGCCGCCCGACCACCAGCAGCGGACGGCGCTTCGTGTTCGCCACGCCGATGCGTACGAGCATCTGGTCGAGCTCGGGCAGGTCGGCCATGAAGGCGTCGATCGGCGGCAGCGGGTCGTCATCGAAGAGGTAGCCGCACATCGCCTTCAGGTCCTCGGTGGTGGCGAGCGGGATCCACCGGTACCAGTGTGAATCCCAGCGGCGCTGCTCCGTCACCAGGTCCTGAACCGTCACCGACGGCTGGAAGCCGTCGAGCTCATCGAAGCAGCAGATCGAGGAGTCGTCGAACACGGCGGGCTGGTCATTCACGTGGTCGAACACGCGCAGCGAGCCGGAGTCGATCTTCATGCGGCCGCAGAGGGCCATCATCAACGCGGTCCTGGCGGCGCCGGGCGGCGCCGTCAGAACGGTCACTCCGCCCTTCTGGAGGTCGAGGTCGAGCGGCCCGAACACCTGGCCCCACTGCCCCTTCAGCTGGATGTTCCGCGCGGAGACGAGGCTCCCGCCGGGCATGCGCCGGTCACCCTTTTCGATTCGTCCGCGCCCCGATCGCTTCGAGGTCGAGCCACCCAGCAGCCCTGCGAACTTGTTCTTGAGACGCGGTTTCTCTGTCAATTGAACGGCGGCCCGTTATCGAAGACCCACCGGGCAGCCGCCAAGCTACCAGAGCGACCGGTCATCTCGGCGGCCCGCCTTTTCGCGATTATTGGTGGGATTCCCGCCCATCCGGCATCCGGTGGCGGTTGATACTTTGGGACCTCCGTCAGGGATCCAACCGGGCGAACCTCGTGTCACCCGTCAGAAGAGAAAGGCATCACTCATGTGCACCAGGGCAGTTTGGGCGGACGCCGCCGGCAGCGTCCTCGTCGGACGCAACATGGACTTTCACGAGGACCTGATGACCAACCTCTGGTCGCTTCCTCGCGGCATCGAGCGGGGTGACGAAGGCTCGCTGACCTGGACCGCCAAGTACGGCAGCGTGGTCGCGGCCTGCTTCGACATGATGTCCGCCGACGGCATCAACGAGGCCGGGCTGGCCGGTCACATCCTCTGGCTGGCAGAGGCCGACTACGGCACGCGCGACGAGTCACGGCCCGGCCTCCCCCTCTCGCTCTGGATGCAGTACTTCCTCGACAACTTCGAGACGGTCGCCGACGCGGTCGCTTGGGTCGAGGAGAGCAAGGTCCAACTGATCCCGGTCAACAACCCGTCCGACGGCCAGCCGCCCGCGCTTCACCTGGCCCTGGATGACGCTTCCGGCGACTCGGCGATCATCGAGTACGTCGACGGCGAGGCGAAGGTCTGGCACAGCCCCGACTACAAGGTGATGACGAACTCCCCCACCTTCGGCCAGCAGCTCGAGCTGATCAAGGACGTGGAGGGCTTCGGCGGCGACAAGCCCCTGCCCGGCACCAACGACGCCCCCGACCGCTTCGCGCGCGCCTCGTACTACGTCGACTCCCTGCCCGAGCCAAAGTCCCAGGTCGAGGCGATCGCCGGCATGTTCAGCGTCATGCGAAACGCCGCCCAGCCCTTCCGGGTCCCGGACCCGGACAAGCCCTTTGCCTCCCAGACGATCTGGCAGACGGTCACCGACCTGACCCGCAAGCGGTACGTGTTCGAGTCGACCACCCGGCCCAACATCGTCTGGGTCGACCTCGACGCGCTCGACCTCTCCGAGGGTGCCTCGTCGGGCCGGCTCGATCTGGTCGGCGACAAGGCGCTCGAGGGCGGGCTCGCCGGCAACGTCTCCTCGAGGTTCGAGCCGACCGAGCCGCTGAAGTTCCTGACCAAGGTGTGACCGGGACGGAAGCCGGCGGCGTCGCGGGGGGCGCCGTCGACATCGGCCCCATCGAGGATTCGAAGGAGGGCGCCCAGCTCGTCGAGGCGCTACTGCTGCTCGGTCGCCTGCTCCTGGCCAGTGGCGACGCGGTCAGCGACATCAACGTCCAGTTGAGGGCGGCGGCTACCGCCTGGGGAGCGCCCGAGGCGCAGTTCATCGTGCTCCCGAACCTGATGATGGCCTCGTTCGACCCGAACCGGCCGGCCCACATCATGAGCCGCGACCTGGCCAGCGACCACCTGCGGCTCGACCAGGTGATCAAGGTGATGCATCTCGCCGGTCTGGCGAGACGCGGCCGCGTCCAGCCCGCGGAGGCGATCGCCCTCCTGCAGGAGATCGAGCGGTCGAAGCTCAGGCGGTCCATCCTCCCGGAGGTGATCGGCACCGTCGTCATGACCTTCGGCGTCGCCCTCATGTTTCGGCCGGACGACGCCACCATCCCCCTCTACCTGGGTCTCGGGGCCCTGGTCGGGTTGATCCAGGCCCTGGCATCTCGGGTGCCGGGACTCTCCGCGATCATGCCTGTCGCGATCGCCTTCGTGGCCGCGGTGATCGCGTTCTCGGTCACGGGCGACAACGACTCCCTACCGATCGAGGCCCTCGTCCCTGCCCTGACCATCCTGCTTCCCGGAGCCGTCCTGACGATGTCGGCGATCGATCTCGCGTCGGGTGAGGTCGTCACCGGTTCGAGCCGCTTCCTGGAGGGGCTGCTTCAGCTCGCGCTGCTCGCCTTCGGCATCTTCGCCGCCGCCAGCCTGCTCGGAGTACACCCTTCGGCCGAGGAGAGCAGCGGCAATGGTTTCGCGTCCTGGACCCCTTGGGTCGGGGTGCTGGTCTTCGCGGTGGGCGTCACGCTGCGGGAGTCGGCCCCGAAGCAGATGTTTCCGTGGCTTTTGCTCGTCCTCTATCTCGCCCACGGTTCCCAGTTGCTCGGCGATGCCCTGTTCGGACCGATCCTGTCCGGCTTCGTCGCCACGCTCGTCGTCGTGCCGTTCGTCCGGTACGCCGAGCGTTTCCAGTCGACGCCCCCGGCCTTCGCGCTGTTCATGCCGGCTTTCCTGATGCTGGTTCCCGGCGCCCTCGGGCTCCTCGGCGTGAGCCAGTTGGCGGCGATCGAACCCTCGAACGGAATCGGAGGCATGGTCAGCGCGATCTCGGCGATCCTCTCTATAGCTCTGGGCATCCTCGTGGGAACCCGCCTGACCACGATCGTCTCCGCCGCACGGTCCGCCAGGAATCAGCTCCAGCAAACGATCCGGCTGCCCGGAAACGGTTCCTGAACCCGGCCGGCCTCCAAAACTCTCCCTTCCGGGCGGGACGATTGGAGATTGCGGCTCTCGAGAGGATGGCCGGAACCGCCGACCGCCCAGTTAGCGGATAGTGTCCGAATCGATCGGACAACATCGATTCGACTCCAAAGGAGCCGCAAGAAATGACATCAGGCCCCCGCAAGACCCTCGCGGAAACCTACTTCACCAAGCCCGCCGAGAACCGGAAGTTCCCAGAGACGGGGGTCGACGCTCGTTCCGCGAAGACCATGCTCCAGACCGAGATGATGCTTGACGGCGAGCCGAACAAGAACCTCGCCACCTTCGTGACGACGTACATGGAGCCGGAGGCCCGCGACGTCATTACCGAGAACCTGCACCGCAACTACATCGATCACGCCGAGTACCCCCGTACCGCGGAGATCGCGAAGCGGTGCGTGCGCATGATCCACAACCTGTTCAACGGCCCGGGCGAGCCGGACCAGCCGGGCACGGCCACGGTCGGATCGTCGGAGGCCGTCATGCTCGGCGGGCTCGCCATGAAGTGGCGCTGGAAGAAGAACCGGACCGACGCCGGGCAGTCCGACGCCAAGCCGAACCTGGTCTACGGCGGAGACGTCCACGTCGTGTGGGACAAGTTCTGCCGCTACTTCGACGTCGAGCCGCGCAAGGTCGACATCCCGGTCGGCAAGACCACCGTCGGCGTGGACGAGCTCGGCCCGCAGATCGACGAGAACACGATCGGTGTGGTCGGCGTGGTCGGCACGACCTTCACCGGCGAGTGCGACGACGTCGAAGCCCTGAACGAGTACCTGGTCAACCTGAAGAACGAGAAGGGTCTCGACGTGCCGATGCACATCGACGCCGCCAGCGGCGGGTTCGTCTTCCCGTTCTCGCACCCGGACTTCAAGTGGGACTTCCGCCTCGAGCAGGTCAAGTCGATCAACACGTCCGGTCACAAGTTCGGCCTCGTGTACCCGGGGGTCGGGTGGCTGATCATGCGCGATGACGAACAGGTCCCCGAGGACATCATCTTCTACGAGGACTACCTCGGAGAGAAGGATTCGACGTTCACGCTGAACTTCTCGTGCAGCGCCTCGTTCGTGCTCGCCCAGTACTACATGTTCCTGCGCGAGGGCTACGAGGGGTACGCGTCCCTGGTCCGTTCGATGACCAAGAACCGCGACGCTCTCTCGGAGCGCATCGGCCAGATCGATGCCCTGACGATCCTCACCAGCGAGCGGCCGATCCTGCCGCTGATGATCTGCAAGGTCAACGACGACGAGGGCTTCACCGGCACCGATCTGGTCGGCGAGCTTTCCCGCCGCAACGGCTGGCTGGTCCCGGCGTACAAGATGCCGCCGAAGAACGACAAGCAGCAGATCCTGCGGATGCTCGTGAAGATCAACCAGACCCGCGAGCTCAGCGACGCCCTGGCCGACGATTTCGAGGCGTCGGTCAAGTTCCTCCGCGAGAAAGCTTCGGCCGGTGATCTCACGGGACCCAAGCCGAACGTCCACAGCGGACACGGCTACTAGGACGAACCCTTCGGGTGGAGGCCTGGCCTCCACCCGAATTCCATAGGAGCGAGAAGCCACATGTGCACCACGCTTGTTTACTCAGATTCCAAGGGCGGGCAGTACCTAGGCCGGACCCTCGAGCTCGACGTGGAGGAGTTCTACGCGATCGCCTACGTCCCGAAGGGCACGAAGTTCGAGTCCCGGGCCGAGGGCGCCGAGGCGGTCGACTACGAGGCGGCCCATCCGTTCATCGCGATCGGTTCGCCGATCAGGAAGCCGACCGCGGACGATCCGTTCACTCCTTCCGATCTCAAGATCTGCGAGGGAATGAACGCCGCCGGCCTGACGTGCAGCATGCTCGCCTACCCCACGGCGGGTGGTGTCCAGGAGGCCAAGCACATCACCAAGAAGCTGATCGACGCGAGCGATCTCGGGACCTGGATGCTCAGCAGCTTCGCCTCCGTCGATGAGGTGAAGAAGGCCCTGGAGAAGCAGGAAGTGTTCCTGACCAGGATCGCCCTGATCGGCAATCTCCCCTACCCGTTCCACATCGCGGTCCACGACAAGTCCGGCAAGGGCATCGTGATCGAGTGGCACCAGGGCGAGCTGAACGTCTTCGACAACCCGGTCGGCGTGATGACCAACGGCCCCGATTTCCAGTGGCACCTGACCAACATCGGGAACTGGACCCACCTGACGAACGTGGACGTGGCGAGCGCCAAGTTCGGCGACTACGAGGTGCGTCAGCCGGACTCCGGCATCGCCACGGCAGCTCTGCCCTCGTCGAACACCTCGGTCGGGCGCTTCATCAAGGCGCTCTACTACTCGAACTTCCTCGAGAAGACGGACGACCCCGAAACAGCCCTGTTGACGGTGGCCCGGGCAATGAACAACTTCGATAGGCCCCGCGGCATCACCGTCGATCCAAAGAGCGGCGGCGAGGGCATGAGCTTCGAGGGTCAGAGCCTCAACGAGAACGCGCCCCCGACCGAGTACACCTCGTGGACGAACCTGTCCGACCTCGGCCGCGGCAAGTTCCTCGTCCGCAACTACAGCTCGTTCAACTACACGGTATTCGACCTAAACGAACTGTCAGACAAGGACGACGTGTACCTCACGCTCACCTCCCAGCTCGACCCGATGGGCGGCAACGGAGCCGACAAGCTCGTCTCCTTCTCCAGCCTCCTCGGCGGCTGAAGCCCTCCGACAAGCATCTGGAAGGGGCGGCCGCCGGCCGCCCCTTTTCTTTCTCGGAATAAACCTCCCGACGACAACCGGGCAGTCCGGGAGCGAAGCGACAGGACGAACGAGACTCAACCCACCCCCCGCAGGGTGGCTGCACTATTAGAGGCTATGCCGCAGTAATCGCAGCCACCCACCCGTCCAGGCGCCGGTCAGTCCTGGAGCGAAGCGACAGGACGGCCGAGACTCAACCCGCCCCTAGGGTGGCTGCACTTTTGGAGCCTATGCTGCAGTAATCGCAGCCACCCAGGTTCGGGAAGGATAGAAACCGCCCGGCCCCCGCAAGGTGGCTGCACTATTGGCGTCTATACCGCAGTTATCGCAGCCACCTCCGGCATCCGGGAGACGAAACCACTCAACACCCCGAGGGTGGCTGCACTATTAGAGCCTATGCCGCAGTAATC
>Ga0182737_1002507_pt1 | contig 14961 bp, 12 predicted proteins | sample eDN5th30CBELigOP_FD_128878 | JGI IMG/M metagenome (GOLD analysis project Ga0182737, IMG submission 128878) | Enriched Organic Plus compost microbial communities from Emeryville, California, USA - eDNA 5th pass 30_C BE-Lig OP (version 2) (version 2) ... | reverse complement strand
GCGGTGCGACGCGGATCAAGGACGTCTAACGGATCGCTGTGGATGCGATCCACCGTCGCCCGGCAAGGAGACCGGACCGACGCCATGCTGCATGGCTCCTGGGGAATCCCTTTATGAACGGCTCGGAACTCGAGCAATCTGCTGCCTCGGTCGATCTGGAAGAACCTCCTGGTGGTACGTTCAACTCTTTAGCAAGCGCTTTTTCTCTTCCAACACTGCCTGCCCCGCCGATTGCGACACTCGGGACGCTCGGCAGTGTGCCTCTACCTCAACCAACGCCTATTATCAGTCGCCGAGCCCGGTCGTCAGGCCGAACTCGGGCGTTCCGGCGTGCCTTTTTTCCGGACGTTTCGGACAAAGACTGGAACGATTGGCGGTGGCAATCGCGTAATCGCGTTCGCACGCAGGCCCAGCTCGAAAAGATGCTGGTTCTGACCGACGAAGAACGCGAAGGACTGGTCAAAGGCGGCACCATGCTGCCGGTCGGCGTGACGCCGTACTACATGAGCTTGCTCGATCGAGAGAATTTCGAGCAGCCGCTCCGTCGCACCGTCATCCCCACCAAGAATGAGTTTCTGCGGACCGCCGGCGAAGCCGACGACCCGCTCGGCGAGGACGGACATAGCCCGGTTCCGGGACTGGTCCACCGCTACCCCGACCGCGTGTTGCTGCTGGCCCTCGACTTCTGTTCGACCTATTGCCGCTACTGCACGCGATCGCGCGTCGTCGGTCACGGCGAATTGATGCCGAAGGAGGAGCGGCTGGAGAAGGCGTTCGAGTACATTCGTCAGACGCCGGCGATTCGCGATTGCCTCATTTCCGGTGGCGATCCGCTGTCGCTCAGCGAAGACAAGCTCGACTGGATTCTCAGCCGATTGCGGGCGATTCCGCATCTGGAGTTCATCCGGATCGGCACCAAGATGCCAGCCGTGCTGCCGCAACGCATCACGCCCAGCTTGTGCCGCGTTTTGAAGAAGTATCATCCGCTCTGGATGAGCGTCCACTTTCTCCATCCGGACGAATGCACGCCTGAAGCGGCGCAAGCCTGTTCGCGGCTGGCCGATAGCGGCATTCCGCTCGGCTCGCAGACGGTGCTGCTCAAGGGAGTGAACGACAACGTGCCGACGATGAAGGATTTGATTCATCGCCTGCTGAGGATGCGGGTTCGCCCGTACTATCTGTACCAATGCGATCCGATCAGCGGCTCGGCACACTTCCGCACGTCGGTTTCGAAAGGTCTGGAGATCATTGAAGGGCTCCGCGGGCACACGACCGGCTACGCGGTGCCGACCTATGTGATCGACGCCCCCGGCGGCGGCGGCAAGATTCCGCTGCAGCCGAATTACATCGTCGGCCGCGAAGGCGACGACCTGCTTCTGCGCAACTACGAAGGACAGGTCTATCGCTATCCCGATCCGGCGCCGTAGGGCATGGCGACAGATCGCTTCCGGTGATTTCCAATCGCTAGTCCAAGCGGCGGGGGCGAACCTCGCCTTCGCCGCTTTCTTCGCCTGCAAGGTGTTTTGTGACGGACCATGAAGAGTTTCTGTGCGTGCGCTGCTCGCGGCACATGAAAACGTGTTGCCAGACCTGCGAAATCCTTACGACTCCCGGCGACGTGCGGCGGATTGAGCAGTACGCCGGCCGCAGCGATTTCTACGAATTTCGCAAGCCGAGCGATCCCGCGTACGCCGACCAGGACGACGATCCCATCTGGCGCGACCACGCGTTCGAACCCGACGGCAGTCGGCGCGTCTTGCGCCGCCAGCCGAGCGGCGATTGCACGTTTCTCGGCAGCGCCGGCTGCGTGCTACCGCTCGAGGTTCGGCCGCTGGTCTGCCGGATTTACCCGTTCGACTATACGGCGGACGGCCTGGCCGACGAACTGTCCCACGGCTGTCCGCTGGAGCTGCTTCGCCCCGGCCAGGGGCTCCTCGAAGCGCTCGACATGAATCGCATCGACGCCGAACGTTGGCGCAGTCAACTGTACGCCGAAATTCAAGAGAAGAAGGACGCCGCCGATGCGCATCGGACTGACCTACGACCTGCGGTCTGAATACCTCGCCGCCGGTTTTTCCGAAGACGAGACCGCCGAATTCGACCGCCCCGATACGGTCGCGTCGCTCGAACGCGCGCTGCGCGAACTTGGGCACGAGCCCGATCGAATTGGCCACATTCGGCAATTGGTCGAACGTCTGGCAGCCGGAGATGAGTGGGACCTGGTCGTCAACATCGCGGAAGGACTCAGCGGAATCGCCCGCGAAGCGCAGGCGCCAGCCTTGCTCGACGCTTACGGCATTGCTTATACGTTCTCCGATCCGCTGGTGATGGCCCTAACGCTACACAAGGGCCTGACCAAGACGGTCGTTCGCGAGAGCGGCGTGCCGACGGCGCCGTTTCGCACGGTGCATCAGCTTAGCGACCTTCAGAACTTGCCCTTGCCGTTTCCGGTGTTCGTAAAACCGGTCGCCGAGGGGACGGGCAAAGGGATCACGCCCAAATCGATCTGCCGCAGCCACGCGGAATTGGAATCCACCTGCCGCGAGTTGCTGACGACGTACGAGCAACCGGTGCTGGTCGAAACCTACTTGCCCGGCCGCGAGTTCACGGTCGGAATCATCGGCAGCGGCCGGCAGGCCGAGGTGATCGGCACGCTCGAGATCCTCCTGCTGAGCGAAGCCGAGCCCGGCGTTTACTCGTACGTGAACAAGGAGCGGTGCGAAGAGCTGGTCGAATACCGACTCGTCAGCCCGGCGGACGATCGACAGGTGCAGCAAGCCGAGCAAGTCGCGCTCGATGCCTGGCGCGTGCTCGATTGCCGGGACGCTGGCCGCGTCGATATTCGCTGCAACGCCGACGGCCATCCGCTGTTTCTCGAAGTCAATCCGCTCGCCGGTCTGCACCCCGAGCACTCCGATCTGCCGATTCTCGCCAGCAAAGCCGGCTGGACCTATCGCGAACTGATCGCCCGCATCGTGGAGAGCGCCACTCCGCGAGTCGCCGAAGCGGCTCAGTCGAAAGCCCGGCGATTTGGCCGAGGACGACGATCGCTATGACGCTGCGCGTGCTGATTTTGCATAACGCGGTGCCTGACGACGCCACCGCCGCCGAAGCCGACGTGCTCGTACAAGCGAGCGTAGTTGACGACGCCTGCCGCCAGTTGGGACACGCGACCGAGCGACTCGGCTGTACGCTCGATCTGAGCGCATTGGCCGACCATTTAGCGAACCGACCGCCCGACGTAGTGTTCAACCTGGTGGAATCGCTCGGCGGCAGCGATCGCCTGGCGTCGCTCGTTCCGGCGTTCTTGGCGGCGCAGCGAATATCTTTCACAGGTTCGCCTCATTCAACGCTCGATCTCACGAACGAAAAACCCCAGGCAAAGGAACATCTGCTCGCAAACAGCCTGCCGACCGCTCCCTGGCTTGAGTCACGCGGGAAAGAATTGAGCGCCGATCTGAAATTTCCCGGCCGTTACATCCTGAAGGCAATCTGGGAACACGCTTCGGTCGGCATCGACGACTCGGCGATTGTCACAGCTTCGAGTCGTGCGGAACTGCAAGCCGCCCTGGCCAAGCGAGCTCGCAAGTTTCGCGGCGGCGTCTTTGCCGAGGAGTTCATCGCCGGCCGGGAGTTCAACGTTTCGGTCCTCGCCGGCGCCGACGGTCCGCAAGTGCTACCGCCAGCCGAAATCGACTTCAGCCGATTCCCAGCCGACAAGCTGCGCATCGTCGGCTACGACGCTAAATGGTCGGAAAACTCCTTCGAGTTCGTCCACACGCCGCGGCGTTTTGACTTTGCCGCCGCCGACCAACCGCTGCTGCGACATCTCGCTTACCTCGCCCGCCGTTGTTGGTCGGCGTTCGATATTCGAGGCTATGCGCGCGTCGATTTCCGCGTCGATGAAGCGGGCCGGCCGTGGATTTTGGAAATCAACGCCAATCCGTGCCTTTCCCCCGACGCCGGCTATGCGGCTGCCCTGCAGCAAGCGGGAATCTCCTTCCCGGCTGCCATTCAGCGAATCCTGGACGACGCGCTACCCGGGCTAACTCCCGGCGAGAAACAATCCGTCCCCCCGAGGCGACACGAACCGACGAACGCCACAAGGACTGGCTCCCAAACTGTGGCGCCCCAAACCGCGACCGCCTCGAACATCACTTTCCGCACCGAAGTCGTTCCTTCGGACCCCCTCGCCGTGCGGCAGATCGTCGCAGCCACGGGCAAGTTCCGCCCCGCCGAAGTTGAGGTCGCGGTGGAGTTGGTCGACGAGCGTTTGCAAAAGGGTCCAACGTCCGGCTACGAGTTCGTCTTCGCCGAGCAAGACGGCAAAGTGGTCGGCTACGCCTGCTTTGGACGCATCACGGTGACAGTGGCTAGTTACGACGTTTATTGGATTGCCGTCGATCCACGCGCCCAGGCCCGCGGCTTGGGCAAAGCCATCCTCAGCCGCGCAGAGGAAGCGATCTGGGGCGCGGGTGGACAGCGAATCTTTATCGAAACGTCAGGCCGGCCCGATTACTGGGCCACGCGGGCGTTTTACGAAGCGTGCGGCTATCGCCAGGAAAGCCGAGTCGCCGACTTCTACGCCCCAGGCGACGACAAGGTGCTCTACGGCAAGTCGCTCGTCGGTGCGGGCCAATAGCACCAAGCGCGCGGCGCAACGAGCCCTCGCGGCGACAGTTACGGGCGTGACGCGCCGTTAATCCGCTTCCGGCTGCGGTTCCTGCTGGCTGTTGAGTCGCCAGAACTGAATCAAAAGCGCAAGCGCGCCAAAAATGGCGAGCACCGTTTTCGCTTGGTCCCAGAACGTCGTGCCGGCGATGCGATGCCACGCCGCCGAGAGGAGCTGATCGGCTGAAGCGTTGGAAATTGCCGCCGGTTGAGCGACGCCCGGACGGGGCGGCAGCGGCGAGTGGGGCACCATTGCGATCCGCCCGGCCGCTGCCGACAGGCGACCGGGGTCGTCCTGAATCGGCCGGGCTCGCTCGATCTCATCGGCACTCAACCGACCAAGGTCACGGCGCGACGCGACTTCTAATTCGTCGTCGTAGCGTCGCTCGGTCGGAGCGGGAGGCGGCGTAACCGCGGTTCGCGGATCGACGTACTCTTCCCCCTCCGGCCGGCGCATGGCGGTCGCCCCCTCGGGTTTGACCGGCGTAAGGGGGGGCTCGCTCTCAAACGCCCGACTTTCAAGGTCCGCAATGAGCGGTACCGGCTCAGCCGTGAGCGGCGGAGCGGGTTCCAACGGCGCGACAGGTAGCGGGCTCGGCGGAGTAAAGCCCATGCCAACCTCCGCCAGGCGTCCGGGCGCCTCGGGCGCTGCGGGCTCCGAGGGAGCAGCCGGAGTGGAGGAGCTGGCCAGCGGATTGGCCGGCGTTTGTGGCGGCGGTGGAGGAGGAGTCTCCTGCGGCTGTGGAGGCGGGGGCACAGTGGGGGGAAGCGGATTCGACGGCGGGCTTACCGGCGGCGTCGCAGCGAGCGCCGTGCTGGCTGCCGGGCCGGAGCTCGGCGGAATCACTCCTACCAGAAACTCTCGCACGCGTCCGGCATAGCTCCCCGAAGTGTAGCCCGGCCCCGAGCCGAACAAGACGCCCGCGAGTTCGCCCCGCTCGTTGAAAATCGGCCCACCGGAGTCCCCTTGCCGGGCCTCGGCAGCCACCTCGACCAACTCATACGGATGACTGGCCGAAGGGGCGAGATACTGCGTGCAAACGCCGGCTGCGGCCCGGTAGTCTCCGGAACCGTACCCGGCAATCGTAAGCACTTCTCCCGGCTTGGGCGCCAGCGCCGCAATCGGCACCGGGGCAGCCGACGTAGGCCGCCAGACGCTTAGCGCCGCCAAATCCCAATCCTTGTCCACCTTCACCACCTGCGCCGGCGAACGCGAGCCGTCGGGAAACACCGCCGTAATCTCGGCCGACGCGTCGCGCACGACGTGCCAGTTGGTGACGACCAGCCCATGCTGACCGTTTACGTCGATCAGCGTGCCGGAACCGTACGACTGGCCATCCTTCTCGGGGACGATAATGCGCGCCACGGCTGGGTGGGGCGTTGTCGAAACGGTCTGCCCCGGAGCGCCCCCGCCGGGGGCCTGATGCATGGTGGGCAATTGCGGCACGCGCGGCCACGAAAACTGGCCAAAGGCGTTTGCCGGCAGAACCATCGCCAGCCCCAGCAGGGCTGCGGCCCAAACGAGAGCATTCGACCTCGTCCTGCGCGCACAACCGTCCCGCAAGCAGCTAATGCTGCCCGAGCGAACTTCGTAGGTGCATGAAGGCCGAACGTTGGGCAAGGCCCACCTCATTTTCCGCCACGTGAGGTAACGGGCTCTCGACCAACATCGTCTGCCGCCACGCTTTACGATGAGCACTCGCGGCAGCGTCGCGCCCAGCCGAACGAACGGCAACAGGCACACAACAGTCGTTATGCATGGGACTGCTACAAGCGGCCCACTCGAACCGTACAGGCCGTCTCATTTGCCTGACCGTTACGGTCAAGCGGCGTCAAAGTTCCAGCTCGGCTGCGAATAGCGCTCGACGACCAGGTCGGCCGTCCGCTGTTGCGGCCAATCGCCGACTGTCCCCTCGATTGGCCAACCGGCGATCACCGCCTTGCGCACGTCGCTCAGCTCGGCGGGGAGCGTGGTCACGAACGACCGATGATCGCGTCCCTGGCGGTATTCCGGCTGGCGAGGCGGCGTGCCAAGCAGCTCGGCGATCATCTCAGTGCGATACCCCTCGCACAGGAGCGTGCCGTGGTAAAGCAGATGGGTACGTTTGCAGCGGAGGCTGTTGCCCGAAAACTTGCGCCCAAGAATCGCCAGGTCGCTCGTTCCGCACAGGTCGGCTTCGATGCCGATGGTGGCCAGCCCTGCGCGAATGTGCCCCAGCACAAAACGGTGGGCCTCGTCGAGCATTTGCAGTTGCGGGTGCAGCTCGTAGCTGAGCACGGCTGCGTACATGAGACATTTCGGCGCCGCGACAATCGCCGCCCCGCCGCTGCACCGCCGGCGGATCGCCACGCCTTGCTCGCGGGCCGCCGAAAGGTTCACCTCGACCGCCACTTGCGACGATCGCCCCACCACGATGAGTGGTTCGGGCGATTCCCAAATGCGGAGCGTTTCGTGCGGGCGGCCACCAGCCTCCGCTTCGTCGAGCAGGGCTTCATCGAGGGCCAGATTTTCGTCGGGTGACGGCAGAGTCAAATCAAGCAGCTTCATCCTGCAGTTTTAGCATGACTCCCCGCGGCGGCACACGGCGCCCTCCGCACCCAGCCGGCATTCCGACTGCTTTTTGCAATACTTTCGCTCCGCCATCGTTTAGAACTTGGCTGAAGGCGACTCCGCCGGAACCCCATGCCCCCGCTCCCCGACCCATTCCGGTGATTTCAGGACTCATGCCCATGCGTTCGAATCTGCTGCTCGCCGCCGTCCTGCCCTTGCTCGTTGCCCACACGGCGTTGGCGCAAGCTAAACCCAAAGTCGGGGCAGAATTCAAACCGTTCAAGACGTTCGGCGTCGCCGGTCAGTTCAATGGCGCAGAGGTCGAACTGGCCAAACCGGTCGAACATCCACAGGTCTACCTCTTTGTCGCTGCCGACAAGTTCGATCGGCCGACGGCGCGATACATCAAAACCCTCGACAACGCGATTCTGAAGGGCATCGAAGGAGTCAACGCCATCGACGCCTACGCCGTCTGGCTCACCGACGATGCCCAGGCGTCGAAGGACTACCTGCCCAAAGCCCATCAGTCCCTGCGGCTGGGACAAGTCTCGCTGGCGGTTTTCGAGGGCCCCAAGCAAGGCCCTGACGGAGTGGGCATCGATCCCGACGCCCACCTGACCGTCGTGCTCGTTCGCAACGGCAAAATCACCGCCTCATTCGCCTATGCGTCGACCAATGAGACCGATGTGCCTGAACTGATCCGAGCGATCAAGAAGTAACCGCGACCTTACGGACAACAAAAAAACCGACGGCCAACAACTAGAATTCCACCGAATCGGTCACCGTACCAAACGAGTCGGTCGGACGCGTCGCCGCGAGTAGCGAGGCGGCGTCGCGGCGAATCCAGTTGTAAATGACCGACGCGATGACAAACCCCGCCAAGGCTGCGGCAATAAAGATTGCCGAAGCGATTTTCGCTTCCTTGACGGCGAGCAGCACCATGATCAGAGCCCCCATGGGTACGACGCCCGCCGTCGCCAACGACACGTACGCGTGTTTTGGGATCTGGATCAAACGCTGATACTCCACGTCGGTCGGCGTCGTGTTGCCTAGCAGGATCGGATAGAACACGCGCAAGGCAACCCAAGTCGAAGCCAAGAACGGAAAGCCGGCCGACACCAACCCGCAGGTCCCTTGCGACAGCAGAAAGTGCAAAAATCCGGTCGGCGCCAGTTCGTTCTTCGTCATCAAGAACAGCCCAATCGGAAACACGATCCCGGCAATCAGCCAGCAAGCGACGCCAATCGTAGCGATCGCGTGCCCCGTCCAGAAAACTCGCTTTCGCGCTTCGTAATAGACCTGCTCCGGAACTTCCTTTCCCGCTTGGATCGCTTTCACCGCGCGCCCCACCGGAAAAATGTACCAAATGATCAAAGCGGTCCCGATCGGAAACAACGTTCCGTTGATGTAGAAGCTCAGCTCGTAGAACGCCGCCTCAAGCGACGGATTGCCGGCGATGATCGTGCCGTAGTTGAAAAACCAATTGAAGACGGCGGCGATGATAAAGGGGATCAGGTTCAGCGGCACCAGCGCCAAGAGCGGATGCCGCCGGAACGCCTTCTGCCAGCCTTGCCCGGTCGCCCTGAGCAAGTCCCAAGCGCCCGGATTCAGGCAGAGCGAAAGGTCGCGAGCGAGCGAAGCGCCATCCGGCTGGCGATTGGCGGGATCGGCCGAGAGCGCCCGGCGAAGCACCGCCTCCAAGCGATGCGTCAGCGGATCGTTCGACGCCGATAGCGGCCGGACGGGACTCGTTTCGCGCCGCCGCCGGGTCATTTCTTCCAGCGTGGCGGTCCAACCGGCCTGGAGCGATTCGTCCTGAAACGGTCGCTCGCCAAACAGAAGTTCCCAGAGCACGACCGCCAGCGAGAACAGATCGCTGCGGCCATCGAGATCGGACGGCTGACGGGCGTGGTGCGGGTTGCACGCTTCCAACTGCTCCGGCGACATGTACGCCAGGCTTCCGCCAAAGTACGCAGCCGGCGTGGCGCCTTCGAGCTGCGAGCAAAAGCTGATGTTGAAGTCGGCGAGCTTCGGCGAGCCGTCGCCCGATAGCAAGATGTTCGCCGGCTTGACGTCGCGATGCAAAACGCCCCGGTTATGGGCGTAGTCGAGCGCTTGCGCAAGCTGAATCCCCAGTCGGCAGACCGTCTCCGGCCAGGTCGAAGCTCGCAGCCGACGCTGGGCCGACGATTCGTCCCCCATCGCCGTGCCGGTGCGCTGCACTGCGTCGCTGACGGACTCGGCCAAAATTCCGCCGGTCCGCGCGTGCGCCGGCAAGCCACGGACCTTTGCCACGACCTCCTGCAGCGTTCCCCCCGGAGCGAATTGCATGTAGAGGACGCGAATCCGCTGCTCGGGTAGCGTCCGCTGGTCGTACACCCGCACGATGTTCGGATGGTCGAGCGTCGCCAGCGTCGCCGGCTCGTTCCCTTTGTCGGCGGAGACCTTCAGCGCCACCAGGCGTTGCATCGACAACTGACGGGCCAGGAACACGCTGCCGAACGCCCCTTTGCCGAGTTCGAACAGCAGATCGAAATCGTCCAACCGCTGGCCGGCTGCAAAGCCTTCAGCCCGCTTCACGCCGAGCAACTGGGTCGTTGCCGACAGGTCCTCGCACCCCAGCAATCGCTTGAGCGCTTCGCTGCTGCGCGGAAAGCGCTCGTAATACTCGCGCGGCGACGGGTTTTCGCCCGCCTGCCGTCGGACGTGAAACTCCTCATAGATCAGATCGCACGGCGGCTCGCCTTCGTCCAGCAGTTCGGGAAATTCGGCGGCGTACTCTTCGAGGCTACGCCGCATATTCCGCGACGCCCGCTGCTCCATATCGACCTTAATCAGCTCGACGAGCACCATCCGCCGCAGCACGAGCGGCTCGGGCGGGGGCAAGAAGGTCGCGATGCCCGGCAGTTCGCCGCTTTCCCAGCCCGCAATAAAAGCCTCAATCCGCTCAGCAAGAGCGTCCCAGACCTGCGTGGCGGCGTCGTGGGTGAGTTTTAGAGACATCGCGACCGAGCCGGCGAAGTGACCTCGCGGAACATCCTCATTCCGTTGCGCTTGAGCGTACGATCCCTCATAACGGTAGTGCAAGCCGCCCCAAAGGGATTACACTGGCGAGCAGCACGCCCAGCGCCGCCAGGACACGCAGGCACGGCTTGGGTTCGCGAAGTAATGTGCCTGCTTCGGGCAGGAGGTGAAACCTTGGAAAGCAGCGAAGAAGCCGTCATCGCCAAACTTCGCTCCGGCGATTCTGCGGCGCTTGCGCAGTTTATCGAATTACGTCGGCCGCAATTGATGGGTTATATCGAGCGGCAACTCGGCAGCGCCTTGCGAAAGAAGGTCGAGCCGGACGACGTGTTTCAAGAGACGAGCGCCGAGGCGGTTCGGTCTCTCTCGGGCGCGGCGATTACGGAGCGCGATCCGTTCGGCTGGCTTTGCCAGATCGCCGAGCGGAAGATCATCGACCTGCACCGGCGGTTCTTCGACGCCCAAAAACGGGACGCGGGGCGAGAGGTCCCCCTTTCCGCCCCGTCAGCCGGGGGCGAAACGCAGAACGCGGGGCTGATCAATATGCTCGTAGCCAGCATGACGACGCCCAGCCAGGCTTTTTCGCGCAACGCCCGCGAAGAACGCCTTTTCGAAGCCATCGCCACCCTGCCAGCCGATCAGCGAGAAGCCTTGCGGCTGCGATACATCGAAAATCTCCCCTCCAAGCAAATCGCCGAGCGGCTGGGCAAGACCGACGCCGCCGTGCGGGTGATGCTGACGCGGTCGCTCAAAAAGCTGCAAGACTTGCTCGGCGACGAAGGCGCGCCCTCTCGCCCCTAGCTAGCGACTTCGAAGTTCAAAGGGCCCCCTGATGATTCGCTCGACGACGTACTTTTGCCTCGTACTGGCGGTGCTTTCGGTTTGCGCAAGTGGGAGCGTTGCCGCCGAGTCGGCCAAACGCCCGAACATCCTTTTCCTTTTCTCCGACGACCAGCGATTCGACACCATCGCCGCGCTCGGCAACCCGGAAATCAAGACGCCTCACCTCGACGAGCTAGTCCGCCGCGGCTGCACCTTCACCCACACCTTCGTCCAGGGCTCGACGTTGCCCGCCGTCTGTCTTCCGAGCCGGGCGATGCTCATGAGCGGCCAATCGCTGTATCGCCTTCCGCAGCAGCTCGACCGCGCGCCACTCCTCCCTGCCCTGCTCCGCGAAGCCGGTTATCAGACCTACGGAATTGGCAAATGGCACAACGGCCGGCCCGCGTACGCCCGCGCCTTCGACCAAGGGGCGAGCGTTTTCTTCGGCGGGATGCACAACCACCGGGCGATCCCCGTCTATCCCCACGACGGCAGCGGCACGTTTCCCAAATCCAGCGAATCGATCACCGACCAATTCTCAACCGAAATTTTTGCCGACAGCGCCATTCAGTTTCTTCGGCAGCTATCGGGCGACGATCCGTTCTTCCTGTACGTCTCGTTTACCGCACCCCACGATCCCCGCACTCCGCCAAAAGAGTTCGCCGACCTGTACGATCCTGAAAAGATCCAACTGCCGCCAAACTTCTTGCCGCAGCATCCGTTCGACAACGGCGAAATGACAATCCGCGACGAAGCGCTCGCCCCTTGGCCGCGGACGCCTGAAAACATCCGGCAGCACATCGCCGACTACTACGGCATGATCTCGCACCTCGACGCTCAGATCGGCCGCATCCTGCAAGCTTTGAAAGAATCGGGCCGCGAGAAGGACACAATCATCATTTTCGCCTCCGACAACGGCCTGGCCGTCGGCCAGCACGGCCTGCTCGGCAAGCAGAGTCTCTACGACCACAGCGTCCGCGTGCCGCTGGTCATTGCGGGCCACGGCTTCCCAGAAAACCAGAAGACCGACGCTTTTTGCTACCTGTTCGACCTGATGCCGACGCTCCTGGCAATCGGCGGCGCAAAAGTCCCCTCCGTTCTCGACGGCAAAGACCTCCGCGAAGCGCTCCCCGCGGCCGACGGCAGTTCGCCCCCATTCCGCGAAACGGTCTTCAACTCCTACCGCCACATCCAACGCTCCGTCCGCGATCGGCAGTACAAGTTGATCCGCTATCCGCAGATTAACTACACCCAGCTATTCGATCTGAAAGCCGACCCGTACGAGCAGCACAATCTGGCGGACGATCCAGACCAGGCCGAGCGAGTCGCCAGCTATCTGCAAAAACTCGCCGACTTGCAGAAGGAATTCGACGACAGCCTGCCCCTCTCTAGCGCCAATCCCAAGCCGAAAGAGATTGACCTTACTGGTCACAAAGTGCCGCGCTAGCGCGATTTTCGTTTGTCCGTTTTCAGCTAACAGTTCCTCGTCAAACGACAAAGGGAACGCCTTTTCTATGGCGTTCCCTTTTTTGCGTTCGCTCCGCCGCTGACGCGGCGCTTCGTTGGGCCTATTTCTTCGCCAGCCCTTCGCCGATCATCGGGTGCTGAGCCTCGTAGGCGACGCTGGCGAGGAACTTCTTCGCCGCGACGAACTCCATCGGGCTGAGCGTCGCAACTTGCGGCTGCAATCGTTCCTGCATCCGGTCGGTGATTTGCTTCACGTAGGCGTAGAACTCGGTTCCGACGCCCACGTCGCCCGGCGTGCGAGTGGAGAACGCCAATTCGATGGCGGCCCGCTCGGCGGCGAATTCCCCCGTCATAAGCGCCGTCGGCCAACGCAGGTGTCCGCTGACGCGGTCGTACTGGTGCGGGCCGAGCCGATCCGGAGCTTCCTTGCGAGCGAGCATGACGTAGCCCTCCTGCGACAGCGGCTTGGGCTGAGCCGCCTTGCGAGCGGCCCGGTTCACCTCGCGTTCGTGGAAGTAATCCTGAATCCGCTGCTGTCGGTTCGCCAGCGCCTGGGCCCTGGCCTGTTGCAGGTTGATCGCGGCGAGCGAGTTGTAGTAGTTCGCTTCGCCGTAGGCCCGCGTCAGATCGGCGGCGCCCCGAAGCACTCCTTCCTCAAACGTCGACGAGTGATAGCCGTAGCCATATCCTCCGTAGCCATAGCCCGGAGCAAAACCGGGCGAAACGGCCGGCTGGCCGGCGGCGCTACTGTATTGCTGCTGGGCGCTCGCAAAACTGGCGGCGGCGAGAATCGCCGTCCCAACAAGAATGGAAAGTGGCCTGTTCATCGCATTTCCCCCTTCGTGCGGTTGTGTCTTACGCTGTCTTCCTAAGCGTAGATACCGGCCCGAATGTTACATCTAACAGGGAGGAAAACGCCGGCTCTCAGGTTCGCTGAATTCACCACCCGCGCAGCAAAAAGGACAGGCCCAAACTGCCTGTCCTTTGAGTGATTTCGCTTTGCTTTGCAACCTAGGCCAGCAGGCGCTGAACCGCCTCGAGCAACTTGTCCATCGCAAACGGTTTACGAATGTAGTCGTCCACTTCGAGCATCTCGGCGTATGCCTTGTGGCGGCTGCCTTCGTTGGCGGTGATCATAATCACCTTCACACGATCGTTGGCTGGACGAGTCCGGCGAAGTTTTTCCAAAACGAGGAAGCCGCTCCGCTTCGGCATCATCATGTCGAGGATGACGAGATCGGGATCTTCCCGCTCGGCCATCGCCAACCCCTGATTGCCGTCCCGGGCAACCAAAATGGTGTAGCCGCGGCTTTCAAGGGCGAACCGCATCGCCTCGATGATCTCGCCATCGTCGTCGACGAGCAGAATGCGTTTGGTCGCCTTGGTTTGCTCCGCGGCCGGATCGGCGGCGGTCTCCTTCTTGGCCATCGGCGTATGCTTCCTAAAGTGCCTCGTTCAGTTCGCTTCGTGCGGCAAGTCCGGTGGACTCGCATCGTCTGCTATCACGCATTAGCTTATAAAACGTTGCAGGGCAACACAATCTAGCGTCCGGCGGGTTCCCTGGTCTGCAGAAAATGCCGCAGCGAGCGCCGAGCGGCAATTTTAAGTGGCTCGGCGGCGCTGGACGCTCGTTGAAATCGCGACCTCTCCCTATCCGCAGAGAATTCCGCTATGTCTTCCACGCAATTCACGCCCGACGAACTGGCCGCTTACCAAAAAGACGGCTTCTTTGTGGCCCGCCAGCTGTTCGACAGCGACGAAATCGGCCGCTTGCTCGAATTTGCCAAAGAAGATCCAAATTTCGCCTCTTCCCTCTACGGCCGGAAGGACGCCTCGGGCTTTGAGACCAAGCTGGCGCTCTGGAACACAGCAGGCGACGACCTGTATAGCATGTTCGCCCGCTCGCCGCGGATCGTCGACCGCATGGAGCAAGCCCTCGGCGGCGAGGTCTATCTCTATCACATGAAAATGATGCTCAAGGAGCCAAAGGTTGGCGGCGCTTGGGAATGGCACCAGGATTACGGCTACTGGTACAACAACGGCTGCCTCTTTCCGCTCTTGGCCAGTTGCCTCATCGCCGTCAGCCGGGCGAACAAAGCCAACGGCTGTTTGCAGGTGATCCGCGGCTCGCACCTGATGGGGCGCGTCGACCACGGCAAGGCCGGTGACCAAACCGGCGCCGACCTGGAGCGGGTGAACGCCGCGCTCGAGCGCATGGAGCTGGTCTACGTCGAGTGCGAGCCGGGGGACGCCATCTTCTTCGACAGCAACCTGCTCCACCGCAGCGACCAGAACAACTCCGACGACCCGCGTTGGTCCCTCATCTGCTGCTACAACGCAGCCCGCAACGATCCCTACAAGGAATCGAAGCACCCGCGCTACAACAGGCTCGAAAAGGTCGACAACGACGCAATCCGCAACTGGTC
>Ga0182737_1002505_pt1 | contig 14971 bp, 18 predicted proteins | sample eDN5th30CBELigOP_FD_128878 | JGI IMG/M metagenome (GOLD analysis project Ga0182737, IMG submission 128878) | Enriched Organic Plus compost microbial communities from Emeryville, California, USA - eDNA 5th pass 30_C BE-Lig OP (version 2) (version 2) ... | reverse complement strand
GTTGAAGACCGGTGCGAAGCGGTCGGAGAACAGGGGGATGACGGAAAAACCCGGATAAGGCCCGGCGCCATAGCGGATCGCGATATCGACGCCGGCGGCATCGAGATTGACCACTTCGTCAGACGCCTGCAGTTGCAGGTCGATGTCGGGGTGCAGCGCGCGAAAGGCGGTCACGCGCGGGACGAGCCAGCGTGCGGTGAAGGCGATCGTCGCGGAAATCGTCACCTGCGCGCGGCGGCGGTGGCGCGTGAGCCGTTCGATCACATCGGCAAAAGCATCGAAGCCGTCCCGCAGCACCGGATAGAGCCGCGCCCCGGCATCGGTCAGCACGACCTGCCGGGTACGACGTTCGAACAGGACCAGCCCGACATGGGCTTCCAGCGCCCGGATCTGATGGCTTATCGCCGTGGGTGTCACCGCCAGTTCGCCTGCGGCCTGCTTGAAACTGCCATGACGCGCAGCGGCCTCGAAGGCGCGGAGGGCGGACAAGGGGGGAAGGCGGCGGCTCATGGATGAATCCATATTATCTATTGGATGACGATTCAGAGTTTGTAGGAAACAGATAAAGGCATGATCTTCAAGCCATCGACCGGGGCATCAATTAGATATTCTTCACCATAGCCCCGAATGCGAAGGAGTGAAACGATGAAACTGGAACGCGTCTGCACCACGCCGGACAATTATGCGCCCTTCCTGCTGTCCCAGGGGATCAGGTTCGGCAATCTGCTCTTCATCTCGGGGCAGGCAGGCGCCGGGGACGATGGCAAGATCGTCGAGGGTGGATTCGGGGCGCAGGGCGAACAGGCCTTCGCCAATCTGCGCCGGGCGCTGGAAGCGGGCGGATCAAGCCTGGACGATGTCATCAAGGTCACGATCTTCGTCACCGATATGGGCAATTTCCGCGAGGTGGTCGAGCTGCGCCGGACGTTCTTCTCCGAACCCTATCCGGCCGATACGATCGTGCAGGTCAACGCGCTCTATGACCCCGGCGTCATGATCGAAATCGAGGCCATTGCCGCGATCCGCGATACGGAGGGGAAGTGACATGGCCGGGGCTGCAATAATAGGCGGACGCGCCGACACGGCGCGCCTCTTCGACCCGCTGAAGATCGGTCGGCTCGAAATCGGCAACCGGATCGGGGTTGCGCCGATGACCCGGATCAGCGCCACCGAGGCGGGCCACGCCACCACGCGGATGAGCGACTATTATGGCCGCTTTGCCGAGGGCGGCTTCGGCCTCGTCATCACCGAAGGGCTTTATACCGATCAGGCCTTTTCGCAGGGTTATCATTTCCAGCCGGGGCTTGCGGACGACGCGCAGCGCGATGCCTGGAAACCGCTCGTCGCCCGGGTCCGGGCGGGCGGGGCGCGGTTCATCGCGCAGCTCATGCACGCCGGGGCGCTCAGTCAGGGCAACCCCTCCCGCAGCGACACGCGCGGCCCCTCGGCAGTGCGCCCGCTCGGGCGGCAAATGGCCTTCTACCGGGGAGAGGGCCAATACCCCCTGCCGATCGGGATGACCCGATACGAGATCGACGAGGCGATCGCGGGCTTCGCCGCCGCCGCCGTCCGCGCGCGGGAGGCCGGTTTCGATGGCGTCGAGATCCACGGGGCCAATGGCTATCTTCTCGACCAGTTCCTGACAGAAGGCGTCAACAGGCGCACAGACGCCTATGGCGGCGGTGTGGCGGCGCGCCTGCGGATCACGATGGAGGCCGCGGAAGCCGTTCGTGCTGCCGTCGGGCCGGAGTTTATCGTCGGTCTGCGCAGTTCGCAGGGCAAGGTCAACGACTTCACCCATAAATGGAGCGGCGAGGAGGAGGCGGGGGAAATCTATCGCCTGCTGGGCCGTCTGCCGATCGACTATATCCACACCACTGAGTTCGAGGCATGGAAGCCGGCCTTTACCCAAGGCCTGAGCCTTGCGGCCCTGGCCAAACGTCACAGCGGCCTTCCCGTGCTTGCGAACGGGTCGCTGCATGATCCGGCGCGGGCGATCGAACTGCTGGTCGGGCATCAGGCGGACATGATCACGCTGGGGCGAGGCGCACTGACGCATGCCGACTGGCCGATCCGGGTCAGCCGGAACGCCGATCTCGCGGAATTCGACCAGCGGATACTGGCGCCCCTGGCCAGCCTCGACAATGCCGATCGGATTGCATCCGGCGGTTGAGTGGAAATCGGGAATGGGCGGCCCCCGGCGGAGTTGCAATCGCCAAGCCGACCGGGGCAGGCCGCCGTGTCCGGTATTCCTCTACAGGGAGGCTGCGCGATGCGGACGGCGGCTCTCAGCTAGGCCGCCGTTGCGCGCTTATGCTGGGGCCTTTCGACGTCATTCGGCATGGCTGTCTGCGTATACAGGTCGCCCAGTTCCGCCGCCCTTATTGGCCTTGCGAAGTAAAGCCCTGAATTTCGGTGCATCCTTTGTCGCGAAGCAGGTCGAGCTGCTCCAGTTCTTCCACGCCCTCCGTGGTCGTGGTCATGCCGAGGCTGCTGGCGATGTTCGTCACGACGCGTACGATTGTCTGGCAATCCTTCCGATCGTTGATCCCGTCCACGAAACAGCAGTCGATCTTGATCTTGTCGAAGGGGAAGCTGCACAGATAGTTGAGGGAGGAATAGTCCGTCCCGAAGTCATCCAGCGCGATGCGGACGCCCAGATCCTTGAGCTTATGCAGGATCGCGAGGTTGACGGCTTTGTCGTGCATGAACACCGATTCGGTGATTTCAAGCTCAAGCCGGGAAGGAGCAATCCCCGCATGGGCTATCGCGTTGCTGATGAGCGTGGCGCTCCGCATCTGGATCGGCGAGAGATTGACCGCCACGCGCACGTCGTCGCCGCGACGGACCCGCGCGGCATCGCGCTGGGCGGCAACGCTTTCCCCTTCGCGCTGCAATGGACGGCGAGCGTTTCGCCCGCCTTCATGCTCGCCGAATTCGACCGGTCCAGCATTATCTTGCAGGGCGACGTCACTTATGTGTCGCGGCAATATTTCGACCCGTTCAACGACCGGCAGGCCGCCGGGCTGCTGCGCAAGGGACAGCGCGGCTATGCGCCGGCCAATGCCAGCCTGCGCTATGATGCCGGGCGTTTAGCGCCTCCTTCTGGGCGCGGACCCGTTCGACAAAATTACAACGCCTATGGCCTCAATATTGAAAGCTTCGGTTTCGATTTCTTCACGCCGGGCGCTCCCCGCACCTACTCGACGGCGGTGTGATCACCGCGGGCAATGCATCGCAACTGTCGGACGGCGCATCGGCCTGCGTAGCGATGGAAGCGTGCGATGCCGAAAGGCGCGGCCTGCAACCGCTCGGCCGCTGTGTCGGCATGGCCGTCGCGGGCACGGAGCCGGACGAGATGGGCATCGGGCTGATTTTCGCCGTGCCTAAATTGCTGCGGCGTTTCGGGTTGAAGATGGACGATATAGGCCTGTCGGAGTTGAACGAGGCTTTTGCTGTCCAGGTGCTTCATTGCCGCGACGCGCTTGGTATCCCGGACGATCGCCTGAACGTGAACGGCAGGGCTATCTCGATCGGGCATCCTTATGGCGTGTCGGTGCCCGTATGGTCGGCCATGCCCTGATCGAGGGCAGGAAACGCGGCGTGCGCCATGCTGTCGTGACCATGTGCGTGGGTGGTGGAATGGGGGCCGCCGGCCTTTTCGAAATAGTCTGAATGGCCTTGAGGTGCTCGGCGGGATTGCCCGGGGCCGGGCTTGATTGAGCAGGGTCGACGGATTGATCGGGGTGCGGGGCTGGTTTCCGGGCGCGGGGCGAATGCGCTCAGGCGGTGGCGGCCGCCCATCTGGCAACGGATGAGCGCGGTTTTATCGCCTTCAGGCAAACCGTCGTGGTCAAGCGGTGCACCCCCGGCAGCTTCGCCAGATTGTGACGCAGCAAATCGTCGAGATGCTCGACCGAGCGCGCGTGAATGCGCAGTATATAGTCGCTGTCTCCCGCCGTGGTGTGGCATTCAATGATCGCCGGATGATCGATTACCGCCTGTTCGAACGCATCGTGCATGTCGAAGCTGATCCGGACACTGACCAGACAATGGACCGCAAGCCCGACGGCGGCGGGATTGATCTGCGCCCCATAGCCGAGGATCACGCCGTTCCGCTCCAGATCGCGCACCCTCGACCAGCAGGGGGATTTCGAGAGCGACACCCTTTCCCCCAGTTCCGCGAAGGAGAGCCTGCCATCCATTTCCAGTTCGGCGAGAATTTTCCGATCGATCTTGTCCATCCGCGGTCGCGTTTCCTTGAGAAACAAATATTCGATATATTGATAGCATAGAATGAATTTGTTCTGCAAATTTGGGTTTTATCATAACAATTCGGGATAATGTTTGGGTTTTTTGCGGATAAATTCCCTTTCGAAGATAAGGGGAGCAAGGCATGGTCATTCTGCATGTTTTCGACAGCCCGCCGCCGGGCGTGAATCCGGACTGGACCATGGACCAGAACTGGGAAGCCTTTACCGAGGCCGAGCATGAGTGCTGGAATCTGCTCGTGTCCCGCAAGGCGGAAGCAATTGCCGCCTTAGCGTCGGAAGCCTTTGTCGATGGCCTGGGCATATTGGAACTGTCGAAGCCCGGCATTCCCGATTTTCGCGAACTCAATCCGAAGTTGAAGGCCGCCACGGGGTGGGAGGTGGTGGCGGTGCCCGGCTTCATTCCCAATGACGCATTTTTCAGGCATCTGTCGGAGAAGCGCTTTCCGGTGGCCAACTTTCTGAGGCCCGCAAATTCGCTCGATTACAGTGAAGAACCGGACATGTTCCATGACCTGTTCGGCCATCTGCCAATGCTCACCAATCCCGCGCTGGGCGATTTCCTCGTAAACTACGGACATGCGGGGCTTCGCGCAGAAGGGCTGGGGGCGGCGGATTTTCTGGCGCGGCTGTATCTCCATACGGTCGAGTTCGGACTGGTGATAGAGAAGGGGCGGTTGCGCGGATATGGCGCTGGCCTGCTTTCCAGCTTGAGCGAGACGGAGCATGCCCTGACATCGCCCGGTGTCCGCCGCCTCTTCGTCGACCTCCCGCGAATGATGCGGACCCGGTATCACTTCGATCGTTTCCAGGAAACCTACTTCGTGATCAACGGCTTCGACGACCTGCTGAAGCTGACGGAAGAGACGAATTTCGCCGCGATTTATGAGCGCATCGGCAGCTTGCCCGCGCTGGAGCCGGGGGCCGATTGCCCCGGCGATGTGCGTTGCGATGCCGCGTACTGACGGGGCCGCCAGATGATCGAAGCGGAAAAGCAGGGCAGGGGCGTTGTCATTACGGGCGGGCTTGGCGTTTTGGGGGCGGCGGTGGCCGGCGTCTTTCGCACACGCGGCGACAGGGTGATGCTGATCGACTTCGCCATGCAGGCGGAAGAGGGTCTTTCGGCTGACGAGGTGATCGTGAATGCCGATCTGGCGGACCCGACCCACGCGCAATATGCGATGGCGCGGGCCGCCGCCCAGCTCGGCGCCATCGATGTCCTGATCAACACGGCGGGCAGCTATGCCTGGGAGATCGCGGGGCCGGGAACATTCGTCACTCTCCAGCGCCTGTGGCTCGCCAACATGGCGACCTGCTTCAACGCCTGTATCGCCGCCCTGCCGCATATGTCCGACGGCGGCAGGATAGTGAATGTCGGAGCCGCCGCCGCAGACAGGGGGAGCGCCGGTCATTCCTCCTACGCGGCGGCGAAATCCGGGGTCGCCCGATTGACCGAGGCATTGGCGGAGGAGGCGGCGGAGCGTTCGATCGCGGTCAACGCCGTGTTGCCCGCCATCATGGATACGCCAGCCAACCGCGTCGCCATGCCGGATGCCGATCCCAATCGCTGGACGGCGCCCGCCGCGATTGCCGAAGTCATCGGCTTCCTCGCTTCCCGGCAGGCCAGGGCGATCAACGGCGCGCTGGTTCCGGTTACGGCGCCGGCTCATGACTGAGGCGGCTGTCCAGAGGCTGGACGAGGCCGAGCGGGCGGAAATTCTTGCCACTCTGCCGGGATGGACGCCTGTTTCCGCGCGGGACGGCATCTTCAGGGAGTTCGTCTTCGGCGATTTTGTCGAGGCGTTCGGCTTCATGACGCGGGTTGCGCTGGTCGCGGAGCGGATGGATCATCACCCCGAATGGTCCAATGTCTATAACCGGGTTAACATTCTGCTCACCACGCATGACGCGGGCGGCCTGTCGATGCGGGACGTGACGCTGGCGCGGCGCATCGAGGAAATGGTCGCCTAGGGGCGCGGCATGGCGAAGCGGTTCGTTTCCTCGACGGTGAAATAATCGACCGGCCCGCCGCCCCGGAGGATGGGTTGCCCGAGGCTGGTCACATAGGCGCCGTCCACTATGGTCTCTGGCGAAACATGTATGCCCACGACTTCCCCAAACACGACCCAGGTGTCGATGGGCTGCCCTGTCGTCGTTTCCAGCCTGAGGATCTGGGTTGTCCGGCATTCGAAGGAAACCGGCGATCGGGCGACGAGCGGCACCGCGATTTCGCGCGCGGGTGCCTTTTCGATGCCCGCAAGCTCGAACTCGTCGATCTCCCGCCCCATGGCGGCGCTTGTCGCGTTCATGGGCTGGGCCAGAGGGCGGCTCGCGAGATTCCACGCGAACTCCCGCGTCTCTTCGATATTGGCGATGCTGTCTTTCCAGCCCACGCTGGCGAAGCCGACGATCGGCGGGCGATAATTGAACGCGTTGAAGAAGCTGTAGGGCGCCAGATTGGCGACGCCGTCGGCCGAAAGGCTGGAAATCCACCCGATCGGACGGGGACCGACAATGGAATTGAGGGGATCGTGGGCCAGTATCGGGCGGTGGTCCCCGGGGCGGAAATAGTGGCGTTCCATGTTCGCTCCTGACCTAATCCTCGATGGAATCCCTGCGGGGCGTGAAGCCGCAGGCCGCGGAAATGCTCTGGCAGGCAGATTTCAGTTTCGCCGCCGTATCGCCGTCGAGGCTGTCGTCGAAGCTGTTATAGCGTCCCATGACGGTGAGGGCGCCATAAGGCGCGCCCGAAAAGTCGAAAATCGGCACGGAAAGCGCGGAATAGTCCGAAATAAGACCGCCTCGCACCCGGCTTATCCCATCGGTCCTGATTTTCTCGAACATCTTTTCCGCCGTCACCAGCGTATGCGGGTCCTCGATCGTGTCCGCAGCGCCGGAAGCCATGAAATGGCTGAGCTCCTGCGCGATGAGCGGGCGGATGACATTGCCCGGCATATGGGCCGCGAGATTGCGGCCAACGGCGGACCGCAGGATCGGCAGGACAGACCCGACGCGAATGTCGAGCACCGTCTCGCTCAAGGGGCCGTCCGCGCGATAGATGATCGTCGGCCCGCGATTCCCCCATACCCCCAGGAACACCGTCACCCCTATTTCGTCCGCCAGCTCCGCCATCGCCGGGCGGGTGGCGGAAAACAGGTCGAACTGGTCGAGAAAGGCCAGCCCCAGCTTGAGGGCACGGGGGCCGAGGCCGTAATGTCCGGTGTCGGCATCCTGCCGCACGACGTCCAGCGCGGTGAAGCTGACCAGATAGGAATGGATCTTACTGGGGGGCAGCCCGCTCAACTGCGAAATCTTCTTGAGCGGGAGGGCGCGGGTGGAGCCCATCAGCACGTCGAGAATCGAAAAGCCGACCTCGATCGATTGCACGCCCTTGCGAGAGGGCTTCCTGTCCGCCTGTCCTGACCCGCTATCCATTGCCGAAGGGTATCCTTCACTGCCCGCTGCCGTCACGCACTTACCCCCGCAATGGTCCGGCGATCAATAGCGCCCCGAAAGCAGCGCGCCCGCGCCGGGTACCCGCGCCTCTATGCCCAGCCGCTTCTGCATCTGCCATGTGGTGCAGACGGCGGCGGAGACCACCGGCAGGCCGATGGCGTCCTCCACCTTCTGGATGGAAGGAAGCGAGGGCATCTGCACGCAGGCGGACAGAACCAGCGCATCGATGCCGGTGAGATCGAGTTTGCGGTAATGCTCCAGCAGGTTTGCGGGATCCTGCGCGGCGACCTCCAGATTGTCGGGAATTTCCAGCGCCAGCCAGTCGTTTACCGCTATGCCTTCGCTTTCGATATACTCGACGACCAACCGCGTAAGCGGCTTCATATAGGGCGCCACGACGGCAATCTTCTTCGCGCCGAGCGTCTGCAGCCCGTCGACGAGCGCACCGGCGCTGGAGACCACGGGGGCAGGGTGCCCGTTCTGCCGTGTCCGTTCCTCCAGCCGCTCCTGTGAGACCCGGTGATAGCCCCTCCCCATGCTCATGATGGCGACGAGGCAGGCATAGCCGAGGACATCGACCGCCGCGTCCGACAGTTCCAGCGCGCACCGGTCGGAATCCGCGTCCATCAGCGCCAGTTCTTCTTTCGTTACCTTCTTCATCCGCATGCGGGCGGAGTGGAAGGTGAAACGTTCCGGCAGGATCGTTTCGCGCGCGCGCAACATGGCGGGAATTTCGGTTTCCATGGTCACGTTGGAACTGGGCACGATCTGCCCGATGCGGAATGTGCGGCTCATCCCGGTCATGCCTTCACGATTGGATTGCGCAGGGAGCCGATCTTTTCGATCGTGCATTCCACCACGTCGCCCGGCCACATGAATTCCTGCGGTTCGCGCCCGGCACCGACCCCGGCCGGCGTGCCCGTGGCGATAATGTCGCCCGGCTCCAGCGTCATGACGCGCGAAATATCGGCGATGAGATGGTTGACGTTGAACAGCATGAATCGGGTATTGCCGTTCTGCTTCTCCACGCCGTTCACATGGGTGGTGAGTTGAAGGGAGTGGGGGTCACCGATTTCGTCGGCGGTCACGATCACCGGACCCATGGGCGCGAAACTGTCCTGCCCCTTGGAGACGATCCACTGCCCGGCGCGGCGGCAATCGCGCGCGCTGATGTCGTTCACGATCGTATAGCCGAAGACATAATCCAGCGCCGCGTCCGGGGCGACATTCCTGGCGACCTGGCCGATCACGACCGCAAGCTCGCATTCCCAGTCGAGTTGCTGCGTCACGGCGGCGTTGTGCAGGATCGGCTCGCCGTTCGCGATCACGGCGGTCGGCGGCTTGGAGAAGATCACGGGTTCCTGGGGAAGGCTCGCCGAGGTGTCGAGGCTGCGTGCGGATTCGGCGACATGTTCCGTGTAGTTGAGGCCGATGCCGAAGATGTTCTTGCGCGGATGGGGAATGGGCGCGAGCAGGGATATGTTCCCCTCCGGCACGCTGGCGCCTACCAGCATGGCGGGCGTGGCGCCCGTGACGAGGGAATTGAGCGCATCGAGGGCCAAGGGGCCGAGATCGATGAATTCCAGCATGGTGGATGGAAGGGCGAGGCCGTCCGCCGCGCCCAGACGGGCGACATCGATGCACAGGCCATTGGCGATGAGTCCGAGCCGGGCGGCCGCGTTGCCGATACGATAGGTTGCAAGACGCATAAGAATATCCAGTTTGAGATTGAAGGGTCAGCCGGCCTGGTGGCCGCCATTGTCCTGAAGGGCTTCCTCGATGCGTACGCCGAGGGAGTCCATCACGGGGAAGTCGTTGAAGGCGAACAGGAAGGCCTCCTCGCCGCCCGTATTGGCATGTTCGTGCCACATCCAGGCCGGCACGCAGAAGATGTCGTGCTGTTTCCAGTCGATCCGCTTGCCGCCGATGATCGAATAGCCTTCGCCCTGGGCGACGTTGTAGACGACATTGCCTGTGTGCCTGTGAGCCTTCGTGCGAAGCCCCCGCTTGAGCATCTGCATGGTGGCGCCCATCGTCTGGAGTGCCCACCCGCCCGTGAGCGGGTTGGAATATCGCATGATATGGCCGTCGAACGGAGAACCGTCGCTGACCTTGGCGAGATTCCAGATCGCATCGCGGGTGGTTTCCCAGCGATAAACCATCACCGGCGAATAGGGCTTGTCCCATCCCGCCCCGCCTTCGGGGCGCATCGCGACATTGCCGTAGCTGAGCGGCAGGTCGTTGCGCGGATGGGCGGGGGTCTGGGTCGCCTCCGGATAGACCGCGTAGAAATTGGTTTCGAGCGCATTCATCAGCGGAATGTCGAGGCCGTCCTGCCAGATGCAGGTTTCCCCGCCCGCGCTTACGCCATGATCGTGCCAGCAGCCGTTGGGGGTGAGGACATAATCGTTCCCGCCCAACGAGATTTCATGGCCGTCCACGACCGTATAGGCACCGGACCCTTCCATGATGAAGCGGTGGGCCGATGCGGTGTGGTTGTGCGCGGGGGTGATCTCTCCCGGCTTCATGGCCTGCAACCCGCTGAACAGCCAGCCGCAGACGGCGCTGTTCTCGCGTCCGGCATCGCTGTCGTTGAGCAGCACCACCACCCGCCGCCCCGCATCTGCGGGATTCACCAGATCGATGGCGCGCAGGCAAAGCTCCCGCATGTCCGCATACCGCCAGACGGTCGGGCTATAGCGGCTTTCCGGCTCCCACGGCTCGATCGCGTTGGCGCGCTTCCAGAACGCCGCCGCGTTGCGATGCGGCAGTTCCGCGTAGAAGGCTTCAAGCTCTAGGTTGTCGATTACGCGCGCGCGGCCGAGGACATCGTCGCGCGGATCGGAATTGATCGAGGTCTGGGACATGGCATTTTCTCGGGTCATGCGTTCGCATTGTCGGTAAGCGGCGTGGCGGATACTGGATCGCCGCCATTGTTGAGGAAGGCCGCAGGGGCAAGCGGTGCCCGGTTCACCCGCAGGTCGAAAATGTCGAACCGGTTATAGCCGCCGATGATGTCGTGCATTTGCTTGGGCTGGATGCAGGCGTTAAGGTCGATCTCCGCGTAGACGATCCCTTCCTCGTCGATCAGCGGTGAGCCTATCACGTTGCCATCCGGCCCGATCACGCCGGAAAAGGCGGAGTTCCGCCGCTCCAGCAATGTCCGCGCTTCCGGGCGGTTCTCGCTCATCAGCGTGATGATCTCTTCCGAGATGGTGGAGCAGGCCACGATCGTGAACAGCTTGCCCTCGAACGAATGGGCGGCGGCGCGGATGCGGATGGCCTCGGCCATGTCGTATCCGGCGGGCGCCACCGGCAGGGCGATATAGTTCGCGACATGAACCAGTTCCCCCTGTGAAAGCAGGGTGAAGCGCGCGAGCGTGTTCGTGTTTTCGCCGCAGGCCAGCGTGCCCAGCGGGCCTACTTCCGTATCATATATTTTCAGGGAGGAACCGTCCCCGCCCGCCCAGCTGAGCTTTTCCGCCCAGGTCGGGACGAGCTTGCGGTGCTTGCCGAGGATTTCCCCGCTGGAGGAGATGATCACATTGGTGTTATAAAGCGTGCCCAGCCGCGGGGTTTCGCCTTCATTGCAGCCGATCACGACGGTGCAGGCATGTTCGCGCGCCGCGGCGCAGATCCGCGCGATCTCCGGGCCGTTTATCTCGATGGCGGACTTCACCAGCCGCTCGAACCAGGGGCTGCCCTCTATGGGCGACATCAGCCAGCTCCAGTAAGGATAGGCCGAGAGGAATACTTCGGGAAACGCGACCAGCCGGGCGCCGTTGCGGGCGGCCTCCGCGATCAGGGCGCAGGCCTTGTCGACCGTGGCGTCGGTGTCGAGGAAGACCGGGGCGGTCTGCACTGCGGCGACCTTCGATCTGGGGAGCGTCTGCATCATCTATATCCGTACATCATTTTGGGAATATCCTTCGGTCGATCAGGTGACGGCTGCGCGTTCGCGATATTCCGGCCTGTCCCATGCGCCGCCCGTCACCACGGCGCGGATGGCCTCCACGGCATGGAACATGTCGGTGTAGCGCAGATAGAGGGGCGTCAGGCCAAAGCGGAGCACGTCCGGCGCCCGGAAATCGCCGATCACGTCACGCTCCTTCAGGGCCTGCACGATCGCGTAGCCCTGAGGATGCGCATAGGAAACCTGGCTGCCGCGCAGCGCGGATTCCCGCGGGCTGAGGAGCGTGAAGCCCAGTTCGCCGCAGCGCTCGTCCATCAGCGAGATGAACAGGTCGCCCAGCGCCACCGACTTGGCGCGGAGCTGCCCCATGTCCGCGTCAGCCATGATGTTCACCCCGCATTCCAGCGCGGTAAGGCCAAGCACTGGAGGGGTCCCGCACAGGAAACGCTCGACGCCGGGGGCCGGGCGATAGTCTTCATCGAAGGCGAAGGGCGCCGCATGGCCGAACCAGCCCGACAATATGGGCAGGGCGGCGGCCTGATGGCGCCGCGCCGCGAACAGGAAGGCCGGTGCGCCCGGTCCGCCGTTGAGGAACTTATAGCCGCAGCCTACCGCGAAATCGGCCCCCGCGCCGTTGAGGTCCACCGGGATCGCGCCCGCGCTGTGGCTCAAGTCCCATAGGATCAGCGCCCCCTTCTCATGGGCCTTGGCCGTTACCCGCGCCATGTCCCGGATCAGGCCGGATTTATAATGAACCTGCGTGAGCAGGACGACCGCGACAGTCTCGTCGATCGCGTCGATCAGCCGCTCCGGCTCCACCGCGCGGGCTTCCAGATTCCCCGCGAAGCCGGCCAGACCCTGCATGATGTAGTGATCGGTCGGGAAATTCGTGGCCTCCGTCAGCAGCACATGGCGCCCCGGATTGAGGGAGAGCGCGGCTGTCAGGGCTTTGAAGATGTTCACCGATGTCGAATCCGCGGCGATCACCTCGCCGGCCTCCGCGCCGAGGAAGGAGGCGATGCGATCGCCGATGCGCCGGGGGGCGTTGACCCAGTCCGCCCCGAGCCAGGAGGTGATGAGGCCTTCCGCCCATTCGCCGTTCACGGCCCGCGCGATGCGTTCGCTGGCCGTCCTGGGCATGACGCCGAGCGAGTTGCCGTCGAGATAAATCAACCCGTTGCGCAGATGGAAAAGGTCGCGAAAGCGGGCGAGGGGATCGGCCGCATCGAGCGTTTCGGCGTGGGCAAGGGTCAGGCTGGTCAAATCCGCAACTCCCGCAGGATCGCCCGCACGGGGCTGGCATCTGCTCCGACGATTTTCAGGGGCAGGGCGATCAGTTCATAGGGTCCGGGGGGTACGTCATCGAGAACGAGCCCCTCCAGAATGCGCATGTCCGCCGCCAGCACGCGGTGATGGGCGTCCAGGCTCTTCGAATCCTGGGGGTCGAGAGACGGCGCATCGGTGCCGATCAGGCGCACGCCCGCGTCGGCCAGCAGGGAAACGGTATCCGCCGCCACGGCGGTAAAGCCGCTGTCCCATTCGTCGGCGGGGAAGCGTTCATAGGTCCGCAGAATGACGCGCTCCGCCCCGGCCAGCGCCTCGGCGGGGATGTCTTGCGGCCGCACATGCCCATGGGCGTGCGTGACGTCGATCACCACGCAGCGGCCGATATAGGGGGACAGGTCGCAATCCACGCTGGCGGCACCATCCCCGGCATAGTGAAGCGGTGCATCCGCATGGCTGCCCGCGTGGAGCGGGGCGGAGAGCGCCGACACGTTCACCGGACAGCCCGGCCCGATGGAGGCGAGCCGTTCCAGCACGACCGGCGGCTCTCCCGGCCAGACCGGCAGATCAGGTCGCAGCGTCTGCGATATGTCCCAGATCCTCGCCATCGTTCAGCCATTGTCCGCGTAGTTTCCGCCTTCGCGAGGCGCGGTCATGCGGGTGCGCATGGACCATAATTCGGGAAAGAAGCTGAGCGAGAGCGCCTTTTGCAGGTAGTTGACCCCAGACGATCCGCCGGTGCCGGGCTTGTGGCCAATCACGCGTGAGACGGTTTTCATGTGCTTGAACCGCCATTCCTGGAAATAATATTCCAGCGCGGTGATTTTCTCGCCCAATGTGAAGAGATCCCGGTGGGTGTCCACGTCGGAATAGATGGCCAGCCAGACGTCTTCGACCGCCTCGTCCGGCTGGTACGGCTGGGTCCAGTCGCGTTCCAGATGCGTCGCGGGGATCGCGAAGCCCTTTCGGGCGAGCAGCCGCAACACTTCGTCGTAAAGCGACGGGGCGGCCAGAACGGCCATCAGGTGAGCATAGATTTCCGTGTTGTCCCGATGAACGATGGCAAGGTCTTCGCGCTTGTTCCCCAGCAGAAATTCCAGTTCCCGGTACTGCCACGACTGGAAACCGGACGCCTTGCGCAGGAAGCCGCGGAACGTCATGAAGTCATGCGGCGTCAGCGTGGCCAGCACTTCCCATGAATGGATCATGTGGCGCTGGATCGTGGCGATCCGGTCCAGCGTCTTGAAGGCCGAGGGCAGATCGTAGCCCTGCAGCGCGGTCACCACCAGCCTGGCCTCGTGCAGAACCAGCTTGAGCCACAATTCCATCGTCTGGTGCATGATGATGAACAGCATTTCATCCGGCTTGCCGGATACCGGAATCTGGGCGGAGAGAAGCGCATCTGTCTGGATGTGGCGGGCATAGGAGAGGCCGCTGTCCCACTGGATGGTCTCGCCGTCGATAGTGGCCTCGAAGTTCTCGATTCCATCTTCGATGAAACGTTTGACGGTCACGGCCCTGCTCCTTCGATATCTGGATTCGGCGGAATGCTTCCGATATTGGTGAAACTATAGATATATAAATCGCGATTCAACGGGGAATATGGCGTGAAATGTCGATTAATATTCACTATATATGAAATATATTCTTCAATAGAGAATAATGGCGAATCGTGAGAAGAATCATCCTCCCGCTTTGATAGGCCATCCGGCGCCCTGTTTCCCCGCCGGGGCGCGGGATGAGTCATCACCTCACGCGGACGCCTTTGGCGTGTGCAGGCACGTCGGGCGATCAAGTTGCGCGCCGGCGCCCGACGGGGTCCTGCCGCCGAGCGGTACCAGCCTCACAATTTCCCGAAAAGCCAGGAGGAAAGCGCCATTTCCAGCAAGGGTGCCGGGATGGGGCCAGGCCGATTCTCCACAGGCGTGCAGGATGACGAAATGAATTTGACATCAAAACACTTTTGTAGCAAAACTCTCTAGTCAGATAGATCATAGCCTCAGGGGGCCAGGAATATGGTTAGGGTCGGATTTGCACATGTGACACG
>Ga0182737_1002504_pt1 | contig 14974 bp, 17 predicted proteins | sample eDN5th30CBELigOP_FD_128878 | JGI IMG/M metagenome (GOLD analysis project Ga0182737, IMG submission 128878) | Enriched Organic Plus compost microbial communities from Emeryville, California, USA - eDNA 5th pass 30_C BE-Lig OP (version 2) (version 2) ... | reverse complement strand
CCTCCTGGGACGCCATTTTAAGCATTTACGTGACGTTACATACATATAAAAACGCCTGAATTCCTTGTTACCTTGGAATTCGGGCGTTTTTTCTTTTTATAAGATTTAGCCGCTTTTCTGTTTACATAGGTAACTGCATGCTCGTGACATTTGCACCTTAGCTTAACCTTCCTCATATATTGATTAAATCATAAGCTTCAAGTTTACACATCCGAGGAGGAAAAATATGTATAATATCGGACCTACTGGTCGTTCAAATTGTAATCAAAGAAATAATTACTATAGAATAGGTCGTCCACTTCCAGGCTTCCCTGGCTTCCCAGGTGGCGGCTTCCCTGGGTTTCCTGGAGGTGGATTCCCAGGATTTCCTGGAGGCGGCGGTTTCCCTGGGGGTGGAGGTGTCCCTGGAGGAGGAGGCATACCAGGCGCTGGCGGATCAACTCCACCACCACCATCACCACAAATATTAAACCTGTTCCAATCCGCATCGCAAAATCCTGCACAAGCACAAGCGATGCTTCAACCACCAGGAGGAGCTCAAACCTACGCTGCTGTCGGCTGCAACGGCAGATGGACGATCATTTTATTGCGGAACTTCCAGTTAATATTAATGTATGTTACATCCGCTAATCCAGTAGGAAACACTGAAGGTATTATCTTCCCTACGTATAGCTTCGGCTCCTTCCCATCAGCGAATATCCTCGCATATCGCTGCTAGTATTTTTTTAGGGTTCTCAGTTTATTGAGAGCCCTATTTTATTGTCTAGATTGAATATAGAGTTTCCCATCACTCATTGTTCTACGTTTGATCATGAATTGAGATGGCGATAATGAGATTAGCAGTCTATCTTACAAATATACTGCTTATATTTCTAATTCAAGAAGGGTAAAAATCATATGGCGACTGTCTACGAGAAAGCACGCAGTAATCAAGCATTTAAGACAAACCTATGGTCTGGAATTTTATTTGGTCTTGGCGCGGTGTTGTTTATTGACGAAACAGTGTTTCATCAGCTCCTTCATTGGCATCATTTCTATGATAAGTCGTCCACTAGCATCGGATTAATTTCAGATGGGTTTTTACATGCTTTTAGCTGGTTTGCGACAATCGGTGGATTATTTTTATTGTCTCATTTGAAGCGACAATCCATTTACAAGAGCAGGACTTGGTGGGGAGGCATATTAGTTGGGGCTGGCGCCTTTCAATTATACGATGGCATCATTCAGCACAAGCTGATGAGAATTCATCAAATTCGCTACGTGAATAATGTGATTGTCTACGATCTAATTTGGAATATTGTAGCAGTATTATTGTTAGTCATCGGTTTAATGCTAGTGCTTCAAGCCAGAAAATTACAGACATAAAAGGAAACTAGATATGCACCATCATTCTATTGAACAAGCCCACTCATTGGGATATGAGATTTTTATTGTCGTTACACTCCTAATTGCAGTCACCCTATACATTGGTGCAGGGGTAAATTCCAGCACCTACAAGCCATTACGTAAATGGCCGTTACATCGCCATTTCTGTTTTGCTTTAGCAATGCTGTGTATTGGGCTACCCTTGATTGGTCCATTAGCACGACAAGCACACACCCACTTTACAGCACATATGCTAGCACATTTATTGCTGGGTATGCTAAGCCCGCTACTAATTACGCTTGCTGCACCAATTACTCTTCTGCTGCGTACGATTCATGTAACGAAGGCACGTCGCCTCGTAGTAATATTGCATAGTTGGCCATTCCGTATAGTCTCTCATCCCATCGTAGCCTCATCGCTTAATATCGGGGGGCTATGGCTTCTTTATCGTACGCATTTGTATGAAATGATGCAGAGCAGCTCACTTCTGCATTGGCTTATTCATATCCATATTTTTTGGGCAGGTTACGTATTTACTATGTCGATGATTTACATCGATCCAACACCTCATCGCTACAGCTTCCGGTATCGTGTTATCGTGTTTCTACTTGCTTTGGCTGCTCATGGTATGTTAGCTAAATACATTTATATTTCTCCACCAGTCGGAGTAGATGAGATACAAGCGAGGCTTGGCGGTTTGATCATGTATTATGGTGGAGATGTTATTGATGTCTTGCTTATTTTTATATTTTGTGTGCAATGGTACAGGACAACAAGACCCGCTAGTTCAAGCTGGGCATAGCTCTATTCTCTCAATATCATCAAGATGGAACCAGTCATCGCCCACTTTAAATCTGCCGTACTGCTGACTTATATAAGCGATAGTACCAATTACGTACAGCTCCTCAATAGAGTCTTGAAGTAATATGCTGACTGGCACTTTACATTGCATCGAGTATTGCAGTATTTCGCTCATATTCCCCAATGTTAGCTCGCTTTCCATTGAATAACCTCCATGTCGACAATACCCGATCTTGTGAAGGTTCGTACACCCTTGGCCTGATGACAGTAAGCAAGTAATCTATGCTCTCCTACTGCAAGGATTTGCACATTACGAATGGTTACCTGCTGCTTACTATCGATATAGATAAGCTGAACCAATTTCCCAATATATTGCTTCATATCTACACCACCTCTTTCTTTCCTCCCATTATATACGAACACACGTTCTGTTTCAATCATAAATTAATAAGCTAAGACAAGGAACTGCCAAGTTGCAGCCCTCATGCCTCAGCTTCTTCTGTTTCTACCGATTTATATTCGATTTCTAGCTCGTCTTGCTGCTTCCATGGAGGATCACATTTTTTGTGCAAATAAAGATTAATATGCAGCACTAGCAGCGGAATAATAACGAGTAGTATCGTACACAACATAACCGTAGGATTCAGTAGTATGTCGTAGCGAAGTGCCATTGCTTCATTCCTCCTTTATTTTGACTCCATGATGGTACCAATTGTTTTGAGACTTAATTTTACGTCAATCGTTACTTTACATTGACTGTAAATATTCTCACCACGATCCCAATCATCACGATAGGTGTTCCACAGGTCATAATTCTGCTCATACAATTTGTTATTAAAGCCTAGAAAGTCTGATTGGAACTGTTTTTGTGAAACCTCAATTACTTGTTCCATAAAGCTCTTGATTTTTTCCTCCGTTTTTCTTTTTATTTCATTATTCATTTCTTTTATCGTTAACATTTCATCAAACTCTGACTCTCCAATTGATCCATTGGCTCCCACTGTAATTTCAAAAAGAGGTAACCCACGCTGGTCAGTCTTTACTTTTATCCTTCTATGAAATTCATGAATCTCTACAACTAGATCTTTACCTTCAATTTCTAGTTCTAGTGAAGCTGTCTTCACTGTACCTTGAATCATATTGCGTCCCGTTGTTTCATCTTCTGTAAGATGACCAATGAATTTATGATCCTTCCCATTAAATACCGACGCACCTGAAGTCGAAATTTTATTTTCCTTCGCTCTGCTCACTTTAGGCAAAGCATAGCTTGAATTGGATAACAGCATTTGATGCAAGTCACCGATATTAATTGGCGGAGTAATGGCTTCGCTTTTTTCAGGATTGTTATGCGTCGATAATATATATTGCACCGGTAACGTCTCCATATCGGTTTTAACCTCTAATATATCCCTTGCCTTGCCTTGTGCCACCATAATGTTAGAGGCCCTTCTGCTCTCTGGATCACGAATAAACAAATCTAATAGCTCTCCTAGATGCTCTGAGCTTGCTAGCTCATCGGAAACGATAATCATTTGATTATGTGCAATATACGGTGTTCGGCTTACTTCACTGGCCAGTAATCTGGCAGCTTTAAACACTGTTTTTGCTTCGGAGGAGGTATTAATGTATGGTTCTCCTCCTTCTGCTTTCGTACCGCTGCTGCTCTGCATAAGCGTTGGCAAGACGAGTTGAAAGGTTACGATAATTTTACCGTCTTCTCCCTTATCTAAGGCGGTACCTACAACAAAACCACGCTGCTCAATTTCAATTTGATCCCAGCAGCCCGCTGAGAATAAAAGGAGAGGAAGTAAAAGCAAGAGGATGAACCATCTATTCATGCTTCATTCCCTCCTTTAGCTTTATAACAAGCAGGATCAGTGCCGGTAATATCCAAGCAATAATAATCCCCAAATAACTAATCCAAGAAGAAAATATCCGTAACTCCTTAATGCTGCTTGGCAATAAACCTGCGATAAAAATAATCGGTAACAAAATTACGAGCAAGGTTGTTTTCTTTAGTCGTTGAAAGACTGCACCAATCGCAATCAATGTGACATCTAGCGCCATTACATTGGTACAAAAAAGTGAGATTAGCCATATCACAAAGAAAAAGAACTCGAATCGCTCAAATATTTCACCCGGCACCTCAACCTCTTTCGCTAATTCCGCTAGCGGGTACAACGTGTTCTCTACGACAAGTGTTCCAAAAATTACGACAACAAATATAAATGTCACAAAATAAAATAGGATTGGTAGCAATATTCCTCTCACCATAGAAGACACGACCTTTTGTTTTTTAAGCACGTAAATGTTGTAGAACAGCATAATTTCCACGCCCAAATAAGAAAAGGTCGTCTCTTTGGTTGCTTTCATGATTCCTGTAAAATCCGACTTAAACATTGGCAGCAAACGATGTACATTAAAGCCCCCGATATTAAATAGAAGTAGCAATGACAAAACAGAGATTACAATCGGAAAGAACAACACATTCATTCTCACTAATGCGATGCTTGACCCTGCGACCCCGTAGGCTAGCACCAACAAAAAAGTGAAGCCTAAGAACTCTTCAGGTGTATTATCAAATAAATATAGTTTGGTAATGGTGGAAACACTGCGAATCTGGTAACTGACAAATAAAAAATAATACAGAGCAAAGCACAGTGAGAAGAAGTGTGCAAACGTACGATTAAACACCTCGCTCATGATGGCATGCACATTTTTACCTGGAAATCGTTCAATTAGCTTGCCGATGATGATCGCAATTAATATCGCTATCCCGCCTCCAAGCAGGATTGAGATCCACCCATCTGAGGATACTGTCGTTCTGACGATCGTATTAGGAAGTGTCAAAATGCCAAAGCCAATAATCATATTACTGACGCAAAAGACAATTTCTTTACTCCCCATTTCATCTAATATTAACTCATTCTTTTTCATCTCAACATCACCGTTTCTTAGTCCGATACTTATCTTTAGTCTTCATAAAGGATGGTCTAGAGGTTAGTACTGAAACAGGAGCACGTATAAACATATCCAGCCAGTCCTTCTTAAAGGAAGGTGCAATAGGTGCTAAATAAGGAACTCCAAAGCTTTGCAGTCTAATGAGATGCATGCAGATCATAACAAATACCATAACGATTCCATATAGCCCTAAAAAGCTTGCTGCAATCATTGTCACAAACCGCAGCATACGGAATGCAATACCCGCACTATACGACGGAATTGCAAACGAGGATATCGCTGTTAACGCAACGATGATGACCATAACTGGGCTAACAATGCCTGCTTGTACCGCAGCGTCACCTATAACTAGCCCCCCGACAATCCCAATCGTTTGTCCAATCGGCTTCGGCAGCCGGATACCTGCCTCTCGTAACAATTCCAAAGTAACCTCCATCAATACCGCCTCAATGACCGCTGGAAACGGCACTCCTTCTCGTGCTGCTGCAATCGAAAAAACGAGCTTAAACGGAATCATACTTGGATGGAAGGATAATATTGCGATGTAGAAAGCAGGTAAAAATAACGTAAAGGTAACAGCCACAAATCGCAGCAAGCGAATTAAAGATCCGATAAACCACCGTTCGTAATAATCCTCAGGTGAATGAATTAAAGAGATAAAGGTAAACGGAAGGATAAGCACAAAGGGCGTGCCATCTAGCATAATCGCAACCTTACCTTGCAACAATGCAGCCGAAACCTTATCAGGTCGCTCCGTATTCAGTATTTGTGGAAAGGGAGAGATCGAGCTATCCTCGATCCACTGTTCGATCGTACCTGATTCAGGAATATAATCTAGATTAATGCTTTGAAGTCTCCGTTCTACTTCTGCAACTAATTTGGAATTCGTAATATCCTTTATATATAGAAGACAAAGCGCCTGCTTGGATCGCTTGCCAACGGTGTACGGCTTAATGACAAGCCCAGCTTCTTTAATTTGCCGACGTAACAATGAAATATTGGTAGCTATACTTTCTGTAAAGCCTATACGCGGCCCACGAACTAATGCTTCTGTCTGCGGCTCCTCAATACTGCGTGCTGGGCCATCTTGACTATGAATAATCAACGCCTCAGCAACACCTTCTAAGAGCAGAATCGCTTGACCAGATAATAAGAAACCGTGAAGCTCAATCAAGCTGTTAGCTCGCGTTGAAATCTGGAGTGAGATCATCCTATTTTCTATTTCGTGCAAAGCCTGCATCGGATCTCTAAGTGAATCAACATAAAGCTTTTCATTGTGCTGGATCGGATTAATCACTTGTTTCTTCACAAGCAGCTGGTCGGCTAAGCCTTCGATGCTCATCACCGCTACCTTATAATTGCTACCGCCTACCAGAAATACTTTCGTAGTCAAATCACTAGCGTCGTGCAGCATGTCAGTCAATGCTTCCAAATTTCTTTGTAGGTCAGTAGAGAGATGTTGTTCAGTCGATGATGTATCCAAAGTACTCCCTCCCTACCAGATTTTCTTTTATATTTTCCAATTGAAAACTTTTTATCCACCAATTTAAGGTTTTCTTTAGATTAATAATGTTTAAAATGAAAAAACACGGAACATTTCATCCGTGTTTCGTACAATTAATAAGTTTTAATTCCAATAATAACTCCTGCAGAAAAGGCTAGTAACGGGACAACTACACTAAGTGCTACAATCGCTATTCCGGCGTAAGTAATTTGTTTTTTGTTATTCTGTTTGCCGTATCGGATTGATACAACACCTAAAATAATGATAAGAGCATAAATAATAAAATCGTTCATTATAAAGCTCCCTTCCATACAATCTACTTAAACCATTCTGATTCTACCTTACTTTCCAAATAATCATAAACATATAATAGCTCTTTACCATTGTTTTTTAGATAAAGCTTACTTATAAAAGGTCGCTTTACAGGCTCTGCTTCATCTTCACCATACTCAATATCTTGAGCAAAGCCCTCGATAATGATGGCTTGCTCAGCGCTGTTTACCTCACTCACTGAAAATTCACCAGTTGAAAATAAATCCCCGTACTTCACACCAATTAATTCTTTTCCCTCTTCTAACTCCAAAAATACGCCTTCATCATCCTTATTAGTCCATAGTCCATAAAACTGAGTAATCAGTACTTGCTCATCGATGACTGCGAAGTCAGGTGCCGAGCTTACTTCAGGTAATTCATTCTCTGCGCCATCGTTCACGTGTTCACTCTCATTTTGCTGATCAGTATTTATCTCTCCAGCCACTTCATCTTGTACATTCGGAGCAATTGGGTCAGCATTCCCACCTTCACCAGCTGATCCCTTATTACAGCCTACTAACAGCATGCATACTGTTAATAGCACAATACTAATCCTCTTCACCATCATCCCTCACAATTATTTCTCTATTCATTTACTACAATTACCAATATTTGTAGAACCACTATTAAGATTAACATATTTTGTTAGTATCTGAAAAGCTTTCAAGATAACAAATTAATTTATCGCAAGCCGACCTATTACCATGTAGAACGCATGCTTTTTCAAAACCTAACACGCGCTCGCAAAAAAATGTTTAATGCTTCTCAACAATGAAGCTGTCCTTGGAAGATGCTTGACTTTAATGAATCAACGGGCAGATTAAATATATTGTGTGGCAACACAAAAGAGTTATTCCGCAGTTTGCGCACATTCCTCCAACAGCCGCTTAAGTTTTCGACGCTGCTGTTTTTCTTGCTTGCGTCGCTCTGCATCCTCTTGTTGCAGAGCTTTAACTAAGGAAGCACACATGCCAAGCAGCACCACGGCAAACGGCAAGGCTGCGACAACGGACGCTGTTTGCAGCCCATTCAGCCCACCGCTTATTAACAACACCACGGCAATTGCCGATTGCAGCATGCCCCAAGTGATTTTAATGCGATTACTTGGATTAAGCTTACCATCTGTAGTTAGCATACCAAGCACAAATGTGGCAGAGTCTGCTGAAGTAATAAAGAAAATAATGATCAATAGCGTTGCGATAAAGGCTAGAACTGTACCTAGCGGTAAGCTTTCCAGCGTAATAAACAGTGCTAACGTGGTATCAGTTTGAATCGCTTGAGACAGGCTAGCTGGCGAAAACAGCTCAAGGTGCAATCCCGTACCGCCAAATACGGAAAACCATATGAAGCCAAATAAGCTAGGGATAAGCATAACATAGATGACAAATTCTTTAATCGTTCTGCCCCTCGACACTCGGGCGATAAACGTACCGACAAATGGCGCCCATGAAATCCACCATGCCCAATAAAATAAAGTCCATGTACCGACCCATGTCGCTCGTGAAAAGGGTGTGAGGCGCAAGCTCATATTAATAATATTTTGCATGTAACTGCCCAATGTCGTTGTAAAAGTTTCAAATATGAACGATGTCGGTCCCATCATCCAAACAAAAAGCATTAGCAGCACGGCAATAATCAGATTGGTGTTACTTAAGATTTGGATGCCTCGATCAAGACCAGTGCTTGCCGATATTATATATAGAACAGTTACAACTGCGATAATAATGACTTGCGTTGTAACCGAATTACTAATTCCAAATAAATGATGCAACCCTCCATTAATCTGCAACGTACCTAATCCCAACGAAGTTGCAACACCAAATACTGTAGCGATAACAGCTAAGCAATCAATCACCTTACCGATCCAGCCGCTAGCTGCTCGTTCCCCGATTAGCGGAATAAAGGTTGAACTAATTAGCCCTTTATAGCCCTTGCGAAATTGAAAATATGCTAGGGATAGTCCAATAATGGTGTAGATCGCCCAAGGGTGCAGTCCCCAATGAAAGAAAGAATAACGCATCGCAAGCTGTGCTGCTACATTCGTTTCGCCTTCCGCTGCTTCAGGAGGAGATAAATAATGTGATAGCGGCTCCGCAACACCCCAGAAAACTAATCCAATGCCCATACCGGCACTAAAGAGCATGGATAGCCAAGATAGCGTTGTATACTGAGGTTCGTCATCATCCTCTCCTAATCGAATTTGCCCAAAACGACTAAATGCTAAGTAAAATGCAAACAGCAAAAAAAATAAAGTTGCTAACAAATAAAACCATCCAAAGTTATGTATAGAGAAGGTGTAGGCTGAATTAGCCATGCTGGCAAGCTGCTCTGGAGCAAACGCTCCCCATAATGCAAATAACGCAACGATAACAATTGTAATGATTAGTACCATATATTGTCCTCCATCCAAGTCTCATTCAATTCCGTAGCACATTTTCCAACAGTATGTGCAGAAGTGAATTTGTTATGCAATAGAGGAGTAAATACAGATTAAAGCATTGAATTAACTGCCCTGTCGGACTCTATAAATGAACAAAAGGTGAAATCCAACTGCTGTGGATTTCACCTTCTGCTTGACTGGAAACTAGTAGGTTGTCAAACCCATCCCTAGTATCTAGCTACAATCATTTTCTTTCTAGTATAGAACTCTACGCCATCTTTTCCGTTGGCATGCAAATCGCCATAGAACGATTTCTTGTAACCTGAGAATGGGAAAAACGCCATTGGTGCTGGTACTCCAACATTAATGCCAAGCATCCCTGCATCAATTGAGTCACGGTATTGACGAATCGCCTTCGCACTATTCGTGTACAATACGCCACCATTGGCGAACTCTGATTGATTTGCTAGCTCAATCGCCTCTTCTAACGTCTCAACGCGAACGATAGACAAGACAGGGGCAAATACTTCATCACGCCAAATTTTCATCTGATTACTTACATGATCGAAAATCGTCGGTCCTACAAAGAAGCCATTCTCTAAGTTTGAAGACAGCTCACGACCATCTAGCAGTAGGTTTGCACCATCAGCAATTGCTCCTTCAATATAACCGATTGTACGTTCCTTATGGCTTTGACGAATCACTGGGCCAAGGAAGTAATCTCCTTCGCTGCCATCGCCAATGGTGATTTTTTTAGCAGCCTCAACTAGACGCCCAATTAACGGCTCTGCAACTTCGCCTACCGCAACAACAACAGAGGTTGCCATACAACGCTCACCAGCAGAACCAAACGATGCATTGATGATTTCCTTCACTGTTAAATCAAGATCAGCATCTTGCAGCACGATCGAATGGTTTTTCGCTCCTGCTAATGCCTGTACACGTTTACCATGTGCTGCAGCTGTTTTGTATACATACTCAGCTACTGGCTGTGAGCCTACGAATGAGATCGCACTTACCTGCTCATTCTCTAATAGCTCATTAACAACATCATGAGAGCCATGTACGACATTTAATACACCTGCAGGTAAACCCGCTTGCGTCATCAGGTCAGCTAGACGATTTGCAAGTAGCGGTGTACGTTCAGATGGCTTCAATACGAAGGTGTTACCGCAAGCAATCGCCAACGGGAACATCCAACATGGTACCATCATTGGAAAGTTAAATGGCGTAATCCCGCCCACGACTCCAATTGGGTAACGATAGAAGCCAGATTCTAGTCCTGTAGCGATATCTGGCAGTACGCTGCCCATCATTAGCGTTGGTGCGCCAGCAGCAAACTCCACACACTCAATCCCGCGCTGAACTTCACCGTAAGCCTCACTGTAGCTTTTGCCATTTTCAATCGTAATAAGCTTCGCCAGCTCTTCCCATTGCTCAACAAGCAGCTGCTGGTATTTAAATAGTATTTTCGCACGACGAGGAACCGCTGTATTTTTCCAAGCTGGAAAAGCAGCCTTGGCTGCTGCAATCGCCTGCTGAACCTCTTCACGAGAAGAATGAGGAACCGTCGCGATCGTAGCGCCTGTAGCAGGATTAGGTACGTCCTCACGGCGTCCACTACTAGATTCAACCCATTGACCATTAATAAAATTTTGAATATGCTGTACTGTCATCTCCCTAGCTCCCTTCCCTTCATAACCTACTAATAGATTCATACTCCCACTCACTGTTCGTGCTTAGCAATGACCTCTTGAATTTGCGAAAGCTGTGGCATAGCGTCTGAGCAGCTATGACTAGCAACTACGATCGAGGCTGCCGCTGCCCCCCACTTCTGGCAGGTTGGAATCTCTTGCCCGCTAATAAGACCATAGATAAATGCACCCGCATAGGAATCACCTGCTCCGAACGTCTTGACGACGTCAGTCGGATATATTTTACCTACAAATTGCTCACCGCTAGGTGTGTATACGACTGATCCATCTCCGCCGTGCTTAATGACAACAAGCTTAGCACCCTTATCGAGCCATCTGCTTGCAATTTCCTCGTCATCAGCCTCACGTCCAAGCATTAGCTCCATTAGCTGAAATTCTTCTCGTCCACCGAAAATGACATCGCTTTTTTCAGCAATAAGGCTTGCGTAGATGCCCGCTTCTTCCTTTGTACCCCATGTATACGCACGATAGTCGATATCGAACATCACGACAACACCATTACGCTCAGCAAGCTCTACTGCCTTCAAGGCTGCCTCACGAGATGGGCTGGCTGCAAGAGCCGTGCCAGAAATTAAAAGTGCCTTTGCACTTTTAATATAATTTTCATCGATATCTGCTGGCTCTAGCTTTAAGTCAGCGACGTTATCCCGATACATTAATATGCTGCAATCTGTAGGTGACTTTATTTCAGTAAATGCGAGTCCCGTAACAGAATACGATTCATTGGTAATAACATTCGAGGTGTCAATTCCATTCTTTATTAAATATTGGCGAATAAAACGCCCGTGCTGATCATCCGATATTCTCCCGATAAACCCAGATTTCAAGCCAAGTCGAGCAGCTGCAATCGTTATGTTAGCAGGCGAGCCCCCTACATATTTCGTAAAGGTAATGGTCTCTTCCATCGGACGATGAATTTCATTTGCATTTAAATCAATGCATAAACGACCTAATGCAATGAAATCTAACGGCTTGCTTTGGTCAAAAACTACCATAGCTATTTCTCCTCCTTCACTACATCGCTGTTCCACGTATTGAAAATCCATTCGTGATCCTTATCGTTATAGAATTTCCATGTACGAACAGGCCCCGCCATTACATTTAAATAGTAGCTTCGATATCCTGGTGGAGCTGATACAGGATGATATCCCTTCGGTACCAATACAACCTGATCATTTTTCACAGCCATTAACTCATCTAACGAACGATCATCGGTATAGACATGCTGAACAACAAATCCGTGCTCAGGCTCCACCTTATGATAATAGGTTTCCTCAAGCAGTGATTGATTCGGTAAGTCTAGCTCGTCATGCCGATGTGGCGGGTAGCTGGACCAATGCCCCTCTGGTGTGAACACCTCTACAACAAGCAGTGCTTCAGCCTGCTCCGATTCAGGAAGTAAATTATGAATATAACGCTCTGCATTTCCTTTGCCGCGCACCTCAGTTGGAATCTGATCAGGAGTAATTAAACGTGCTGGAAGCTCTCCCTTAGCTGGCGCTTTACAAAATGCAAGCTCTGCATCTGTATTCGCGGTGACCTCAATGACGTCACCAGGTGGTACATACAATACGTACGGCGGAATTTGCTCAAATACACTCATCCGCTTACCTACATTCTCCCACTTACCTTGGGCTGTCTTGAACGAAACAATGCCGCTTACGACGACAACAGCTACCTCCTGATGTGCTGTTTCATAGCTTAATTGCTCTGTGCTAGATAATTTATATACCTCGAAGCCGACATACTCCCAGCCAGCAGATTGCGGAGTAACTTGAACCGTTAAGCCTGACTTAGCCGTTGAAGGAACGATTAATGAACTCACTACATGCACCTCCTATTCAACTTCACTCATATGAACAACCCGGCGTTCCAGAAGTGATTTTTTCGCTGCGAAGGCAATACGCTCCGCCTGTAAACCATCATAAAGCGATACAGATGGCTGAGCTCCACGACGAATGCTAGCAGCAAACTCGTTAATTTCGCTAATATAAGAATCGATGTATCGATCCAAGAAGAAATATTTTGGATGATCAGTAGAGATCACTTCCTGCGTGCTGATCTTCACAGTTGTCGGCACATCATTATCTGCACTTACACTACCTTGATCACCTAATACCTCTACACGCTGGTCATAACCATAGACTGCTTTGCGGCAATTGTCGATGACGCCAAGTACGCCATTTGCAAATTTGAGTGTAATAATTGCTGTATCGATATCACCGAGTTGACCAATTTCAGGATCTACTAACACTGCTCCTTCAGCATATACTGTCTCAACCTCACTGCCAGATAAGAAGCGAGCCATATCAAAATCATGAATGCTCATATCCATAAACATACCGCCAGATGCTTGAATGTAGCTTGGAGGCGGTGGTGCTGGGTCACGTGACGTAATTTTAACAACTTGAGTTTGACCAATTACACCATTATCGATATGTGCTCTAACTTTACTGAAGTTATGATCAAATCTTCGGTTAAACCCAACCTGGAACATAACCCCTGCTTGCTGAACAATCTCTTGTACTGCCTTCGTATCCTCATAATGAAAGCTAACAGGTTTTTCACAGAAGATATGTTTTTTATGTGCAGCAGCCTGTTTAATAATATCGATATGCGTATTCGTAGGTGAGCAAATAAAGATCGCGTGTACTCGCTCATCGGTGATTAAGTCCATATAATCATTTGACACAATCGCTAGATCTTTACCCCATTCAACCAAGCTGTCATTTAAGAAAACATCAGAAAAGCCAATTAGCTCAAAGTCGGGATGGCGCTGAATATGCTCTGCATGCAGCTTGCCGATTCTCCCTAGACCAACGATGCCGATTCCAATTTTTGTCGTCATAACTCGCTCCTATATCTATGAAATTAATTCATAAGTCCGATCTTCTGCAAATGTTCAATAGCGAATTTAGCATAAGTTACAGGATTAGCTACTTCAGGATCCTGTTCAGCTTCAATAATAATCCAGCCGTCATAATCTCGCGTGAGCAACTCTTCAGCAATAGGAGCAAATGAAATGCAACCATCTCCTGGAACAGTAAACACTCCATTCTGAACCCCAGTTCTGAACCGTAGTCCAGACGCATTTAGCTCATCAAGCTGAGCCTGGCGAATATCCTTCAGATGGATATATGCAATGCGATCATAGTATTTTTTCAGTAATTGAAGTGGATCATAGCCACCGTAATATGCATGGCCTGTATCAAATAATAGATAGACAAGCTCCGCATTCGTAGAAGCCATCAATCTATCAATTTGAGCGGGCTTCTCTATTACTGTCTCACCATGATAATGGTAAACAAGCTTCATTCCTTTATCCTTGCAATATTGCCCTGCTTGGTGCAAGCCATCAATTAAGGATGCCCATTGTGCCTCGGTTAGCTCATCAACCGTTACTTTATTACTTGTTAAATCTTCGAAAGTATTGCCACTTTCACAGGTTACAACATGCTTACAGCCCATCTCAGCAAGAAAATCAACACGTTGCTTGAAGACTTCAAGTGATGCTGCTTTTTTGCTCTCGTCGCTGAAGTTTACCGAATTCCATTGCGAGCTTAACACCATACCGTAGCTGCTAAGCAGTGCTTTTAGTTGCTCTGTGTCATTAGGGAACTTGCGACAAAATTCCGTACCTTTAAATCCAAGACTAGACATATCGGCTAGCACTTGCTCAGCAGTATAATGATCGCCTAGCGATAAGATGTCCTCGTTCACCCAGTTGATTGCTGATATTCCAAAGGATATAGCCATATTTTCCTCCCTATTATTGAAATGTAGATAAAAAAGCAGAACTTTGATTACGAGGCTGCTCGCTGTAGCCTAGTCGACTGCGAATCTGTCGCGCTAGCGAAAAGCTTATGCTTACGAGGTGTGTTTCCTTCGTAAACACTTAAGGTGCTCACGTAGTTTTATCTACGCTCCGCTCCTCAT